>Ga0308161_1000363_pt1 | contig 78759 bp, 74 predicted proteins | sample PhyFR2_FD_201034 | JGI IMG/M metagenome (GOLD analysis project Ga0308161, IMG submission 201034) | Phyllosphere microbial communities from UC Gill Tract Community Farm, Albany, California, United States - DLSLF.R2 | ecosystem: Host-associated > Plants > Phyllosphere > Unclassified | place: USA...
ATCACGCGGTCCGGGCCCGAGGTGTCGCTGACCTTGATAAAGGTCGCCAGCGGGATCATCTCGCCTTTGTTGTTGCGCACTTTCAGTTGGCCGATCTGGTCGGAGTCCTGGCGGAACTGTTGCTCAGCCTGCACGTTGACCTGATAGGTGCGCCCGAAGCGGTTGAAGTCGTTGGCATACAACGAACCCAGGTAGACCTGCAGGGTATCGAAGATGTCGCTGATCGCCACGCCGTGGGTCTTGGCCTTTTCGCGGTCGATGGCGGCATCGACTTGCGGCACATTGACGGTGTAGCTGGTGAACAGGCCAAACAGCTCCGGCACGCCGTGGCTTTTAGTGATGACGTTCTGCACTTCTTTGTACAGCTCGTCATAGCCCAGGTTGCCGCGGTCTTCGATCTGCAGGCGGAACCCGCCGATCGTGCCCAGGCCCTGTACCGGCGGCGGTGGGAAGATCGCCATGTAGGCTTCTTCGATATTGGCGTACTGGCCATTCAGCGCGCCGGCAATCGCTCCGGCGGACATGCTCGGGTCTTTGCGTTCATCGAACGGCTTCAAGGTCACGAACACGATGCCGCTGTTCGGGCTGTTGGTGAAGCCGTTGATGGACAGGCCAGGGAAGGCAATCGCAGCCTCCACGCCAGGCTGTTTCAGGGCGATCTCCGACATCCGCTTCATCACGTTTTCGGTGCGGTCCAGGCTCGCGGCGTCGGGCAGTTGGGCGAAGGCCACCAGGTATTGCTTGTCCTGGGGCGGCACGAAACCGGTTGGCGTGTGGGCAAACCCGAAGAAGGTCAGCACCATCAGGCCGGCGTACACGAACAGGGCGATACCACTGCCGCGAATCACCCGGCGTACGGTGCCCACGTAGCCATGGCTGGCCTTTTCGAAGAAGCGGTTGAACGGACGGAACAGCCAGCCGCCGAAAAGCTTGTCGAGGACCTTCGAGAAGCGATCCTTCGGTGCGTCGTGACCGCGCAGCAACACGGCGGCCAGGGCTGGGGACAGGGTCAGCGAGTTGAACGCCGAGATCACCGTCGAGATCGCAATGGTCAAGGCGAACTGTTTGTAGAACTGTCCGGTCAAGCCACTGATGAACGCGGCTGGAATGAACACCGCGCACAGCACCAATGCTGTGGCGATGATCGGGCCGGTCACTTCACTCATGGCTTTTTCAGTCGCGGGGAACGGCTCCAGGCCCAGCTCGATATTACGCTCGACGTTCTCCACCACCACGATGGCGTCGTCCACCACGATGCCGATGGCCAAGACCAATCCGAACAACGACAGCGCGTTGAGCGAGAACCCGAACAGGTGCATCACCGCAAAGGTACCGATCAACGATACCGGCACCGCCACCAACGGAATGATCGAGGCGCGCCAGGTCTGCAGGAACAGGATCACCACCAGCACCACGAGGATCAGCGCTTCGAACAGGGTGTGTACCACCGCTTCGATGGAGCCGCGCACAAAGATCGTCGGGTCATAGGCGATGCGGTAGTCCATGCCCGCCGGGAAGCTCTTTTTCAGCTCAGCCATCTTGGCGCGCACATCGTTGGAGATGTCGATGGCATTGGAGCCGGGGCGTTGGAAGATCGGAATCGCCACGGCAGGCTGGTTATCGATCAGCGAGCGCAGTGCGTATTGGCTGGACCCCAGTTCAACCCGGGCGATGTCCTTGAGGCGCGTGATTTCACCGTTGGCGCCGGCGCGAATCACAATGTTCTCGAACTCTTCCTCGGTCACCAGGCGGCCTTGGGTATTGACCGACAACTGGAAGCTGGTGTCGCTCGGCGCAGGCTGCGCGCCCAGGGCACCGGCCGCCACCTGGCGGTTCTGCTCGCGGATTGCGGTCACCACGTCGGTGGCGGTCAGGTTGCGCGAGGCGGTCTTGTTCGGGTCGAGCCAGACGCGCAGGGAGTAATCGCCCATGCCGAACAGTTGCACGTCGCCCACGCCGCCCAAGCGGGCCAGTTCATCCTTGATATTGAGGATGGCGTAGTTGGACAGGTACAGCATGTCGTAGCGCTGATCCGGGGAGGTCAAGTGCACCACCATGGTCAGGTCGGGGGAGGCCTTGTCCACGGTGATACCGATGCGCGTCACTTCCTCAGGCAATTTTGGCTGAGTCCGGGTCACACGGTTCTGTACCTGCACCTGCGCGTTGTCCAGGTCGGTGCCCAGGGCGAAGGTGATGGTCAGGGTCAGTTTGCCGTCAGCGGTGGATTGCGAGGACATGTACAGCATGTTCTCGACGCCGGTGATGGCCTGCTCCAGCGGCGCGGCCACGGTTTCGCCGATGACCTTGGGGTTGGCGCCGGGGAAGTTGGCCCGCACGACCACAGTCGGCGGCACCACTTCCGGGTATTCGCTGATCGGCAGTTGGAACAGCGAAATTGCGCCGGCGATCAGGATCAACAGCGACAGCACCGCTGCGAAGATCGGCCGCGAAATGAAGAACTTGGAAAAATTCATCTTGAGTCGTATCCCTTAACCGCGTGGAGTCGCGACGCTGGCCAGTTTGGGCGCGGCTTTATCCGGCGCCACTTGTTCCAGGTTGCTGGCTTCAAGCGCTTGTCGTTGTTGGGCCAAGGCGGCGAGGGTTTCCTGGCTGGCCATCGGAATGGTTTCCGGCGCGACCGGCGAGCCTGGACGCACGCGCTGCAGGCCCTTGACGATAATCGTGTCGTCCTTGTTCAGGCCGCTGCGCACGATACGCAAACCTTCGATCTTCGGCCCCAGTTCCACGGCACGGTAGGCCGGCTTGTCGCCGTCCATCACCAGCACGAACTTCTTGCCCAGGTCGGTGCCCACGGCTTCATCGTTGATCAGCACCGCGGAGTAGGTGCCGCTGCCCACCAGCTTCAGGCGTGCGTAGAGGCCCGGGGTGTATTCGCCCTTGCTGTTATCGAACACGGCGCGACCACGGATGGTGCCGGTGGCCGGGTTGACCTGGTTGTCGACGAAGTTCATCTGGCCCAGGTGCGGGTTGCCGGTTTCATTCGACAGGCCCAGGTACACCGGGGTAGTGGCGCCTCGGCGGCCCTGGCGCGCCAGTTCGGTGTACTTGAGGTACACGCGCTCATCGGCATCGAAGTAGGCGTAGACCTTGTCGGTGGACACCACGCTGGTCAGCGCGGTGACATCGGCGGTCACCAGGTTGCCGGCGGTGATCTCGGCACGGCTGACGCGGCCGCTGATCGGCGAGGTCACGCGGGTAAAACTCAGGTTCAGCTTGGCCAGGTCCAACTGCGCCTGGATGCCGGCGACAGCGGCGCGGGCTTCCTGGGCGGCGGTGGTGCGCGAGTCGGCCAGTTCGGCGGAGATTGCATTGCTCTGGCGCAGGCGCTCGCCGCGTTGGGCTTCGTTGTCGCTGCGAGTGGCGGCGGCGCGGGTCTGTTGCAACTGGGCTTCAAGGCGGCGCACTTCAGCCTGGAACGGACGCGGGTCGATCTGGAACAGCAGGTCGCCTTTCTTGACCAAAGCGCCTTCGGTGAAAGCGACTTGGTCAATCTGGCCAGAAACCCGAGGACGGATCTGCACCGTTTCCGGCGCTTCCAAACGGCCGGTGAATTCATCCCACTCGTTGACCGGTTGTTCCAGCACCTTGGCCACGCTGACTTTTGCCGCAGGCATGGCGGCCGCTTGGTCCGGGGTCTTGCCGCACGCGCTCATCACCACCACGGCCAAAATCGCCAGGGGGAAGCGCAAATGTTTGAGTGACTGTTCCATGAGGTGCATCCGCCAATGTATTTGAGATGGGCGGATCATGCGCGGCGAGGGGGTATGTCACGAATCGAATGAAGCGAAGGTAACTATCATTGCGAATGATATAAGCGCGCGATCAGCCCTCTAGCATAGGGGTTTCGTTAGGGTGCTATCAATGGCCGTGATGACAAAGGAGTGTTGCGGGTGTGCAAGCAATGTCGATTTCGGCACCCGTATGGTTACTATTGCGCATGCAGATAGTTCGACCAGGAAGTCACTCATGACCATGCTCCAAACGTCGCTCCGTAAAAATATCAGGGTCCAGAGCAACACCTTTTCCCATGCGCTCAGCCAGACCCTTGCGGTCTTGTCCGAGCAAATCAGCCAGGCTCAAGCCAGCATTGCCGCTATCGACCGCCTGAGTTTACGCAGCGCCGAAAGGGAGCGCACCAGAGCCCTGGCTCCGACCCAAACGTGCGTGCAGCAGTGCCAACAGCAGTTCGATCGGCACAAAGGTGAAGGGCGCGGCTTCGGTTGGCTGCTCAGCCCGCTGGCTACGCACCAGGCGTTCGTTGAACTCAAGGCCGCCCGGCTCCAGCATGAGCAAGCGATCCTGGCCTTCGATGAGCCGGCCATCACGGCACAACGCAACAGCGACATCGACGAGCACAACCGGTACGTCGCAGGCCAGCACGAGGAACAGCTCAAACTCAAGGAACTATTGGCGAAACTTCTCAAATCCCAGCGCCAGTTGAAGGACTTCGAGTTGGCCGCGGCAGGGGCTTTGGCAGCTGCGAAAGGCGACGGATGGCTGGCGCCTGATTTCGCCGTAACCTTGGCCCGGGTGATGGACCTTGTGCGCGAGGTGAAAATGCCACAAGCCCACGACTGCCTGGGGCAACTGGTCTTTCAGAAAACACCGGATGTGGCAGCCTATGCCAAGTTGCGCAAGCGCGCCGAAGGCATTCGCGAACGCGCCAATCGGGATCACTTCGGTGTCGCGGTTACCGGCGGCTTTCCCAATATTGTCGCGGCCAGCGCCAGGCTGGCGGCGGCAAACATGCAACGCGATCCCGCCCGTCAGCTGTTGCAATGTCGTCAAACTGCCGATCAGTGGCAACTGCTGAGCCAATTGGCGACTTCACCCACCCACCTGTCCATCGATGTGCTCTGGGCGATCTACTGGGCGATGTTTCAGTGCCAACAGGAAATGGCCAGGTTCCTGAACAGCGCAGCGGCCATTGAAGACCTGTTGAACGGCCGGTTCAGTGCCTACGTCGAACACTGGCTTGGGAGCTGGGCGTCCAAACAGGTTCCAAAATTCGGCTACCCCATGTCCCAGTCTTTCCTTGGCACGCTGCAACTGGCGGGCAAGCCGGAAGAAAGCCGGTTAGGGGCCGACCTTGGCGTTATTATTTCATTGAACATTGGTGGCCTTATCTGTCGCAAAGCCGTGCTTTTGCAGGCCAAACGGGCAAAGGACTGGGTCGCCGATGTGGGCAGTAAAAAAGGCCAGCTACCCAAGCTGTCCAAGTTGCCTCGGGGCGGCTACTACCTGTTCTATCACGAGTCTGCGAACCTGCAATTGGCCACTGCGGTTCCAACGGTCAGCTCTGCTCAAGCGTTGGAGCAACTGTTGCTCACGGCGGGCAAAAACCCGGATGGCACCTACCTGCCCGTCGACGTGCGCGAGACGGGGTGGGATTGGGCGAGCTTTATAAGTTTTGGCCTGTGTGACGCCCATTCGCAGATCGGTGAGCCGTTCGACACCATCGATGACGCGCTGCGGATCCTGGGCAGTGGCGAGACCGGCGCGCTTCCCCTTCGGCTGTTCGTGGTCGCTATCGAGGATGAACCGTACGTGCTTGAGATGGCGCAGCGTGTGCGTGAGCGCTATGTAGACCTGCAAGAGCCGCTGACCAAGAAAGAAAGGAAACAGCTGGACGGGGATGAACGTGACCGTAGCCACGGTATGTGACGCGTCAAGGACCTGCATGCCGAGAGCCTGGGAGCACCGGGGCTGCGAGCTGAGCACGCTCGCAGCCCCGGTTTTTTAAGCGGTACCGAACTCGACCCGTACCGTCAGCGCCCCTTGGTTATCTCCAAGCCCAATCCCATAGCGCCCCTCCAGATCATCGTTGATGCACAGCTGCAATTCCCCGGTCTGCCCCGGCGGAATCTCGGCCAGGTCCCCCACCAGAAATGGCGTGCCACTGTTGCCCACACGCCCAATCAGCGCCCCTTCATTTGCACCGGGCAGGGTGTAGCCCGCCTTGGCGATCAACCCCGGACTGCCATTGCCATCGACCATGCCACCGACCGGGCTGGCCAGCCATTGGCCGCTGACATAGCGCACCAGGCGCGGGCTTGGGCCGCTGATCTGTACGCCAGTGCCTTGCCAGGGTTGGTTCGCTTGCACCTGCACGGTGACGGCCTTGAGGTCATTGCACAGCGTGTCGCCGGCCTGGATCGACAGCGCGGCGATGGTCAGGCTCGGGTTGGATGTGCCGGTGGTGGGGAACACGCCGTCGCCCACCAGGAACAGGTTGTTGTGGTCCCAACTGCGCTGGTACTTGTCGACCACCGAGGTGGCCGGGTCGGCGCCCATGCGGTAGGTGCCCATTAAGTGGCCGGCGCCCTGGAAAGAGTACGACTCGCCCTGGTAGTCAAACAGCCCCGGCTTGATATCGGCCGTCAGTTCAGTGGCGCCGAGCAGTTCGGTGATGACATGGCTGGCGAGAATCCGCGCCTGCTTGAAGCCTTCCTTGGTGTAGTCCGACAGGTCGTAGTGGATTTCCGGGCGCGGGATGCCCAGGCGATCCTGGTACTGGCTGGACGGCACGATGTAGCAGTTGGCGTTATTGGGATCGTCCTCGACTTGTTCCACCAAAAAGCCCACGCGAAATTGCCGGGTGAGCAGGTTGTTCAACTGTTGTACCAGCGCCGTGCCGAACAGCACCTGAGGCGCCCCCGTGGCGTTTGGCAGCGGATTGGTGCGGCTGACGTTGGTGCCGTCGATCAGGTCGGCGACGGTGGTGTAGGGGTCGCCGATCGGCCAGTTGAAACCCTCGTTGCCGATCTCGATCCGCCACGCTGCGCGCTGGCTGCGAAAGGCGCCGTCGCGCAGGCTTTCGATGCCGGAGGTGGACACCGGGCCACGGTACGGGAACACCGTCTTGCCTTCGGGCATCAAGCCCCACGCCAGGTAGATCGGGTGGTCCGCCAGGCTGCGACCGACCTGGCCGCTGCTGTTGGCCACGCCCTTGGGCCAGGCGCTGCTGGTGGAGTTGAGCAGCAGTTTGGGCGTCTCGATGGCATGGGCGGCGATCACATAACGCTGGCCGACCGCGACGCCCGTGCCGGTGGCCGGTCCATCACCCAGTCGGTACTGGATAAACTCGATGCCGCTGACAGTCTTGTCCGCTGCCACGGTGACCTTGCTCGCCACGGTTTTGTACAGCACCCGTACATTGCCGGTGTTGAGCGCATTGTTCAGGGTCACGGTGGCGTCGTACTTGGCCTGGATCGGGCAGATCGGCGTGCAGTTGGTATTGCCCGCGCACACCCGCCGCCCGGCATACGGCTGCGAATTGCGCCCGGCCGGCGTCGGGCTGACCACCAGCGGCAAGCCCTGGAATGACTGGCCCTGCACCGCGCTGACGAAGCTGCCATCGACCAGTGACAACGGAATGCTGGTCATCGGGTATTCATAGTTTGTCGGGAAGGTGATGCCCAGGTAGGCCTGGTCGGCGACGTTGGCCGCCACGCCGATTTCCGCCTCGGCGCGGCAATAGGCGCTTTGCAGGTCGTTGTAGCCGATCGGCCAATCCACGCCCACGCCATACAGCGACTTCATCCGGAAATCATTGGGCAACATGCGCAGGCACGTGGCGACCCAATGCCAGGTGGTGCCGCCGCCGACCCGTTCATACGTGCTGGTAAATGGCAGCGGGCCTTTCTGGACCAGATAGCTGACGTCGGGGTTGTCCCAGCCCAGGATCAGGTCGGCAATCGTCGCCCGTGGCGCGTTCTGTTCGGCCGGGTTGCGTGCCGGGCTCAGGGTGCTGACCGGCGGGTAGGGCGATTCGGGGGTTTTCAGCGTGGCGGTGTAGAACCGTTGCAAGTACTGGTTACGGTTGGCCGGGACTTCCGGGCCGGACTCCAGCACCAGCACCTTCACCCCTGCCAGGCCGAGTTGGTAGGCAATGAGGCTGCCCGCCAGGCCGGCACCGACGATCACGACGTCTGCTTGTTCGCTGCTCATGAGGATGCTCCTGGCTGTGGGCTGGCGGTGACCCCGGTGAAGTCTTCCAGGCTCGGTGGCGGGCTGTTCCAGTAACCAAAGAAGAACTCGCTGTAACCCATGGGATGGGCCTGAGCGATGCTCCATGCCCAGCTCTGGGTGTAGGCCTCGGCACTGACGACGGTTTGCTCGTCCACCGGGAACGCACCTTGGGTGTACGGCTGGTACCACACGCCCAGCAGCCACAACTTCATGATTGCGCGCGCGGCTTGAGCGGTTTGCGTGGGGGCGGGTTGGCCGTTTTGCATCAGGATCGCGGTGCCGATTTGTTGCGGGGTCTGCTGTTCGGCCAGCAGCGCGGCGTATTGGGCGAGCAGGGCGCTGAGCACGTTTTGCCCCAGACGTGGGCCGATGAAGTCCAGAAAGGTGGTGGGCAGGCCGATGGGGTCGACCGAGGGCGCCAGCAGTTCCTGATTGATGCCGGTGAGCACCACGCTCAGGCCGGTGAAATTGTCCAGGTCGGTACTCATGGCTGACTCCTTGTCACACCGGTGGATTGGGCGCGTTCGAGCAGATAGGTGAAGTCGGCGAAACTGGTGCGCGGAGATTGCGTCACGTGGGTGGCCGCATTGCCGTGACAGGCGATGCAGCTTGACGATGCCTGGGGCACGGTGCCCTGGATGTAGGTCTCCAGCGTGGCATTGGCGAGAAATGACGGCGCGGGATTGCCCAACGGCTTGGTGGCCGAGATCTGGCACGGTGGCTGGCCGCTGAGGGTCGGCCACTGGGTGCTGATCAACTGGTAATTAGCCCATACGCTATTGGGATTCACCGTGCGCAGCAGGTTCTGGTAGGTGGTGTTGAGGGCCTTGGTTTCGTCGGTCAAAGGGATTTCACGCACGATCTGCGATGGCGTGGCCTTTACCGCCGGGTTCCACGGCCGGGGCGGCGGCTGGTTGACCTCGGCATGGCTGCTGGCGTTGTAGAACAAGTACGGGCCCTTGCGCTCGGCGGGCGGCGTGGTTTTCTCCGGCACATTGTCGACGTGCTCGAAGGTCGACCACACCCACTGCGGCGCGCTGGTGGTCTTGTGCACGATATGCAACCCCACCAGCCCCACCGGCTCGGCAACGCAGGACTCGGCCACCACCGGCCCCTTGCTCGGGTCGCTGTTGCCCGGCGTATACACCAGGGCATCAACGGTATGGAAACTGCCGGGCTGGTCGTTGCCGTCCAGCACCTTCCACGAGGCCTTGACCATCAGCGAACCCACGTCACTGGTGGCCGGGTTGCCACAACTGAACGCCACCGCATTGGTCGGGCTGGCGGCAAAAAACGCCTGCTGGCCCTGGATGCTGTACAGGCCATTGTTGACGATGCCGTCGAACATCGATTGGTTGACCACAATTTCATTGCGTGTGTACACGCCGCTCTGGTCCACCAGCGGGCCGCTTTGAAACGGCTGGATAAACTCGTCCAGCACATCCGGCACCTTGCCCATTTGCTGCAACAAGCGTCCCGAGCCTTTGCCCTCACAGGCCGCCGGCACGTTGGCGGGCGCCTGCCAGGCCGCCGGTTTCTGCCCTTGGGGCAGGAAGATCTGATAGCTCTCTTTGTAGCTTTCCCACACCGTGGCCGCGTCCTGCTGGCCGATCTGCACACCGGTATTGGGATTGCCATCGGCCAGCACCGGCCAGTTCAGCGCAATAAACGTCTGCCATGACATCTCGTCGAAGTTGGCTTGCAGACTGGTGAGGGAAAACGGCGGCGTCGCCGTGACATCGAAGGGTATTTGCGTAGACAGCGTGGGGGCCGCGACGACCAGAGGGCTCAGCAACGCGCCAAACAGCGCACAGCCGAACCCAGGCCGGGGGCGATGGGTGTCCATTCTCATCGTTATCTCCTAAGCATCAGGCGCCAGGAGACAGTGGGTCCGTCATGGACTCTTCAATGCGCCTCCTGGCACGGGCTTGAGCGTAGATAAGGCTGGAAATACAGGTGTATCGATCGCTAGATTTATTCGTAATAAAAACAATAGCTAAGCGGGGATTCAGGCACGGTCTGCGCGAATGTACGTGCGAAACACATGGTCCCACAGCGGCGAAGACACGCCGAAGTTCTTTTCAATGCCTTTGCGATGATGCAGATCGTGATTCGCTACCAGCCCCGGAATGAACCCATAGGCCCAATGCGCCGGGCGGTGCATCACGTAGTGCACCGAGATGTAGTAGAAGTAGCCCGTCACCGCGCCGACAAACGCCGAGGTCAAGCCGGTGTACCAGGCCAGTAGCAGCAACGCCGCAAAGGTGGAGCTGGTTTTCCAGCTCGATACGCCGATATAGGCCAGCACATCCACATGGTGGGTCCAGTGCTCGTGGCGATACAGCGAGTGGAACAGAAAGCGGTGCGCCGAATACTCCACCAGTGTCCAGGCCAGCAGGCCCGCGAGCAGTTGCAGCGGCTCAAGCGGCGCCAGGCACAGCGCCAGGCCGACAAACAGGGGGACGGTGAAAAAATCCAGGTAATACGCGACTGACGACATCAGCCATTTGTTTGAAGCCGCCATGTGCGGATCGTCCTTGAAGGTGCATGAACCGAGGGGAAGTCAAGCCGGGTCGTCCCCGGCGGCGGGCAGAGTGCCTGTTGCCTGGCGCCGTTGCAACAACTCGATGTGCTCGGCTGGCACCAGGGTGCGCAGGGTCTTGTAGAGCACACGGGTTTCCAGCAGGTTCCACACCCGCAGCATGGTTTCCAGCGCGTCCAGCGGCTTGCTGATGAAGTCCCGGGCGCCCAGGGCCAGGGCGCGCAGGCGCGTATCGCGGGTGGCGTCGGCGGTGAGGACCAGGATCGGCAGGTATTCACCCTGGGGGATGCGCCGGTTGAGTTGCTCCAGCACCGCGAAGCCGTCGAATTGCGGCATGTGCAGGTCAAGAATCACCAGGTCCGGTTCGAAGCTGTTGAACAGCTCCAGCGTGCGCAGCGGCTGGGTGCTGCTCAGCACGTTGGTCAGCCCTTCGCGGGCCAGCAGTTGTTCCACCAGGTCCAGGTTCGGGCGTTGGTCGTCGATGATCAGAATGCGCAGGTCGAGGTTCACATGGGCTCCACAAAGGACTGGTCGAGGTGGGCGAGAAACGCGGGCACGTTGATCGGTTTGTTCAACACGGCGGTTGCGCCTGCGGCCTGCAAGGCCTGGCGGGTGAGGTCGCTGGCGTCGGCGGTGATCATCAGCACCGGGGTGTCACGGGTGATCGGCGATTGACGCAGGCGTTGCAGCACCTTCACACCGTCTAGGTCCGGCAGGCAGACATCCAGCAGAATCAACTGCGGCGCGTGCTGTGCGGCCAGGTCCAGGCCCAGTTGGCCTTGCATGCTCGACAGCAGTTTTATCCCCGGTCGGCGTTGCAGCAGGGTTTCGATCAGCGCCAGGCTGGAAAGGTTGTCTTCGATGCACAAGACCTTGCCCAGGTGCGCGCAGGCGGCGGGGGCAGGGCGCGGCGACTGCGTGTCGATGACGGGCGTGGCGATGCGCTGCAATGGCGCCACGCGTGCGAACGGCAGTTCCAAGGTGAAGCGTGAGCCAATGCCGGCCTGGCTCTGCACGTTGAGATGGCCGTCCATGTTTTCCAGCAGGCTTTTACTCAGGGCCAGGCCCAGGCCGCTACCTTCCACATTCGGGTCGGCGCCCAGGCGTTCGAACGGCTTGAACAACTGCCCCAGGTGATCCGCCGCAATGCCGTTGCCGGTATCACACACCGACACGCCGATACGCGGGCCATCAACGACGACCTCGATGCTGACCTCGCCCTCGCGCTGGTTGTATTTGATTGCGTTGGACAGCAGGTTCAGCAGCACCTGGGTCAAGCGTTGGCGGTCGGCGACGATGCCAACGTCCGCCGACAGAGCGGGCAATGGTCGCAACCGGATACCCGCCTCGGCGGCCATTGGCGACACCAGCGACAGCGCCTCTTGCAAGGCGTCCGCCAACGGAATCGGCGCAATGTTCAACGCCAGGCTTCCTGATTCGATCTTGGCGATGTCCAGCACTTCGTTGATCAGCGTCAGCAGGTGCTGGCCGGCGCGCAAGATATGCCCGACGTCGGCCTTTTGCGCCTTGGGCGCGTCCATGTCCAGCAGCTGTGCAAAGCCCAGGATTGAGTTGAGCGGGGTGCGCAGTTCGTGGCTCATGCGCGACAGAAACTCGCTTTTGGCGCGGCTGGCGCGCTCGGCTTCCTCGCGGGCCTTGCGCAGGGCGATTTCGGCAGCGCGGCGGTCGGTGATGTCGCGGGTGATCTTCGAGAACCCGCGCAACGCGCCGGTGCCGTCGTACTGGGCGGTGATCACCACACTGGCCCAGAACCGCGTGCCGTCCTGGCGGCAGCGCCAGCCTTCTTCGGTGTAATCGCCGTTAAGGGTGGCTTCGCGCAGCGCCATGTCCGGGTGCTGCGGGCATTCCTCGGGCAAGTAGAACACCGAGAAATGCTGGCCGATGATTTCCTGTTCGGTATAGCCCTTGATCCGCTCGGCGCCGTTGTTCCAACTGGTGACATGGCCCGCCGTGTCGAGGGCGAAGATCCCGTAGTCCTTGACCCCGTCGATGATCAGCCGCAGGCGTTCCTCGTTGTCACGCAAGGCGCGTTCGCGTTCGGCCAGCAGCAACCCGGCTTCCACCAGGCTGGTGCCCAACTGGCCGATTTCATCGTGCTCCGGCGGTTGCGGCAGCAGCGGCGAGCCCAAGGCCAGGCGCTGGGCATTGCGCTGTACATTCTGCACCCGCGCCACAATGCCTTTGGACAGGAACAGCACCGCAACAATCGCCCCAAACAGCCCGCAGATCGCCGCCAGCCAAGTGGACAGCAACAAGCGTTGACGGGTTTCGGCCGCCGCAGCGCTGCGCTCGGCCAGCAACGATTCCTCCAGGGTGAGCATGGTGCTGATGTGTTGGCGCAACGCATCGAGGATGTGTTTGTTGCTGATCAGGATGGCACTGATGGATGCCGGTGTGGCCTCGCGGTCCTTGAGCATCTCTTCCAGGCCGTCGACCTTGCCTTCGATCAACGGCTTGATAGCGCTGAGTTGCTCGCGCACCCGTTGATCGCGCACATTGCGGTCCAGCCGGCGCAGGGCGGACTCGATCTGTGGCCCGGCGTTGAGGTAGCTGGGCAGGAAGTCTTCACGGTGCGTGAGCAGGTAGCCGCGCACACTGGCGGCGGCTTCTGCGAGCAGGGTGTGCACGGCCTGGATATCGCCCTGCACGCGCAGCACGCGGCGCACGTCCTCTTCGGCGCGGGCGGTCTGGCGTTCAGTGGTGTAGATCAGCACCAGGGACAGCAACAGCACCACCAGCGGCAGCGAGATCACCACCAGCGCCTTGCCCCGCAGCGGCAGGTCGGCCCAACGCCGCTTCATGATGGCGTCACCAGGCCCAAGGCGATGCCGCGCACGGCAGCCTGGGTCCGATCAGCCGCGCCGAGCTTGCCGATCACGCGTTCCACATGGGCCTTGGCGGTGCCGGTGGTGATCCCCAGCTGTTCGCCTATGGCGCGGTTGCTCATGCCGTTGGCGACCAGGCCAAGTACCTGGCGCTCGCGTGGGGTGAGGTTTTCGCTGGGTGCTGCGCCGCTGGCCTGGCGTTCGGTCATGCGGCGCAACAGCCGCGTGCTGACCGCCGTGTTGAGCGCTTCGCCGCCGGCGCCCACGTGTTGCAGGGCGTCGATCACCTCGGCCCGGCTGGCGTCCTTGAGCAAGTAGCCGACGGCACCGGCATTCATCGCCGCTTCCAGGTATTCGGGGCTGTCGTCCATGGTGAACATCACCACCTTCACCGCCGGCAGGCGCTCTTGCAGCAAACGCGCGGCGCCCAAGCCGTTGAGCCCGGGCATGCGGATGTCGAGGATGACGATGTCCGGCAACAGTTCCGCGCACAGCTCAACCGCTTGCAGCCCATCGCTGGCTTGACCGACCACCTCGAACTGCTCAAGGCCGGCCAGCAGCGAGACAAAACCGGTACGCGTGACTTCATGATCGTCTGCCAGTACGAGACGCAGGACGTGGGTCATTAAGGGGTTCCAGGCAAGTGAGCTGGCACGCGGGCGTGCAGTTGGGTACCGCTGTGGACTGCGCTGACGCAGGTGAAGCTGCCGCCCAGCAGGCTGGCGCGCTCCTGCATGGTCGCGAGGCCCAGATGCTGGGTGTCATCGGACGGCGCGCAAGTGAAGCCTTTGCCATTGTCGTCCAGGCGCAGGGACGCCTGGCCGTCGTGCAATGCCAGGGTCAAGTGCACCCGGCTGGCGTGGGCATGCTTGAGGACATTGTTGATGGCTTCCTGGCCGATCCGGAACAGCGCGATTTCCACCTGGCTGGCCAAGCGCGTTTCACAGTGCGCGTGCCACACCACGGTGATGCCAGCGTCGCGCAGGCGGTCGGCTTCCTTGTCGAGGGCTTTGAACAGGCCGAAGTCATCCAGCACCGTGGGGCGCAGGCCTGCGATCAACTGCCGGCCTTCACCGACGGAGTGCTGCGCCAGGGTGAGGATCGCCTGCAAATCGGCGGCGAGTGCGTCCGGCAGCGCGGGGCAGCGGCCGGCAAAGCCTTGCAGTCGCTGGTGCAAACCCGCGAGGGTCTGTGCCAGTCCATCGTGCAGGTCGTAGGCCACGCGTTTGCGCTCGTCCTCTTGGGCGCGGAACAGGCGGTTGACCAGGTCGGACAGTGTCTTGTCGCGGGTTTTGAGGGTGGTCAACAGCCGATCGTTTTCCAGGTGCGCAGCCAGCAGGGTGGCGAGCAGTTGCAGGGATTCGCTGTCTTCGTGCTCCGGCGCCCGCAGGCTGACGCTGTTGCCCAGCACCAGCAGGCCAAAAGCCTGGCCGTCGCTGCCGCACAATGGCACTTGCAGCACGCTGTGCGGCTGTTCCTGCCAGCGGGGTGCGCGCAGGTCGCGGTCGGCGAGGGCGGCCAGGCCGTTCAGGCGCGCCTGGCTGCCATGGCTTGCCGTGGTATGGGCTGCCCCCTCGGCGTCCCATTCCTGCAGCAGGCCGTGGTCCATCGCAAGAAACGCGCAGGCGCGCACGAGCACGCGTTCTCGCATGGCGTCGGGGGCCAGTTGGCTCAGCTCCTGTCCGGTATCCACCAACAGCCGCAGCCGCGCCGTGCGGCTTTCCGATTGCCGGAAATGCGCACGCATGGCCAAGGCGCTGCCGGGGTCATGGGGCGGGTTGTGCATGGGTGCTGCTCCAGTGATGCAAGGGGCGGGGGCGTCTATTAAACATGGTTAAACACCTCGGGGGCTATCTGCCAGATGGCATAGGTAAATGACTCCGATTGGCCGATGGCGCGCCACGGTCGGTTTGGCAAAGTGGGCTCAACGAACACCACTGGAGTCTCCCCATGCAATTCAAGCCCGCTGCTATCGCCCTGATGTTTGCCTTGAGCGTTCCGTTTGTTCAGGCCGCTGAAACGTCGCCGTATGTCTACCGCGAGGTGGCCCAGGCCCCGGCCAATGTGAAGGACCGGGAGATCGCCGGTTTGTTCGACCGTTGGAACAGCGCCTTGCAGACCGGCAACGTCACGTCGGTGGTCGACCTCTATGCGCCGGGCGCGGTGTTGCAGCCGACCGTGTCCAACCAGGTGCGCACCACGCCGGACCAGATCAAGGACTACTTCGATCACTTCCTGGCGCTCAAGCCGGTAGGCCAGATCAACTACCGTGAAATCCGCCAACTGGGCACTAACGTGGCCATGGACAGCGGGGTCTACACCTTCACCCTGACTGACGCGAAGGGTAAGGTCAGCCATGTGCAGGCGCGCTACACCTTTGTCTATGAGCAGGTTGGCGGCCAGTGGAAAATTCTGAATCATCACTCTTCGGCGATGCCCGAGGTGCAGGTCAAGCACGCCAAGCAGTGATAGGTGGAGGGGGCCGCTCGGCCGAGTGACCGGCTGGCCTTAGTGGAAATACACCGGTTTGTAAGAAATAACGCTATCGGTGAACACCGGCGGCACGCCTACATCTGCCACATTGATCTTGACGGCACTGCCGTGAGCTTTAGAGATGGTTGGCGTTATCTGACCGATAAATTTGTTTCGTAATATCGTGTCTGACACTTGCTCGACGATGCTGGGAGAGGCTTGCGGATACGTACTTTGTGTTGCCCTCATTAACGTGCGTCGCTTGCTGGCCATTTCGGTAGCGCCGTAAGTCATGGTCACTGTGCCTTCAAACGCTTTGACGGGGCGCTGGAGTTCTTGTTGGAGCAATCGACCAAAAGCCTGGCTTCGCCCTTCACCGGAATAGCACACCAAAAGCCTGATGTTGTTGTACAGCGAGGGATCAACCCCCTTGCTGTTCAATAACGTCACCAGTTCCCGAGCAGAATAGGGTTTACCATCAATCACGACATGAGTGCCCCTGCCGAATATTTTGTCAGCCAGGTTACGGGGGTGTCCGTGGGCAACGATGTTAAGACGGTCCACTCCTTTGTATACATCAACATACGTATGCATTTCGTTAGCGACCATCTTCAGGTCCTTCATTGGACCGCCCATTTGTACAACGTTATCGGCTTGCAGACTTTTCTCGAAGTGATTGAGCGGGGCCGAAGGGGCAGAGGCTGCAGTTGAAACCGGTCGATGGGTCTGCGGTGAAAACTTGTCGATTTTTGCTCCGTACGGGCGCGCTTTGCCAGCGTCATAATGGAACCAGTGACCTGTGTTCTGATCGCGCATCGCTAACGCTTTGATACGCTCAGTGCTCGTGCCCACCTGATAGGTGCCTTCAGCGATATCCGCCCTTTTAATAAATTCCTTCATCTGCGCGTTGTTCATCGCACTTTGTTGCACCTGACGGATGTGCGGGAATTTTGCGCCAGGCGCAATGGGTCGAGTGCTGCCAGGCAGGCCGGGGGCGCATCCCAGCACACCTCGGCCAAATGGCCTGCTCGCAGCGCTTGCCGCCCTGGTACGTCCGACGCTACTGAGCGCGCTGCCTCCTTTGGTAAAGGCCGTACCTGTCAGGTACATGACGGCATCAAAAAACAGATCGCCAATCGCGGCCAGCGGGTCGCCGTTGATCAAGTTCCTGACGGCGGAGGCCCCAGGTATCAGGCCGAGGATGATATTGGTTATTGCGTTTTCCTTGGCTTTCTCTTCATCAAATGTCGTGATGGCCTTGGTCAACTCAAACATAGGATCAAAGAGCGATGCGGGGTTGGTATGGGTGGCGACGAGTTCACCAATATAGTGACTGCGTGGGCTGGTGAACGAGGCGGGTGTAGTGACCGGTAGGGGGCTGGCTGCTTGTTTAGCGGCCTGCTCCACCGACGGGGTCCGTTCATAGATCGCCGTGTTTTTCCAGGTTTCGCCATGATGGCTAGGAATTTCGACCCAATCGCCTTGAGGTCCTTCCTTGAAGTTTTTTTTCAGGTCGTCGCGCTTGGTTATTTGCCCTTTTTGCGATGACATTTCATAAAACTCCAGATTGCCGTCACGCTCGGTCTGGAAAATAAGCGCCCGTTTGTCCTGGGGTTGGGCTGGATGGCGACCTTCATCGTTTTGTGTAAAACCGGGAAGGACCGTTCTTGACTTTATGACCTCACCTTCGGTAAAGACTCGAATTTTACCGAACTCGAGATTTTTTCGATCATCCGGGGGCAGTCTGGAAATCTGGTTTTTTATCACGGTGGTGTGCGCATCGATAACGTTTTGTTTGTACGTGCCAAACGCTCGCTCATGTTTGGATTTTGGGTTGGGCAGGCTCGACAGTTGAGCGATCATGCCGGTGGGAAACCGACTGTCATCTGATACCCAGTTTGAAAATCTATTCAACTCAGGATTGGCTAGGTAAAAATCCAACAACGAGAAGGTGGGTTGTGTGGAGCTGGCAAGGTTGCCGCTGCCTCGTCCTATAGGGCTGTTATCCCTGAAACACTTGAGTTCGTAAGGAAGTTCGGCGCCAAACTTCTTCTTGAGTTCGTCCAATCCAATATCGCGTTGGGTAGGCACCTTGGTGGCAAGGTGTTCGAGTGACGTTTGCAGCGCCGTAATTTTGTCTTGAAACGCTTTTTTCGTCTGGTCGATGTGTGCCTGCGCATAGTTGCCGTCTTCTCGGGGCACGAGTGTACCGTGCAGTTTTCCCCATTCGATCAGAGCCAAGCGTGATTTGGCGTCCTGAATTCCTTGGCCGGAAGCGGTAATCGGATCCTTGGCGTCCAGCGCGGACACCTGAGCAAAGGTCATCTGCGCGGTGGCGCCAGGACTGTAGGTTTCGATGCGCGCCACTGCGGCCTTGAGCGCTACCCAAGCGGCGGACCCGTAAGTCACATGAGTGGGAATATTTTGGACCAGCAATTCCGGCGCTGCACGCGCCAGCAGCAGGTGCGCAGCAACAGGGGCCAACTCTTGCGATACCCGGTTGAGCTGTACGAGATGGTCGGCGAGTTCCTGTGTGATCGTTGTCAGGGGCTGCCCACTGAAGCGGTAGTCTGCGAGGTTGAAACCCGCCACATGATTGAGAGTTGGACGAAAAAGGCTCTCTGTGTCCAAGGTTGTCGCGATCGCGGTCAAGACCCAGTCATGGGAGGAGCTGGTTTTCCATTGGTCGCCCATTTTTGCTTGCAGGGCAGACTCGAGTTCGCGAGCCTTGGGGGTATTGAGTATTTTTTCTATGACTTGAAGAGGATTGCGCAATTCGCTGTTAGAAAACTGCATGTTTTTTGCCAGGTAACCCAAGGCACCTCGTGGGTCTATTTCAAGACCATTGTTGATAAGGCTGGGCAGATTCAGGTTGTAGTAGAAGTCACTGTAAACCGCTTTTTGTTCGTACTCCTCCAGCGGCACTGGCCATGACAGGGCACCCCCCAGAGTGCCAAGCGTTGACACGGGCAGCGGTGGACTGTTGATGACCTGTATTAAGTTGTCGAGTTCTGCCGGTGTTTTTGGCAGGTTCCAATTGTTAGCAAGAATAAACTGTTCGAGTGTAGGGGACATGGTGTTACCCAACTCGCTCAATTGGCCGAATGACGAGTCCGGATCCACATCCATCGTGGTACTCGTCAACGCACTTTCGATTTGGCTGGAGCCGTTGTACAGGAGTTGCTTCAACCTGGAGGACAACGTGTGTATGTCCTCAAGGTCGCCCCGCGCAGTTTTTTCCATGGCCAGGCGATCCAGACTGGCCGTTGGGGTCATGTGACTGTCCGGATCGTTAGCCGCGTTTTTTCTGAAGGTCTGGGTCCGCTCCAACTCGTTGGCTCGCACAGCACTCACATTTCCCCCTTCGCCATAGAAATTCGCCACGACCTGAAAGGGGGCGCTGGTGGGACTGCCCGGCGTGATTACCAGGGGGGAGTTGCCCGCCGCCGCCACGCCCGCCGCCCGTAGCACTGGTGCCACGGCCATGTCCCATAAGGGGTCCTTATCCAACGCTCTGAAGGTTTGGCGCTGGCCACTGGCAGTCGCGGTCAGATGGCCGAAGGAGCTGATCAGCAGAGGCTTGGAAAGGTCGATATGTTTGCCTTTCGCCCAACCCACGAACTGTGGGTTTTTAAGCAGTTTGTGTAGGTGTGTCCACCATTGTCCGAAGGTTGAATCAGGCGGAATCTCGTCGAGGGAATCGGTACCGTCAATTGAAAGCCCTGTCTTCACGAGTTCATGTGAGGTTTTGGCAAACACCCCCGCGAGGTCCTTGTCGCCCTTGGCCTGGGGAGTATCGCCAAGGGCTTGATCGGTCGCGTGTGCCGCCGTGCTGGTGGCGGGTGACGGGCCCCGTGTGGGCTCGGCCACGAAAGGCTGTGGCAGTACCTGCCCTGTACTCCGGGGGACGCTGCTAGAAAGTAGGGTCACGAATTTCTACCTCTCTATCTCACTCAATCGTGGGTGCCCAGTTTTGGTTCTATCGACGGGGTTGTTGGCATGAGTGAGCAACCGTGACGTTTGATTCCCCTGTTATGAATTCAAACGTGTTAGCAATTGCTTCCTCCCCAGACCGTGTGCTTGAGGAACGACTCAGGCGGCCGTCGCCTTGAGCTGCTGGCCAGGGATGGCCGCAATCAGTTCGCGGGTGTACGCGGTGGCCGGGCGGTTGAAAATCTGCTCCACCGAACCCTGTTCCACCACCCGACCATTACGCAGCACCAGCACCTCGTGGGCGAAGTTGGCGACCACCGACAGGTCGTGGGACACCAGCACGTAGGCAATGCCCATGTCCCGTTGCAGTTCCTGCAGCAGGTCGAGAATGTGCGCCTGCACCGACACATCCAGCGCGCTGACCGGTTCGTCCAGCAGCAGCAGGTCGGGTTTCAACGCCAGGGCGCGGGCGATGGCCACGCGTTGGCACTGGCCGCCGGACAGCTCGCGGGGCAAGCGGTCGAGGAAACTCACCGGCAAGTGCACGCGGCTGATCAACTCCCGCGCCGCCTGCTCCAGCGCCGCGCCCTTGAGCAAACCGAACGACACCAGCGGTTCGACAATGCTGTCGAACACCGTAAAGCGCGGGTCGAGGGCGGCGAAGGGGTTTTGCTGCACCAGTTGCAAGCGTTGGCGCAATGGGCGGAATTCGCGCCAACTGAGGTCGGTGACGTCCTGTTGTTCGAAGAACACCTGGCCCTGGCTTGGCTTCTCCAGGCCGAGGGCGATGCGCAGCGCGGTGCTCTTGCCCGAGCCGGACTCGCCGACGATGGCCAGGGTCTGGCCGGGGTAGACCTCCAGGTTGAGACCCTCCAGGGCCAGGAAGGTCGACGCTTCGCCCTTGACCTTGGGCAGGGCGAACGTTTTGCCGACGTTGTGCAGGCTCAGGATCGGCCGGCGCCCCAGGTCGAGGTTGAGCAAGGGTTCGCGACGCTTGGCGAAGGCGGGTGCGGCGGCGATCAGGGCGCGGGTGTAGTCGTGGCTGGGCTGGGCCAGGATCTGCTTTGGCGGGCCTTGTTCCACCACCACGCCGTGCTGCATCACCAGGATGCGGTCGGCGCGGTCGGCGGCCACGCCCAGGTCGTGTGTGATGATCAGCAGCGAAATGCCGCGCTCGCTGACCAGCCGTTGCAGGTGGTCGAGGATCTTGCGCTGCACGGTCACGTCGAGGGCGCTGGTGGGTTCGTCGGCGATGATCAGGCGCGGGTTACCGGCCAGGGCGATGGCGATCAGCACGCGCTGGCGCATGCCGCCGGAGAGTTCATGGGGATACTGGCGCGCACGCAGCACCGGTTTGTCGATCCCCACCTGTTGCAGCAATTCGACGATATCCGCATCGACGCCGGGGTAGCGCTTGCCCTTGGCCAGGATCAACGCCTCGGCAATCTGCTGGCCGACGCGCAGAGTGGGGTTGAGGCTGACCATCGGGTCCTGGGGCACCAGGCCGATGGTGCGGCCGCGCAGGCTGCGTTTCTGGCGTTCGCTGGCGTGGGTCAGGTTGTGGCCGTCGACCCACAGTTGCCCGGCGCTGATCTGCGCATTGTCCGGCAGCAGGCCCAGAATGGCGTTGGCCAGGGTGGATTTGCCCGAGCCGGACTCGCCGACAATCGCCACGGTTTCGCCCTGCACCAGGGAAAACGACAGCGAACGCACCGCCGGATTGACCTGGCCGCTGGCGCGGTAATCGACACTGAGTTGGCGTACATCGACCAAAAGCGCGCTCATCGCTGGATCTCCTCAAAGGTGCGGGCGATATGGTTAAGGCTGAACACCACCGCCACCAGGAACAGGCCGGGCAGCAAGGACACCCACGGTGCGGTGATCAGGAAGTGCCGGCCGTTGGCGATCAAGGTGCCCCATTCCGCCGCCGGTGGCGCGGCGCCGAAACCGAGGAAACTCAAGCCTGCGGTGGCGAGGATCGCCGCGCCGAAATCCAGTGTCGCCAGCACCGCTACCGGGCCCCAGGCGTTGGGCAGAATGTGCCGCAACAACGTGCGCCCCCAGCTGGCACCGCCCAGGCGTGCAGCCTCGACATAAGGCAGGGTTTTCACCCGCAGCACTTCAGCGCGGGTGGTGCGGGCAAAGCCCGGAATAATGCCGATGCCCACGGCGATGGCCACCGGCACCGTACCGAAGCCGATGGCCGTGACAATCGCCAGGGCCAGCAGCAGGCCGGGCAGGGCGAGCAATACATCGACCACGCGCATGATCACCGCATCGAGACGGCCACCGGCAAACCCGGACAAGATGCCCAGGCCCAGGCCGCCCACCAGTGCGATCCCCACCGCCAGCGAGGCTGCCAGCACCGACAGGCTCGCGCCGTAGACCACGCGGGTAAACAGGTCGCGTCCCAGTTCGTCGGTACCGAACCAGTGGTTCAGGCTGGGTGCGGTGAGTTTGGCGGCGGGCGAGGTGGCGTAAGGGTCGAAGCTGCTCAGCAGCTGCGGCGCCACGGCGGCCACCAGCGAGAACAGCACCACCAGCATCGCCAGACTGAATCCCGGCCGGCGCAACAAGGGCAGCAGGGTTGCCGTGGCGCGTTGCCAGGGGTTGCGGCGGCGCCAGAGGGTTTCACTGCGCACGCGTTTGTGGGTAAGCGTCGTCATGGTCTAGGACACCTTGGGCGTGTGGGAGATGCGCGGGTCGAGCCACGGGTAAAGCAGGTCCACCAGCAGGTTCACCAGGACAAAGGCCGCCGCCGACACGGCCACGATGGCCAGCACCACTGGAATGTCCTGGCGCAGCACGGCTTCCTGGGCCAGGCGGCCGATGCCGGAGCGGGCGAAGATGGTTTCCACCAGCACGGCGCCAGACACGGTATTGCCCACCTGCAAACCGATCAGGGTGAGGATGGGCAGCGCGGCATTCCTGAACCCATGGCGGGCCTGCACCTGGCCTCGGCTCAGGCCCTTGGCGTAGGCGGTGACGATATAGCCCTCTTTCCACACACCCTGAAAACTGCGTTGCAGCACCTGGGCGTACACCGCTGCACTGGGGATCGCCAGGGTGATCGCCGGCAGTACCAGGCTTTCGAAACCCCGGCTGCCGGTGGCGGGAAACCAGCCCAGGCCAAACGCAAACACCTGGATCAGCAGCAAGCCCATCCAGAATACCGGCACCGAAAAGCCCAGGGATGGCAAGCGCGCCAGGGCTTTTTTCAACGGTTGCCAGCGGATATACGCGGTGAGGTACGCCAGGCCGATACCCCCGAGCAGCGACAGCACAATCGCCAGCCCCGCCAGGGACAGCGTCTGGGGCAGGCGCTCGGCGAGCAATTCGGCCACCGGGCGGTTAAGTGACAGTGATTGCCCAAAGTCACCGTGCAACGCGCCCAGCAGCAGGTCGATATATTGCTCGAACAGGCCTTTATCCAGCCCGTAGTAGGCCCGCGCCTTGGCCAGGTCTTCCACCGACAGCGCGTCGGCTTCCATGCCGGACGCACTGAGCATGATCGACAAGGTATCGCCCGGCAGCAAATAGAGGATGAAGTAAGTGATGCTATAGGCACCCCATAGCACCAGCAGTGCCTGGCCGACCCGGCCGATCAGGTAGCGGCTCATGGTGCATCGACCTCGATATCACCCAGCAGCGCAAAGCCTTCGGCGGTCCAGCGGAAGTTTTTCACTTTGGCCGACGTTGCCGCCTGCCATACGCGCTCGTAGACCGGGAACGCCGAGCCTTCATCCACCAGCAGGTCTTGCAGCTCGCCGTAGGCCGCTGCGCGTTGCTGGCTCTGGGTGGCAGTGATGCCGGCATCGAACAGGCCCTTGGCGCGTTCAAGTATGGGTGGCTCAAAGAGGTTGGTGGCTACCGTCGAGCTGTTGGCCGTACGGGGGTCAAGGATGGTTTGCAGGATGATCGGGTCGGCGCGGGTCATGTAGCTGATGGTCAGGTCGTAGTTGCCGGCGGAGTTGTTGGCGACCCATTCGGCACGCGTGACCACGCTGAGTTTTACCTCAATGCCCACCTTGCGCAGTTGATCCTGCAGCAGTACATCGCCTGCGGTCTCGGCCTGCATGACGTTGTAGGTCAGGCTCAGGCGTTTACCGTCCTTCTGGCGGTAACCGTCTGCACCTTGGGCCCAGCCGGCATTGTCCAACAGGCGCTCGGCGCCCGCCGGGTCATAGGCGAGCTTGGCCCCCTGGCTCTTGAAGTAAGGCGTGGTCACATCAAAGATGCCGTCTACCACGGCAAACTCGGCGTTGTAGACGGTACTCGCGTAACTCTTGCGGTCGATGGCTTTCTGCACGGCGAGGCGCACCTGTTTATCGGCCAATATGCGACCGCCACGGGTGTTGGGAAACAGGTTCAGGGAGGGCCCCGGCAGCGAGCGGCTCTGGATGGTCGCGCCCTTGGATTGGAGCAGTTTCAGGTCGACCTCGGAGAACGGGTTGCGTGGCCACAGAATGTCGGCCTTGCCTTGCAGGAACAGGCCGTTACGCACGCTTTCTTCGGGGATGTAGGTGACGTCCACCGCATCCAGGTGCGCTTCGCCCTGGTTTTTCATATTGGCCGACGCCCAGGCGTAACCCTTGCGCTTGGTCAGGTGCGCGCCGACTTCCGGGGTGTAGCTGGCCAAGACGAACGGGCCGGTGCCAATGATCTTGCCCAGCGAGCGTTCCTTGACGCTCAGCGTGTAGGAGGCTGGCGCGAGGATCGCCAGGTTGGTGGTGGACGTCGCTTGCAGGAAGCCCGCATTGGGCCTGGCGAGTACCAGCTTGACGGTAAATTCATCGACCACTTCGGCGTGATCAAAGCCCGCCAGGTACGTCGCGCCGAAGGTGGCGGGCAACTCGGTAGCCAGTGCCTTGTTGCTGTCAAAGGCGGTTTTCACCGCCTTGGCATCGAAGCGCTCGCCATTGCTGAAGGTGACGTTGTCGCGCAGGTGGAAGGTGTAGGTCAGCGCGTCGTCACTGACTTCCCAGCTTTTGGCCAGCCAGGGAATGATCTTGCCGGTTTGCGGGTCCTGATCGGTGAGGGACTCGGCGATATTGCGCAGCAGCACCCGGTGTTCCAGCCAATAGACCTGGAACGGGTCGACACTGACCAGGATGGTGTTGTCGCCAAAGAAGGCGATATTCAGGGTCTTGCCGGCCTGGCTGTCACTGCCCGAAGGCGAGCAGGCGGCCAGGCTTAACGCCAGGACGCAAGGGGCCAATAGACGGCTCATCAAGTTGGAGGTGTTCAATGGGATGCCCTCGTATGGCGATTGGCTTAGAAGTCGTAGGCCAGCTTGGTGTACCAGTAGCCGCCGCCGGGGTAGAACGGCGGGTTGCCGTAGGGCGCCAGGCCCAGGTTGCTGTAGACGGCGTGCCGGTCGGGGCGCACGTCGAAGATGTTGGTGCCGCCGATGCTCACGGTGATCTGGTCGACGAAGGTGTAGCTGACGTCCAGGTCGGTGATCCATTTGGCGCCGAAGCTGCGGTCGCCCGTGGGGTTGACCGCCAGGGTCTTGACCGCGCCGTAGCGGCTGGTTTGCAGGTTGACTGCGAGGTCCTCGACCTTCCAGTTGGCGCCCAGGATCCATTTGGTCTTGGGTGACGCTTCGGTCAGGTCGCCTTCGCGGTCGCGGCCCACCAGGGTCACGCCGGAGTTGGCCAGCGCACTCGGTGTGTCGCGGGTGCCTTCGATGGTGGTCTTGTTCCAGTTGAAGCCCAGGCTCCAGCGCACTTCGCCCCAGGTATCCAGCGGTGTGGTGTGGTCGGCGACCACGTCCAGGCCACGGGTGCGGGTATCGAAGGCATTGGTGTAGTAGTTGACCCAGGTGCCCGAGGGCACGCCCTGGCCGGTGAGGATGCCGTTGATCACGCCGTTGCCCTGGTCGTAGATATTGCTGGTCAGGGCGATGCGGTCGTCGATGTCGATCAGGTAGGCATCGGCAGTGATGCTGGTGCGCGGCGCCGGTTGCCAGGTCAGGCCCAGCCCGAGGTTGCGCGACTTTTCCGGCTTGAGGTCATCACCGCCCAACGCCTTGGCCAGGTTGCTGCCCGACGGCGTCAGGCGGGTGACGGCGGGCACGACGTTGCCGTTCACGTCGGTGGACACGCGGTTGTCGGCCACGGTGTAGCCGATCTGGGTCAGGGACGGCGCACGGAAACCGCTGCCGACGGTGCCGCGCACGGCCACGCTGTCGGTGAGTTCGTAGCGCGAGTTCACTTTCAGGCCGAAGGTGTTGCCTGAGTCGTCATCGTAATGTTCGACCCGCCCGGCGACGTCGAGAAACCAGCGTTCGGTCAGGTCGAAGCCCAAGTCCAGGTAGCCTGCGTAGTTGTTGCGGATCAGGCTGACTTCGTCTTCCGGACGTATCGTCACCGCCGCCTGGGCACCCGATGCCGCCGGGTACGAACCGGTGATATAGGCCTCGGGGTCGCCGGCGAAGGTACTGAAGTGCTCCCAGCGATGTTCCAGTCCGGCCGACACCTGCACCGGCGAAGTCAGGTTGAACAGGCTGTCGTAGCGGCGGGTGAAATCCAGGTTGTTGACCCACTGCTCGAAGCGGAAGGTCGCCAGGTTGTCGAATTTGGTCGGTGACGCGGTGCCCAGGGACGGGTTGATGTTGAGGTCGCTGGAGTGGTGGACGTTGTTGCGCCCGTAAGTGGTGCTCAGGTCCCAGTTCCATTCGGCTGCCTGGCCCTTGCCGCCGAACAGCAGTTGATAATCGCGGTCCTTGATGTTGTTCAACGGATAGTAACCGTCGGGGAACACCTCGGGCACGGCGGCCCGGCCGGTCGGCAGGCGGAAGTAGTTGGCGGCCTCGGCATCACGCTCGCCGTAGGTGGAGAATGAGTACAGGGTCAGGTCTTCCAGGGGCAGTTCGGCGTTATAGGCCAGGTTGAAGGCCTTGAGGTCAGGGTCGCCGTTCTTGATCGCTACGCGGTCCCAGGCGGCTTCCTTGGCTGGATCGTTGAAGGCCCTGACGCTGCCGTCGGCCTTGTCGTTCCACGACGCTTCGCCACGTTTGCGTGCATCCGCCGAGAGGTGGAAAAAGCCGCCTTCGCCGAGCTTGAAGCCCTGGTCACCCGCCACCTTGATGGTCTCGCCCTGGCCGGAGAACAACTGGCCGTAACTGGTTTCCAGGTGACCGCCGCTGCTGCCGGTCTTGAGGATGATGTTGATCACACCCGCCACCGCATCGGATCCGTACTGGGCCGCTGCGCTGTCTTTGAGCACTTCGATATGGTCCACCGAGCTGACCGGGATCAGGTCGATGTCCACCGCATTGGCGCCGCTGTTGTCGATGGACCCGCGCTGGCCGGTGGCGCCGTTGTGGCGGCGTTTGCCGTTGACCAGCACCAGCGTGTAGGCGGGGCCGAGGCTGCGGTTGCTCAGCGGGCGGGTCACTGAGTTATAGCCGGCGATGTTGGTGCCGAAGTTGAACGACGGCAGCAACTTTGCAATCGCCTCGGACAACTCGGCGCGGCCGGTCTTGAGCAGTTGCTCGCTGTTGATCACGTCTATCGGCGCCGGGCTGTCGGCCACGGTGCGCTCCTGGCCACGCAGGCCGGTGGAGATCACCGTGACGGTGCCGAGCTTGGCGTCTTGCGTGGCGGTTTCGGCGAAGGAGGGCGCCGCTGCGAGCAGCAGCGAACTGGTCAGCAGTGACAGGTGGAAGTGCTTGAGGGGCAGTGGGGCGGCGAGGTCTGGCATGTCGAGATCGGTCCATTTAGCCTGCTACAGGCTCCTGGTGGTCGGGGGTACGTCCTCCGCCAGGTATGGGGTCGGTCTGTGAAGTGAAGATATTCCTATAAAAAACCCGAGGGAAAGTCTTTTTTGGAATAAGCTAATTATTAGATATTGTCATTATCCTGTTTTTTAAAATCATCTATTTTTATGAAGTTGAGGGGCGCGCGGGCAGGGCGCAAGCGTCGATCAAGGCTGCACCGCCGGGCCTTTCAACTCGATCTGATTATGGTCCGGGTCGTTGAAATAAATTGACCAGCCAGTGCCCTCTGCGCCATAGCGCATCTCGGCTTTGTCAGCGGATATTCCCGCTTCGGCCAGGTGACCGAGAATGGCTTGTTCATCAAACGGCTCGACCCGCAGGCAGACGTGGTCGACATTGTGCCCTTGCTTGCCCGCCGGCTCCCCGCCTTGGCGTCCGATGGCGCCATTCACATCCACCAGGTCAATCAGGGCCGTGCCCGCGCTCAAGTGAATCAGGCCCAGGTCGTCACGGCGCTTTTTAACCTCACACCCGAGTACCGAGACGTAGAAAGCCACGCTGCGCTCGATGTCCCGCACCCGCAGAACCACATGGTCGATACGTTGAATTGAAAAATTGCGCATACCATCACTCCTGTCCGATCCATAATTTTAGTACCGTCACGCTCTACGAGACCAGCAAGCTTGCGCTCAGTTAATATATGACCCACCGTCACGAGTACTGGCTTCAATCGCGGCCAAGCCTTTCCTGAATCCCCCCCTGAGAAACAGTATGAACACCGAATTGACGGAAGAAGAGATGCGACAGGCGCTATTCGGCGTATCTGTGCCCGCAGTGTCGACGGAAGCCGACCATCAGCCAGACCCCGTTCCGGCAGCCGTGATACCGCCAAAGGCAATGCCCAAAAAACAACAGAAAACCTCAAAAGGCTTTACCCCGAGGCTCAGGGTCACACTCCGAGTGGGCAATGAGTTCGAAGGGCAGATGCACGAGTTGATTCATGAGGCTGATACGCTCAGCACCCTTGTAGCCGAGCAAGAAGCGACTAAATCAGCCAGGAAAAAATTTCGCTTTGTGGAAGTGATCTCGGTCAAGTCGATGTAGTGGCGACAGCCATTTCTCCAAGGCGTCGCAGCGGTTTCGCACAGCGCACGAATCAGCCAATGCGTCTTGCGCAGGTCGGATATTCACACGGCAAGTGCCGTAATTGACCGGTTTTCGTCCGTCTCAACCCTGTCTCAGCGTCCGATGGCCAGTTACCTTGGGGACTGGCCGATGATCCTGAGGAGCGTTGAATGAACACCCCCAATCACTCCAGCCCCCAGCTGCGCGACACAGTATTGCTGTGTGAGGCTGAGGTTGCCCGGAGCGCATTCGCAAGCGCCCGCACGGCATTGCGCACCCACTCAGCGTTATCGACCCGGGCACGACTCGCTGAGTTGTCCATCCTCAAACGCACGATTTTGGCCAATCGTTCCCTGATCATCGAGCAGATCATGGCTGCGGTGGGCAAATGTCGCACGGATGCTCTGATTGCAGAAATTCTCGGCACCCTCGATTGGCTCAACTGGCTGGAAAACAATGCCGAACGGCTGCTGAAACCTGAAAAGGTCAAGACGCCCATCACGCTGTTGGGCAAGCAGTCGTTGCTGCTGCATGAGCCCTTGGGTGTTGTTCTGATCATCTGCCCGTGGAATTACCCTTTCCATAACGCCATCACCGGCATTGCGGCCGCGATCGTGACAGGCAATTCGGTGGTGTATAAGCCCTCGGAACACGCGCCCTGCAATGGCTTGATCGAGCACGTCCTGGCCTGTTCACCTCTTCTCCAGAGCCTGGTCAAGGTGGTCTACGGCACCGGCAGCCTGGGCGCGGCGTTGATCGAGCAGCAACCCGCAAAAATCTTCTTCACGGGCAGTGGCCCCACCGGCAGCAAGATCATGGCCCAAGCCAGTCGAGCGCTGATCCCGGTGGAGTTGGAACTGGGCGGTAAAGACCCGATGATCGTGTTTGCCGACGCTCCCCTGGCGCGCTCGGTGGCGGGGGCATTGTGGGGTGGATTCACCAATGCCGGACAATCCTGCAGTGGCGTGGAGCGGCTGCTGGTAGAGCACAGCGTGCAGGAGCGCTTCGTCGATAGCCTGGTCGAGGAGGCGAAAAAGCTCATCGTGCGCGTGGGTGATAACGGCGAGGCTGATGTAGGACGCATGACTGTTGGCTTTCAGCGCGACAAGGTTATCGAGCATGTGCAGGATGCCCTGGACCGTGGTGCGCGCCTGCGATTCGGTGCGGTGCCCAGCGCGAACTCCCTGACCGTGCAGCCGATCATTCTCGATCGCGTCACGCCGGATATGCGGGTGTGGAACGAGGAAACCTTCGGGCCGGTATTGCCGGTCATGGCCTTCACTGATGAAGCGCACGCCATTGAATTGGCCAACGACACTCACTACGGACTGTGTGCCAGTGTGTTTACCGCCGACGCGCCGCGTGCGCTGCGGGTGGCCGCTGCACTGGAGGTTGGGGGTGTGTCGATCAACAACGTCAACATGAGCGAAGGTAACCCCGGCTTGCCGTTCGGTGGCGCGAAGAAAAGTGGCTTCGGCAAACTGCGCGGGCCCGAGGGATTGCTTGGGTTCACCCGCAGTAAGGCCGTGTTGATCGATAAAGCCGGCAGCAGGATCGAAGCCAATTGGTATCCCTATACCCGGCGTAAATTCGAGTTGTTCGAGCGCTTCATTCAGGCGCTGTACGGGCCGAACCGTTTACGCCTGCTTGCCATCGCCTGGCACGGCCTGCGGCTTGAAGCCTTCAGCCAAAAGCCGCGGGAGTGAACAGCGGGCTCAAGCACGGGTCTGGCGCGGGCCGTGCCCCGTCCAGCGCTTGAAGGCCTTGCGAAAATTCTGCGCGTCGCTGAACCCCACTTCAAAGGCGATCTCGTCCAGGGTCATGCGTACATTGCCCAACAACGCCAGCGCACGCTGTTTGCGCAGGTCATCCAGAATCCCCTGATAGGGCATCTGGTTCAGCGCCAGGCGCCGGCGCAGGGTTCGCTCGCTCATGCACAGTTGCGAGGCGACCGCCGACAAACGCAGGGGCGTGCGCAGATCGCGGCGCAGGATGCGCTCGACGGATTCGATGAACTCAATTTCGCCACCTCGATCCGCACTCATTTCCAACAACTCGACGACCTGCCGATTGCTCAACGCATCGTGGGTGGCGATGGGCGTATTGGCCCAGTGTTTTGCGCAGATAAACCGATTGTCCTTGCGATCAAAGTGCACCGGGCACCTGAACAGGTGTTCGTAATGGTCGGCGTAGGCCGGTCGCGGGTAACTCAGTTCGATCGACGATGGGCTGAACGCCGCTCCCGCCAGGGTACGCGCCACATTCAGGAACATGCCGAAGGCTTCTTCCACCAGAAAGACCAGGATGTCGGGCTCATGAAAAGGGCAGGTGACCTGGAGCGTGATCTGCCCTGGGGAGGCGAGGTTTTCGAAGCTTAAAAGCGCGCCGGTCTGGCGCTGCATATTGATGCCCAGTGCTATCGCGCTGCCCAGAGTGGCGCTGGTCAACATGGCATAACCCACCAGGCCCATCGACGCGATGGACTCGGTCGCGCTCAGGTCCAGGCCCAGTCCCCGGTCGCGTCCTTGGGTCATGTCCAGGGCGCGCTTGATCATCAGGCATGCCTGGCGAATCGAAACCCGGCTTTGCGGGTTGGCCAGGTCCGCGAGGTTGAAGCCCAGCCCCAGGCACAGCCGATTCGGGTCCAGGCCCAGTTGCACAATGAGGTCTGCCAGACTGCGCAGCAGATTGACCGGTAAATCGGCGGTGTGCCGTGTCTGGCCAGGCATCCTGTACTCCTTATTTACCCAGCATCAAGCGCGTCACCAGGCGGGTCAGCCGCCCGTAGGGTGCCGCGACTTTGTCGGACATGTTGAACGGGCTCAGTTTGAATACACCGCGGGCATGGGACAGGCGCACAAATCCGTCATGGCCGTGGTAGGCCCCGGTGCCGCTTTCACCGACGCCGCCGAACGGCAGGTCGTCCTGGGTGGCATGCAGCATGGTGCCATTGATCGTCACACCGCCGGAACGCGTGTGTTGCACCACACGCTCGACGCAGCGGCGATCATTGGAGAAGCAATACAGGGCCAGCGGTTTAGGCCGCGCATTGATAAACGCGAGTGCCTCATCGAGGGTGTCATAGGCGACAACCGGCAACAGTGGACCAAAGATTTCTTCGCGCATGATATCGGTGCTCAACGGCACGTCCGTCAGCAGGGTCGGCGGGATTTTGCGCTCGGCGGTCTGATCGAAGGCGTTGTCCTGCCACACCTTGGCGCCGGCCACGATGGCCTGATCCACCAGGTTCAGCAGACGCTCATAGTGTCGCCGCGAGATGATCGAGGTGTAGTCCTTATTGCCGTCGATGCGGGGATACAGCTGCTTGGCCGCCGCCAGCCATTCAGTGGCAAAAGGCTCCACCAGATGACGCGGCACCAGCACATAGTCGGGGGCAACACAAGTTTGCCCTGCATTGAACAGCTTGCCGATGGCGATCATCCGCGCGGCTTTCTTCAGCGGAAAATCCGCAGTCAATACAACCGGCGACTTGCCTCCCAACTCCAGGGGCACCGGGGTCAGATTACGTGCCGCGGCCGCCATCACCAGGCGTCCGACCTGGCTGGAGCCGGTGAACAGTAAGTGATCAAACGGTAGCTCGCTGAAACGACTGGCCAATTGCGCGTCGCCGATGACCACGGTGACCTGGTCGGCAGGAAACGCCTGCGCCAGCAGGTACTGCAACAGCAACGCCGTGCGTGGGGTCAGCTCCGACGGTTTGATCATCACCCGATTGCCCGCCGCCAACGCCTCCACCAACGGCGCCAGGGTGAGCGTCAGCGGGTAGTTCCAGGGCGCCAGGATGCCCACGACGCCCAGTGGTTGATAGATCACTTGGGCTGAGGCGGGCTTGAAGGCCATGCCTACCTTGCGTTTGCTGGGACGCATCCAGGACTTGAGGTGCGAGCGAATGTGCTTGATACCGTTGACGATGGGCATCAGTTCACTGAGCTGGGTCTCGGCAAATGATCGGTTGCCGAAATCCGCGCTCACGGCTTCGAGCAATTGGGCATGGTGATCGCTCACCAGCCGCAACACCGCATCCAGGGCCGCGATTCGCTGCTCATAACTGGGGGCACCCTGGGCATACACGGCAGCTTGCTGGGCCGTGAACAGTTCATTGAGCAACGGCACGGGCTCAAGCGAAGAGGGCATGCTGCTGATGGGTTGATTCATGACGGTAATCCTGAGGAAGAGAGGGAGTTGGAACGGGCGGGCCGTCAGAAAAAGTTTTTGCCCTCGCCGCGGTAAGTCGGCACGCGATCCACCACGCGTGCGTTGCTGATCAGCAGCAATTCATCGAAGCGCTCACACAGCTCGCCGGCCTTGGCATGACGAAACAGCACCGGGTCGCCGATGTTCAGTGCTTGGTCCAAGGTGTGCTGCAGCGGGGTCTGTACTTCCCCGGCCGCTTCGTTTTTGATCAAGCGGCAGCCGCCGGGCAACCAGGGTTGGGGCAAGCGGTCCTTGCCCGCCGGCCCGGAGGCGATGTAACCGCCGCCCGAACACACCATCACCCCCGGGGCTTGGGTGCGCGTCACTGGCAACGCAAAGCCGGCGGCGGGGGTCAGTTCAAAAGCCTGGTAGTGGTCGAATAAGGTTGGAGCGTACAAGCCGGAGCCCGCCGCCAACTCCGTCACCGACGGGTCGAGGCCAGTGCTTTCAAAACTGCCCGTGCCGCCGCCGTTCACGAACCGCAGCGTATGGCCGGCGCTGCGCAAGGCCTGCACCACTTCCTCACGGCGTCTGTTGACTTCCCTGATGGAGCGGCGTTTGAGAAAACGGATGACCCCGTTCTTGACGGCTTGGCCGGGCACCGCATCCATCAGCCCGGCAATTTGCCCTTCGTAGCCCATCAGTCCGTGTAACACCACGCCCTGCTGCGTGGCGATAGCCGCGGCCAGCTCAAGGGCGCTCGCCACATTGTTGATCGGTGAACGGTGCACGCCAAAGTACAGCCCCGGAAATTGCGATGACATATCCAGATCCATTGCCAACGGAATGACGACACCTTCAGTCAGGGCTATCTCGTTGATCGCCTGCACCTGGGCCCGGTTGTCGACCATCAAGGTAATCGAGCGGCCCCGGCGCAGTTGGCAGGCGACTTTTACCAGGCTGCGCTCATCCACAGTGGGATAAGCCACCACGATGTCGTCGAACCCGAGGCCCGCCAACCAGGCAGCTTCGGCGGCGCAGTAGCACAACAGACCGCGTATGAAAGGCCCTGTGGCCATGATCGTCCGGATCATCTCCACCGAACGTATGGACTTGGTCACCAAGCGCACGGGCAAGGGGCCGGCGCGTTCGCCCAGGCGCTGGAGATTGACGGTCAACGCATCCAGGTCGACGAAGGCGGCGGGCAGTTGCACGCCGGCCAGCACCTGACGGTAATAGGCGTAATCGCGGACAGGTGACGGCGGTGAAGTTTCGACACGGCGCATGAAGGACCCAATAAGTGCAGCGGTAAGTGAGAGGTCGCGTGGTCTCGCTGCTAAGAGGGTAAAGGGCGTCGTGGTGATGATGAAGGTGCGATCCGGCCGGGCAATGGGTTCGCACCGGCCATGTTCGCGGCTCAATTCATGCAGTCGGCACAGGCGCCAGCCGATCCAGATGGCTGACAATCATCGACGCGACCATCGCGCAGACGCTCTTGGGGTCCATGGAATCGTCAAACAACAGCTCAATGGTTGCGTGGATCATCTCCACTGCCACCCGGGCAGCGGTGGCCAGCTGCTTAGGATCGGCCTCGGGAAATACCGCTGCGAGGATTTCCGCCTGTGCCCCGGACACCTGTCGATGGGAGTCGATTCTCACGTGTTCCAACGCCGGTACTGCGCGCAGCCCTTTGAGAATCCACATGCCGCCCAGGGTTGCCTCGGTGACCCGATAGGTCTCCAGGATCAGCTCGGCGAGCGCGGACTCCAACGCCTCGGGCGGACCGGACAACAGCTGCGGCGTAATCCAGTCATCGATCAGCCCGTTCTGTTTGTCCAGCAGGCGTTCCCCCAGTACCGACAGCAGTGCGTATTTGTTTGGAAAGTAGCGGTACAGCGCCGGCGGGGTGAGCCCGGCACATTCACAGACCAGGTTGGTGGACAGGCGCTCGATTCCCACATCGCACAGGGTTTGCGCGGTCGCGACCAGAATTCGTTCGTAGGTTTCAGTACTGCGCTGCTGTGCAGGCGGTTTTTTGTGTTCTTGGGTTTTCCCGACGGTAGTGGCCGCACGGGCGCTGGCAGTGTTGGGCTTGGCCATAGGCACCTAGTGAAAAAAGGTTGAAAAGTCAGCTTATCAAAATGAAAAAAAATGTTGCTGAGCTGGTTAATGGTAGTTATAACTATCGTGTAGCGATGACTATCATAACCGATGCGTCGCTAGTGTGACGGTCTCTTAAAACAAAAAATACAGGTGATGACTATGAACACGCGGCAATGGCTATTCCTATCACTGGCACTGGCGTGCGGTTCCAGCGCGTATGCGGCGGCCGGCCCACAGGAGGCGAAAGGCCTGTGGCTGACCTCGGAAAAGGATGCGGTGGTCAAGGTCGACGATTGCGCCGACAAGCCCGGCGCGCTGTGTGGAAAGGTGGTCTGGGTCAAGGACACGGCCTCCACCACCAGCGATTGCGGCGTACAGATCATGCAACTGGATCGTTTTGACCAGCAAGCATGGCGCGATGGCTGGGTGTTTGATCCCCGCGATCATAAAAAATACAAAGGCGTCGTTCGGGTCAAAGAGGGGCTCCTCAATGTCCGGGCTTTTGTCGGTGCCGAGATCCTCGGCAAGACAGAGCAATTCGAACGTGTTGCCTCACTGCCTCCTGCACCGGTTTGCACTTTGTAAATCCGACCTTTCCTGTAGGAGCGCCTCATGCGTGCAACGACACACCATTATCTGATGGCTGCTTTGCTGTGGCCTATCGTCAGCCCCTCCTTGGCATTCGCCGACGAAATGGCCAGCTATGCCATTGATGTCACAGCCAAGGCCGTATCCGACGTCCGCACTCGGGGCGTTTCGGATTCGTTGAATCATCCCGGCGCCCGCGTCACCGTTCAGGTTGCCCACGAAAGTGGCCTGGTCGCGCTGGCCGAGTTCACCACCGTCAGCAAAAAACAGTTCGTTGATGGCGATGGAGTCGGCGTTTTGCTGGCGGGCGGCTATCGGTTTGGCGATCCCGAGGCGTGGCATTACGGCCTGGGCCTGGCGGCGGAAATGTTCCCCGGCGCGCAGTTCAAGGCGCCGAACAAATTCGACTTTGAAAACTTCACCCCCACCGATGAGCGCACGACCAACTACAACAGCCAGTTCGCGGTGTTGGAAATTGGCTACGGCGCATTGGAAGGTCGAGTCGCTCGGGTGCTGTCCAAAACCTACCGTGGAGCCAACACCGGCGGCGTGTGCGGAGCCCAGTTGCAGTTTCGCGACGACCCCACCAAGGGCCTGGAATGCTACGCCAAGGGCGATCGTAACTCCCGTGGCAGCATGCTGTATGACCTGGACTACAAATACGCGCTGGGGATCAATACCACGCTGAAGTTGCATGCCGGGTACCAGCAACTCGTCAACTTTTCCGAGGCAGACGCGGCTGACTATGACATTGGCCTGAGCCATCGCTGGTTGGGATTCGACTGGGGCATCGACTGGATCGCGGTCAAGACCAAGGCGCGGGAACTCTACATGGTCGAGGACGACGGGCATGTGCGTTCCACGGATGACAACCGTTGGGTCGCGTCGATTTCGCGCACTTTCTGAGTAAACCTCTATGACTTCGCTTTTCTTATCCCGGACGCCTCAGGCGGCCACCGGTCTGGAGCAACTCGTCCTCGCAGTGGACCTCGGCACCTCCGGTTGCAAGTGCGCCCTGGTTTCACTGGAAGGCGAGATACGGGCATGGGCGTTTCACAGCGTGCCGTTGCATGTGAGCGGATTGAGCGTCGAGCAGGAACCGCAGGATTGGTGGAATGCTTTCCTGCGGGGCGCCAACGAACTGCTCAGCGCCGATCCAGTCCGGCGGCGCCAGGTGATCGCAGTGTGTTGCTCGACACAGGGTGAAGGCACGGTGTGCGTGGATCGGGACGGCGTGGCCATTGGACGGGCGATGTTGTGGCTGGACAAGCGCGGTGCCGGTGCAGTGAAAAAACGCATGGGAGGAGGGCGGTTCAGCCTGGCCGGCTATGGGCCGCTCAAACTCTGGCGCTCACTGCGCCTGACCGGCGGCGTGGCCTCGTTGTCCGGCATGGATGCCGCCGGCCACATGGCCTATATCCTCGATCATGAGCCACAGCGCTATGCGCGGACCCACAAGTTTCTCAACGTGCTCGACTACATGAACCTGCGCCTGTCGGGTCGCTATTGCGCCACCAGCGACTCGATGTTGACGGCATGGATCACCGACAACCGCGACCCTCACCGCATCCGCTACGACGACGCTCTGGTCAGGGCCTTGGGGGTCGAGGCCGACAAACTGCCCGACCTTGTCCGCTCCACGGATGTCATTGGCACCTTGCGCCCGGAACTGGCCGAGGCGCTCGGACTGGCACGCAGCACACAGGTGGTGGCGGGCGCAGTGGACACCTCGGCGGTGGCTGTCGGCGCTACGGTCAGCGACTTTGCCCCGCACCTGTACCTGGGCACCTCTTCGTGGGTGGGCGCCCATGTCCCGTTCAAGAAAACCAGCGTACGCCACCATATCGCTGCGGTGCCGAGTGCCGTCAACGGCCGCTACCTGGCGATGGCCATGCAATCGGCGGCGGGCGCCAACCTTTCATTCCTGCGTGACAAGGTGCTGTACCACCCGGATGAGCTGCTCAGTGATGAACAGCAGCCGGACGTCTATGCCTTGCTCGACCGCATTGCCGCTCGGGTGCCGCCGGGCTCAAGGGGCTTGATTTACACGCCCTGGCTGTGTGGCGAACGCTCGCCGATCAGTGACCCAAGCCTGCGCGCCGGTTTGTTCAACCTGAAGCTGGAGCATTCACGGGAGGACATCATTCGCGCCTTCATGGAAGGGGTCGCGCTCAATACGCGCTGGATGTTCGAACCGTTCTCGCGTTTTCTCGGCCAGCCCAGCGACATGATCGTGGCCACCGGTGGCGGTGCGCAATCGGCCGTGTGGTGCCAGATCATGGCCGACGTGTGCGGGCGGGTAATCCAGCAGCCACAGAACGCGATCCAGACTAACGCTCGCGGGGCGGCGTTCATTGCGGCCGTCGCGTTGGGCAAGCTGGAGTTTCATGACCTTTCGAGCCTTAAGCGCCCCCACCGGCTGTTTGAACCGACCCGCGCAACCCGTGCGTTGTACGACGATCAATTCGCCACGTTCCAGGAGGTTCGCAAGCGCCTCGCGCCGCTTTATCGACGCCTGAACCCCATACAGGAGACTGCCTCATGAGTCACGTTCAACAACAAATCGTCGAGCTATCGCAGCATCTGTGCACACGCGGTTTTTTTGCCGCGACGGGCGGTAATCTCGCGTTGCGCATCGACGCGCAACACATCGCCGTCACCCCGTCGGCCACCGATTATTTCACCATGCGCGCCGAGGATGTCTGTGTGTTGCGGCTGAAGGACCTGGCGCAACTCTCCGGTGAGCGCGCACCTTCAGTGGAAAGTGGTCTGCACGCGAAAATCCTGCGCGCACGCCCGGATGTGCAGTGCAGCATCCACACACATCAGCCCGTGGCCAGTGCCTGCACCTTGCTCGGCGAAGCGATGGATGTGCCCAACCCTGAGCTATGGGACTCTCTGGGAAAACACATTCCCCTGGTGGGGTATGCGCCCTCCGGTTCCAGCTGGCTGGCCGGCAAGTTCGGTCGGGCGATTCGCTGGGATTACAACGCGTACCTGATGCGCAACCACGGCGTGTTGTGCTGTGGCCCGGACATCGAGACAACCCTGTCGCGCCTGGAGGCCCTGGAGACCTTCTGCCGTGATTACCTGCTGCGTCAAATCACCGAACAGTCACGACTTAAAACGCAGTCACCTGCCGCCGTGGCACGCCTGGTCGACGCCCTGGTGCGTTCCAGCGCCCCCGAGGCCCACTCTTCTTTCGAGACCCCATCATGAACAAGCCCCTTGATCCGATCACATTGCCCGCCGTGGCAGATTCAGCGGTTTCGCAATGGCCGGATGTCGACTCGCTGTATCGGCGTTTCGATGCGTTGGTCAAGCAACCGATACGCCCGTTGAAGCGCGAGGCGCTGAATAAGGTCATGGGCTATTTTGACGAGCGTTGCCAAGGCTCGCGGCGTCTTGCCGAGGAAGCGAAAAAATTCATACCCGGCGGTGTGCAGCACAACCTGGCGTTCAACCACCCATTCCCGCTCGCCATTGCCCAGGCCAAAGGTGCGCACCTGACCGATGTGGACGGCAACCGCTATATCGATTTTCTGCAAGCTGGCGGACCGACCTTGCTGGGCTCCAACCATCCGGCGATTCGTGAGCAGGTCAACCGGATCCTCGACGACTGCGGTCCGGTCACTGGCCTGCTACATGAATACGAGGTGAAGTTGGCGCAACTGGTCTGTGAGCTGATGCCCGGCGTCGACATGGTGCGCCTGCTGGGCTCGGGTACCGAAGCGGTCATGGCGGCGGTGCGCCTGGCGCGGGCCTATACCCGCAAGAAATGGGTGATCAAGATCGGCGGGGCGTATCACGGCTGGAGTGACCAATTGGTGTACGGCATGCGGTTACCGGGCACCGGCCGTATGGAGGCCGTCGGTATTCCACGGGGCGCCACGGCCCACACCCAGGAGAGCCCGCCGAACAACCTGGATGCGTTGCGTCGGCGCTTGCAGATCAACCGGCTGCGCGGCGGCACGGCGGCGATCATGGTGGAACCCTTCGGCCCGGAAAGCGGCACGCGCCCGGTGCACCCCGACTTCAACCGGCAACTGCGCAAGCTGTGCGACGAGTTCGACACGCTGCTGATTTTCGATGAAGTGGTCACCGGTTTCCGTGCCGGCCTGGGCGGCGCCCAGGGGTACTTCAATGTGATGCCGGACATCACCGTACTCGGCAAATGCCTGACCGGCGGCTACCCGATGGCGGGGGCAATCGGTGGGCGCAGGGATGTGATGCAATTGCTCGCTGGCGGCATCGGCACCAGTGCGCGACGTGCCTTTGTCGGCGGCACACTCTCGGCTAATCCATTGTCCTGCGTCGCGGGTTACTACGCCTTGATCGAGGCGCGCAAACTGAATGCACCGGCCCTGGCGGGGCGCGCTGGCGACCGCATGCGCAAGGGACTCGATGAAATCATCAACCGCCGAGGCCTGCCGTATGTGGCCTATAACATGGGCTCGATCGTGCACCTGCAGACCTCCGGTGTACTGCTGCTGGACACCAGCAACCCCCTCAAACTGCTGCGCGCACGCAATGAAGCCAAGTCGCGCAAGCACATGATGGAAGAGATGGGGGCGGCGTATACCGCGCATGGGGTGATCACGCTGGCCGGCAGTCGGATCTACACCAGCCTGGCCGATACCGACGACGTCATCGACGATGCGCTCGAACGATTCGATGCCGTTTTTCAACTGGTGTGAGGTGAGCGTGATGCAGGATGTACTGCGGCAACAATGGCTGGAAATCCGCCAACGGCTGGTGGGCCTGGTGCAGGAGAGGAGCAGTTTTTCCCTGCGCATACCGGGCGAGCAAAGCATGTGGTGGGGGCAGTTGGATGACTTGGCCCCCACCCACGTCGATTGGCCGGTGCATGTGCTGGGTGACAGCCAGACCCACCAGGCGATCTACCGCGCCCGGAGCGACGTCGGCGCCATTTTGCTGGGCGGGGGCGACTTCGCTCAGCGCCTGGCGGACTTTGGTGGGGTCATGCCCATTCTGTTTGATGAGCAGGCACGGCATATTGGCCATATGGGTGAACCCGCGGCCTCGGTCGAGGACATTGCCGGCGCCTTGCAGCGCGGCGGCAATGCTGTGCTGATCAAGGGCGTGCCCGCGACGCTGGGGACCACCGGTGCACGAATGGCGATGAACGCGCAGCTGTTTGAAAAGTGCGCCAAGGCGTTCACCCTGGCCAAGGCGTCTGGTGCCAAGATGACACTCCTGCCTTGGTGGGTAGTGCGGGTTGCGAACAGCCGACTGATGAAAGATGAGCAACGGGCGACGCAGTGCTTTGCCCGTGGCGAGATTCCGCCGGAAAACCGTGGTTACTGAAAACCCTTCAAGAGGTGTAACGCGATGCACATGTCGTCCGCTGTTTCCCGTAAACACCTGAGTGCCGCGCTGGCGCTTGGCTCGATTGCCGTGCTGATGGTGGGGCTGCAACCCCTGCTGCTGGGAGAATTGCTGGCGCAGAACCGGCTGTCCCTGGAGGGGGTCGGGTTGGTCGCGATGGGGGAGATCCTCTCGCTGGGATTGGGCGTCGTGCTGGGCGATTTATTGCGTTCGGTATTCAGCCTGCGCGTGATCACCGTCGTCGCCATCCTGGCGGCCTCGGGGATGGACCTGATCACGGCCAACACCTCCGGCGATGGCGCCCTGGCGCTGACGCGGGCCCTGGCCGGCCTGGCCGAAGGCCTGTTGTTATGGGGCACCGTGAACCTGATCGTCCAGGGCCCTGCGCCTGATCGTGTGGCGGGCGTGTTCATGGTGGTGCAGACGCTGGGTCAGGCGGCGGTAGCCGCCGTGTTGGCGTGCTGGGTGTTGCCGATTCAGAGCACATCCTCTTACGGCTTCGTGTTTCTGGGAGCCCTCACGGCTGCTTCGTTGCTGTTGGTCCGCTGGCAACCCATTCGGCTGGCCAATCAGCATGCATCGACGACTACGACTGGGTTCGGTTGGGGCCTGAATCACCTGCTGTTGCTCGGGCTGGCCTTTATGCAGCTCAGCGCCATTGGTGGGCTTTGGGCCTATCTTGAGCCGCTGAGCAAATACGTGGGACTGGATGCGCAAAGCGCGCAATTTCTCATCTCCGGCACGCTACTGATACAGGTGTTGGGCGGGTGCCTGGGGATTATCCTGGTGCGCCGGGTCTCGGACTATTCAATGTTGGCCGTCGCCGCATTGCTGTTGGGCGGCATCGCGCTGGGGATGTATTTTTCGGCCGATATGGGCGTCCGGGTATTCCTGGTGTTGTGCGGCGCGTTTGGCTTGGTGTGGCTGATGTTGACGCCGTTCCAGGTGCGTATCGCGCTGCAACTCGATCCCTCGGGGCGGGTCGCGGCACTGGTGCCGGGCATGCAGCTGTTGGGTTGTGCCTTCGGGCCCTTGATGGCGTCGCAGTGGGTCGTCGGGGAGAACGCCGAGTACGTGTTGCTGGTCAGTGCCACGTTCTCACTGATTGCACTGGCCTTGGTCGGTTTGCTTCGCCGGTGCCCCGCGAGCCGGCGCATCAGCTTTGCGCGCAAGGTGGTGCTGGTAGTGGGGGCTTCCTCCGGCATGGGGCGCGGGCTGGCGGTGCGCCTGGCACAGGAAGGGGCCTGGGTCGTGGCCACGGCCCGGCGTAAGGAACTGCTGAATGACCTGCAACTGGAAATCACGCTCCTGGGAGGCAAATGCCTGGTCTCGGCGGTGGACGCCCTGGATGAACACGCAGCGGCCGGCCTCGTCGATGAAATTGTCGAGGTGTACGGTCGACTCGATGTGGTTGTACTCAATGCAGGCGGGGCTCCCGCGCTGGATATGCGCGAGATGAAAGCCGCAGACGTCACGGCGTATATGCGCTCGAACTACGATGTGGTGGTCAACTACCTGTTCCCGGCCCTGGAGCAGATGAGTCGCCAGGGTCATGGTTTTGTGGTGCACACCAATTCCCTCGCAGGTTTCCTCGGCGTGACCTTGCAGGGTCCCTACTGCGCCGCCAAGGGCGCCCTGCGCTTGTTGATCGATACATGCCGTATCGAGTTCGGTGGCCGTGGCATTCGGTTTCTTTCGCTCTACCCAGGGTTTGTCGCCACCGCGCAAACCGCCAACGATGGCATGCCGGCGCCACTGGAAATTTCCGAAACCGAGGCGGTCGACCATATGCTGTACGCCATGCGCGGTCAGCGTTGGGACTACTTGTTTCCCTGGCCGATGAGGTGGTTGATCCGCCTGGCCAGGGTACTGCCCAAGTCGCTCACGTTGTGGGTGCTGCGAAAGGAGCTTCCAGGCGCGCAGACGGCTGACCGGCGTTGCGAGCCGGCCGTGTCGCTGCATAAGACCGGATGACCCTCAGCGCTGGCGCTGTTCGCTCGGCAAGGTGCCCGTCCACCGTTTGAACGCCCGTCGCAGCACACGGGCGTCGCTGTAGCCGAGGGTGTGGGCAATCTGCGCCAGGGTCATGGCGGTATTGCTCAGCAAGTCGCAGGCGCGTTCGTGGCGGATCTGATCGAGCAGTTGGCTATAGGAAACCCCCGACTGCGTCAGGCGTCGGCGCAAGGTGCGCTCACTCATGTTCAGTTGCCGGGCAAACGTCTGCAACGCCTGCGGGTCGTCCAGATGGGTCCGAATATGGCTGCGCAGTGATTCGATCAGCGCGTCGTAACTCACGCCACGATCGAGCAACTGGTCCAGCTTGGCGCGCAACGGTGCGCAGGTGATGTCGTCATAGTCGGGCAGGCGTGTGGTCAACCAGTGCGCCTCGCTGATCAGCCGGTTTTTACCGGCCTTGAATTTGATGGGGCAGCGAAACACTCGGCTGTAACTGTCGGCGTAGGCCGGGCGCGAATAAGCCAGCTCGATACGCAGCGGATTGAAATCTTGGCCCGCCAGCCGCCGCACAATGGCCACCGCACTGGAAAACGCCTCTTCGACCAGGAAGGGTTCGATGTCCAGGTCAAACACTTTGGGTTTGACCTCAATCACCAACTCATCTTTTTGCTGGCTGGCCTGGTGTTCCATCAAGGCCCCCGTATCGCCTTGATGCTCAAGTCCGTAGCGCATCGCCTCGCCGAGGGTTTTGCAGGTCAGCATCGCCAGCCCTGCAAACCCCCACGACACCGGCGTCTGCCGGATACCCGTCGACAACCCCAGCGCCGGGTCGCCCATGGCCCGCAATGCGCGGGTGATCAGCGTGCGCGTCTGGCGGTAAGACAAGCGCACATCCAAGTCCAGCAGTTGCGCATAGCCGAAGCCCAGGCCACGACACAGGTGTGCGGTGGACATCCCGCTTTCACTGACCAGGCTGAGCAGGGCGCGTGCGACGTTGGGCACCACCACGGCTTCATTGTGCTGGGGGTGCTGGGTCCAGTGTTGGGTGTCGCTGGCGTGCTCAAGCATGGGTCGAGACTCGTGGTTTATGAACAGGGGTGTATCGGGCCATAGCCTGTCCGGCAAAGAACCCTTTCTGTCCGCCAAAGGCCCGTGCCTGGATCATGCGTGCTTTACATTTCAGGTTCAAAGCCTATCTAACAATAAATGAAGGAATCAGCCATGAGTGCGCTCGGTAAAGCCCAGGTGATCGATCAGGGCGACAGCGTTTGTATTATCGGTTCGGGGGCAGGCGGGTTAAGTGCGGCGCGCGCGTTGAAGGCGCAGAACATCGCCTATGATCAGTTCGAGCGGCACGCGGATGTCGGTGGCATCTGGGACATCCATAACAGCGGTACGCCGATGTACGAGTCGGCGCACTTCATCTCTTCTCGTGACTTGTCCGGCTTCGTCGGATACCCCATGCCACGGGATTACCCGGACTACCCTTCGCACCGGCAGATCGCGCATTACCTGCGCAGTTTTGCGGACGCTTTCGGCCTGCGCGAGGCGATTCAATTCAACACCTCGGTCAGCCTGATCGAGAAAGACCCTGAAAACCGCTGGCTGGTTACGCTCTCCGACGGCGTTGTAAAGCGCTACCGCTGGATAATATTGGCCACCGGTACTAACTGGAAACCGAGCCTGCCGTCGTTCCGGGGCGAGTTCAACGGCGAAATTCGCCACTCCAATACGTTCAAATCCGGACGCGAGTTCCAAGGCAAAAGGGTGGTGGTGGTTGGCGCGGGAAATTCGGGGGCTGATATTTCCTGTGAGGCGGCGATCCATGCTGACCAGGCCTTCATCAGTATGCGGCGCGGCTATTATTTTATTCCCAAGCATGTGTTCGGCATGCCAGTCGACAAGTTCAACGAGGGCCCGCATCTCCCGTTGTGGTTGGCCCGGCCGGTGTTCAAAGGGCTGCTGCGGCTGTTGGTCGGCGACTTGACACGCTGGGGTCTGCCCAAGCCGGATCATGCATTGTTCGAAACCCACCCGATCATCAATTCGCAACTGCTGCACCATTTGCAGCACGGAAATATTGCCGTGCGCAAAAACATTGACCGCTTTGAGGGTGACTTCGTGGTGTTCGAGGATGGCGTCCGTGAACAGGTCGACCTGGTGCTCTGCGCGACCGGCTACAAGTGGGGCGCGGAATGCGCCGAGCCATTTTTCGAGTGGAAGAACGGACGCCCATTGATGTACCTGTCCATGTTCAGCCGTAGCCACCGCAACCTCTGTGCGATTGGCTACCTCGACCAGAATTCCAGCGCGTTCAAAACCTTTGATACCCAGGCGCTGACCCTGGCCGCGTATTTCCGCGCCCAGCTGGAAGGCTCGGCGACCGCGTCGCAGTTCGACCAGTTGATCCAGCGGGATGAACCTGACCTGAGCGGCGGTATTCAATTCGTAAAGTCCGATCGCCACGCGGTGTATCTGGATGCGCGCGCGTTCCTCGCCTACCTGGAGAAACTGCGCGCCGACCTGAACTGGCCAGCCTTGGGTGATCATACCTACGACGCACTGAAGCTGGGCCCCCGACAGGCCGTCGATACGCGTGTACCCACGCCTGTGTTGCAGGAGGCCGGTGCCCATGGCGAGTAATCGAGTGTTTACCGGCTGGGTCGCCCTGATCACCGGCGGTGCGGGTGGGTTGGGCCGTGCGATTGCCGCAGCGCTGATCGGGCGGGGTATCAAGTGCCTGTTGGTGGATATCGACGCTGAGCGCCTGGCCCAGGCAAGCAGGGCGTTAGGCCCCATGGCACTGACTTACCAGGCCGACCTTACGGACGCCCAAGCGCTGGAAGGGCTGGTCAACCATGTGCGCGACGACTTCGGACGCCTGGACCTGTTGGTCAATAACGCTGGGATATTGAGCAATACGCCATTCGAAGTGCGCTCGATGCAGTCCATCGCCCATGAGGTGCAGCTCAACATGCTGGTGCCGATTGCTTTGACTCAGGCGTTCCTCGGGCTGCTGCAAGAGGCGGTTGACGGTCGGGTGATTTCCATCGTGTCCCTGGGTGGGCTATTCCCGATGCCGGAAACCTGCATTTATTCGGCGACGAAGTTCGGCCTGCGCGGGGCGATGCTGTGCCTGGGGCTGGATGGCAAGCGGCTCGGGGTCAAATTCACGATCGTCAACCCATCGGCTACCGAAACGCCGATGTTGATGCGCGAGGCGATTGAGGACGGTAACAAAATGCAGTTCCTGGACCCGCCGCAAATGCCGGAGGACGTGGCTCAGACGGTGCTCAAGGCGCTGGATAAACCGCGCCTTGAGCTGTTCGTCAGACCCAGCGAGTCCTGGACTGCGCGCCTGGTGATGTTGGCCCCTGGGATCTTGCCGCGTGTGTTGCCCTTGTTTCACCGCAAAAGTGAAGTGGGCCATCGCAACTACCTCATATCCCTCGAACAGCGTGGCTTGATAACGCGAGAGGGGCAAGGCTGGCGCCTGAGTTTGCCAGAGAGCTGATGGCTCCCGGCAGACGCCTAAATGAAGCACCTGATCGGACACATTGATTGCCGTCATCCACACCGACATGGGACCAAGACGATGCGCACCACAACCTATAAAAACTTTGAAGAGTTTTACCCGTTCTATTTGAGCCAACACTCAAACCGGACTTCACGACGCCTGCATTTTGTCGGCTCCAGCCTGGGGTTGGTGTTGGCGGCCACCGCGCTGTTGACGCAGTCATGGGGCTGGTTGCTAGTGGCGGTCGTGCAAGCCTATGCCTTCGCCTGGGTGGGGCATTTCTTTTTTGAACTCAACCGGCCTGCCACTTTCCGGCATCCCCTGGGCAGCTTCCGAGGCGACTGGAAAATGTGGTGGGACATGCTGACCGGCCGACTACCGTTCTGAGGCGTGGCTGCCGTTAAGGTTCAGGGATGGACCTTCACGGCACCAGTTCATTTTTGGACAGGCCGTATTCCCCCAACGAATAGAGCAGGGTTCCATACCCCAGTTGGTCGTAGCCGCCGCTGTTGGGGCCGTAATCCCCGCCACCGCCTTCCACCTGGACTTTGTGCGCGAAGGCTTTCACGTTCGGTGCGCTGAGGCCTTTGAGCACGACGTAGTGGTTGTAGAGCAGTTCCCAGATCGGGCGGATGTCGCCACGGTGATCGGGCGAGATGACGGTCTGCTTGAACGCGCTGTTGATGAAGGTCGTGAAGGGCACGTCATTGCCCAGGTTGTACTTGGCCACATACTCGGCACCTTGCAGCACCCGGTTGTTCTGGTAACCGAACAGGTCGTCGCCCTGGCTCCAGGCCATTTGGCAGAAGCTGCCGAGCAAGGCGATATCGAGCATCGTGTGCGCCTGGTCACGCCCGCTTTCCTGGACTTGACCGAGGCCATTGCCGTAGAGCTTCCACACCGCGTGTTCGATGGCCCCGTTGCCGGCGCCGTGCTTGAAGTAGTTGACCGCTTCATCGTAGATGTCGCGGCGGTCGGTCAGCACGCCGATGGCCAGGATCGAATTCATGTTCGCCAAATCCCAGTTGGCCCAGTGGTGATCAGGCAAGGTGCCGTCCTGATGCACCAGGAAGTCATGGTTGATGGGATAGAACACGTTGAGCATCAAGCTCTGGAATCGATGAAAGTCCGCCGCGTTCCACTTCGGGTAACCACGCAGTATTTCCGCCGCGTTGGCCAGTTGGTAACCGTACAGGCCGGCGGCCAAGGATTTGCCGGGGTCGCCTTCGATCGCGGTGAGGGTGGAGGACCACTGGTTCAAAATGCTCACAGCCTTGTCGGCATACGCCGGGTCGCTGGAGATCTGCCAGCGCAGGGCCAGTGCATAGGCCGCTGCGGCGTCGTTGAACAGCTTGTTGTAGTTATTCGGGCCGCCTGACGTGCGGTACACCACGGGCACCGGGTTCGATTGCCACGCCAGTGATGCATGGCGGTTGGCGATCAGCTTCTGCCAGCCGGCCAGCCACGGCTGGTTATGGTTGGCGAGCTTCTCACGTATCCGTGTGAAGTCCTGTTGGGTCTGCAGCAGGCCTGGATGGACGAATGCGTCGGGATGGCTGGTGGCGGCATGACTGGCGATACTGATCGACAGTGCGCTGAGCAGCATCGCCCCGTTGGATATGCGTTTGATGGTGCGCGTCGCCTTGAGCAAAAAAGTCATGGTGTGTTCACCGTGATGTGTGGAATTTTACGCTGCGTGAACAGCAATACATACAGCACCGGGATCAACCCCAGCGTTACCAACGTTCCCAGTGCAAGACCGCCCATCATGCTGATTGCCATGCCTTTCCACAGTGGCCCGGCAAACAGCATCAACGGGATCAGCCCCAGGATGCAGGTCAGTTTGGTCATGACGATGGGGCGCAGGCGTTTGACGGCGGCATTTACGACGGCCTCGTACACGGGCAGGCCATCGTGAAGTTCCGCTTCAATACGCTCCAGCAACAGCACCGCGTTATTGACGATGATCCCTGCCAGTGACAGCAGGCCGAACGTGGCCATGAAGCCAAACGGGTAACCGGTGACCAGCAACGCGACTGAAACGCCGATCAGCACAAAGGGAATTGCGCAGACCACAATCAGCAGCTTGCGAAACGAATTGAACTGCCACACAAACAACAACAGCATGGCGATCAGCGCGTGAGGCAGGTATTGCAGCAGCGCCTGGTTGGCATCTGCCGAGTCTTCGATTTCGCCGCCCAGTTCAATCCGGTAGCCCGGCGGCAAGCGTAGTGCCGCGACCTGCGGCGCCAGTTGCTCGACGATGGACGTCGCCGTCAATGACGGGTTGTGGCCCACTACGGTGATGGCCCGTTCCTGATTGCGGCGCATCAGCGTGGACGGTTCGCTGGCGGCGACAATCCGGGCAATGGCCGACAGCGGTACGGGCGTCGAGCCGTCGGCCGGGTAGACCTGGATACCGCGCAGATCGGGCGATACGGTGTTTGTCGTGGCAGGTTCGCGTACCACCAGCGGTACGCGGGTCTGATTGTCCTGCAGGGACGAAACCTGGATGCCGCCGAAGTGCAATTGCAAGGCCTGGGCTATGGCCTGGGTGTCTACCCCGGCGCGGCGTGCACTGTGCTGGTCGACCTCGACGGTATAGCGCGCCAGGCGCGTGCTCCAGTCATTGCGCACATCGAGTGTGCCCGGCACTTCGCGCAGAGCGTTTTCGATCTGGCCGGCCAATAGGCGTAATACGTTTTCGTCCGGGCCAATCACGCGATAGATCGCCACCCCGGCTTCTGTGGTGCCCAGGGAAAACCGTTTGGGCTCGGCGCGCAGCTCGGGGTGTTGTTTGAGCAAATAGCGACGCATATTGGCAATGACCGCGTCGATATCCGTGCCAGCCATGACGCTGACGGTGAAGTAAGCGGTTTCCGGTGCCGGTTGCGGCGGGTTGAGGCCCAGCACGATGCGCGGTCCACCATCGCCAACGTAGCCGATACTGTCGACCACCTGGGGTTCCTTGCCTAACCACAGGCTGATTTCGCGCACGCTTTGCAAGGTCTTGCGCGAACCGCTGCCGGGCTCCAGGGTGATGGGCACCTGAAACTGCAACCGGTCCGACTGGGGCAAAAAGTCATAGGGCACGCGCATCAGTTCAAAGATGGCGGCGGCCAGTAACACCAACATGGCAATCAGAAACAGCACCTTGTGCTGCAGCACGCGGCAGATGACGGCCCGATAACCTTGGTAAAAGCGGCTGTTGTAGCTGTCCTCTGACGCCTTATGGCGTGGGGGCTTGGCAAAATACAGGCACAGCAGCGGCGTGACGGTAATGCTCAACAGCCACGAGCCGAGCAGGGTTAGGGCAAGAACGACGGCCAATGAACGCAGGTATTCATTGGTGCTGGTCTGGCCGAGGAAGAACGGCGAAAAGGCCAGCACAATCACCAGGGAGGAGGTCAATAGCGGAATCGCCAGAGTACGCCCTGCATCCTCGCAGGCCTGGCGTCGTTCCTCACCGGCATGCAGCCGGCGCTCGATGTCCTCGGCGATGACAATGCCGTTGTCCACCAGCAAGCCGAGCGCGAGGATAATCGCGGCAATCGACACGGTCTGCAGCTCGACCCCCAGCATGCGCATGGCGATCAACGTGCCGAGGATGGTCAGCGGCACAATGGCGCCGACCACCAAACCGGTGCGCCAGCCGAGGAACAGCATCACCACCGCCATGACGATGACCACCGTCTCGATCATCACATGCTTCATCTTGGACATCTGCTGATCGACCACATCGGCCTGGAACGTCACCACATGGGCGGTAAAGCCCAGCGGGAGTTGCTGCTCCAACTGCGCCAATCGTTCGCGCAGGGCGGCGCCGAATTGATGAATGTTTTGCCCTGGCGCCATGGACACGGCCAGCACCACGGCGTCCTGACCCTGGTACACCGCGGCGGTCTGGGGCGGGTCGGCAGCCATCACGGAAATCTGCGCAAGGGCGCCCAACGGCACCGATTGCACACTGCCGTCGACGGCGGGCAGTTGGATCGGCACCTGGCGCAACTGTTCCACACCGAGCAATTCGCCGGTCACGGTGAGAGTGGTGATCTGCCCGCCAATGTCGGCGATACCGCCAGGCGCCATCACATTCTGTTGCTGCAGTTGCTGGAACAATTGCTGTGGGGACAAACCCAGCCCGGCCAGGCGTTGCGGGTTGAAATCAATTGAAAGCTGTTGATCCTGCAAACCATGCAAGGTGACCTGGCCGATGCCGGGCAACCCGCCCAACTGGTCGCGCAGGCGCTTCAACGGCCCGCGCATCTCGCTCATGCTGTAGCCGGGTGCGGTGACCGCAATGGAGGCCACGGCGACGCGCCCGAAATTATCGTCCACAAACGGCCCTTGGGTGCCGGGTGGAAAGCCCGCGCCGGCCTCGGCGACCTTATTGCGCACCTGCTGCCACAGCACGCCGAGGTCCTTGGTTTCATCACGGGCCGTCACTTGGATAACCACGCTGCCGGGATGGATCGTGGTCACGATATTTCTGATTTGCGACAGTTCGCGCAGTTTTTCTTCCGTGGGCCGCGCCAGCAATTCTTCGGCGCGTTCGCTGGGCAGTCCGGGGAACTGGATGCTCACCAGCGCATCGCGGATGGTCACCGAGGGCTCTTCCTGGGTGGGGAAGCTGAGAAACGTCGCCACACCTGCGATCAGGATCAACAGCGCGGTGAAGAGCGTCAGGCGGCTTGCGCCCAAGGCGTGTCGGGTCAGGTTGATCATTCGGTTGTGCTCAAGCGGCTGGAGGGCGCAAGCAGGTTGACGGGCTGGCCGTCACTGAGAAACGCGACGCCCGTGACGACCACTTGCTCGCCATCCTTGAGGCCGTTGTCGACAGTGACGCGGCCCTGGTCGATCAGGCCGATCTTAATGTCGCGCTGGGCGACCTTACCCTCGGTGGGATCATAGACAAACACTTGCACCTGGCTGGCGTCCCCCCCGATGCGCAGGGCCTGGGTTGGAATGGACAGCGGGAGCGGAGCAGGGGACGCGAGCCTCACATTGAGATTCACGCCGCTGGGGAGCGCGAGGTCGTTGGCGGTCAGGCGAAAGCGCGCGCTTTGCAACAAACCGTTCTGTGCGCGCATCGACAGGCCCTCCAACACCAGCGGCAGGCTAGAACCCGGCGCGGCCGGGTCGGCGGCTACGGCGTGGTCCCCAGGTTTGAGGCTGGCGGCCTGTTCCACCGGGATTTGCACCAGCACCTGCAAAGCGCCCGAGGCCTCCAGCTCCATCACGACCTGGCCGGGCGATAGCTCGCTGTACAGCTGCGCAGGCCGAGCCACGACGCGGCCGTTAAAAGGTGCAATCAGTTGACCTTGGCGTTGGTCGCGGCGCACCAGGTCCAGCGCCGCTTCATCGGCTGTCTGCTGCGCGACGGCCGCTTGCCACGCCGCTTCGGCCTGCTCCACGACGCTGGTCGCGACGCTACCCTGGGTAAACAGCTGTTGCTGGCGGACTTTGTTGCGCTTGCGCTCGCTCGTCTGCGCCACGCTGGCAAACAAGGTGGCCTGGGCCTGTTTCAAGCGCAGCCGGACTGCCGCCGTGTCCAGGCTCGCCAGTACCTGACCTTGTTTAACCGAATCGCCTACATCAACGTTCAAGGCGACCAGACGACCTGCGCCCTCAAAGGCCAGCGTTGCACGTTGGCGTTGGCGCACCACGCCGGTCAACGGCGCAGTGTCCACCTGCGCGGCGTGCACTGCGGTGACTTTTACGGACCTTACGGCGGGCTCCGGTACGGGGGTCTCACGCGAACAGGCCGCCGTCGTCAGGCAGGCGAGGCCGAGGATCAGGAGACGGGCCCAGGGACGAAACAGCTGAGGAAAACCATGCATGCCTGGGGCCTCGTTATCAGAAGGTGTAGTTGATGGCGAACAGGCCAAGGCCGGCGCTTTCACGCAGGACCAGCGGGCTGTTGCGGGCCTGGTCGGCGTACTGGGTCAACGTCAGGCTGACCAGCGTCGACCAGTGTGCATCCAGGCTGTGCTGCCAGTTCAAGGCGGCGGAGTAGGCATAGATGCCTGCATCGGCGCTGTATTTTCCATAGAGCGAACGCTGGCTCTGCGCCTGGGTGACGCCGAAGTAGGTCTGGTTGTAGCGGCCATCGCCTGCGTGGGCATCAAGGTCCAGGGCCAGGGTGTCGCTGCCTGTGTGGAACAGAATGCCTTCCAGGCCAAAGCGGTAGCGGTTGCCCCGGTGCTCGCCGGCCATGCGCAGTTCGGCTTCGCCGCTGACCGACAGCCAGTCAAGCAGTTGCTGGCTGAGGGTGAAGTCGGCGACGGTGGCGCCGTTGACATCGCCCATGCCGTTCAGCTCGCGGTCACCGGGGCGGCTGGTGCTGTCCTTTTCCTTGCGGCCCAGGTCGTAGTTGATCGCCGCGCTGGCAGCAAAGCCGCTGTCGGATTGAAACTGCACACCCAGGCCTCGGGTGCTGTCGGCAAACAACACACCGCGCTGGATGCTGAACATCGGCAGCACGAGGGCACGGTAGCGGTCTGCGCCCATGAAGCGCGGTGTGACGCCCATGCCGAGGCCCAGGGTGGCCGTGGTGGTGTCGGCCGCCTGTGCCTGAGGCGCCAGCGTGCAAGACATCAGCGCGGCGGCGCCCCAAAGCGCGGCGCGGGTAGGAGGCGTGATCAAGCTCATGATGAAACCCTTTCTGCGGAGGAAAATAACGGTGCGCCAGACAGCGCGCGATACAGCGCCAGGCGGTTGAACAACAACTGATAGGTGGCCTTGCGTAATTCGATGGCGGTTTCAGCCAGGCGAATTGAAGCGGTCGTGTGCTCTGAGCGGGCAGCCGCACCCACGGCGATCTGTTGGTCAAGACGCTTGGCCTTCAAGGCGGTCAACGCCGCCAGATCAATTTGCGTGGTGGCGTTGGCCAATGCTTGCTGGCGCTGAGTCAACAGGTCGGCGATTTCGCGGAAGGCGTCCTGCACGGCTTTTTCGTACTGGGCGACTGCCGACTGTTGGCGAGCGGTGGCCAGGTCCAGGTTGGCCTGGTTGCGGCCACCGTCGAACAGCGGCAGGTTCAGTTGCGGGGTGAACAGCCAGGCGCCGCTGCCGGACGAAAACAAGTTGCTCAAGCGCGGGCTGGCGATGCCGGCACCGGTACTCAAGGTGATCGAGGGGAAGAACGCTGCACGGGCGGCACCGATGTTGGCATTCGCAGCGCGCAGGGCTTCTTCGCATTGGCGCACATCGAAGCGCTGCAGCAGGCGCTGTGACGGCAGCTCGACCAGCCATGGCGGGGGACTGAGGTCGACGATGGCGCTGTGTGCCGCCGCGGTGGATGGGGCAGCCTGATAGCCGGTGACCCACGCCAGCGCCTGTTGTGCACGCGAGTAGTCGGCGCTTGCATCCTGCAATTGCAGAGTGGCGCGACGCACCTCCATACGCTGGGTGTCGACCGTGTCCTGAGCGACGAGGCCTTCTTTTTGCTGACCGTCGAGTACGCTCAGCAGTCGTTTCTGGTCGTCGAGAATGGACTGTGTGTCGGTCTGCACGCCCGCCTGCAAGCGCTCCTGCAAATACAGGCGCGCCACTTCAACGATCAGCGCCTTGCGCGCCGCCAAAGCCCCGTAGCGTGTGGCGAGGTAGTCATGTTGCGCCGCTTCGGACAGGCTGCGCACCCGGCCGAAGAAATCCAGCTCGAAGTCCGATACACCCACGGACGCGACCGCGATGTCCTGCCCGTAACGTTCGTCGGCGGCTTTGTCGTGCAAGTGCTGGCGGTTGCGTTGCAGCCCCAGGGCCACGGTGGGTAAGCGATCGGCGCGAGAAATGCCGTACTCGGCGCGGGCTTGCTCGACCCGCAGCAACGCCAGGCGCAGGTCGCGGTTGTAGTCCAGGGCTTGTTCAACCAGAGCCGGCAACTGCGCCGATGAGTCCAGGCCGGCCAGCAGTTGTTTTTCCTCGTCGGACAGCGCTTCCACGCTGTTGATCGTGGAGGAGGGCGCGCCCGTTAACCGCGTGCCTTGCAGGGTGTCCGGCACTGGCAACACGGGCGTCTGGTACATCGGCGCCAGTGAGCAGCCGTTCAGCATGCCCACCAGCAGCAAAACCGCGCCGAGGCGTTCAGGCAGCTTGATAGGCTTGGACAGCGGTGCAGTGGTCGGCATAGGATCGGTTCGCGAAAGTCGGGCGTAGGCCAATACTGGCAGCGGACTTTCAATAAACCGTTCGTGAATTATCAAGGTTTCATCAAGAGGCTTCTTTGTGTCAGGAAAACGTATCCTCATTGTCGAAGACGACGCCGACAGCGCTAACATTCTCGAAGCCTATCTGCGCCGGGATGGCTTTGAGGTGGCCTTGGCCGAAGACGGCCAGCGTGGCCTGGACCTGCACAAAAGCTGGCAGCCCGACCTGATCCTGCTGGACGTGATGCTGCCCCGCTTGAGCGGCACTGAAGTGTTGTCCGCCGTGCGCCGCAGCAGTGACACGCCGGTGATCATGGTCACGGCCATGGGCGATGAGCCGGAAAAACTCGGCGCCTTGCGCTATGGCGCGGATGACTATGTGGTCAAGCCCTACAGCCCGCGAGAGGTGGTAGCGCGGGTGCATGCGGTGTTGCGACGTACCCTGGGCAGCCAACCGGTCGAACAATTGCTGCGCCATGAAAACCTGCGCGTTGACCTCACCGCCTTCACGGCGAGCCTTGAGCACCGCGATGCGCCGCCGCAGCTGCTCGACCTGACGCCGACGGAGTTCAAGCTGCTGGTCACGTTGCTCAAGACACCGTCCAAGGCGTTCACCCGTGATGAGCTGCTGGAGATCTGCCTGCCGGAAAGCGAAGCCCTGGCGCGGGTCGTTGACGCCCACGTACACAACCTGCGACGCAAACTGGAAACCCATGGCATCGCCGGGGTATTGGTGACCGTACGCTCCATCGGCTATCGGTTCAGGTAAGCCGCATGTTCAAGAAATCTCGGGTCAATGACAAACCGCTGTGGCGCTGGGTCGGTATGCGCATGAGCCTGTTGGCGATCGGCGCCGTTGTGGTGATTGCCCTGTGCATGTGGGTCAACTTCAAACTGTCGGACTGGTATTTCTTGCAGCGCCTGCCGCCGCAAGCGCGTGAGGAGTTGCTGCACCTGCGCGCCGAGCCGCAACTCGATGAAACACGCTTGCGCCAACTGGTTGCCGAATACTATCCGGTGGAATTCTTCCAGCCGGATATCGCCAATCGCGACTGGCTGATCCTGGCCTGCCTGGTGCTGGCTGCCATCCCGATCATCATCATCTGTGGCTTGTGGTTTTCACGCCCCTTGTCCAGCCAGTTCTCGGCAATAGCCCAAGGGGCACGCCGGGTTGCCGGCGGAGATTTCTTCACGCGCCTGCCCATTCACCGGCACACCCCCGACGAGCTGCAACGCCTGATCAGCGACTTCAACAGCATGACCACGCAACTGGAGCGTTACGAGCGGGATGTGCGCGAGTCCAGCGCGGTCATCGCCCACGAATTGCGCACGCCACTGAATGCCGCCATGGGGCGCGTGCAGGGCATGCTCGATGAGGTGTTCCCCAGCGATGCCGCACAGTTGGGCATGGTCAAGCGTCAGCTCGATCAGCTCAGGAAGCTGGTGGATGACTTGCACCTCTTGTCGATGGCCAGGGCAGGTCGACTGGTACTGGAGCGCAGCGACTTTTCCCTGGCGGCCCTGGTGAGCGAGCGGCTGGCCTGGTTCCAGCCGCAATTGGATGACTTCGGCGTGCAGACGTACATCACTATCGCCGACGGGTTTCGTATCAATGCCGATCGGGATCGCCTGGGCCAGGTGCTGAATATCCTGATCGATAACCTGCTGCGCTATGCGGCAGGGGGCGGTGAATTGAGCATCATGGCGCGGCAGGTCGAAGGGCGGGTGGTGATTGAGATCGGAGACCTTGGCCCTGGTATCGAGGCGCAACACCTGGACAGTGTATTTGACCGCTTCTGGCGTGCGGAGCGTTCCAGGGCGCGTTACTCGGGCGGCAGCGGGTTAGGTCTGTCCATCGCCCGTGCGATTTGCCAGGCCCATGGCGGCGCCATTACCGCCAGCAATCGTAGCCAGGGCGGCACTCTGATCAGGGCGGAATTTCCGTTGTAGTGGTTGCGTTAATATCTATGGCTAGATAGCTATTAATATATAGGTAATAATCCCCCCGACGGCGTTAATTCGAGCGCCTGGCGCAGTATTGACGGGGCACGGCCATGGCGAACGGACAACACCGGTTTAAACGAATTCTGCTTACCAATGACGATGGCATCGATGCCCCAGGGCTCAAGGTACTGGAGCGCATCGCTTGCCAATTGGCGAGTGAGGTCTGGGTCGTCGCACCGCTGCTTGACCAGAGCGGCACCTCCCATTCATTGAGCCTGCATGCCCCCCTGCGCATGAGCTACCACGGCACACGCCGGTTTGCGGTCACTGGTACGCCAGGTGATTGCATTGCAGTGGCGCTCGGCCATCTGCTGAGTCACGACAAGCCGGACCTGATTTTGTCCGGCGTGAATCGCGGGGCGAATCTGGGAACGGAAACAGTGTTTTCGGGCACCGTCGGCGCCGCGATGACAGGGTTGCTGTTTGGTATCCCATCCATTGCGTTGAGCCAGGCGTTTACCGACCGTACCGCAGTGCCTTGGGGAAACGCCCTTAACCACGGGGCGCCGGTTATTGAGCAACTCATGGCGATGGAGTGGCCACATGACGTGTGCCTGAACGTCAATTTTCCGAGTTGTGTCCCGGGTGCCGTGCTACCTCTGAAGATAACGTGCCAGGGCCGCGGGCGCTTGGAGAGGGTGTCCGTGCGCTCGGGAAATGACCCGCGTGGCCTGGAATACCATTGGCTTCAGTTGGAGCGGCATCAGAGGGCTGATGAGCCAGGGACCGAAACGGCGGAAAATCTTGCGGGGCACATCACCGCGACGCCTTTGCAGTTCGAACGCACGCACGCGATGGCGGGCGTTGCGTCTGATAATAGGGTCAGCGTTCCTCGTCGCGGCCATAGTGGCTGAGCTTGTCCATCAGCAGCCCGGCCGCGTCCAGTTGCTTGCGTTCACTGGCCGTCAGGCACGCGTCTGCCGCTTCAGCCAGCCACTCATCACGGCGCTGACGGCTTGCTTGCAGGACGCTCTGGCCTTGTTCCGACAGCCCGATCCAGGTGCGTCTGCGGTCTTGCGTATCTGGCGTGCGGGTAATCAGGTCTCGTGCTTCCAAGTCCTTCAACAGCGAAGCAAGGTTGGATGAACGGATGTTTTCCGCTTCGGCGATTTTTGAAGGCGTTGCCATGCCGTCCATTTGATCGATGGCGCTGAGCACCAGCATCTGCGACCAGGTCTCGGGATGATTCTGCGCCTCTTGGCGCAGGCGCTTGTTCAAGCGTGTGAAACGTTCGCGAAATAATGAAATGTCCATGCTGCGGTACCGTAAAAAAACCTATGGGATTGTAACTAAATCGGGCGGGGTGTGCTGCGGTTGCCTTCGTGCCGGATTGGCTGTGTCGAGGGCGGTTATCAAAAGCTCAAGTGCTGTCATTTAATGAATGATTGCAGCGTGCCATGAACTTGGGTGGCGAGGGTTATATATTGGATAGTGGCATATAACTACTTAAATAATTTTTCATCCTGTGCATTTATAGTTCCATGTTAAACCTTGTTTCGCACTATTGAGTCGGTCGAGGTTGAAGTGTGCTGTGCACTTTAAGATCGGCTTGTCATATAAGCGTTAGTAAAAGGACATCAACATGAAACATGCGAATCACACACCTACTCGCTGGACTCGGGCCGATGCGCTGAAAGTCAATGAAAGTGACCCGACTACCACGCAACCGTTAGTGCCGGCTGATTTCCCCGTGATGAGTGACACGGTATTCATCTGGGACACCATGCCCCTGCGCGACCTCGACGGTGCGGTGGTTTCCGTGAATGGCTGGTCGGTAATTTTCACGTTGACCGCCGACCGGCGCCCCCATGATCCGCAGTTTATTGATGCCAGCGGGCGTTATGACATCAAGCGCGACTGGGAGGACCGACACGGCCATGCGCGTATCTGCTTTTGGTATTCACGCACCGGCAAGGACTGGATCTTCGGCGGTCGCGTCATGGATCCGGGCGTGTCGCCCACCACGCGGGAATGGGCAGGAACGCCGATCCTGGTGAACAATAACGGTGACATCGACTTGTATTACACCTGTGTTACACCAGGCGCGACTATTTCCAAAGTCAAAGGCCAAATAGTGACAACCGAGGAGGGCGTTGAACTTGTTAACTTCAATAAGGTGCACGCGTTATTTGAGGCGGACGGGCTTTATTATCAGACCGAGTCGCAAAATGCGACATGGAACTTTCGTGATCCAAGTCCTTTCATAGATCCGAAAGATGGCAAGTTATATATGGTGTTTGAAGGCAATGTCGCGGGTGAGCGGGGCAGTCATATAGTCGGCCCCGACGAGATCGGCCTGGTGCCACCAGAGCACGAAGAGGTGGGTGGCGCTCGCTATCAGGTGGGTTGTATTGGCATTGCCGTGGCCAAAGACCTGAGAGGCGATGAATGGGAAATATTACCGCCGTTGGTGACGGCCGTTGGCGTTAATGATCAGACCGAGCGCCCGCATTACGTCTTCCAGGACAACAAGTACTACCTGTTCACCATCAGCCATAAGTTCACCTATGCCGACGGCGTGACCGGCCCCGATGGCGTTTACGGGTTTGTCAGCGAACACCTGTTCGGCCCTTACCGGCCAATGAATGCCTCCGGCCTGGTATTGGGAAACCCACCCGAGCAGCCCTTCCAGACCTATTCACATTGTGTGATGCCAAATGGTTTGGTGACTTCGTTCATCGACAGCGTTCCCACCCGCGACGGCGATTTCCGCATCGGCGGCACTGAAGCACCCACGGTCAAGATCCTGCTGCAGGGAGATCGCTCGTTTGTACGGGAGGCCTATGACTACGGTTATATCCCGCCGATGCGGGATATCGCGTTGGATTGAGGGTGTTGAGACGGTAAAGCTTGCCCGTTATCACGCCTGTGCGTGTCCCGTCCCAAGAAAAGAAAAGCCACTCAGTCGAGTGGCTTTTGCGCGCTTTTGATTCTGAAAGTAAGCCGCTCGCAGGTTGTTCCCCTGATGAAGCAGCCAACCGCCGATCAATCTCGCTGAGCCTGTGCCATGGAACTTCCGACGCCCGCGAGAAAAATCTGGCTATCCCGATTAGACCTCAGACAAACCACGCGGCACGTTGAAGGCGCAGTTGCCACGAGTTGCTGCATCTTGGCTCGCGCTGTTTTTTTCGTCCGCCACATGAATCTAACAAACTCCGGCAGGTTCGCCAGCCGTTCGGGGCAGTTCTCTGGCAAGTCAGACCGTGACTGGCCGCGTTGGAGCAGCGTTCTGCGCAGTACGCGCAAGAATCGGAGCGGCGCCGAACGATCAATCCATATTAAAAGATCTGCACGGGCTATCCGGTTGTCCCAAGTCGCGGAATGACCGCCTTCGAATATCCAGCGATCACCGGCTTCGACATCGAGACAAAGCTGCGTCTTCTCGTCCCGGTTTCGTTCGATCCACCCAGGCTGCCAGTGGATAGTGTCGATATGAACGACCGGTAAACCCGTGCGCAGACCAAGCTTACGCACCAAAGTGCTTTTGCCAGAGCCAGGTTGACCAACAATCATCACCCGTTGCATCGAAGCTCCTTCTCGCCATGCATGCTGATTTTTTGGGGGCCCGGCTCGAAGCACCTATCGGCGTTCGCTGTTGCTCTTAGGCACGCCCGGTCATGGGATTGCGGACTCTTTTGTATGGCGGGCGTCGCTGGTTATGGTGGAGGAAGTCATCAACGCAGGTCTGCGACCACCGAGCGTGTGCAAATGTTCATGACCCATAGCTCGGGCAAATGATGTATCTGCCAGAATCGCCTCCTCGTGAAGTGCCGTTTCCAGTGCTTCCAAATGTCGCGAGAGTATTTTTACCGATCCGCTCGGGTTGGCGGGATCGAATGGGATTTTACCATTTGCGATCAGCACCATCGCCAGGTCCCAGGCGCGCTGAGAGTCTTTCATCACGCCACCTCCTTCTCGCGCTTGGCAACTTTTCCACCGTCGGCCGCCGCGCTTGTTTTAGGCACCGGGAAATGCTTATTGAGCACGCCGAGATGGTCAATAGCTTCACGGAAAAGCGCTTGCGCTTTGCCGCGAAGGCGCAAATATTCATCAAACATTTCACTATCGAAACCAGGGTGTTCCAGCAATTCGAATGCGCTTTTGCTTAGGGCATTGGCCTCATTGAATAGCTTTTGATTTTGCTCCATGGCCAATTGGCGGCAGGCCATCATTTTTGTGTGCGTGTGGTTGTATTGCATGGCTTGAATCCTTCATCAGCAGGTTTCTCTACAGTTTTGTGACCCGCTTGCAAAGCCGTTGTATCAAATTGGTTTTCTCTGAAATATCGATTAATTCAACGATTCAGTTGCGCCAAAATTATCGTCTTTTTAGATCGACACTCCGCCCTTTCAAAAAATCTGAACCTCATCGCCGCGTCTCAACCCTAACGGCTTATAACCAGTAACCGGGAGGTGCGTCATGCAAGTGACCTATTTTTGGATTGGCCTGATGATTATTCTGCTGTTGCTCGACCTATGGGTCATCAATAGTGTCTGGCGTAGCGATAACAGCACAGGCAGCAAGGCGGGTTGGACGGCATTGGTCGTGGTCTTGCCGTTTGTAGGGTTGGCTATTTGGAGTATTGCAGGGCCGCGCGGCGTCACCAAAGGTCCGTCCTCTCCAGAACACAGTAAAGGCTGAGTCACAGGAGGCCGTATGAAGGAGCCTGTTCATCGGGATCTGCACAGCCGCAATTATCCGGTCGATGAAGACATGGTCTTGCAACGCAAAGTCTGGTGCTTCGAGCGATTGGGTTGGTACGGCTTGGTTGTGCTGATCGGGCTCACCTTGGCAGGATTGTTCTCCAAAGGCCCCCTGAGCAGCGCAGAGGCACGCAGTACCGATGGACAACTACGGGTCGAGTACCAGCGGTTCCTGCGCAATGGCTCTTCCGATGAAGTGATTGTCTACCTTCAAGGCAAACCCCGCGAACCGCTTGAAGTCGAAATCAGTGGCGAATTGTTGCGCGGCTTTGAAATTGAAATGCTTCAACCGCAGCCACTCAAGGCGAGTGCCGCCGGCGAGGGCGTAAGGCTCTGGGTGCTCAGCGACAACGCGGGGCGAGCGGTCGTGCACCTGACAGTGCGCAGCGATGGTGTGGGCAGTTTTAAGACGCACATTTCGCTGCCAACGGGAACCTCATTGGGGTTCTCACAGCTCATCTATCCCTAGGGGGCATCATGGATTCGGTGTTGCGGGCGACTGCTATCTATATCGTGTTGATGATCCTGTTCAAGATCGCTGGACGGCGCTCGCTTGCGGAGCTGACAACCTTCGACCTGGTGCTGTTGATGGTCATCGGCGAAGCGACTCAGCAGGCCTTGCTGGGCGACGATTTTTCGTTGACCAATGCTGTGCTGGTGATCGCAACGTTGATTGCAATAGACATTGGTTTCTCGCTGGCAAAACAGCGTTCACGTTGGTTTTCCCGCCTGCTTGATGGCGGCCCGACGATAGTCGTCGAGCATGGCAATGTGCTCCATGAGCGTCTCAAGCGTGCGCGGTTGGATGAAAGCGATATTCTCGAAGCCGCCCGATCCGCTCAAGGCATCGTGGATATCCATCAGATCAAATTCGCGATCCTTGAGCGCAACGGAAAAATTTCCGTTATCCCAACTGAATAGATTTGCCGTTCATTGTCGCCCCTGGCGGGCCTTCAAAAGACCCTGAGTCAGGGGCGTGATACCTGACCGGGCGTCAGCCCTGTTTTCGACGGGGCTGTCAGCTACTTTCGCTTGGCGCGATGGATGCGCATCCACTCTTGGTAAGCGGCGGTGCGTTGCGCATCTGCAGCTTTCTTCGCTTCGATGAAGCGCGCCCACGTCTGCGCGTCGCCGCTTTAGGACTCGATGATTTTGTACGCTTGCGCATCCAGTCGGTCGGCTTCAAAAAACATCTCGTTATTTCGCGCGACCTCATCATCGCGTCCTTGTCTCGTCGTATAACCAAGCGTCTGGCTGTTCATCATGCGAGACCCTCCGCCCACTGCACCTGCGTCGCGGCGCTCCAGCGTACCTGCGTGATGCCGTATTTTTCCGCCATCGGTTTGGAGACACGCTTGAGTGTGTGCTGGCCAAATTTGGGTATGACGGCGACGCCTGCATCGCAAGCGGCCCAATGCCAAGCCTCGGCATTGTTCATTTGCGATGCGCGCACGATAAAGAACTTCGGTTCGCCGTGAAGCTGATACTCGATGGTAAATAGATTGTTATGTTTCATGAGGCCTCCCTATGCTCATGAATTACAGATATTTGACGTCAAAGAAAATTCAAAAAGATTGTCCGACAATTCGATGGATGAGCTCCGGCGCTTATCACACCTCAATCATCTACTGTAAACGTGACCCACCCGGGCCCATTCGCTGGCCGTTCTATCTCGACGATGACACCACTGACGGATGACCCGTCGGGTAAATTGACCGTAACGAAGTTGGGATTACCCGGCCAATCCACTGGCGTACCGAAGTCCAGGCGCGCAATGGTCGGTTTTCCAGTGCTGCTCATTTGGATGTTTACTGAGTCATTCAAGCGTTCATCTGAGGGTGTCCCCAAATGGCGCGAAGCAGTCATCACACTGGCAATACCTTGGAAGTCGTAAGACATGCTGATTTACCTCACTTAAACGGGCGGTTGCCCCTGATTTCAGTTATGCGGCTTTCTGGTCTTGCGATAGAGAAGGGCCAGCAAATGATCGTTCAATCCAAATGACTGAGTGGTGCGTTCAGTGTTGATGGGCCGTTATCGTCGGATCGGTGATCTGAATAACGGTGCCCTGTTGCCATGCGTCCGCACCCGGTGCGATGGGTGGCGCAACTATATCGATGCGTGTCTTCTTCTTTTCGGCGCTGTCGATACCCATCCGCTTATCTCGCTCGGCGACCATCCGAGGGTCGGCCTGGCCATCGGTGGTAAACCCCATCATCAGTTGCGGCGCACCCAGCGGCAGGCGTTTGTGCAGATCGGTGTGCCAGGTGTGCCAGGTCTTACCGTAGGTGTGCACCAGTTTTTCCATCAGGGCGTGCTCGGCCACTTCGGGGATTCCCGGCGCGACCAGTTGCCCTGATTTCACTTCGTGCACGTGGCTGTGCCAAAGCGCCTTTTCAGGGGTAGGCAGTGTGTTGAATAACTGCTCGCTGATGATGTACTCCACGCCCATCAACTTTGCATCCTTGCGATTGCCGTCGTAGATCACGCATTGAATCACCTCTTCGTTGAGAATCGCGCAGTAGTGATGCGCTTCCATCTGCACCTCAGGATGGCCGTTATAAAAGTGAAAACCGTCCAGATAGGCGTTCAATGCATCAACAGGCTGACGAGATTGGAGCAGGGCTGCACCGGCTTCCAGAGTTCGGGTAGATGGACTAGCGGGTTTACCGGGTGCCCCCACATTCGAGGGAGAATCATTGCCAGCGCAGGCGCTCAGCAGGGTAAAGGTTGCCGCCAAGGAACATGACTTGGCGATTCTGGCTGTCTTGGTAATCATTGTCGTAGGTTCCATCCTCTTGCCTTCTCTCAAGCTGAATTGGGGAAAGTCGGGTTCAACGTCTGTAGACGTTGGAAAACCTCACGCCGTGCACGTTCAAAACACTTTCACTTGAACATTGATTGATTTGAAAGGTCGTTTTTTGGAACAGGGGGATAGCGCAATCGCTCGTGCGCAGGAGCAATTATCATGTTTGTCGCCGCTTCTATCGTGGAGTACCTCAAACGCTATCGACTGGTCATTACGACGGCCGAGGAGTGGATCGTCGCTTCAGTAGAGTCAGGCATATGAATTCCCGTTTATTACCCTACAGATGAACGCCTGGAAGACTGTCTCGACAGGACCATTTCTTCCAGTATTTCGCGTATGAGCCTATTGATTCCCGATTCCCCGTGATAGTGGGCGCGATTGATATTTGCGATGGTGAACTGATCAGCCTCATGTGCCGTCACGGTCACCGAAAGGCTGCCGTCGGGATTGAACGCACAATTGACTGCGCAGTTAGGAAGGCGAGCGCAGAGGGCTGTTTCAATCTCAACTTTGGTTAGCGTGTCCATGGTTTCACCGGATTAAATGCCTAAACACGACAAGGCTAGTTCAGAATGCCGCAGCGTAAATAATGGCAAGATCATGGCGTTTTGCGACGGCCCTTTAGATGGAGCTTTCTCGTCACGGCAGATACTTTAAACCTTCGTATCAGGGCAGTCCTCAGCGTAAGCGCCCCAAATGACCCATAGGACATTACTCAAGATGAAACAAAAGAACCCGGCCATTCTTCTCGCGGGGCGTTGAGACCCGATAAGCCACGCCGCGATCCAACCTCTCAATCTCTATCGATAAAAAAGAGAGGGATACGAGGGCGAATAATTCAGATTTTTTGAGCGATTTTGGGATGTACCGCTCGTCAGACATGGCTCGAATTTGTTGAACGTAGGATTTGCTCTCTCGGACAGATTAAACATGTGCTGACGAAAAATCCCTTTCGTCTTGCCTCTGGGAGAACGCTATGAAAGCCATCGTTTACCACGGCCCTCGTGACGTCAGTGTGCAAAATGTGCCGGACGCCAAAATTGAAAAACCCACCGACGTTCTGGTGCGGGTGACGGCCACTAATATCTGCGGATCTGATCTGCATATGTATGAAGGCCGAACCTCTTTCGAAACCGGCAGAGTGTTTGGCCATGAGAATCTGGGCGAGGTCGTTGAAGTAGGCGCCGGCGTAGATCGGGTAAAGGTAGGCGACCGCGTATGCCTGCCATTTAACATCGGCTGCGGCTTTTGCGAAAACTGTGAAAAAGGTCTGACCGGATTCTGCCTGACCGCTAACCCAGGCAGCGCGGGTGCTGCATACGGGTTCGCTGACATGGGCCCTTATCAGGGAGGGCAGGCCGAACTGCTTCGGGTGCCTTATGCAGACTTCAACTGCCTGGTGCTGCCAGAAGATGCGCAAGAGCGTGAAGAAGACTACGTCATGCTGTCCGACATCTTCCCGACGGGCTGGCATGCAACCGAGCTGGCGGGCCTCCTTCCTGGTGAGAGCATCGCCATCTATGGCGCCGGCCCGGTGGGTTTAATGGCCGCCCACTCAGCCATGATCAAGGGCGCCTCTCAGGTGTTCGTGGTCGACAATCATCCCGACCGTTTAAAGCTCGCCGCTCAAATGGGCGCTACGCCCATCAACTCGCTTGAGAAAGAGGCGGTGGATCAAATCTTGAACCTGACTCACGGCAAAGGCACCGATCGAGGCTGTGAGTGTGTTGGTTACCAATGCTGCGACCGCCACGGTCATGAGGCCAATCATCTCACCATGAATAACCTTGTCGCCTCGACAAAAGCGACGGGGGGCATTGGTGTCGTTGGTGTGTTTGTACCGCAGGATCCAGGCGCTAAAAATGAACTGGCCAAAGAAGGCAAGATGGCCTTCGACTTCGGCGCTTTCTGGTTCAAGGGGCAGCAGATTCGAACTGGGCAGGCTAACGTCAAAGTCTATAACCGTCGCTTGGCCGAGCTTATCCATCACGGTCGTGCCAAACCATCTCAGATCATTTCTCATCGACTCAAGCTCGCCGAAGGCCCAGATGCCTATAAGCACTTCGACGCACGTGACGATGGCTGGACGAAGGTCGTACTCAAGCCAGCAGCCTGAAATGAACAGCCAATTCACTAGTAGGTAAACGATCATGAAAAAGTTGAGTATGTGCTTGGGCTTTTGCAGTGTATTCATGCTTCATGGATGCTTTGACAGCGCCGATAATGCAACCAAAGACAACTCCAGCGGTACCAAGTCCTCTGTACAGATGCAGGAAGGAAAGGCGGACGACAGTAAGCGATAGTTGATGGCCCAGGCCGTTATGAAATGCTGGGTTGGATGCTCCACAAGTGTAGGCAATGTGCTCAGCAACTAAGAGGATGCGATCATGCCGCGCGGGGATAAAGATAAGTACACCGAGAACCAAAAACGGAAAGCAAAACACATCGAAGATAGCTACGAGGCTAAAGGGGTTCCCGAAGATGAAGCAGCAAGTCGTGCGTGGGGAACCGTTAATAAACAGTCAGGTGGCGGCGAACGGAAGGGCGGCTCTGGGCAGAAAACCAGCGAAGCAAAAAAGGCTAAAGCCCGAGAATCATCGGCCCGGCGAGCTGTAGCAACCCGACAAGGCGCCCCGCGCACTGATCAGCGATTAGAGGATATGAGCAAAAATGAGCTTATGGAGCGAGCTCGTAAACACCGAATAGCCGGGCGTTCAACGATGCGTAAGAGTGAACTGATCGAGGCACTGATGAAGTGACTACATGGCATGGGGGCGACCAACGCTTGACGTTGGCCGCCTCGCTGACCCTGCATGGGACTGTCCTCTTCAACTTCTTGTGACTTATCCATTTCATATCCTCACGGCGCCCGTCGCCATTGACGACACGGCGAATGATCTGGCGCTCTATAAGCATAGGCACACCCTAACCAGGTGGGCCTCACACCAATACTCTGCCGCCCTTGGTCATCATGACTTTGGCGATCAGGTTATTTCATATCCCTGACTTGCACCCACAGCACCGCGTCCTGGGAAAGGGGTTTGCCTTTATAGGTTTTGGTCGCACCAATGTTCAGCGCTGCAATACCCCACCAGCCGGCACGGGGCAGGCCGATCGTGACGACGCCTTGGGCATCCGAATAGGTGCTCAGGGATTTGAACGAGGCTTGGGGGGCTGTGACGTAGTCCTGCTGGCCGAAGGCGTTGTTTTTGATATCGACCGAATGGTTGAGGTATTCGATTTCGATCTCGGCGAAGGGCACAGGCTTGCCGTCGGCCAGCACAACGGCGCGGAACACGCCGCCGGTCCAGTTTGCATACGGCTTGTTGAGGGGCTGGATCTCAACCGCCAACCCCTGGGGTTCTGACCAGTTACCGGGGACGCCGCCCACGTTGACGACGAGCTTGGTGAACTGTTGGATGTAGACGTCCTCGTCTTTTTCCAGGTACGGCTCAGGTTCGAGTACGAAAATATGGTCGCCCAGTGAGCGCACCAACGCCCGTGGAATCGACGCGCGATAGGCGGTCGACTGTTTGTCGCGACCGTGCCACTGCACCGGTTTCAGGTAGCGGCGCAGATCGGTTTTTTCTCCACCATGGGCGCTGACAAGGCTGAAGGCGCGGGGTTCGCCCATGTCCATGGTCGGCCCGCCGGGGAACGGGTGCGTGAACACGATCGCGAACTCCAGATCGGCCGCACGTTGCAGCGCTGTTTCGTCGAGGTAGAGCATCTGGAAGTGAGCTTGCGCGGCGCAGGTCATGCAACTGAAAGTCGCGGCGGCAAGGGCTTGAAGCAGTCTTCGTTTGATCAGCATGGACGATTTCACTGTGTAATGTCGGAGGACTGGATCGTGGCGCCATGGTTGTCACCGCCGAGAAACTCAACGGAGTACGGGCCGGCGGGGGCCTGGAACGTGTAGCTGTTGTCTTTATCGACAGTGCCTTCGAGCAATAGCTTGTTGCTGGTGTCCTGGACATGGATTTTTCGACCCGTGGCGGAACTGCCGTCGGTGTAGCCCGCTTCACACTTCACCCAGTCATCGTGATCGATATAGCAATCGAAAACGGGGCCGTGGGCCAAGGCGGCCTGGCCGAACAGGAGCGCAGCTGCCAGCAGGATCGGGTGGACCAGATTTCGCGATTTCATAAGGTTTCAGTCTCCATGGTCGAAATTGATCACTGGGGGGCTGCGGCTTGAACGGCAGGCGCAGGGGCGCCGTCCGGTGCAAAGGCCGCCAGCAAGGCACCCAGGTTGGAATTCAGCAGTGCCTCATACCTATTGGCTGCGTCGGCGAGCATGCCCGGGTTGCCGATATCCAGGACCAGCAGACGTGCGCCGCCGTCCTTGATGGCCTGGGCAATCCTGGCGTCAGGTGCCCACTTATGGACCACCACGCGGATCTCGCGCTCACGCAGGTAGTGGGTCAGGGCGGCGCGGTCGGCGTCAGTCCAGTCGATGTCCTGGCGCACGAACCAACCGTCCACATACACACCGAACTCGCCGAACAGGTAGACCGGCTCGCTGGCCAGTGACAGCACGCGCAGGTCCGGCACCTTCAACAGCCGGCCACCGTAGTCGGCCTTCAACTGGCGCAAGCGGCCGTCGAGTGCGACGAGGTTGCGCTCGATCTGCGGCGCGTCTGCCGGGGACAGGCGCGCCAGGTCGGCCGCAATCAACGCCGACATGCGCATGGCATTGACCGGGCCAAGCCATGCGTAGGGTGACGGGCTGCCGTCGCCGTCGCGGGCCCCCGCCCAGGGCACATCGCTGGAGGGCACGCGGGTCACGGCCACGCCGGGCTTGAGGCTGTCCCATGAGTGCGATGCATCGATTTCGACGACGCGCAAGTTGTGGCGTCGAGCCGTCGCATACAGTGGATCCGCACGCCATAGGCTGCTCAGGGTGACCACGGCGGCGGCCTTCTGGAACACTGCCGGTGCCAGGCGTGACAGCGCGTTGGCCTGGCTTTCCATGGGCACGGCGGCGTCCATCGGCACACGTACAACCTCAATGTGCGTGCCTTCGCCGAGTGCCGAGGTGAGCGCATACAGCGCCGGCAAGGCAACCAGCACCTGTTGCTGGTCGACCTGCGCAAAGGCCGACGGCGCGCCGCCGGGCAGCAGGGCCAGGAATACCAGCCAAGGACGAATGGATAAGTTGAACCGTGTCATACGCTGGCCCCTTTGAACTGCGGCGCGGTGCCTCGAATGATGCTGGTGAACGCAAACACCAAGGCTGCGACGATCACGATGGCGCCGCCCGTGGGTACGGGAATGTGGAACTGCATGGGTGCCAGAATCCCGACCACGCAGGAAAAGGTCGCAATCACTACGGCCCAGGTGACCAGGCCTGGCAGTGAGTGGCTGATGTTGCGGGCTGCTGCTGCCGGTATCAGCAGCAAGGCCTCGACCAGTACGGCGCCGATGATCTTCAGGCAGGCGACCGTGACCAGGGTGACCAGGACCACGAACAGGTACTCGACGCTGCGCACCTTCACGCCGCGTGCATGGGCCAGGCTCGGGTTGAGGCTGGAGAGCAACATGCCGTTGTACAGCGGCAGCCCGATCAACGCGCAAATCACCGTCACGCCCAGCAGTACGTTCATGTCGGTGTGGTCGACGGCCAGGATCGAGCCGAACAGCACACCTTCCATCACGTGCGTGTTGATTTTTGCCGACACGAACAGCAGCAATGAAGCACCCACCGCCAGCGAGATCGAGAGGAACACGCCGATCAGCGTGTCGTTCGCCAGGGTGGTGCGGTGTTGCGTGTACTTGAGGGTCAACGCGAACAGCAGGCAGAAGCCGAACATCGAAAAGTAAGGCGAGGTGTAGGACTCGCCGATCAGCACGCCAATGGCCACGCCGGTCATTGCCGCATTGCCCACGGACTGGCTGAAGAACGCCATCCGCTTGATCATCACCATCGAACCCAACACCCCCAGCAACGGCCCGATCAGCACTGAGCACATCAACGCATTGATCACGAACTCGTATTCGAACGGTTGCGGCAACACGTGACTCGCGGCGAGCGCCTGGAGGTGGTCGCGAATGAAATCGTAAAAGGCATTCATCGAATGGTCTCCAGTCGGCTGCCGATCTGATCGGTGGGGCCGTGAAACAGCACCCGTTGGTTGATAACGGTCACGGACTGCGCGATACGCTTGACCTGTTCGAGGTCGTGGTTGATCCACAGGATGGTCACCCCGCAGCTGTTCAGCTCTGCCACCAGCGCCTCCACCAGGCGTACACCGGCCTCGTCGATCCCAGCGGTCGGTTCATCAAGGATCAGCAGCCACGGCGCCGGGCTTATGGCCTGTGCCAGCAGCACGCGCTGACGCTGCCCGCCGGACAGGCTTCCAAACGGCTTTTTCCCCATTCCCGCCATGCCGGTACGCGCCAGGGCCTGGGCGTTGGCCGCCTTGGCGGCGCGGCTTGCGCCGAAGAAGGCAGGCCGGCGTTGACCCAGCAGGGCCATGAGATCGTTGACCGTCATCGGCACGTTGCGGTCGAAGTCCGGCAACTGCGGGACATAGCCCATGGGCGTGGTGAACTCACCCTCGAAGCGAATCGCTCCCGTATGTGGCATCTGCCCCAGCAGCGCACGCACCAGTGAGGTCTTGCCGCCGCCGTTGGGGCCTACCAGGCAATGCAAGGCGCCGGCTTCGATGCGCATATTCACCTGGTCGAGCACCTGCGTACCTCCCAGTCGCAGGGAGACGTTGTCGAACACAATGGCGGGGCCGCGCATCGCGTAGTCCTCCTTCAGCGCATTCATTGCTGGGTGTACTCAACGGCCTGTGCCAGGGTTTCGAGGTTTTCGCGCATCGCCACCTCGAACTCGTCCGCGCTGTAGGTATCCCCGGTGATATGGGACAGGGCGAACACCTTCACGCCGGTGGCAGCTTCGATGGGTTTGGCCAGGTCGAGGGAGAAGTTTTTCTCGGCAAACAGCACTTTGACGTTGGCCTTCTTGATCGCCTCGATGGTGTTGGCCAATTGACGTGCCGTCGGCGCGACGCCGTGGCGCGGTTCGATCACGGCGCTTACAAACAGGCCGAACTCCTGCATCATGTAGTCGTAGCCGGCATGGGTCGTCGCACAACGGAACGACGACAGGTCCAATGCGGCGAAACGCGTCATGAATGCTGCACGCAGCTCGCGGATACGGCCTGCATACGCCAGGGCATTTTTTCGATACGCAGCCGCGTTGTCCGGGTCCAGCTCTCCGAGCCTGCGAGCGATCTCGAACACCTGCTGTATCGCCGCCGTGGTGGAGACGAAGGTGTGCGGGTTGACCACCTTGACCCCTTCCTGGTCGCCACCGATGGGGATCAGCGCCACCGTGGCATTCGCCTGGATAATCGGCAGCGTTTGCGTGCGGCCGGCGGCCTTGATGATCTGGAAGGCCCATTCATCGTGGCCGATGCCGTTGACCACCAGCACATCGATATTCATCGCGCGAGTAATGTCATCGGGCTGCGGTTGGTAGTTGTGCGGGTTAGCCTCTGCCGGGATCAGCGCAATGACCTCGGCCCGATCACCGACGATATTGGCGACGAAGCTGTAGTAGGGATGCAGGGTGATACCGACCCTGAGTTTCTTTGCCGAGGCGAAGGCCGGGCCGGCAAGCGCGATGACGGGTATCAACACCAGCAGCGCGATGCAGCGGCGCCACAAGGCGCGGTGTTTCGTGGAAACAGTCATGGCTGGGTTCCTTTTACGCGTTCGATTTCAGTGGCGCCGTCGTACGGTATGACTTGGCGCCAACCCTCGCCGACCAGGGATTCGGGCTTGACGATGGCGGGGTAGGGCGCGTTCGGGTCACGGTGGACCCAAATCGTCGCTTGGTTGGCCCACATCACCCCCGCATGGGCGTGACCGATAATCAGCAGGTAGGCGCTCTGGCCCGGTGCATGGCCGCCGGAGCCGTAGTACACCGTTGCACCCTGGCCCAGGGTGGCCTGGGAAACGGCGTTGACGGGCTGGTCCGCCGCAGTGGCATCGTCATCGCCACCCGTATGGGCCAGGTGGGAGCCCGGCAGGATCAATTGCCAATGCACCTCGCCATTGGTTTTCCAGAAGGCATCCCGGTAGAAGGGCGGCAGCAACAGCTTCTGCGCCCGCTCCAGTGTGACCCAGCCGCCGGTATCGTTGTTGGTCCAGATGATTTCCTCACCGGCCGGTAGCAATGCGCTGTGGATGGCTTGATCGACCGCACCCAAGCCATCGAAGGAGCGCACCTGCCAACTCAATGGGGTAGGCGGGCCAACTCTTTCGGGGCGCAGCAGCACATAGCCGGCCACGCCGGCGATGACGCTCAGCGTGGCCAGCACCAACGCCAGCGACTCCCATCCACTGGAGCGTGGCCGCACCCGCGTGATTGCAGCGGTTGAGCGCGCCATCAGAGAAACGCGATCCAGCGGCCCAGGAAGACTACGCCCGCCCACAGCAGCAACGAACTGAAGCCGGCCACACGCGCCTGCCGAGGAGGCGGCAGCGTCGTGTCCCATTCGGCAATTCGGCGAAAGGCCCCGAGATGGAACACGGCCATGTTGATTCCGGCCAGCATCAACAGGCCCATTTTGAAAAGAAACGCGGTGTTCTGCACATAGGTCGTGCCATTGGCGCAGAACATCAGCAGGCCGGTGATCACACAGGTCACGAACGCGACCCAGGTGTACGGCAGCAAGTCCTGGATCAGCTTCAGCGCGCCGCGCCGGTGGGCGGTCACGCCGAGCAAGCGCAGGTCGACAACGGCGATGGTGCCGTAGACGATGGCGATGCCGATCACGTGCACCGATTCCAGCATCGGGAACGCCGAGCCTGACTCGCGAATGAACGTCGCGACCGGCGTGTCCTGGACGGCTTGCAGCAGAGCTTGAATATTCATGGCGAATACCTGAGAACTTGGGTTGAAAACGCTTAGATCGTGTAGGCGATCCAGCGGCCGCAGATGATCACGACGCACCACAAACCGATCGACAGCCACGCAAAGGCCTTGACGTAGCCCGACGCCTCGTCAGTGCCGGCAGAGCGCAGCAGCGGGCGACGCAGCAGCCAGGTCACGCTGAACGCGGTCACCACCAAAACCATCTTCAACCAGAACGTCGAGTTGACGAGTACCCGGTCTGGCTCGGCGATGATCATCAGTAACCCGGTGCACAACAGCACGATCAGTGCATTGCGCATCCACGGGTAGTAACGGCGTACGATGCCCCGCAGGGGCTCATCGCTGGCGAACATGCCCGCCAGTCGCAGATCGGAAATCAGCGCCGAGCCGAAGAGCACGGTGATGGCGATGATATGAATGCTCTGCACCGTGGGGATGACCCATAGGATGTCGCGGATGGCAGTGCTTAAGGGCGACGCGTAGATCCAGGCAATAATGAGTGACGATGACATCGGTTTTTCTCCCGCAATGGGTTAGAAATCTTCAGGGGTTGCGATCGGATGCAGGCCCGCCGCATCCTCCGGCAGCAAGTACCCTTGCTGGATCGACACGGCTTTGGCGTCTTCGAACTTCTGTGCATAGCGGCTGAAATTTCCATAGCGCTGGCCGAGCACTTCCTTCGAATAAGGCACCTTGGTGTCGTAGATCAGTCCGCAGCCGGTCTCTTGATCGGTGAGGTAGCTGGCGCTGGGCACCTGGATCCACGGCGGACGCACGCCGCCTTGCAGGTTGCCGGTGGCGGGCGCACGGGCAGCGGCGTTGCCGTCGCGCAACACACGGGTGGCGCTGGGCATCGGTTTGCCGTCGCGCACCCACTGGTCCATGCCATCCACCAGCGCCGAGACCACTAATTCAACCGGTTCGTCATACAGCGTTCGGCAGCGCGGGTCGTCGCCCTTGCCGACGTCGGCAGCGAGCTTCTCGGTGTGCTCCGTGCCAAGGTCGGCCAGGCGCAGATGGGGCATGCCGGTCACTTCGTAGTAGCGCAGTTGCGGAGTGTCGGTGTCCGCGGGCAGGGGAATACCTTCGATCACGTCGTGCATCAGTTCGGACTGGCTGAAGACGGTCACGAACGGCACGCCTTCAGGCATCTGGCGTGGCACGCGGATCACGTCGCCGCCCACTTCTCCGTAGGCCATGCGGCCGGTCATATAAGCGTCGATCAGTGGCGTTTCGTCGGGCATGCGCCATTGCTGGTGACGGCCCTGGTCGAGATAGTCCATCCAGACTTGCGCGGTAACGGCCCAGCTATTCACATAGACGCGCTGCACGTCGAGGCCCGCCAGCGGGCTCTGGGCCCCGTTGGTTTTGAGCAGCAACGCCAGTTGCGCGCCGATGCCCTGGGACTGGGGTGCAAACGGATCGGGAGCGGCGCCACGCGTGAAGTGGGCCGGGTCGTAATAGGTGCCCAGCGGCGCGTAGCGGGCGAAGTCGAAGCGGCGCATAAACTCGAAGTTCACGATCCGCCCGTACTGCGCGATCTGTTCGGCTTCGGCCGCTGGGGTGTCGGAGATGAACTTGGGGTCAACCGCCGGCTTGTTCACATTCAGCGTGTAGCCGACGTACGCGTAGCCGCGCCGCAGCAGATAGTCGCGGGTCAGGATCCAACCGGCGCCGCGCTCGCCGAACCAACTGAACGGCTCGATCACCACCGTGCCGTTGAAGCGTGCCGGATCTGCCGGTTTGCGCACCAGAATGCGCGTGGTGTAAGGCGCTTCCAACAGGGTTTCGCCGGCGGCAGTGATGGCAGGGGCGACGCCTTGCAGGTAGTACTCTTGTTCGATGTAGCCGTAGTGGTTGAGGTCGCTGTATTCGGTGCCCGGGCGTGTCGCCGACGACAGCGGCGCCTTGTCGGAAGGCGGCACGGGGATCGCCGTGGGCATGCGCGGCACCTCGGCGAACGTGTTCGCCGCGATGAGCAGCGACACCACGACGCCGAGGCTGATGGGGGTCAGGCGTTCCATTGGTAAAGCTCCAGCAGGGGATGGATGGGCGTCTTCACTCAAGGCTCAGAGATGCCTTGCCCTCGCTGTCGATCACGATCTGGTTGTTCTCGCACACGTACTCTTGGATGGCGTAGTTGGAGCGCTTGTACTCAAACGTAAAGCGATACGGGGTATTGAGGACTTGCGGGTCTTCGATCAGGACCTGGTTTTCCAGGTGATCCGGGCCGCGCAGCCGAATGCGTTCGGTGATCTTCATGGCCGGCCCGTGTGGCACGTCGTAGAAGCGCACGTCCGTTCGCACGCGTTGGGTTTCTACCACGAGGGTGTCGCCTTCCCAGTGGCCGCGGGAATGGCCTTGGTACAGCGGGTCGAGCTTGTCTGTGGGCGGCATGGCCTGGTTCAAGAGAATCCGCCGCACTTGCTGGAGATATTCGCCGAGGATGATCACTTGCTTGTCATCGCGAATGATCTGGATCGGGAAGAGCGCCGCCATCATCGTCGGCATGCCCTCGGGCAGGCACTTTGAACTGGAGGTGGCGATCGGTGTACCAGCTGCGTTGGCCACCGCTTCTTTCTTCTTGAGCTCGGCGTATTCGGCGGCGTAGGGCGCCTTGAGGTCCATCGGACCGCCGGGGTGTACCGGGTCGTCCGGGTTCTCGCCGAACCAGTCGTCCGGGGTTCTTTCCCAGGTGCCGCTGATGTCTGGCCGGGTGGCCGCGCTGTGCTTTTGCGAGGCTGTCGCGGCGCTGCTTATCCCGGCGAAGGTCGCAAGGACCACGCCCAGGACGATCATGGCGGCGTTGGAGGTGCGTGCTGGTTTCATTGAAAAGTCTCCGCGTTGCTGGTTTGCCCAGTTCTGTTGTTGTCGCATTCGGGAGTGGCTGCGTTTAGCCGCCGCCCGAGAGCACCACGTCACCCATCTTGATCTCCACCAGCAGCCCGCCTGGCTCACCGTTTTTCAACGGTTTATAGGAAACCTCAACGTTTTCGCCGGCCTTGACCGAGTCGGCAGTCCAGCCTGTGCGCTGCAGCGCGTTGACGCTGCCGGTCTCGATCTTGTAGCGCTGGGCCGGCGGGCCGGGAACGTCGACGTAGATCGTGATGTGCGGGTTGGTCCAGGCGAAGCGCTCGACCACACCCTTGATCGTGAGGGTCTGGGTCTGGTCGAACAGCGCAAATGAATGGTGCGCACTGGCCACAGGCGCTAAGGCACTGCAGGCGATGAGCGTCAGAAGGCAAAGCCCCTGACGTAACAGCGGGAAGGGTGACAAAGGGGTCATGACGGGTGCCTCGGTTTTTATGGTTCTTATGGGCCCAGCATAGGGCGCTCGCGTTCATAGGCCTTAGCCCAAAACGGCAACCTTTGAAGGTGTTCAGGCGTTTTGGCGCGGGCGAGGTATCGCGCAACGACGGATCGACGAGCAGGCCCGTGCAGATGCTGATTTGGGTTACCGCGCCGGCGACCCATGCCGGAACACTTGTGTCTCGCCTCACAACTATAAAAACAGGAGAGACGTCATGCGCATTCCCCCCTACGCGCCATTACTGTCGCTGGTTGCACTCTGTGCAGCCGGCTCGCAGGCACACGCCTATACGGTCTACAGCGAAAATGAGGGTGCAACCGTTTTGAACGCCGACCTGGGCGCCGGGTTTGGCTGGTTCGGCAGCACTCGCAACTACATCGGCGACCCGCACAAAGAGCCCGGCAGCATGCGCTGGCAGGAGGGATACGCCAAATATGGCCTCAACGGCACAACCGACAAAATCACCCCTGGTGCCGTATACGGTGGCTTCAGCCTACTCAGCAGCGGAACGTGGGGCGACGGAGATCCGGGGGCGATCACGGCGGGCAATGAGCGCAGAACCGCCGTGGAAGACGCTTTCCTGGGCTGGAGGTCCGGCGACCTGCTGCCTGCCCTGGGCCAGGACGGCGTGGATTTCTCGTTTGGGCGCCAACTGGTCACGGTGGACGGTTTCCTGATCACCGACGATGGCTTCAACCCGGGGAAAGCATTCAACCCCATCGACGGCGTGCGTGATGGTCGGTTCGACCGCGGGGGGGCGTTCTACCTTGGGCAGCGCCTGGCGTTTGGCAACACTGCAGTGCTGAAACTGGGCGGCAAGGAGGGGTTGCACGGCAGCCTGATATGGCTGAAGTCCGAGAATCCCGGCCAGTCCAAAACCGAACTGGCGGTGGGCACTCTCGATTACACCACGCCTGTTGGCTCGATCGGTTCGACCTACATCCACGGCCTGGATGTGGATGAGAAATACGCCTTCGCGGATCGGCTTGAACGCAAGGGCATGAACGTCTACAGCCTTCGTGGGCAGGGCAACGCCGGAATTGAAAACGCCGACTTCGCATTCGAGGTGGCTCGCCAGGAAAAACGTTCCGGCTCACAGCGGGCAATGTTCTTCGACGCGGGCTACACCTTCGCTGATGTGCAATGGCAGCCGACCCTCAGCTATCGCTACTCGCGCTATTCCGAAGGCTGGGATTTCCTGTTCCAGGGCGGCTTTCGCAAACGCTACCAGGGTGAAATCGCAGCCAACTACGCCGGTTCAGTGACCTCGAATATGCAGATCAACGACGTGCTGCTTTCAGTCCGGCCAACCGAGAAATTGACCCTGAACGCGATGGCCTTCGACTATCACCAACTATCCCGTCGCAATGAACGGGATTTCGCGGCGCGGGAGGTGGACCTGTTCCTGGATTGGATGGTCACGGATAACGTCACGCTTTCGCCGTTGATCGGCCTCTATAAGCCAGAGAAATGGTTTGGCAACGGGGGCGGGCAGAGCGGAAGTGCTTCGACCAACGCCTACATGCAGTTTATTGTCTGGGTGACTTTCTGAGTCGTTATTGAAGGCTGTTGCAGGTCCTGCAGGCGTTGACGTTTTGCGTCAACGCCTCATCCACTTAGAGCATGCGGCGCAACACGTCGTTGCGCGGGTCGCGGTCGTAGAAGCGGTGCTTGAGAGCGCCCGCCACATGCAGCACGATCAGGACCAGCAACGTGTAGGCGAGGACTTTGTGCAGCCATTGGAATACGGCGAACCAATCGTCATTCTTTGGTAACAGCTCCGGCAGGTTAACCCCAAAAAAGAACACCCCGTCGCTCATCGTGTAGGTGCTCGACATGGAGTAGCCCATCAACGGCACGATCACCAGCAGCACGTACATCACGCGCTGGGTCAGGCGTGACAGGAACCGTTCATACCCCGCCAGGGTTTCCAGTGGCTGGGGCAGCTTGGGGGTGCGAAAACGCACGGCGAGCTGAGTCAGGACCACCAGGAACGTCAACACCCCGAAGGACTTGTGCCACGGGTAATAGAGCTCGTATTTGCTCGCCACTTCATCATTCATGCCGGTCATATGCCAGCCGACCCACAGCAGGCCCAGGACGAGCACGGCACGCACCCAGTGCAACACGCGCAGGGAGGTCGGGTACCGATCGATTGTCGGTTGATCTATTGGGTTCATATCAGGCTCTCCACGGAGCGATGCACGGTTGAATGGCCACCCTCAACGTTGGAGGGTGGCTCGGTCAGGTCAAGTCGTGTGCTCAGCCCGGCAGCAGCACGGTGATGACTTTCTCCTCGGTGTAGGCCAGCGCGCCGCTGAACCCGCCTTCACGCCCGATACCGCTGGTCTTGACGCCGCCCCAAGGCAGGTTGGCGTCCAATGGGCTCCAGCAGTTGATACCTACGGCGCCGGCTTTCACCGCCGCCGCGACACGGTGCGCTTTGGCCAGGTCGCGGGTCCAGACCGTGGCCGCGAGGCCGTAGCTGCTGTCGTTGGCCAGGGCGATCGCTTCGTCTTCGGTGTCGAACGTAATGAGTGTGCCGACGGGACCGAAGATCTCGTCCCGGGCGATGTCCATGTCGTTACGAGCG
>Ga0308161_1000364_pt1 | contig 78716 bp, 77 predicted proteins | sample PhyFR2_FD_201034 | JGI IMG/M metagenome (GOLD analysis project Ga0308161, IMG submission 201034) | Phyllosphere microbial communities from UC Gill Tract Community Farm, Albany, California, United States - DLSLF.R2 | ecosystem: Host-associated > Plants > Phyllosphere > Unclassified | place: USA...
GGAAAGAGATCCTTGATTTGCTCCCATTGTTCATCGCTCAGTTCATATCGTTTTTGAATCATGAAGATCGCTCCAATCCTTTTCGTTAAGCGTACCATAAATTATTTCAGTTTTCAGACACGTCCTAATATCGCCTAACCAAACATCACCCATTCTAACCTTATAAACAGTATCCTCACTGATACCTAATTGTACAGTCTCACACTTGTATGCTTTATTTTTAATAGCCTCAATATCCTTATCGGTTCTAATACCCATTCCAATATCCTCTTGTAAATCAGAAAGCCAGTAATAAACTGAATCTATTGCAAGTTCCCATTTAAATTCCTGAAGACCAGATATGCTCTTGTACCGATGTGAAGGAAATACTTTATACTCGTTGCTTTTATCGAATGTATTATCGTAATAATCGAAGCACTCACGAAAAGCGACAACTATTTGTGAATGAATAAAATTGGGATGATAGAGCCATATTTTCAGATAGAATGGTTCATTCAGACGTTGCATCTGCTGTGACCAGGATTGATAGATTTCTACCATATCCGCGAGGATTAATCGAGAATACCAGATTGGAGGATTGCGTCTGGTGAACCTGTAAAATGGGTCAATCCACAACTTTACATAGTGTCTATGGTTACGGTATAACTGCTCTATATCCAGATCAATATGACGTTGTTTCCATTTCTCAATCTGTTTGATTCGACGCTTCCAACCGCGGATGTTCTTTTTATTAGAGAATAGATTTGCCATAGAATTATCCTTTATTTAATTTATTTGAATGATATGGAGCTTACCGGAAAGAGCTCAACGAAAGGCTTTGGAGATTATCTTCAATTTTTTTACTGACAGAACATATTAATATCTTCCAGTGCTGACTCTGCATGTCCTCTGACAAACGAACTTTCATCATGTAGTGCATTTTGGATAAGCGGGATAATTCGCTCCTTATGTACTGCTCTGTGTATTCTTGCGATATGACCAAAACAAAGAATCGCTATTCCTCTTATGTTTTCATTATCATGCTGACTGTATCTGGTCATCATATTTTCTGCAAATGCTCCATCATCTGCATTTAATGCCAGAGACAATAAGCCGTCTACAACTGTATCTGGATTGTCAGAATTAATCAGGTTGATGACCTTCTGATGTTTCTCTATATTGTTGCTGTATCTTTCTACTGTTTCATGAACAAGATCTGCTAGCACCTTTTCAAATGAATAGATTTCCTGCCATATGTATGGGATACATGTATCTTGTGCAGTTTCCAGTTGCTTGAATGCATGAATCAGGCTTTTCTTTGTCTGGATTTCTTTATCAGTTTGTTGCAGGATTCTTTGTGTGTCTCTGTACATAGTGTAGTGCATTTTGAAGTTCTTCCGGGCTTCGGTAAGAGAATAATCCTCATTAGGTCCACCATAGACTCGGTCTGCATCAGGATCATCCTGCCCATCATCCTCCCAGTTACATAAACAACAAATCTCCCAACTCCGTCTCTCCTCCAATGTAGGATAGCCACAGCAGGGACAATTATAACGATTCATTTCGTACTCACCTTCCATTCAGTTATTGATGGGTTACGCTTTATAGTTATGAGAATTATCAGCAGCAAACCAAGCATCGTATAGGCTACTTCATTTCTATAGTATTAGAATTTATGCAACTGTGAACCTTATTTTTCATAAAAGAAAGCTCCCTCAAAAAGAGAGAGCTGGCTACCTTTACACTTGTATATTATTTTTCGCGAACTAATACCGCCACCGATTCCACATGCACCGTATGCGGGAACATATCCACTGGTTGCACTTCCGTCGTCACATACCCACCATCTTCTAGCACTTTCAAATCCCGTGCCAGCGTCGATGGATTACAAGACACGTACACCACTCGCTCAGGCTGCATTTCCAGAATCGTCGTCAGCAGGCGCTCATCGCACCCTTTGCGCGGTGGATCGACGACGATGACGTCTGGCGTAATCCCCTGCTCTTTCCAGCGCGGAATCACATCCTCGGATGCGCCGACTTCGAATTCCACATTATCCATTTGATTCAGCTTCGCATTCTTACGAGCATCCTCAATCGCTTCTTTGACAATCTCCACGCCATACACACGCTCTGCATGCTGCGCGAGGAATAGCGAGATCGTGCCGATGCCACAGTAGGCGTCAATAACGGTCTCTTTGCCGGTTAACCCTGCATACTTCACCGCCTGCTCATACAGCACTTCGGTCTGCGCCGGATTCACCTGGTAAAAAGAACGTGCCGAGATGGCAAATTTCACATCGCCGATATAGTCGTGAATGACTTCGCTGCCCCACAGTACACGCGTCTCGTCGCCGAAAATAACGTTTGTCTGGCGGGTGTTGATATTCTGGCAGATGCTGGCGACCTGCGGCATCTCGGTGCGGATGCGCTCAATCCATTCTTCCTGGCGCGGTAGACGATTGCCATTGGTGACGAGCACCACCATCATCTCGTTGGTGCTGAAGCCGACCTTGACCACCACATGACGCAGCAGTCCTTCGCCGGTCTCTTCGTTATATGGACGAATGCCCAGATCGCTGCCGATCTGCTTGACCTTGTTGACCAGTTGATCGTTGCGGTTGTCCTGGATCAGGCAACTCTGCATATCGATAATCCGGTGCGTTCCCCGTGCATAGAATCCGCCGATGAGACGACCATTTTCCTCGCCCATCGGGACCTGTGCCTTGTTGCGGTAGCGCCATGGTTCGCTCATGCCGAGAGTAGGCAGGACACGGATACCTTGTGTCGAAGCTGCTGGAGCTGGCTGTCCGTTGGCTGCGCTGGATGGCTGGGTATTGCTGTCTTCCTGCTGCTCGGCAGCTCCGGATGCGATACTCGCTGATCCAGCTGCTCCTTGCGGCAGGTTCGCATGATCTGACAGCACATTCAGCTTGCCGATTCGCTGCAGATTGTCAATCACATGCTGACGTTTCCATGCCAGCTGTGCATGATAGTTCATATGCTGAATCTGACAGCCTCCGCACTGGGAGTAGATCGGACAGGGCGCACTGACACGATCCGGGCTCTCCTGCAGCAGTGTCAGCATTTTGGCATATCCGTACTGCTTCTTCGTCTTCACTACGCGAGCCTGTACCTTCTCACCTGGCAGTGCACCCGCGACAAACAAAGTGTATCCTTCTGCGCGACCTACTCCTTCTCCCTCATGAGTCAGTCCAACAATATCCAGCTCCAACTCATCATTCTTGGCAACCGGCAGATTTGCGATCGCCGCCGACACCGCCGCCGGTTTACGCTTATTCGAATTATATGTTTTGCCGCCTTTGCGGTCTTTATTCATAATCATTACTCCATTTTCTATACCATATTTCCACACGTCATTCTTAGCCTCTTCGTCACTACCTCAGACTGCCCGATGGGCAACTACTAAATTGTATAGAAAACCAACGAATGTGACAATACAATATAAGTACTTTCATCAAGTATATTTTTAGTAATGGGAAGAAAGCTCGTTCTTCTTACTTATCGGTATATCTTTATATAGCTTAAAAGGGGAGGCAGCCAGGAAATGACGCTCAAACTAAAAAAAGATTGAGCGCAGCATCCAAGAGCTGCATCTCAATCTGGATAAAATCAATTATAAGTTAGCCTTGTACCCTATTGTGAAGACACAAGATAATTCGAAATGGACTTCTGCTTGGATACGGCTTGATTAGACACCAGCACCGGTCTGGGGCTTAGTCGTATGTGATTGCGTATGCTTACGGGCCAAACGTGATTTCAAACGAATCAGCCGTGGCCTATTGTACCTCTGAATCAAACAAAACGGGATCTGAACGATCACATTGACTATCGCGCAAATCAGAGCGACATTCGCATAGCTGCTTGGATTCACCCATATGCAAGCAAAGCCCAATACAGCCATGCACCAATGCCCGACTTCGCCATATTTCGTTTCTAAAATGAATCGATCTGTATATTCCAAGGTAAGTGTCTCATGGAGTTCTTTCTTTTGGAATTTCCATAACCCGCCGCCTTCCGGAAGCTTATCTTTCCACCGATCAAGACGAATTTTTTTATATAATTTTCTTTCGAAAGAATGTTCCGCAAAAAACCAATCATTTTTTTCGTACCAGGACTTGGGCAAGAATCGAACCACATGAGCTGTGCCAAGGCAGCAGACTAGCCAAAACAGTGTATTGATTACGATCATCCACACAATAAAACTACTCATGTCACACCGCCCTTCCCTCTTGCTTCTCTTCCGCTTCCTTATGTATTCACCCGTTTCAACATATAAAACGGATGATGGATTAGCTACATTTTAAGCACATTACTATTTTAACTAGAGTAAATCGAACAATACGTTCGTTCAAAATTCCCTGCCAGCAGATCCTTCTTGCGAATGAAAAAATGAATACATCCTGCATCCCACCAGAGGAATCCAATATCCCGGTCACTGTCCACCTCAAGCAGCATCAGCATCTCATCAATCTCCTGATCCACCTTCTGTTCATCTCCGCCAAAGTGCTGAATCATCCGCTTCTTGTCTTTTTCCTGATTATACGTATGCTTCCCAGTATGCAAATAGGATGCCGCGACGAACTCGTGATCCCCATGCTGTCCATCACCGTAGCCGAGCATTTTGCCGATCACATGTTCAGGTTCCCAGCCCATCTCTTCGGTGAGCAGCAGATAGTTTTCTGCGGTCTCTTCTGTAATCTCTTCATCATCCAGATTATAGACTTCACTATATCCGTAATTCGGGAATTCAACTCTGGCCTGTGCATGCACCTGGTAAGGTGAAAACGGCTCCTCTGCTTCCTCTTCCAGTATCGTCAGACCATCCGGCTCATAACAGGTTAATAGCGAAGTATCCATACCTGACCAGTACAGTACACGGTGTTCGATGTTATAAGCAGGCTCGTCTTGGCCTACGAAAAAGTACAGAACCCCCTGCGCAGGAAGCAGCGATCCAGGAATTGTGCCATGAGCTGAGTCCTTGATCTCCGCAGTAATCTGTGACAGGTTTAGCTGAGCGACCAATGTCATCCATTCGCCACCTTGACTTCGCGGCCACTCCATACCTGCTGGCAGATCCGGACTGCCTCCAAAGCGTGAACAGCCGGTCTGACCGTTGCCGCCTTCACCGCGTACCATTTTGACCACTGGACGCTGATGTTCTCGCAGATAGTTTTCTAATTCAGGGACTTCATATCGTTCCATGAGCTGCTTCAACTCTTCGTCTGATAATAGATTGCTGTATTCCATCGTAATCCTCAATCTCCTTTACACTTGGATAGGTATGATTCTGGTTAACCTGCTTCAATACTGAGTTCTAATGCATATACAGCAAAAGATGTCGTACAGGCAGGTAAATATATGTATTTGAACGTACTTGAATATACTTGGATGTACTTACGTGTCATTGACGATACTGTTCATCTCCACTATATCTATTATACTCTGATTTTTGGCAACAGGTAGTCCGGCAATGGCAGCCGCTGTGGCTGCGATGGGCTTCTGTCTGTTGTTGCTGTATGTTTTGCCACCTCTGCGGTCTTTGTTCATAGCAGTTACTCCATTTCCTGTAATCTGCTGTTTGTATGCGTCCGCTGTTCAGTAGATCGACCTGTTTGATCCCGGAAAACGGCTTGTTGAACGCTGTAATAGCATGAGTAGTGACAGTCCAACAACTCATTTTGATTAAGAAAAAACAGGTACTTACAACAGTTATTCTTAAATACGGCGAGATATCTGGTCTGTTTTATTGCTTATGATATGGTGTGACCTACAGATAGTTGACTTGATATCCCCTGCTTCGCTATTAGCCGGGTTCCTCTATACAAGATCCTTCCTGCGGAACATTTGCTTCAGATGCACAATCTGTGCATAATGATGTCTCGTATGATCTGCGATATGCCAGATGCCCCAGCGGATCGTAGCCTGTTTACCATTCTCATAAGGAATAATTTGTTCCAGAACGGTATCATCCATCTCCAGACATACGTCATGCAGCATAAGCTGAATCTGATCATATTCCTCCAGCAGAGCAGCTATCGATATATCCTCTACCCGGGGCAATCGTCCATCTGGTGCGAACATCTCTCCATACTTTTGTATCCACTCTGCAGGGACAGCCATCGATTGCAGACGGAATACCCAGTGAAGATCGACCACGGTCAGGTGTCTGATCAATTGAGCAATACTGTTGTAGGTGCCCTCTGCACCGTGGTAATGAGTCTCTTCTGCGCTGATTCCCTCTACTATCCGCTTTAGACGGGTATGATTGGTAACTACCATACCGTGCAGCAATCCGATGACGGGAGCCATTTGGTGATCTACTGCCAGATCGCGAATCATTGTATCCATCTGCACACCACCTCATTTCATTATTGATCCCGGTGTCCTGATCCGGAAATAAGAATTAATTTTATATGATTTAACTACATTTGTACTTTATAGTCTGAACGTATAATTCTACTTGTATCAGCTGGAATAGATGGCACAGTACGTACGGTCAAAGTTCAGTTCCAGCAGATCTTTTCTCGAAATGAAAAAGTGGATGTATCCCGCATCCCACCACATGAATCCAATCGGATCGTCGCTGTCGATCTCCAGCAGCATCAGCATATCGTCGATCTCCTGATCCACTCTCTGTTCGTCGCCATCGTAATACTTCAAGAGACGTTTACGATCATCTGCCGGGCGATAGGTGTATTTGCCAATATCCCGGAACATTACGGCTTCGAACTCTGTGTCGTCATGCTGTTCGGCAGGATAGCCAAGCATTTTGCCAATGCTGCCCTGCGGATCGTTGTTCATCGCTCCTGTCATCTCCAGATACTTGTCATAGGTATCTTCCGTAATCGCATCGTCCTCCCGTGCCTCCACCTTACTGTACGCATAATTGGGGAACTCCACCCCAGCATGGGCATGTACTCCAAATGGCTGAAAGTTCATCTCCGTCTCTTCTTCCAGCACTGTCGTCTGCTCTGGCTCCCGGTAGGTCAAGCGGGACACATCTCCATCCGGCCAGTACAGGACACGGTGCTCTACATTGTAAGCAGGCTCATCGACTCCGGCAAAAAAGTACAGCATACCCTTCTTGGGCAGCAGCTGTAATGTATGTATATAAGGCCTTCTTCTGCTATCTTATGTGATATGACGGCAGCATGCAAAGGTCACGGTTGTCTTTATCCGGCTCTGAATCGTATTCAAATCCCCGAATGTATATAAAAAAACTGCCGGTTGCAGCGCTGCATCATCCCACACTCGAGACTGTCAACGCTGCTTACCGGCAGCCTGGTTGTATTCAATTTGCAACAGAAAGGGACAGAGGACAATTATGCCTTCATCTCGTATAAGTGCTGTCTACACCGGACGATTATCATCCGCGAAAATCCGCAGCTTGTGCTTCATCACTTCAAAATGGCCTGGCAGACTACCGCCCAGCTCTCCATCCAGATTAAGCATGACTTCATCCGCCCGTGGGGCTTCGATATCCAGCTTGCTTGTCCGGAAATAGAGTACCTTGGGATCGTCCAGATGCTCACCGCGCAGCGCCATCGTGACGAGACGGATAAACTCGGCCAGATTGCACTTGCGTACTGCCAGCACATCAAATAGTCCATCGTCGATCCGCGCATCCGGCGCCAGCTTCTCAAAGCCGCCGACCGAATTCGTATTAGCCACGAGGAAGATCATGAACTGGTCATGGATGGTCTCCATGCCCTCAGCTCGTATAATCAGCTCGGTAGGCGCCAGATTGACCATTTTCTCGATGCCCTTCATGTAATAGGCCATCTGTCCAATCATTGTCTTGAGCTTGCTGGGCACCTCATACGTCAGCTCGGTAAAGGAACCACCGCCCGCGATATTGATAAAGTAACGGTCGTTGACCTTACCAATATCGATTGGACGCGACTGCTGGCGGATGACCAGATCACAGTACTGCTCCCAGTTGCGCGAGATTCCCAGCGCACGGGATAGATCGTTGGTTGTTCCCAGCGGGAAAATGCCCAGCGGCGGCGGGTTGTCGTAAGCAGCCATGCCATTGATCACTTCGTAGATCGTTCCATCGCCACCAGCGGCAATGATCATATCGTAACCGCCGCGTTCAATTGCTTCCATGGCAGCCACCGTCGCATCGGATTCACCTGTCGTTGCATGACAGCTGGCCTCGATGCCTCCCTCGTCCAGACGCTTCAGGATGTCCGCCAGACGGCGTCTCATCTCTTCACGACCGGAAGTCGGGTTATAGATTAACCTCGCTCTTTTCATGTTCATGCCACCTAATATTGTTGTGATTCGCCTGTTGTGCAGATCATAGAGGCAGCGCTAACTACCCGATCCGGTCAGGCCGGCTATGTCCTATTCTACAACCTGAAGCTGCTGCATCAGAAGTTCTACCTGACGCTCCATCCAGTGGGACAGCCGCGGATGCGGCAGCAGCGCTTCACCGGCATATTCATAGCTTAACCCTTCAATACGCCCCGGAATCACAGACCGCAGGAAAATGCCCGAGCTCAGGAACAGTGGCGCAATCAGCACGCGATAGCCACGGCTTGTCCACTCTTCGGTCTTGGCACGCAGACTGTCCGGATTCAGCAGCGCATAATCGGCATGAGCCGTACCGCTGATATGTCCAACACGCTCGGCAAGCGACGAGATGCCCTTTTCCCAGCGATGGCGGAAGCCATCATGGATACTGCCATGACCAACTACCAGCACTGTCTCCTCCTGCGGGACAGTCGACAGATGCTTGATCTTGTCCCATACCATATGGGCAATATCATCATCGTCGTCTACCGGATAACCAAAGTGCACATTGGCTCTAATGGTAAACGGTTCCAGATCTGTCTCCCGATCCGGTTCTGCCTTTACGCCCAGTGCGTAGGCAATCTCATCCATATGTGTACTGCCGGAGGACACGAACAGCGGAATAACGAGCAGATCGGTCACTCCCTGTCCCTCCAGTTCATCAATCCCGTCCTGTATGAATCGTCCCGGAACATTGTCCAGATAGACGGAACTTACAGGCAGATCGGCAGGAAAGGAGGTGTTTGCTACTGCATCATCAATCCAGTGCATCCATGTCGGATCCGGCGATCCATGACTGATTATCAATACACCCGGTTTCATCATGATTATCTCCCCAGACGCTCCAGCGTCATTTTGTATCCGTCATTACCATAGTTCAGGCAGCGTTTGACACGGGAAATGGTCGCTGTACTCGCGCCAGTCTCCGCTTCGATCTGATTATACGTTGCGCCTTTACCCAGCATACGAGCTACTTCCAGACGCTGGGACAGCGATTGAATCTCGTTCACTGTGCACAGGTCATCAAAAAATACATAACATTCTTCCAGGTTTTTGAGCGTCAGGATCGCTTCGAATAATTGATCGACACTTTTATCATCAAGTTTTTTAAGTTGCACGATTAGATCATCCCCTACTACGGTTAATGTAATTTCATTGTATAGATTACCATTTGTTTTTTCAAGCGTTAACGATGTACAGTATCACAGAATCAGCACGTCTTCTTCATAAAATCTTCCAAAATTACCGTACAGCTTATTTAAACCATCCCCGGCGCTGGAATAGCAGCATCATGCACCCGCCCAGCAGGAACATTAGCAGCAGCACGCCAAAGTAACCATATTTCCAGTGCAGCTCCGGCATAAATTCAAAGTTCATCCCATAAATGCCTGCGATCAGTGTCAGCGGCATGAAGATGGTCGTAATGACTGTTAGTGTCTTCATGATCGTGTTCATCCGGTTGGAGTTGAGCGAGATATAGCTGTCACGCAGATCCGATGTCATCTCGCGGTCCGCTTCGATCATATCGGATAATTTAAGCAAATGATCATAGATATCGCCAAAGTAGGAATGATGCTCATCGACCTTCTGCATATGCTGGGAGTTCACAACCCGGTACATCAGATCGCGCATCGGTACCACAGTGCGGCGCAGCTTGAGCAGACGTGAACGCAGAGCAAATACCTGTGCCAGCAGTTCATCGACCGCTTCATCAGGTCCCAGACTCTCCAGTTCGTTCAGTTCATCTTCGATATCGAATACACACGGGAAATACTCGTCGACAATTTTGTCGATAATAATATACGCTGCTGCTACCGGTCCACGCATCCATTTGGGACGCTTGCCGGTACGATAGCTCAGTACCCTTTCCCAGGCAGAATCGACTTCCGGCTGCTTCTGATGATGGAAGGAGACGAGCAGATGCTCACCAATGAACAGATCAACCTCTTCCACATTCAGCGTATCCCTTTTCACCGCATGCAATACCATAAATTCCACACCGATATAATAATCCATCTTGGGCCGCTGCAGCAGATGCATACAGTCTTCCACAGCCAGCGGATGAAAGTCAAAAAAGGTGGTCAGCAGCTCTGATTCCTCTTCGGTAGGACGATCCATATCGACCCAGCACCACAAATAATCACCGGATTTCACTTTCTCCAGCGGTACATCTTCCACAATCATATGTTCATGCGTAACGCCCATTATACGTATCACGGTTCGACCTCTTTTCTCGGAAATCAGATAAGGCTAGAATCGCATAAAAAACCGCCGTTCGCAAGAAACGGCGGAATCGTTCAAACGGATATACGAGTAGAAGCTTAGAACAGATCGAACATGACTTTGTAAATAATTCCGGACAGTGTTGCCGCAATAGGAATGGTCACTACCCAGGCAATAACGATCCGGCCTGCCAGTCCCCATTTCACTTCACGGAAGCGCTTGGCGGCGCCTACACCGAGAATTGCGGAAGTTACCGCATGGGTTGTACTTACCGGCAGGTGAGTCAGTGTAGCTGTAAAGATAACCGTCGCGGATGTCGCATCAGCGGCAAATCCGTTGATCGGCTCGATTTTGAAAATCTTGGTACCCATCGTTTTGATGATTTTCCATCCACCAACAGAAGTACCGAGTGCCATCGCAGTCGCGGCAGAGATTTTGACCCAGAGCGGAACTTCCAGATGATCCTGAACCTTCGCCGCTACGAGAGCAAAAGTGATAATCCCCATTGCTTTCTGCGCATCATTCGTACCATGGGAAAAGGATTGCAGGGCTGCCGTCAGAATCTGCATCGTCCGGAAGCCTTTGTTCACCGAGTGCGGGCTGCGCTTGGCGAAGATCCATTTCAGAATATGCATAAAGATAAAACCAATCGCAAAAGCGATGAGCGGAGACAATAGCAGACCTTCGACGATCTTGATAAATCCGCTCCAATTGACAGAACTTGAACCTGCTCCGACAAAGACAGCACCTGCCAATGCACCAATCAGTGCATGGGAGGACGAGGATGGAATCCCGAACCACCATGTCGCGAGGTTCCAGATAATCGCTGCGATCAGCGTCGCTATAACGATTGGTATCCCATTTTCCAGCGTCGCCGGATCGGCTACACTGCCGCCAATTGTCTTGGCAACACCGGTGAATGTAATCGCACCGAGGAAGTTCATGATCGCTGCCATCAAAATGGCAGTACGCGGCGGCAGTGCCCGGGTGGACACCGATGTGGCAATTGCATTAGCCGTATCATGGAAGCCGTTAATAAAATCAAACGCCAGTGCCAGGAATACGACAATACATAGCACGAATATTGAGGTTTCTACCATAGTTGTTCATCACACAGGATTTCTCCCCACTCCTATTGGCAGAGAAGCTGTATGATACTACCTCCTTAATTATCTTAAGATTTTGCAAACGCGGCAAAATCCGAATCTTCTGTTAGCATCAATAATCTGTTCCTAAAAGTAGCTCAGTTTCTGCCAGGTGACAAAAGAAAAACGAACCAGCTCGTCTATATGTCGGTTCGGTTTCTTTCCGGTATCAGGAATTGCTCATAACGATCGATTCCAGCATATTGGCTACGTCTTCGCAAGAATCTGTCGTATTCTCCAGACGTTCGTAGATTTCTTTGCGTTTGATCAATTCGATAGGGTCTGTAATAGTAGCAAACAGTTCCGTGATGCATTTGCGCATGATATCATCGCCCTGGTTCTCCAGATCATTCAGGCGGATCGAGTGCTCACGGATCGGCAGCAGTTTTTTCTGGGAAAGCAGTTGGATCGCTTTTTGAATCTCATAGGCACACTCGCGCAGGATTTCTGCAAAGGCATTGATATACTGGTCCGGCTTGTTCAGATGATACATCTCGAAGCGGGAAGCACAGGCTTCAAGACCGTCCATTACATCATCCATTTTGGTCGTGAGTTCCATGATATCGTCGCGCTCCAGCGGCGTGATGAACGTCTTATTCAACTCGGTGATGATCGTATGGGTATACGTATCACACTGATTCTCATAATCCTTCATCGTTTTGGTAAACTGTGGAATGTCTTGAAGGCTTGCGACCTGCTCTGCGAAGTAATCCGCAGCCTGTACCAGGCTATCTGCCATATTCTCCAGCGTCTCAAAAAAGATATCCTTCTTTTTAATACGCATTCCTATAACCCCTTTTCGAAATTTTGCCGAAAAATGTCGTAAAATCGCATTTTAAGCACAATTCTGGCTTTGATAACAACCTTTGTTATCTTATCAATCCGTGTGCGGTTTTGTAAAGAATAGCTTAACAAATAATCTACAATTCTCATACAAACTTCAGCTGTTCTTTATATCATTACACCGAAAGTCTTAATTTTATCCATTATTCTCCATTTTTTTACCGTCAATTGTAAGGTGACTGTCAAATGAAGGGCTATTCGGCACAATATTGTAGTAAGTGACGCCGGGAACGAGCGGGGTCTCCTGATCGCCGCTTCGGAACCGGATTACATCCCCTTTGGTGCGGCTCCATTCACCGCGAATCATCCGCCCCTGCTGGAACATTAGCGCTTTGCCACCGGCATCCAGATTAAGACTGAGACGTCCCACATCATCCAGCACTTTGTAATCCGCACCTATTACGATTACATTGGCAGCGGTCAGTGGCTGCTTGGTGTTCAGATCGATATGCGGCTTGTTATTCATGCTTCGGGTATACAGGCCGCTGGCTGAATCATACGTGTAGCCGACCGTATAGCTATCGAGCAGATACTTGAGCTGTATGGAATTCACCTGTTCTGCATCGGAGGCAGACGCTGGAGAGTTATCTGCGGCAGTAGAATTAGCCGCTTCACCGGTTGTATGTTCTGTACTTACTACATCCTTGGATGAATCATCCTCAGCTGGCAGGAACGGATAGACCGGCAGGATTACCTGCTCCGTGTATCCTTTACCCGCTGCTGCTTTGCGCAGCTTTTGCTCATTGGTATACAGATTATGAGGTGCCTTGCGGCTGGAATCACGCCAGAATGGAGCGCTGGCGTTAGTAATTTCGTCGAGATGTTCCTTGTTTCCATTTTGCAAAATCGCGTAGGCATCCGTACTGCCGCCGGCATGGACGAGCAACCCATTAACCGTCTCCCCGAGAGTAATCAGATATGGACGGATGCTGCGTACCGGACCGATGGTAGCGTCACCGTGGTAACTCTGGTAAATGGCGACCAGACGGGTAATCCCTCCCTCGGCAAGCACTTCATAGATCATATCAGCTTCGGCAAGACCGGACTGCGGCCTTGCCGCCGGTGCGTTGTTAATCATAACTGCTACAGGACGCGCCGGATCAGGCTTTTTGACCGCAAGACCGGTGAGGGGCGCAGTATAAGCCGGTACCTGTACTTCCGGTTTCGGTGCAGGCTCTGCTTGTTCCGGAGCGGGTACGGCAGTGGGCGGCGGAGCAGCAACTTCCTCCGACTGACAGGCAGTCAGGCTGATGCCGAGCACAACAGGCATCAATCCTTTGAAAAATGGCAACCTGGTAATTTTCATCATATCCTCCTCTGAATAAAGGACGCAGCAGAGAAAGCAGCCAGCGTGACAGCAGCGTATAGGCTGCAGACAAGAGCATTTCTCTCATCATCTCAAACCACAACGTCAGGCATGAGCAGAAATGCAATGAACACAGCTGCTATATCAAATCATATACCGCGCAGGTGAATTCCCTGTGAACCAGTAGATCATGGAGAGCAATACATAAATACTGCAGTCGCCTGGATCGATGGATCTGCTGTTCTTTTATGTCCTTGTAATAGGCGTTTCTACGGATTATGTACGTTTGTATTCATCTCCTGCCGGATTACCGAATACAAGCAAGCAGTTTCAGACAATATATCCATTATATACATAGCTGTAGCAATGGGAGAACCGAAAAGATCAGATTTGGCAAATTTCTGTCTCATTTGGAAAGCATATTACGCAGACAAATAAGCAGTCTGGTATTGCACAGGCGGAATACCCATTCCAACCATAAAGTAACAAACCGTATGAATATGCTATTTTTTACAAACTCTAAAGTTTAAGCTCCTTAATCATAAAATATTAAAAATTAAGCTAGATTGTGATTTTTGTTACATATTAAAATTTAGGAATGTTTTAAGATAAAACCATGAAAGAGACAATCATCACATAACATCACAGCATTAACAAAATAGCTTGATACTATACTTAAGGGGTGCATCAATTATGAACAGATGGCTTAGAGAAAGCAAAGTGGCAATGTGGTTGTTAACTATCATACGTGTGTATATCGGCTTCCAGTGGATTGAAGGCGGCTGGGGCAAATTGACCGGCGGATTCGATGCTACCGGATTCCTGACCGGCGCTATCGCCAACACTGGTGGCGAGCATCCAAGCGTACAAGCTGGCTGGGGCGCCTTCTTGCAGCACTTTGCACTGCCGAATGTAGAACTGTTCAACATCCTCGTACCGATCGGTGAATTCCTTGTCGGTCTGGGACTCATTCTTGGTACCTTCACTACCGTCGCTGCCCTGATGGGTATGGTCATGAACTTTGCCTTCCTCTTCTCGGGTACTGTGAGCACCAACCCGTACCTGCTACTGGCCGAGATCTTCATCGTTGTCGCTGGTGCCAATGCCGGTAAAGTCGGTCTGGATCGCTGGGTACTGCCTTATCTGAAAGCTACTCTGTTCAAAAGAAATAATCATCAGCGCGGCGGCAGCCCGACGGCTCCCACACATAAAGCAGCTTGATCATATGCCAAAAATATAAAAAAACAGCCATCTCTAAGCGGATAATCCGTACGAGTTGGCTGTTTTTTTTGTAGTTGGTCTATTTCGTGTATTTCGAATAATAAAACGGATAAATCGAACAAAATGCTTATTTATTTTGCCCGAATACACGACGCAGTTCCTCTTCCCCTGTCGGCAACGCAAGGGCTACCTCGGACGGATGAGCACGGGAATACATCACCCGGATCACATGCCCCTGCTGCACCAGAGGAAGCTGACTCTCAAAGATTTCCTTCTGTGTATTTATCGTAACCGTATCACCTTGATTGGTTGTAATGGATAATGTCAGCTGCAGCCGGACTTTGCCGTGTCCAGCATTTCCAAGAGGCACTATATCTGTCACCTTGGCATAAGCCTGCTCACCATGCTGGGCAATCTCCATAATATCCGGCGATACTCCCTGCTGCATCATTCGCTCATGCAGCAGATTCTGTACATCAGCCTGGGAGACCTGGCCCTGCAGATCGACGCCGACTTTGGCAGGGTCTTTGGGTGAAACCAGCAGCGGAATAATGCTGCCCGGCTGGAACTGGGCGAGTGCCGTCTGCGGAATAACCGCTCGTGTACGTGCCGGGTAAGGCGAATGACCCTGACGGGTAACTACAACATCAATCTCCCATTGCGGCTGCTCGTTGATATAGGTACCAGTCTGTTGTACCCGCTCAATCAATCCTACAGCGGATTCGCCGGATTTTACGGTACGCAGGCTAAAAACAGTACCCAGAATAGAGGGAATAAATACAAGAGCAAAGCCAACATATATCAGCGGACGATACCAACTGGAATTTATAATGCTGAATGCACCGTCTCCCTGAAAATTGGCATACAGCGGTAGAATGGCAACAGCCATAAGACAGAGTGAACCTATTGTTACAAGAATTTTTCTCATTTTATTTTGCTCCTTATCGATGATTGAGTCTCAACTATCCGTGCAGCGGTCCCATGTAGATCCAGTCGGATGGCCGGGATGGATGTGTACCGAGTCCGATTCGATCACCCGGACGGGGAATTTGCATTTTGGGCACCAGTGTCTCCATCGTTTTCTGATAGCGAGCACCGCTATTTTCCAGGATATCCAGCGTCATGACGACAATAGGATCAAAGTTGACCAGTTTGCCGGTATCCCGAATCGTAAGTACTGTCCCCATGGCAGTCACCGGAATATGTCCCTGCGCGGCTGTCTGTGCATCACGGGCAGATTGCAATCCTGCATTCATCCGGTCACGATGTTCTTTGGGGATGATGCTTTTGACAAACAATCCGCTTATTCCTTTGTTTAGTGTCTCTTCTGCCTGATCGAGTGCATCCTGCTGCTTCTTATTTCGTCTAAAAAATCCCATCTTGATCACGCTCCTGCGCCTGTATTGTTGTTCCTGCTTTTATTATAAAAAGGTTGCAATCGTGCCACAATACATTCCGGCACATACAAAAAAGCAGGCTGTCAGCCTGCTTTAAATACGATAATCGGTTGAATTTTTGCGGAAACAAGACACTTACGACAAATAAAATCAGGTATGCCAGCAAGGAATCTGCTACTCATCCACTTTTTATTGCAGCAAATCGGCTTTTTTATGGATATTTTCACCTTTTAGATATCCATTTCACGCTCATGTACGTATTCTGGCAGATGTTATATCCCTCTATTACTGCCTTTAGGCATGTCGTAGCAGATAGACCAGTTTGCGGTAATACCAAGCTGCATCCTTGTATCTGCGCTGCTCTTCCGACATGACAGCCAGCCCTTCATACAGAATGTTCAATCGTTCCTGATGACGAATCTGCTCAAAATAAGGCAGACAGGCTGTCGCTTCTTCTATAAAAAGATCCGCCTGTCCATGAGCCAGTGCCTGCTGGCTACTATAAAATCGTGCTGCCATCTGCTGGTCCTCTGTCAGCGTCAGAGCGCGCAGCTGCTCCAATCGCTGCACCAGCGCTGCCCAGTCCTGCCTTGCCAGTTCTATCTCGCACCGGTACACCAGCAGCACCGGAGCCATCTGCTGCTGTACTTCGACCGTCTGTGTATCGACCATACTGCCGAATCGATCTACTTCCTGCTCTGCCTGCACCAGTTCACCAGCCATGGTAAGCATCAGGATACGATTATTCATAATCGTGCTCCATGTATCGCTCTGATGCTGCGCATACACCAGATGCGCTTCGGCCATCGACAAGGCGAGCAGCGCTTCATGAGGCTGCTGCATGGAATGACAATATCCGCTATATAGTACATACAGTCCGGACAGACGGTGGAATAGCCGCTGTTCATAAATATACGAAGTGATCTTTTCAAAAGTCTGCTTGGCATGTTCAAATTGCCGGGTATGTACACAAGCTTCCATGCGAATCTGCTGTGCAGTCAGCCATGTCTCTCCCTGCTCGGGCAGCAGCTTTAGCCACTGCTCTACCTGCGTTAACACATCATGATATTTTTGCCGGGAGCGGGCAGACTGGATTTTGTAGAACAACATGGCCTTGGTTAGCGGCAAGGGCAGCATGGCTTCATCCGGACGTCCAAACCGTTCCAAATAAAAGTTCAGATAAGACTGATGCAAATAAGCATAGGCATCCTGATCATTCAGCTGCTGATAATAAGTCGCTTTCATGAGAGCGGTAGTCAGCTCCACCGTCAGCGTATCATGCCGATCCGGAAGATCATTTACCTGCTGCTCCTCAAGCGCTGATGCCTGCACCGATAACTGCTCTACAATCTGCTCCGCCTGCTGCAATACATCATCATCCTGATCGTCAGTATGCAGCAAATAACCCGGCGATACGCCCAGCCGCTCGGCCATCGGTTCTGCCAGATCATCCGGCAGCGGATACCTGCCTGCCAGAATATTGGAGAAATGCGCCTGCGTCACCAGTCCGTCGGTCAATTCCTTGCGTGACATGTCTTTTTTGTGACAGAGATAATCAATCCGTTCTTTTAACAAATGACTCTTCCTTTCGGCAGCGGATCATACGAGCCGCTTTGCTGGTTGCTTATATACCAGATTGTAAAGGAAATGCCGGATCGATCTCAAATCGTCATGAACCAATAGTATGTATCTGCTGTATAACAGATGATCCCACACAAAAAGAACATCACATATGACAAAAAGCCTGCATCCGGATTACCCTGTACAGGCACAACCGAATGCAGACGCTATAAATAATCCTTTACTCCAATTCTGCTATCAATACATATCACTGGCCGAAAATAAAGCAGCAAGCTCGGCGGCTGCCTGTCTGCTGTCCGGTGCTCCGGCAATAGCTGAAATAACAGCGATCCCATCTGCTCCGGCCTTCAGCACAGGTGATGCATTATGAGCATGAATCCCCCCGATGCCAACGAGAGGTATGCTTATCCCCGCTGCACGGATCTGTTCAATAATCGCAGTTCCCCTTACCGGCTCGGCATCGGCTTTGGAACGGGTTGGATAGACAGGTCCGATACCCAGATAATCTGCTCCATCTGCAATCGCCTGCTGTGCTTCGGCCAGGGAATGGGCAGACACGCCCACAATCTTGTCCGGCCCCAGCTGCTGCCGGATCAGTACAGCAGGCGCATCATCCTGACCAATATGCACACCATCCGCATCCAGCAGCAGTGCCAGCTCCAGATCGTCATTGACTATAAAAGGAACGCCGTGCGCTCTGCATATCCTTTGCAGCCTCCGGGCCAGTTCCAGGGAATCGCTGCCAGTCAGCGCCCCGTTTCCTTTTTCACGATATTGAAAAAGAGTCGTTCCTCCCGTAATTGCTTCTGTGAGCACCTGTTCCGGTGGACGGGTACAGTTGATGCTGCCCATCACCAGATATACCGGCAGCCTTCCGCGAATCCAGCTGCTGCGCGCTTCGGTGCCATGCGCAGGGATACGATTCTGCTCCTCTGATTGTACGGTATATTCTGCCGACTGCACGGCATTCGGTTCGGTATGTTCTCCGGAAGGCTTCATAATACAGCTCCTTTGCGCCGATAGGCAAAATGATTGGTCGGCCCATGTACCGAGCCGATCCCCAGTCCATCTGCTATTGCAGCCTGGACAAATGCTTTGGCGGTGCGTACTGCAGACAGCATATCACTGCCGCGTGCCAGCTCGGCGGTAATTGCTGCCGAATAGGTGCATCCTGTCCCGTGTGTATGCGGCGTGTCGATACGGGGACTCTCTGTATAATGGAACTGCTCTCCATCGTACAGCACATCCACGGCCTGATTGGTGGACAGATCATGTCCTCCTTTGACGACTGCACAGCGTGCGCCCATCTGGACCAGCTGTCTGGCAGCCTGCTCGCGTTCAGCCAGTGTATGGATAGTCATACCGGTCAACAATTCAGCTTCCGGCACATTTGGCGTAATAATCGCTGCTAACGGCAGCAGCTCATCGATCAGTGCTTGTACAGCCTGCTGCTGAAGCAGTACCGATCCTCCTTTGGCTACCATGACCGGGTCGATTACGAGCTGTCGCCAGCCATGCCGGCGTACAGCCTGTGCTACTTCACGGATAATATCTGCACTGAACAGCATGCCTGTCTTGACTGCATCCGGTGCAAGATCCTCTCCGATCGAATTCAGCTGCTGGATTACGCCTTCCATCTCGACAGGATATACGCCTTGTACGCCCGCCGTATTCTGCGCGGTTACCGCTGTGATCACGGACATGCCGTACACACCCAGTTCCTGAAATGTTTTTAGATCCGCCTGTATGCCTGCACCGCCCCCACTGTCCGAACCTGCAATTGTTAATGCCTGATGAATATTCATCGCTGCTCTCTCCTTTGGATAGGGATATATAGATCGAAATATGGAATGCACGGTATGACTGTTTATGCATGGGATCGATTCTTACAAACGTTCGATTCGTGCCAGCTTCTGCAGCTCTTCCGGGGTTAGCAGGGAAAGTTGGTTGATCAGTTCCACCTGGAAGCTGCCGGTTCCCTGTTCCGCAGTAAGTTTAGCCGCAATCTCTGCTGCTACTCCGTAAAAGGCCAATGCTTCGGCTGCGGCAGGTAACCAGTATTCCCTGCCTCCACTCACTGCCGCAAAGGCTGCTACCACCGAGCTGAGCAGGCAGCCTGCACCGGTGACGCGTGTCAGCAGTTCATGCCCATTACTTATGATCAAGGTCGTCTGTCCATCGGTCACGATATCTTGCTGGCCGGTTACCACGACCAGCGTTCCCAATTGTTGGGCAGATTGCTGCGCCAGCTTCACCCGATCCCCTTCGCCTGCTCCAGCATCCACGCCCCGAATATTCCACTCTGCTCCGGCAACATGAGCCAGCTCTGCAATATTGCTGCGCAAAATATCGACCTGCATCTGTTCGGTCACCTGCCGGGCAGCCTTTGTACGATAGGCAGTCGCTCCGGCCCCTACCGGATCAAATACAACAGGTACTCCCGCCCGGTTGGCCGATTGCCCAGCCAGCATAATCGACTGCAGTGTGTATTCATCCAGCGTACCCATATTCAGCATGACAGCTCCCGCCATCGCTGCTACATCAGCCACCTCTTCATGGGCATACGCCATAAATGGCGATGCACCCAGTGCCAGCAGACCATTTGCCGTAAAATTGGTCACCACCACATTGGTAATATTGTGCACAAGCGGGTTCTGCTGACGTACCTTTTGCAAAAACGACATTTTCTTTTTCCTCCTTTAGTTTTGAACTGCAAAATGCATATACAAAAAAGACCCATTCACCTCCAGCAGGAGATCAATGGGTCGTGTCATTCATTCAGGCGTATAGTGCCCCATGGGGCATGAGTGAATATCCGCGTCCACTTCCCTCCGCTGGTATAACCCAGATCAGGTTCCAAGGGTCCGGATGATGATCCGTCTCAGCCTCTGCGGCTCCCCTAGTGAATTCCAAACAATATGATGAGCAACGGAGAATCATCTGTCGGCGATAACGCTACAGCTGTATCCACTGTCCTCTTATAGTTACGATCTTATAAGGATATCCCTTGACTGTCAAATCCATGAAGCAGCCGTCCGCAGCATGATCACACGGATCTATTCAGGAGTCCAATCATTCAGATCATCCAGTGCTGCCACTGCGTCTGTGCGGCTTCGCGTCCGGCCAGCCATTCCCGGGTATAACGAAGCAGCTCGCGGCGATGCGGCCCTGACGAATATGTATGATTCGCCTGGAAAATAATCTGCTTGTCACAGCGACCTTCCTGCCGACTCCAGAATTCCTGCTGATACAAAAAAGCATAATCCACCGGAATCACATCATCACCGGTGCCATGGATCACCAGCACATCCCCGCTAAATTGCCGCGCTTCGATAAAAGGCTGGTAATTCCCCAGTGACTCAAAGTAGACCGGCTTAAAGCAGTAACCCAGATAATCCGCTTCTCCTTCGATGACAGCCTGATCATACGTCTCACGACCTACAATCTTAACAATATCATTAAAAGGATGCCCGACCGCCGACCAGAGAACCAGATGCTTGACCCGGTGATCGCGCACCGCCGTCAGGATCGCGACCGCGCCGCCGAGACTGTGCCCGATCAGTGTCACCCGCGTTGGATCGATATCGCTGCAGTTCATCACATAATCCAGTACACTGCGTGTCTGAGCCACCATAGAATCCAGTCCCTGTTGACCATACAGACCACTGCTCTCCCCACAGCCCGCATAATCAAAACGAACGACCATATACCCTTCAGCCGCGAGTTCACGCGCACTGTTAACAAACAGACGATCCACGCCAATCCGGCTGCCAACAAATCCATGGCAGATGACGATCAGTGGTGTGCGATCTTTGCCTTTTCCCTGTCCATCGGCATGGCGATCCTGCGATGGATAGTGAATACTGGCTGTTAGCTCCAGTTCCTGATGACGAATAATGATATTCCTTTCCATACTGATTCCCCCCTACGATAGCTGTGTATATAATCAGCAAACTCCTATTTTTATAAGGTGAATATCTCAACTTAAATAATTCCGATAAGTTTAATGAGGATTAAATTAACAATATATTAGCATCCCGGTAATTCAATTGTCAATGGAGCAAAAGTGTGGCAGAATAATAGATTCCAGACCGATCTCCGGTACTATACGAAGCCGGTATAAATAGGAATATATTCAGGTACAATTTATTACGATTGGAGGAACGATTATGAGTACTGTACGTCATTTGGTAAAGGACATTAATTCGATTCGCGATCAGCTTAAACAGGATAACCTGAGCTACTATGATGATGTAATTGTACATGTGCGGGATGCACGCATCCGCCGCGAATCCGGTGAAGAGCTGCTGCTGGAAATGGGACAGCATCTGCTTGAAGCCCAGCAAAGAGGCAAAACGGCACATCAGCTGTTCGGCAAAGAATCCGACAGCTATGCAAACCAGCTTATCGAGAACCTGCCGGAGGCCCGGCAGATGAGCAAACCCATGTATTATCTGATGATTGTCTGGGTCGCGCTTACATGGGTGTTCCTGCTACAGGCACTGATGGGGTTTTTCAAAATCAATATCAGCGGCTCCGGCGTTGTAGGCGAGATCAGTCTCTCCACCTTGATCCTTGTTGCTGCAGGTGCGGTTGTGCTGGTTGAACTGGTACGCCGCGTTGCCGATCAGCCTGCGGAGAAGACCGATCTGGACCGTCCGCGGATGCAGATCAATGGCCGCTCGGTCGTCTCCTATCTGGTCATTATGATAGCAATCATTGTCGTCGGCACCTATCTGCGCAATGTGATGCCTGTACTGGTTATCTCGCCGTGGGTCAGCCTGATTCTCTGTATAATCGGAATTCTGGGACAGAAGTTTATCTTTATGCGCCGCTAGGAATGCTCCGGATATGCATTCGATTCTATCGGGATCATTCCTTCCACTCCTAACAATATGCATTCATTTCAAAAACGGCTTTTATTGGGTCATACAATAAAAGCCGTTTTTTTGTTGGAATATATATGGAACCTCGATATAGAAAATAAAGAATATCTTTCACTGAAACGATCAGTTAAACCGTGAATCATAGTAACAGCATGAATACATACCGAATATTCTGCAACTTCGTAATTACGCTTTACGTCTTTTATAATAGAATCAGTCCTTTTCAACCGGTTCGAAAATAGCCTCTGTCCGTTATTAATTGCAGTCATGAACTCTCGATAGCTTCTATCTTTTGGTGAACGATGCGTTCGCTGGCTAATCATTTGGTTAATATAAGCAAAGCAGCCTGCTGCCTATCAAGACAACACCATGAACCGAATCCCTAACGAATAACCAAAGGAGTTTTATTATGAAAAAAACCAGTGTATTACTCTCAAGTCTTATGTTATTAGGTGTACTATCCGCCTGTTCGGGCAATAATACATCTAATGCCCCGGCTCCATCAACAACCCCAAGTACCGAAAATTCTGGTGGTACGACTCCGGGTACAGCCGAGCCTGCCCAACCGGATAGCTCTGCAAATGCATCTGCCGAAGAAACCAAAATCACCAATAACAAAAAGCTGGTGACTGGATTGTATAATGATGTCCTGAACAGCCACAAGCTGGATCAGGCAGAACAATATCTGGCCGAAGGTTATGTAGAACATAATCCCGCTGCAGCTAACGGCCGCGAAGGATTCGCAGCATACTACGCAGCATTATTCCAGAAAAATGCCGACTACAAAGTAAATGTACGCGGCATGCTCGGCCAGGGAGATCTGGTTGCTGTCTTTAGCGAGCCTGCTGCTCCGGCGGACAGCTCTGCTGATACAGCTACCCAGGCTTCATCTGCTCCCATGGTCGATATGTACCGCATCGCGGATAACAAGATCGCCGAGCACTGGAGTGTGACGGCAGCTAATCTGACTGGCTCCGAGAAATCGGCTGATCTTCTGCCTACTGCTTCTACTGAGGCAGTGGTAGCTGATACTCCACGTGCTACAGTGGCTGCGAATGCCAATTTCGTCAAAAACTTCTATGATGCATTCTTCAATAGCCATAATGCCGATGCTGCCAACGAAGCAGTCAGTGAAAATGTCATTCAGCATGGTTCCGGTATTGCAAATGGTCGTGACGCACTCACCAGCCATTATCTGACCGAGTTCCGCGCTCATGCTGATAGTACTGCCATAGTAACCAATGTGATTGCAGAAGGCGATCTGGTGCTGGTGTACAGCCAGATGCAAAACAGTGCCGATGATCGTGGTAATGCAGTCGTGCATATTTTCCGCGTTGAGAACGGCCAGATTGCCGAGATGTGGACACTTAGCCAACCCGTCCCTGAAAAGTCCGCCAATGATAACACCATGTTCTAAATCATGATTAACGCTTGAATCAGCACGTCTTCACGTTTTGTGGAGGCGTGCTTTTTCGTTATATAGGACATTCTACATGATTCGACAGTAGCATAAAATTTCACGGCTTCTTGTCCGATGTTATATATGGGAAGTTTATTCTCCCCACTCAGTCGACAGAAAAGGAGCCTGCGAAATGCGAATCCGACGTATCCGTAATTTATTCATCATTCTACTCTATATTACTATCGCCTTCGTCGTGACCTTCTATGTGCTGAGCCTGAAGTATCCACATGCTTCCGCTTTCTCCTATGAGACATGCAGGGCCACATATGATATGACCGATGATCTGTTTGAGACACTGAACGGCGAAGTTCCCGAAGGAGCTGCCAATGTTGCTTCCGCTTCGGAAGTTACCCACAGCGCCCCTCCCGGCAAAGCCAGCCATATCCCGGTGCTGATGTATCACTATGTGGTACCGGAGAAATATAATGTTGAACCGAATAATGCGCGAATCAATCTCGAAGCTTTTGAAGAAGGTATCAAATATCTGCATGATGAAGGTTATCATACCGCTACACTCAAGGAACTGGAACGCTATGTCAATGGCGAGATTCAGTTGCCCGAGAAGACGGTCGTACTTACCTTTGATGATGGTTACCAGAACAATGTCGTGTATGCCTATCCGGTACTCAAAAAGTACGGATTCCATGCTTCGATCTTTATCGTGGGCACCAAGCTCAAGGATCACAAACAGAAATTCGTACCTACAGCCAAAACAACGATTTCCCGCAAGGAAATGAAAGCAACACGCGATGTATTCGAATACCACAGTCACACATACAATCTGCATTACAAGCGTCTGGTACAATGTGCAGAGTACTATGCTGCCGGCAAGGACAGCACACGCTTCACCCATGATATTGATATTATGAAAGCCAAAACCGGTATCAATACGCCTTATTTTGCTTATCCTTATGGAGAATACGATCCCAAAATGGTCTATGACCTGAAAATGAACGGATATCGCATGGCCTTTACGGTACGTCCCGGTTATGTGCATCCGGGTGACGATCCGATGTATCTGCCACGAATGAACGTGACTTCGACAACTACAGTCAAACATCTGCTCAACTTACCGGATGTTCCCGAACCGCCAGTCAAATCCAAATGATGCGTAAACTCTCTCGCTCAATATTATCCAAATATCGCCCGATCCTGCCTATCCCCTTTTACAAGGAGAAGAGCGGAATCGGGTCTTTTTGCATTTTGTGACCATTTTACTCAAAATGAAAAGATAAGGGTAATAAAGAAAGAATACGCCTGTGCATCCGCTGGATGCCTGACGACCATTTTCCATGTGCAAAGGAGGCTGACAGTATGACTCTTGGTGAATGCCTGAACCAGCTGCATAATGATCTGCTGCTGATCGATCTGAGCCGTCCTGGCTATCCAACCCGAACCGTAGCCGAGCTCAAGAAGACAATGCCGCTCGAAGAAGAGGGCTATGAAGTGCGCATTCGCAGCTTTAATTTTGGCCGCACCCAGAAAAGATCCATCGGCAGAATCGACGGCCCTAATTTATGGAATGAAACTTAATACCTCTTTTTACACAGCGTTAACAAAAGAAGGCTATACTGGCTACATATGATGTATTTTTGCAGATTTCGACAATATTCCTACACGTTCTGCACTATACTGGTAGTACCAGTACGTTAGAACAGGAAGTAAATGATTAACCGGAGGCATTATGGAAAACAAACATGGACATCAGCAATCCCAGTCGTCTTATATTAACCGTGACTTAAGCTGGATCGAATTCAACACCCGTGTGCTTGAAGAGGCCCAGGATACAGAGACTCCCCTGTTGGAGAGAATCAAGTTTCTCGGTATTGTATCCCGTAATCTGGACGAGTTCATGAGTGTCAGAGCAGCAGGTATCCGTAACCAGATCAAGGCCGGATACATCAAAAAAGACTTTACCGGCTATACACCCGCAGGTCTGTACAAGCGCTTGACCAAAAAAGTTGAAAAGATGGTCTCCCAGCAGTACCGTACCTACCGCGAACTGATCCGCCAAATGGGCAAACAGGGTATCACTGTTAACCGCTATACGGATCTTAGCGCTTCCCAGCAAAAAGCTGCGGATACTTACTATCACGATGTGATTTACCCGGTGCTTACTCCGATGGCGGTCGACCAGAGCCGTCCGTTCCCGCTCGTGCATGGACTGAATGTGTATGTATCGGTTGTGCTCGAACGCAAAGGGGATAAGCAGGAAAATGCCGAAGACGGCGACAGCTACTATTTTGCCATCGTACAGATTCCTTCAAATCTGCCACGCATGGTAGCACTGCCGCATCGTCAAAACAGCAAAAAGCAGCAGTACGTTATTATCGAGGATCTGATTTGCCATCATGTGCATACTCTGTTCGGCGGCTACGAACCGGTGGCAGTAAATGCTTTCCGGTTGACGCGTAATGCCGATCTGGATATTAACGAAGAAGATGCAGAAGATCTGATGGAAGAGATTGAGAATCAGCTGCGCAAACGCAGACGCGGCGCACCGGTTCGTCTGGAGATCCAGAAGGATATTCATCCCTATGCCATGCAGATGCTGATGGAGGAATTCGATATTAGCGAAGCGGTATTCGAGATCGATGGGCCGCTGGATCTGGGCTTCCTGCTCTCCTTTTCCGATTCGATTCAGGGACACGATTCCCTTCGTTATCCGCCGGAGATTCCGCGGTACTCTCCCGAGTTCCCGGAAGGCAGTGAAACCGATTATTTCAGTGTGCTCAAAGAGCGCGATGTGCTGCTGTATCATCCCTATGAATCGTTTGATGCGATCAGTGACTTTATTGAACAGTCTGCTGAAGATCCCGATGTAATGGCGATCAAGATGACACTCTACCGGGTCAGCGGCAAGTCTTCCCTGATTCACTCGCTCGCCAAAGCTGCCGAATCCGGCAAGCAGGTAACGGTCGTCGTGGAGCTGAAGGCACGCTTTGATGAAGAACGCAATATCGTATGGGCGCGCATGCTGGAAAAAGCGGGCTGCCATGTCGTCTATGGTCTGGTCGGTCTCAAAACCCATGCCAAGGTCATTCTCGTCGTACGCCGCGAAGGCAGCATGTTGCGCCGATATATCCATATCGGTACCGGCAACTACAATGCCTCGACAGCCAAAAGTTATACCGATGTCGGTCTGCTAACCGTGAACCAGCAGATCGGAGAAGATGCTTCCGAGGTATTCAACCATATTACCGGCTATACGGAAAGCCACGACTGGCAGGCTGTCGCTGTCGCTCCCGATACCATGATGAACAAATTTATCGAGCTGATCCAGCGTGAAGCCGATCATGCCCGTAACGGCAGAAAAGCACGGATCATTGCCAAAATGAACTCTCTGTCCAACCAGCGCATGATTGACGAGCTGTATGCGGCTTCCCAGGCGGGTGTCGAGATTGATCTGATTATTCGCGGTGTATGCTGCCTGCGTCCGGGTATACCGGGCCTGAGTGAACGCATCCGGGTACGCAGCATTGTCGACCGTTACCTGGAGCACTCCCGGGTCTATGCTTTTGAGAATGGCGGCCAGCAGGAAGTATGGCTGTCCAGCGCAGACTGGATGACCCGTAACCTGACCCGCCGGGTAGAGCTGATGTGTCCGCTGTTCGACAAAAACACAAAAGCCGCCATGCTGAATATTCTGAACCTTATCCTCGAGGATAACGTCAAAGCCAGAATACTTCTGCCCAGCGGCAATTATGAATTATTCAAAAATGGTAAACCACCGCTTCGCAGTCAATTTGTAGCATGGGATGTTAGTTCGTGGAAACCGTATGTACCACTAACCGGACCCGCACATCCCACTCCTTCTCCAAGTCTTTGACTGCTTCGGTAATATCGTTTAATTCCATAGAGGCTTCGGTGCGACAGTGTATAGTCAGCTCGAAGTCTCTTCCTTTGCGTACAGCGGTCATCCGATCGACCGGCTGTGTCTCGCTCGTATCCATAGCTGCCGCGAGCTGCAGCAGCGCTCCAAGGCGGCGGATGCGCTCTTCATCCTTGGGATGCAGAATATCTGCATATTCGACCGAGATGCGTCTTTTTTTGATTTTGCCTTTGCTGCCGAAGATGGCGATAAAAGCAACCAGTACCGTTTCCCGGTGATCCAGGCCGGCTACTGCGCGCGTCGTCAGCAGATAACGGGTGTGCTCTTCATATTCGTGATAGCCCACATTCATCCCAACCTGATGCATCAGAGCGGCTGTACGCAGCAGCTTGCGGTTCCAGGCATCGCTCTGGCCTTCGCCCAGTGCTTCATAGAGACGGACAGACAGCTCGTCTACCTGCCGCAGATGACGCTGCCGGGGCAATGGCTCCTGGAAAAGCGCCGCATGAATCTCGTATTCCAGTACATTGTCGAGTACCGCATGCTCTTTGCCGCGATCCCATTCGAAAAATAATCCATCCCGCAAACCGGTACCGCTGATAATATAATGATCGCACTGCATATGGCGGAACATGGTATGCAGAATAATCGTACCCGGTACAATAATATCACTCCGCGTCTTGCTGAGACCGGCGATACGCTTGCGCTGTTCATTGGTCAGGGACGGGAGCTGCTGGTAATAATAGTCGGTATCTTCCGGCTGGAGAGTATACTGGTGAATCTGCTCCATGGAATATTTGCGCTTGCGCTGATGCATTTTACCGACTGCACGGATCGTACCGCCAAGACCCACAAGCGGCAGTCCCGGATGGCTGCTGATCCATGGATGTTCACGTGCTGCCTGCAGTACCATTGACTCCAGTTCGGAGACAGATTTGTCATCCCATTTGCCGTTAACATGATTGCCAAAGCGCACATTCATATTAACTGCTCCAAACGGGAAAGATACTGTAGATACCCGTTTGCGATTCTGGAACAGGGTAATCTCTGTACTACCGCCGCCGATATCGATAATATAGCCATCCTGGATATCAATCCGGTTCACGACGCCGATAAATCCGTAATGCCCCTCCATCTCACCAGGCAGCAGTTCGATCGACAGACCGGTCCGCTCATTCAGATAGGAGATTACTTCTTCACCGTTCACCGCATTACGGATCGCTGCTGTAGCTACCGCTCGGATCTCACTTACCTCATAGACCCGGCTTACCTCTACAAACTGGCGCAGCACCGGTACGATCACACTCACTGCTTCCAGTGGCATCTCTCCCTCCGGTGTCACAATTGCACTGAGACGTGCCGATTCACGGCATTCCTTGAGTACTCTGTATCCGCCCGCCTTGCTGGTCTCATAGATAACCAGACGGATGGAGTTGGAACCTATATCCATGATGCCTACACGGCTGCGCTCCATTGTATTGTCCATAATATCCTCCTGTCGTTAACGGATTCAGCCAGGGAAACCGCCGTTTTGTCCATTTGATCCGATAACCTGCAGATCCGCCCGGGTTTACAAATCAGGGACGATCCTACATAATCACGCTTACAGTCTATCTTATTTTAATACAGTGTACAATAAAGCAGCGCTCACATTACTTCTAGACCCGCGCTGTGGTTCCGCAAGATTACGGACCATTATACATTGTCAAATGATACGGAGGTACCTTTAATGAATTTACTACTGGATGTAGATGATACACTGTATGATCAATTAACACCCTTTACCGAGGCTTATCAATCAGTATTCGGTCCCCTGCACTATGAACACAAAGTAGAAGATGTATTCGCCCGAAACCGATGGTACAGTGATGAAGTATTCGAGCAGGTCAGAAGCGGACAGATGCTGGAAGCCGATATGCATGTATACCGGATCACACGGGCGATGGAAGATATGGGCATTCACATATCGGTCGAGCAGGCTCGTGCTTTTCAGAACAGCTATGCGGATTATTATCCATCCACAGATGCAGGCGCTGCTGGATTTTGCAGTTCAGTCAGGGATCCGGCTGGGCATTATCACCAACGGACCGGCAGAGCACCAGGCGAGCAAAGTTCGCCAGCTGCGCATGAACCGCTGGGTAGATGAGCAGAATGTATTCATTTCCGGCAAATTGGGAGTAGCCAAGCCGGATATCCGTATTTTCCGTCATGTGGAAGAGAGCATGCAGATTACACCGGAGCAGTCCTGTTATATCGGGGATTCCTATGCCAATGATATTATCGGTGCCAAAGGTGCCGGCTGGAAAGCGATCTGGATCAACCGCCGTAATCAGTCTTTGCCTGACAATGCGCAGTATGTACCGGATAAAGTGGTGGAAGCAGACCTCACTCCACTCGATGCATTCAAATCTATATGGGCTGCATCCGGACATGTCTGAAAATGAATAAGCACATACCAAATGTGATTATGGAACAAGTATTCAACGAGATCGATTTAGACAAAAAAAGAACCCTTAATGGGTTCTTTTTTATTTGAGTCCTATACTTTTATACTTGGGCTACACCGCCATCAACAAATAATTCAATGCCGTTCACATAGCTGCTCTCTTCTGAAGCCAGGAACATCACTGCGCTGGCAATCTCCTCCGTTTTGCCAAGGCGACCAAGTGGAACGGTCGTCTCTGCTGATTTCAGAACTTGATCCAGCGCCTCGCCAAATAGCTCATCGTAAGCTGGTGTATGAATCATCCCTGGACTCACTACATTGAGTCGTATGTCTGTGTCTTTTAAGTCGATGATCCAGTTCCTCGCCATCTGACGAAGAGCAGCCTTGGTCCCTCCGTAGACACTAAAACCCGGGTCCCCGATCGTACCTGCTGTTGATCCCGTCAAGATAATACTTCCAGTCTTGTTGGGAAATAGCGGCAATGCCTTCTGGACAGTGAACAAAGTACCTTTTACATTCACGTCAAAGGTCTTGTTATACTGCTCTTCCGTAATCTGACCCAGCGGCAGGATGCTGCCGATTCCGGCATTGGCGAATAAAATATCCAGATGCCCTTTCTCCTGCTTTACCATGTCAAACAATCTTTCCAAGTCCTGCAAATTGGAGACATCACCTTGAACGCCGGTAACCTGGTCACCGATCAATTTTACAGCTGCATCCAGTTCGCTTTGTCTACGTCCGGTGATAAATACATAGGCTCCTTCTGCAACAAATCGCTGTGCTGTTGCAAGTCCAATACCACTCGTACCTCCAGTAATCACTGCTACTTTCCCTTCAAACTTCTTCATATATATGCCTCCATAGGTTTCATATTTTGTTATGATCTGTTACTGCACTTATCATAGCGTCATATGAATAATTCGACAGTAATGTAGATTACGAAGGGCATATATAGTCCGAAGGAAATTAACTACGAACCGTAAAATCAGGCCAGTTCCTGCAGTGTTTTTTCGGTATGGATCATGACTCTTCTCCGGCTGGTCACAAGAACTCCTTCATTGGATAATTCTTTTAGGGTCAGTGACACAGCTTCTCTGGTCGCTCCGATCATATTTGCCAACTCTTGATGAGTCAGCGGGATATCGATTTTTCGGTATTCATTTTCTTCGACACCAAACTTGATTGATAATCGATTAAGAAAGTAAAGTACTTTGCCGCGCAGATCCCTGAAAACCAACTTCTCCACTAACTCATCTTGCTCCCGCAGCCGTCTGCTTACTTCCTGTAAAAACCGCAGCGATAATTCAGAATGTCTGGCCAACAGCGGTTCGAATTGTTCCGGCGGAATCGAAAAAACGATCGAGTCTTCCATCGTCTCTATATACGTTCCTCGGGTACCCAGTGAGAAAGTCTCTACTTCGCCAAACATGCCACCTTCACTTAAAATACATACCGTATGCTGTTTGCCGGCTGAATTGGTTTTGTAAAAGCGAAGTGTACCGGAAATGATGAAAAACAAGCCTTTTTTCTCATTATCAGGAGCTTGCAGAATAGAATTTTCGGGCAATATATACGTATTGGCTCTGGTGACCAACTGTTCGAGTTCATGGATGATGTTTGCCGGGAGCGCTTCAAATATTTTGATTTGCGGCAAAAAGGAAGTGATGGTTTCTATATCCTTAACTTGTACCATTTTCGTCCTCCTTTTCTGTTTGCGAGCGGCAATTGTTGCATTCTTCACGATGATGGTTCCTCGCATAAGATGCTTACAGCAGAACATTATTTCCATCATAAGCCACTATAATTTTCGCTTCTGTAATCCAGATTACAAAGCTTGGCGCTCTGCAAAAAAATCGAGTCCATGTGGTTAGCTCTCCATCAGAATCCATTTCTCCAGATCCTGAACAAAACTGCGCATCTTGCGGGCATGCTGGCGGTCAATTTCGCCGCTCTCGTACAATTCCTGCACCGTATCGCGCTGATTCTGGACAGCGGTGGTAATCAGGTTCAGCTTGCCTTCGTTCAGCGTCACATCCGGCACCATTTTCTCCGTATAATAACGGATGGATTCCATGACTTTGCGGTATTTGGCGATAACTTTCTGCGCGGCTTCTTCATTGTGATCATCGATCTTGCTGCGGATCGACTCAATCGCTGCCGGGCAGGTCTGCATTTTGAGCTGCTTGAGCATATGGATTTTGTCCAGCACCTGCTGTGAATGGGTCTCACCGGAAGTCGTCTGTTCGGACAGTGGCAGTGGAGCCGGAACATGGATCGGCAGCATGCCTTTCCATTTGTCTACACATTCGGCAATACCCGTATCGACCCGGTTGCTCAGCACCGTCTGGATGCGATCCAGCCGATATTCGAACTCCATGGCCAGCTCGGGTGTAATCTCGCCGCTGTCCCGCATCCGGCGGGCGACCTTGCGTTCTGCCTGAATACCTGCCAGATACAGCTCAATCTCCTGCGGATTCAGATCAGGATCATTCATAATTTGCTGCTTCAGCATATTTTTGCGGAACATATACTGTGTAATATCCGTGATCAGTCCCTGAGCCACTTCGCGGTTGGTCTCCGTTGTACTGGACTCTACCGACTGGATCGCTGCCTGCAGCACTTTCATCCGGATATGATCATCCATATCACGCATGGTAGGCGGCTGAGTGGAAGCAACGGCTGTGCCCGATTCGGCAGGCTGCGGTTTGGAAGACAATATCGGCAGCAGTACACTCGCCAGAATCAGACTGAGCAGGATCACTCCGGCTGCGATGAACAGGATCAGTTCACGCTGCGGAAAGGCTGAACCGTCGTTTAGTACATAAGGAATCGAGAAGGCAGCAGCCAGCGTAAGCGCCCCTCGTACCCCCGATAAGGAAGTAAGCAGGATACCACGCAGATCCGGCTTGTCGTCTTCCATCTGCCGGCTCATCATATAGCGCACACTCCAGTATAGATAGATCCATACAAATCGCAGCACATACAGCAGCAGGGTGATCAGTGCGACATAACCCAGTACGATCCCATTGTTAAAGGCCGGGTCCGAGAAAATACTACCCATCACTTCGGGAATCTGGCTGCCCAGCATCATGAACACCAGTCCATTCAGCACGTAGACGATCACCGACCAGGTGCTGGTAGAGACGATTTGCATTTTCAGCTGGACCGATTCGGCGCGATCCTTTTCCATGGCATAGATAATTCCGCCTGCGACGACTGCCAGGATACCGGACACGCCAATCTCTTCGGCTACCAGATAGATCACAAATGGCGTCAGCATCTGCCAGAGCACATGTACAGTAATATCTTCCATGCCCCATTTGCGGACCAGCACCTGACAACGGATCAGGACAAAGGACATCAGCGTCCCTATAGCCAATCCGCCCAGCGCCACCAGTACAAAGTTAAATGAAGCCTGCCACAGCGAGAAAGTGCCTGTGACCATCGCAGCCACAGCAAACTTGAACGCAACCAGACCAGAGGCGTCATTCAATAGAGACTCCCCTTCCAGCAGCCGATGTATGGAACCAGGCAGATGGATTCGTTTGGCGAGCGATCCTACAGCGACCGCATCGGTTGGCGACAGAATCGCTGCCAAGGCAAAAGCAGCAGGCAGCGGTATGCTCGGGATCAGATAATTAATCGCATACCCGGCCACTACGACCGTTATAAAAACAAGCCCGAATGCCAGCAGTACAATAGGTCCACGCAGATTCCACAGTTCATTACGCGGAGTCTGCCGGGCATCGTTATATAACAGCGGCGCAATAAACAGAACGAGGAACAGCTCCGGGTCCAGATCAATCTTGATTCCGACCAGTGCCACCATAATTCCCAGCGCAATCTGAAATAAAGGTACAGGAACAAAGGGGATCAGGCGGTTCAATACATTGGAGATTCCGATCATCAACAGCATAGCAAGTACAGCAATAAAGTATTCCATAGCCATCCCCTTTCCATAAATAGACGAGAGATGCCCTGTTACAGGTCACCTGCTATTATTTTACCATGAACCTGATCATATCGGATGATGAAGCTCGCCCATAAATACAATCAATCCGGTTGTCCGGTCAGTTACTGCTACAAAAAAGGGACGATCCATAATCATACGAAAGGGCTGGGACGGCATAGCTCCGGCAGCTATTTCCGCAGATGTAGCTGCTGCTGCCTCGGTCCCCTTCTCATCAATAGTCAGATGAGTGTTCTGCTGTACTTTGCTCAGATACAGCGGTACATTCTCACTGATGCCATCCAGCTCTGCCCGCTGTGGATCGAATACCCGGCGTATGCCCATCGAACGCAAAATATCCCTGAACTGCAGCTCCTCATTCAGCTCCAGACGAGGCAATCCTATCTCGCCTGCAGTAGAGCTCATCGCACTCGTCCAGTGCGCGAATTCAGGCAGATCATGCTGACGGAACTGCTGAAGATCATAATCCCGATCAGGCAGTACCACGACCATTCCCCATTTTCCGGTAGCACCATATGGTATCCGTACTGCCTGAAAATGCGGCTGCCGGGTATACTCATATTCTCCCTGCCGATGCATCATCTCTACACTGGATATTTCCCCTTTGCCGGATACAAAGGGCTGCTTGTGAGTCTGCTGCTGTTCAAAAGGTTCCGTCCATCCTCCCTTGAAATAAACCGCATTAAGCAGCACCAGCATCGTATTCCCTTCCAGCGGATTCTGTATCATTTGATGGATGCCGTCGTGTGTCGCTTCGCTTACCCAGCTGTTTATATCCTTTACCGCTTGAGAAGAAGTGAAGTCTGTAGAGTGCAGATCGGCTCCATAGCTGTGCTGCAGCCTTTGAACAAAAGTATCTTCCGGCGCCCATCCGCTACGGCTCCATAACGAACCTGCCAGTTCGATCTGCACATCATCGTCCTGGTGCTCCAGCAGCTCTTGTATTACTTGCTGCCCCTGATTAAGCTGTTGCAAGGTTATGCCTTTGGTATAAAGTGCTTTTTGCAATTCGGTGGCTGTCTGTCCGGAAGCTCCGTTATACAGCATGGACAGATTCATATACAGGCTCACCGGCGAAATAAACAGATTATCCGGATCATTCATCATGACGGTATGATCCGCATTGTTGTTGTACGATTCGTTATAGACCGTCAAGGCAAATCGATTCATCGCTTCGGTCAGCTCGGGATTCACGTCATTCTGGTCATACGCAGAAGATACCTGCTGAGGTCTAGAATCTGCCGGATCTACAGATTTGGTACAGGCGGTAACACACAGAACCAACAATCCTAACAATGGCAATAATCGGTATAATCTGCGGTGATACTTCAAGATTAGTCTCCTCCTATACAGAGCTATTCGGATAGTTTATGTATGATATTTCCATTCTAGTTACCCAACGCCACCGTTTGTTAAAAGGTTGCAGCAGCACTATATTCTCTGTAGAATACATTTCGATAAGTATCGAAGTATGAAATACATAAGGAGGACAATTATGAGTATCAATCCCGATATTGCGACTGTCGCTTCCCTGCTTGGAGAAAGTTCACGTGCTGCCATGCTGACAGGTCTGCTGGATGGCAGATTTCATACTGCAGGTGAGCTGGCCTATATGGCCTCGGTCACTGCGCAGACTGCCAGCTTCCATCTGTCCAAGCTTGTCCAGGGCGGCTGGATTATCGCCGAGCGCCATGGACGTTACCGCTATTATCAGCTGGCCAGCCGCGAGGTAGCTCAGACGCTGGAGACGCTGCTCATGATCTCGCCTCCTCCGCAGGTACGTTCACTGCGCCAGTCTACCGAAATGAAATCGCTGCGTGAAGCCCGCACCTGCTACGATCATCTGGCTGGGCAGCTCGGTGTCCATCTGACCGAAGCGATGACACGCCGTGGCTATCTGCTGCAGGCGAATGGTGAATTTACCGTGACTGCTGCCGGCGAAGTGTTTTTCGCAGGATTGGGTCTGAATCTACAGCTGCTGCGCCGCAAGCGTCGTGCTTTTGCCCATGCCTGTCTGGATTGGAGCGAACGCAGACATCATCTGGGCGGCGCACTCGGTCATGAACTGGTGACTCTGTTCCTGCAAAAGGAATGGATTACACGTGTTCCTTCGATCCGTGCGGTCAAAGTTACCGACGAAGGACGTTCTGCCTTCAGGCAGCATTTTGATCTGGATTGGCTTTCTGTTTCGACTGAAACTGCCGATTAACCAGATAAATTCCGGCAATAATACACAGACCTCCACTGATCAACGAAGGATACAACTGCTCTCCCAGCAGCAGCCAGCCAGTAAGTACCCCGAAAAAGGGCGCCAGGAACAAAAAGGCGCTCGTTCTCGCCGGGTCTCCTTTTTGCAGTACATAATACCAGCCGGCAAACTGCACGATTGAAGACAGCAGACTCAGCCATAGCAGGATAGCCACCGACTCCCCGTTCCAATGGAAAAAGGGCTGCTCCAGCAGCACACTTGCGATCAGCAGTAGAATACCGCCAAATAGCATCTGATACGCAGACAATACCCATGTATCAAGGCCATTCCCCCACTTTTTGACGAGCAAGGTAGCCGTCGCCCAGAAAACTGCCGAGCATAATCCAAAGATCACTCCCGCTTTCCATTCCAGCTGTGCACCAAGCGTAATGGCTACACCGGTCACTCCCAACAGTACACCCAGCCATTGATACCAGCGATAACGCATCCCAGCGAATACCGTCCCCAGCACCACGACCAATAGTGGATTGGTAAAGGTCAGAATCGACGATTCACTCGCCGTAATCGTACGCAGACTGATAAAGATACAGCCCATTACTCCAGCAGTCTGCAGAGCACCGATTAGCAGCATTTTCATCCAGTCGGATATTCGCGCCGGATGCGGACGCCGCAGCATGCCGACGATAACTGCCATAATGATTCCGGCCAGCGCAAAACGCAGTCCTGCCAGCAGCAGTGGTGAAGCATATACCAGCCCCATTTTCCCAATAGCAAATGATGACCCCATCAGAAATGTCGTCAGCAGAATCAGCGGCATAAATTTAAGCATGTTCATTTTTTTGATCTCCTTTGTCGGCTGCACAGCATAGGATTTCTGTGGTATGTACTTACCTCATCCTCGTGTATCTGATGCACCTGTATATGATTGAGCAGTTATCTGCCTGATTCAGTATATACGCTGGTTATTTCAGTCATCATCGAAGTATGGAATACATGTTGATTTTGCAGTGACTACCGATTGATCTACAGGTCTTTGCCCTGCTTGCTGGTAGCCAGACCGCTCTATGATAAAGCCAAATATGTCAGATATGCGGCTCTACTGGCCTGCCTCATAGGCTACATATTGTCATCTGTCTGCGGATATGTGACCATTCCCTCATATCATACCTACTTCCAAAGGAGTGAACCCTATGTTTTTGACCGAGCAAAAGCTGAAGTCCCGATTACAGGAACTGAGTATGTATCGTTATCGTGAAGCCATTCCCGTGCCTTCTTTTCAGGCTAGAGAAGATAATGAAGAAGAGATTCATCCTGCGGCTCCCCAGCCGGATGACAGCTGGAATACGATGGAGCTGGGCGAATACTGGAGTGGGCGCGACCGCTTCCTGTGGCTCGCTGCCGAAGCGGAGATTCCGGAGAGCTGGCAGGGACGTACCCTGCTGGGACGTTTTCATTTTGGTCTGACCGGTGGCGGTACCAATTCAGGGTTTGAATCACTGCTGTATTTGAATGGACAGCCTTACCAGGGAGTCGACTCCAACCATATCGAAGTATTCCTGCCCGAAGACGCCGCCGGACGTACCCATCAGCTGACGTTCCGCCTATGGTCCGGTTTGGAAGGCGGCGGACAACCCAAGGTACAGCGTCATGAACTGCGAACCGCCGAGATCTGCTGGCTGGATGAGCCGTCTGATAATCTGTATTACACAGGAATGGCTGCACTGGAGACGGTGGAAGTGCTGGAGGAACATTCTTCCGAACGTGCCGATCTGCTGCGTGCAGTGGATCGTGCTTTTCGCCAGATTGACTGGTCGGAGCCCGGAACACCTCCTTTCTACGACAGTGTACAGCAGGCCGAGCAGCTGCTGACCACCATGCTGGAGGCAATCGGCAAGCACAGCTCCGTACAATTGACAGCTGTTGGCCATACCCATATTGATGTGGCATGGCTATGGCGATTGAAGCATACCCGGCAAAAGGCTATCCGCTCTTTCTCAACTGTTATGCGGCTGATGGAGCGCTTCCCGGAATACGTCTTTTTGCAGACCCAGCCGCAGCTGTATGACTATGTCAAACAGGACGCACCAGAACTGTATGAACAGATCAAAGCCAAAATTGCTGAAGGACGCTGGGAAGCTGGCGGAGCCATGTGGCTCGAAGCTGACTGTAACCTGATCAGCGGCGAATCCCTGACCCGGCAGCTACTGATGGGTACTCGATTTTACAAAGAGGAATTTGGCGTGGAATCGGATTATCTGTGGCTGCCGGATGTATTTGGGTACAGCTGGGCACTGCCGCAGATTCTGCGTAAATCCGGTATTCATACTTTTATGACGACCAAGATCAGCTGGAACCAGTACAACCGGATGCCTCATGATACATTCCGCTGGCGCGGGATTGACGGCTCCGAGGTACTCACCCACTTTATTACAACTACCGAGCCGTGGTCACAGCCGGGCTCGTGGTTCTATACCTACAATGGACAACTCGTACCGAAGACAGTCAAAGGCAGCTGGGAGGCTTACCGGGACAAGGAAATGAACCGTGAGCTGCTCGTCTCCTACGGGTATGGCGATGGCGGTGGCGGCGTGAACCGCACGATGCTGGAGATGCGCCGGCGGCTGGACCGGATTCCTGGCCTGCCTCATGTCCGCACAGGAACAGCCGGTGATTACTTCCGCCGCCTGCAGCAGACCGTCGCCGAGACAGACAGCTATGTGCATACATGGGACGGCGAGCTGTATCTGGAATATCACCGGGGTACCTATACGAGTCAGGCATATAACAAACGGATGAATCGCAAGCTGGAACTGCTGTACCGAGATGCCGAATGGATCAGCGCCTGGCAAAGTGCCCGTTCGGGAGAATGGTCCGATTATCCGCAGCAGCAACTGAATGAAGGCTGGAAAATCATCCTGCGCAACCAGTTCCATGATATTATCCCCGGCTCCTCGATCCGCGAGGTATATGAAGACAGCCGAATTGAATATGAGCAGTCCTGGCAGATCGGCTGCCGAGTCTGGGAGCAGGGCAGCCAGCAGCTGGCAGTTGCAGGAAACGAGATTTCCTCTGTTAGCGGAGCATCCTATACAATCTGGAACTCTTCGCCATGGGCGCGTACAGAGATCATTACGCTTCCGGTACACTCGGAGCAGCGAACCGGCCTGTGGAAAGATGCTACCGGACAGAAGCTAACCGCTGTACAGCAGCAGGATCAATGGATCATCCGGGTAGAGAATGTACCGGCTCTGGGCTGCACGACGATTACTCTGGATGCTTCGGATCATTCGATTAAGCCCATTGTTGAAGACCGCTCGTTAACTGATGGTATCGCAGCGCCTTCCGCACAGCCGCTGATCGTAGAAGATTACCGGGCAACCACGCCTTTTTATGAACTGGAATGGAATAATGCAGGACAGCTGACTCGCCTGTATGACCGGCAGGCTGAGCGTGAAGTGCTGGCACCCGGAGCCAGAGCGAATGTATTCCAGCTGTTCGAAGATAAGCCGCTGAATTTTGATGCATGGGATATCGATATCTTTTATCAGGAGAAAATGAAAGAGATCACGACGCTGGTCCGTACCGAAGTGATCGAATGCAGTCTGCTGCGTGCAGTTGTTCATTTTGAATGGCAGGTCGGTCAATCGACGATTACCCAGCAGATGGTGCTGTATGCAGATGACCGCCGAATCGATTTTGTCACTCAGGCGGACTGGCATGAGCGCCAGCAGCTATTGAAAGTAGCCTTCCCGGTGCTTATTCGTGCTACGGAAGCCACTTATGATATCCAGTATGGCAACGTCAAGCGTCCTACCCACTGGAATACCAGCTGGGATAGCGCCCGCTTCGAATCGGTCGGTCACCAGTGGGCAGACCTGTCGGATCGTGGCTATGGCGTCAGTCTATTAAATGACTGCAAATATGGTTACGACATTAAGGATAATATTATGCGATTGTCGTTGATCAAATGTCCGATCCATCCCGATACTGAAGCCGACCAGGGATATCACGCATTCACTTATTCCCTGCTGCCTCATCAGGGAGACTGGCTGCAAGGTAATACCGTACCTGCCGCATGGGCACTGAACAATCCACTGCGCTATACAGAAGGTCATATGGATCACGGTGGCGCCTCCATGTTCACCCTGTCCGGTCATACTGCCATGATCTCTGCAATCAAAAAAGCCGAAGATCATAATCATGTTATTCTGCGTGTGCATGACTTTTCCGGCAGTCGTCAGACGCTTACACTGGACAGTACACTACCTGTCACCGGCTACCGCGAATGCAATCTGATGGAACAGCCGGAGCAGGAGTTCCAACATGAAGTTCCGATCCGCTTTGTACTGGAACCCTATGAGATCAAGACATTCGAAATACAGCTGCAGCCGGAGCTTTGACCCGCTTGCCGTACGCTGCCAAGCACAAGAAAATCCATCTATAAATCACTATGCAGTACCACTTCGTTGGAGTGGTACTGTCTTTTTTTGCGCATTTTCGATTTATTCCTCAGCCCTTGCCAGTACTGGTATACGGCGGATTATCGGAAATTCAACCTTCTACTTGTTACCATTCTTCCTGTACGCTGTAACTTTTCTCCTGTTTTTTTCGGCTAAGATGGAAAATGGATGTCAAAAGATTGGAAGAATTCTCTTGATTCGCAGCTTCCATCATCCGATGAACATCATAGTGCTGATATTCAGCTCATATCATAACCGAAGGAGATTTATTGATACGTATGCGTAAGCCCTGGAAAAAGTACTCCATCGCCTTACTGGCGGTATTGCTCGTCGTTTATGTTCTCGGGGTGAATTTCCCGCATTCTTCCGTTTTGGCGCATAAAATCTGCAGTTCCTGGGTAGCCGCCAAAAACGAGGTGTTTTATTACGAACACTACAATCAGCTGGATGACCACAATGTGGCACTGGCTGCCGACTATGTCGTTCCACAGGGAACCGCAGACAAGGTCCCTGTACTGATGTACCACTATATCGTGCCGCAAAAGTACAATACCGAACCAAACAACAATTCCATTATCAACCTGGAATCGTTTGAACAGGATATGAAGTATCTGCATGATCACAATTACCATACCGCCACTCTACAGCAACTGGAGCAGTACGTGAACGAACAGATCACCCTGCCGGAAAATACAGTCGTGATCAGCTTTGATGACGGGTATCAGAACAATATTATCTATGCTTACCCGATCATGAAAAAATATGGCTTCCATGCTACCATGTTCGTAGTGGGTTCCAAAATTCAGGAAAAAACGCAGAAATTCAACCCTTCGCGCACCAGCTATGTATCTCGCGCAGAGATGAAAGCCAGCGAAGATGTATTTGAATACAATAGCCATACCTATGATCTGCATTACAAAGCTCCACTGCACTGCGGAGATGATTACGCCGCCGGCATGGACCCGGATAAATTTATGGCAGATGATCATATTATGCGTGACCAGGTCGGTATCAATACCCCTTACTTTGCTTATCCATTTGGCGATTTCCGGATGCAGATGATCTATGCGCTCAAGCAGTCCGGCTATCGGATGGCCTTTACGGTGCATCAGGGATTTGTTCGTCCGGGAGATGATATGCTCAAGCTCAAGCGGTTGACCGTTGTATCCAGTACCAATATCGGAGAGCTGCTGCATCTGGAGCATGATCCGGATGGATCGGCACCCGTCGCTTTTTAAAAGAACAAGTTGTTTCCACCACATCAATCAAAAAAGGACCAGAATGTTGGCATTTGCCGCATCGCTGGTCCTTTTTTGATTTCATATTGACTATCTTGCATTCAATCTTGCTTTCGTAAGAGCATCTCGCCGGATTACATCAGATTAAGAAGGTTCGATCTGTCTTATACATGGAATCCGGCTGGACACGTCCAACCAGATGAGATCTACCGATTCTTAACGATCGGCAACGGCTGGAAGATCTGCCGGGTCCGATGCTTCCTCTGGACGATCCAGCAGCGCGCCTGCGCCATAGTCTGTGAAATTCTTGATAAATTGCAGCGCTTCGGCACGAGTCAGTGGCTGGTTGCCTTTGAAGGAAGCGACTGTTGCCTGATTGGCGTCACTCCCATTTGCCAATCCAAATGCCAGCAGATAACGAATTGCATTGTTACCGCTAAAGTTCACACCGTCTGCCGCCGCGATCAGTTCTGCAACTTTGGCACGGGTGATCACCTGACTGCGGGAAACCGGATCGGTATAGCTTTTCACCGGATAATTCAGTGCTTTGGCACGATTGTAATAAGGGTTGGCCCAGTTGCCCTTGGTACTGGCTGTCACTTCCGGTTCATAGGAGCGAATCAGCATCGTAAGGAATTCCGCTTCGGTCACAGTCTTGCCCGGCTTGAACTGGCCATCCTGATAACCATTGACCAGACCTGTATCGTATCCCCAGCGGATCGTCTCCAGTGCCCAGTACTTCTCGGAAATATCGGAAAATGGAAGACCTGTCGCCGCTTCCGTAGTACGTGGTGTACCTGCACTGAACAGGGACAGCAGCAGACCGGCAACAAGCAGTATTCGGGTAAATGATGTTATTTTCATGGCTGTACACCTTTCTATTCTCAACATCATCATCTGATGTGTAAATGGATGGGATAGGATTGATTCGGATCGGTGCAGCTGATGCACCCGAAGGTACTGCATGATGCACCGATCCGGCATTTATCATAGACAATACGTAGACTTAACGAGTCGTGAACTGCATCACCAGTGGATTGGTCAAAGCCGTAGATTGATCGGAAGATGCTGAGGCTTTGCCTTTAACGCCTTTTTCGATAATGACGGTATACGTCTGGTTGGGTGCAAATGATCCGTCTGCTGCAGTAATGAAAATCCGGTTGAACTTCACGGACAGATTCACATTGCTGACCACATTGCCGCTACCATCCAGTATGGCAATATTACCGGCAGTAATCGATGATTTATCGATATATTTGTACGTGGAGCTTTTCAGTGATGCTTGCAGGCTGATGCGTACCGGTACGGATGCACGCAGATTCGCTTTGGATGGCAGATCCTTGATACCCAGGCTTTGCTTCAGCTGGTTCAGCTGTTTGTTGAATTCTGCGTTGTTCAGATCCTTGGCAGCAAAGCGTGCTTTGATAAAATCTGCTGCTTTACCGGAAGATTTGGCATTATTCAGCTGCTGCTGGGCTTTCTGTACTGGTGTTGAAGGTACAGATGCGGTTGGAGCCGGAGTCTCTGCTTTAGGCGTGGCTGGTCTCGGTATACCGCCACCACCTCCGCCTCCTCCACCGCCGCCCCCGCCACCAACAGGAATCTGTGCAACCAGATCTGTTGGAGGTGGAGTGGTTACTACCGGTACGGACACGGCAGGTGCAGGTGTTGGCTGAGGAACAGGTGCCTGCAGAACAGGTGGAGATGATACAGGAGCCGGTGTACTTTCCATTGTCGGCATAGCTGCTGTACGTCCGGAGATCGTAACGCCGGAAGACTCGTTACCTTTGATATCCACAGTTTTCATCGTAAAAGTATAACTCGTATCCGCAGTCAGATCGGCTGCTGAATACACATTGCCGGTAACCGATTTGACCCGGTGGTTCTGTGCATCATAGACATTCACTTTGGCAAAATCACTGTCAGCCGGATTCTGCCAGTTAAAGGTCAGATAGTCTGTTCCTTTGGCAGCGAGCTGCAGGTTTTTCACTTCGCCCGGTGCTGTTACATCCACCTGCGGCTTGAACGTTACAAATCCATAACCGTACTGGTTATCACGACCGGGTGTTCCCAGATCCACTGCATAATGCTGTAGATCGCTGCGCAGGGAAGCGACCGATTCCGAAGGATGCTCCTGCTTCAGAATAGCCAGCATCGCTGCGACATGAGGCGCAGCCTGAGAGGTTCCATCCATAATGGCATATTGATTATTTAGATAGGTAGAATAGATGCCTACGCCTGGAGCTGCCACTTCCACTTTGGGTCCTGTAGAGGAGAAGCTGCCACGGTTCAGATTGCTATCTACTGCCGCTACAGCAATGACACTGCTATATTGAGCCGGATAATTGACCGTATCCGTACCTGCACCGCTGTTGCCTGCAGAAGCGACGACCAGAATGCCGCTATTGTACGCTTGATCCAGCATATTATGCAGCAGCTGGGAATCGTATTCTGTTCCAAGGGACATGTTGATGACGTCCATATGATTTTGGATCGCCCAATCGACGCCTTCCAGAACGTCCTGCAGATTTCCTTTGCCGTCTGGTCCCATTGTCTTGACGGCATAGAGCTGTACGCCAGGAGCCATACCGGTCACTTGTCCATCTCCATTGCGGGCAGCGATAATACCGCCGACATGGGTACCATGACCGTTATCATCTGTGTACGATGTAGTGTAATCCACTGTCGATACACCGCCGGCAATGGTCAGTTCCGGATGGGGCGCGATCCCGGAGTCGATTACTGCCACTTTGACGCCTGCGCCATTGTAGCCTTTGTCCCACTCGATATTAGGCTGTTCCGCCTGGTAATTCCAGTGGGATTGTTCATTTGTATTGATGGCTGACGCCTGGGCGACGACCTGCTCATCGGCAATAGTAAAAGGAACATTACGTTCCACATAAGCGATATTCGGGTCCTGGACAAGCTCGTTCAGATCCGATGAGCTAACCGTAGCGGATACGGCAGGAACGGTAGCAAATTCATGCTGAACTTCTACACTTTGTTCAAGAACCGCTTCCTTGCCCTCCTGGTTTTTGTAGACAACAATGACCTCCTGGTCGGGGCCCGATGCTGTCGTAGCCGACCCTTCCCCATACGCCAGACCTGTAGCAAAAGCACAGGAAAGTGTAAGCAGGGAGGCTGTAAATACAGGTATAATCTTTTTCATGGATGCTCGTCTCCCTCTGGTCAGACAATATACAGCTTCGTTCATGACTTCCGGTTAATCGCTTGGAAAGAAACCTCTCCACGATGATAAATATATACATTGGATTCCGGCTGGTCGCCGAACGGATAAGCTGTGCTGTCTGTCTAATAGAATTAGCCAGAATGTTATAACTTTCGAGAAGGGCTGGATGTATTGATTTACCAAGCAATAGGAGAACTACAAGTACGAATAGGCAGCAATAAGAGGAATAATAAAAAGGTATAATCAACGGATTTAATCAATTTTCGCGAAGTTTCGACAAACTAACTTAGTGGATTATATCGGATAAAGAGCATGGATTATGTATACAAAAAACAAAAAAATATCCTCCTGTAACAGGAGGATATTGGTAAGAATATGCCGGTATACCAGCACGTTGGTATAATTAGTCAAAACAAGGGTAGCCATACGGCTCCCTGCTTCAGTTATGAACGATTAACCGCGTTTTACTTCGGTTCCTTCGAACACTTTTGCATCCAGTGGAGCTGCCGCAAATTCCTGCATATCTTTTACGAACTTCTGGAAATGTGCAGTCGCATTATGCTCTTGCATAGCAGCAGCATCTTTCCATTCTTCGACCATAGTGAACAGGTTATCCTGCTTCACATCACGTTTGAGCACATAGCTAATATTGCCTTCTTCCGCCTGGGAAGCTGTTACCAGTGCATCAATTTCGGTCAGGAACTGATCGACTTTCTCGGGTTTGATCAACATATTCGCATGAATAATGAACATAGGTATATCCTCCTCAGTAGTTATGAACTGTAATATGCTTACTTTACAAGTATACCCCAATATGAACAAAATCCCAAACGTATATGATCTCGTCCTGTTACTTGGCTGATCCAGTGATTATCTGTACGTAACGCCACCTATTCATTATAGAAGGTTGAACGGTGATCAGATCAACAGATTAAACAGATTCGGATCGCGGTTCAGCTCTACATACTGAATATTATGGCTATCCATACGCTCGATCAGCGCGCCATAATCATCCGGTGAACTCAGCTCGATACCGACAAGTGCCGGGCCATTCTCCTTGTTGTGCTTTTTGGTATATTCAAAACGGGCAATATCATCGTTGGGCCCAAGTACTTTTTCCAGGAATTCACGCAGGGCACCCGCGCGCTGCGGGAACTTGATCGTAAAGTAGTATTTCAGCCCTTCATAGATCAAGGAGCGTTCCTTGATCTCCTGCATACGATCAATATCATTGTTACCGCCGCTAATGACGCAGACCACTGTCTTGCCCTTGATCTGCTCTCGGTACATATCCAGTGCAGCAACCGGCAACGCGCCGGCAGGTTCGGCGACAATTGCATTCTCGTTATACATATCCAGAATCGCCGAGCAGGCTTTGCCTTCCGGTACCTTGACCACATCATCCAGCACTTCACGGCAGATATCGTAGGTCATCTGTCCGACCCGTTTGACAGCTGCTCCATCGATAAACTTGTCAATCTCATCAAGTGTAACGACTTCATTACGCGCAATCGCTTCGCTCATGGATGCAGCGCCCAGCGGCTCTACCCCGATAATGCGTGTCGACGGGCTGATCGTATGAATATATTTGCCGACGCCAGCAGCCAGTCCGCCTCCGCCAATCGTAACAAATACAAAATCAGCCGGTGTATCCAGGCTCTCCATAATTTCCATTCCGATTGTACCGTTACCCGCGATAATATGCGGATCATCGAACGGATGAATAAAGCTCATCCCCTGTTCTGTGGATACTTTCATCGCCTGGGCATAAGCATCGTCAAACGTATCGCCCACAAGAATAACCTCTACATTTTCGCCACCAAATTTTTTCACCATTTTCACCTTTTGATTCGGTGTGGTGCTTGGCATATAGACCTTGCCGCGTATATTCAGATGTCTGCAGGAAAAGGCAAATCCCTGCGCATGGTTGCCCGCACTGGCACATACAATGCCATTACTGAGCTCCTCATGGGAAAGACTGCGGATCCGGTTGTACGAGCCGCGAATTTTAAAAGAGCGTACCACCTGCATATCCTCACGCTTCAGGTAGATCTCACACCCGTATTTTTCCGATAGTGTCGCATCCCGCTGCAGCGGTGTACGCACAATAACATCTCTCAGCACATGATGTGCACGTACGATATCTTCCATGCCTACAGTATGCGAATTGTATTCATCCGTTGCTTTCATTGATTCTCTCCTCACTCCAGACGCCTGAGTCTAATAGTTATCTGTTTGTTTATCGGTCTCACTATTGGTCATTTTTCTAAAGTACTCCTAACTTTATTCATTTTCAAGTATCTTTATGAAAATGGCAAACTTCTTTGTATCAGAGAGCGGCGGTATATTGGGGCGGAAGGAGCTGATTGGGTGGATGAGGAGCTATTTGAGTAAAAATGGTGCTAATTCAGTGGATAGGGAGCTGGAGCAGCAAATCATTCGTAAAAGGAGCGTACTTCCGTTCTCTGTTAAGGCCGCCTATGCCTGAATAACTGCTTGCACAAGAGGGAGCTACTCGAGAGAATAGGGTGCTTTAGCAGCAGACGCTTCGTAAAAGGATCGTACTTCCGCTCTCTGTTAAGATCATCTATCCTGAACAACTGCTTGCAGCAGTGGATAGACGATCTTAAAGGAGAGCTTCAGCACGATTCCTTTTCCTGCGCTCAGCGGAATGTATACCATTTGGTTTAAGACTAAAGATCAAGATTCAACACTTAACATCAACGGCAAAAATCTCGATCTTATTCGTTGAAATTTCTCTACTGTGTTTTTAGCTTATTCTCGTCCTGTTGATATTGCTTTTTCACCTTCTTTTTAGCTTTCACCTATCTCATTGCTTCCTTGCTTCCTTGCTTCCTTGCTTCCTTGCTTCCTTGCTTCCGCATTTTCGCCTCTTCAATCTGTCGCTGCAATATTTAACCTATGTATCTTTACTTTCGCCATTCAAGTTGAATGCTTATTAGAGAATTGCACAACCAGACAGCCAGCGGTACAAATACTCACTGCACAGAGCGCAGGAAAGGAAATAGGAGCAAAGGACGACATTTAAGCCCGGAGATCCCCCTTTACTCCATCCCATTCAGGATCTCCAGGCTTAACCGGAGGACGTGCTCCTATTCCTTTCCGGAGCGAATGCCGCTCTATGCGTCCCATTCACACTTTATGTAAAACTAATCAACCTTTCCTTATCCAGAACAAACAGAACCCAAAACAAAATACAGCCTGCACCACCACATATTTCACGTAAATCATTCATGCAGAAGCAGAAATGTATGCACAAAAAAAGGCTCCTCACAGGGAGCCTTCAACCAGTCCTCACATGAATGTGCGAGACAGTATAGAGTATGCCTAGTCTACAACGATTACCTGGACGCCCATTTCCTCCAGCTCATGAATGGCTTCTTCCGGGAGCTGATCGTCGGTAATGAAGCGGTTAAGATCTTCCATGCCCATGAAGCGTACAAGGGATTTGCGGCGGAACTTGGAGCTGTCCGTCAGCAGGATCAGTTCATCGGAGATCTCGATGATTTTCTTCTTCAGCTGCACATGTGCTTCGGATGGCTCAGTCAGTCCACGGGTCAGATCAAAGCCGTGACAGGAAAATAGGAATTTGTCCACATGGTAGCTTTCAACCATTTTCTCTGCATGAATGCCTGTATTCGCCATAGAATCACGATCCAGATAACCACCGATCAGAATTACATTGATCTCGGTTTTGGGCACCAGTTCATTGGCAATCGCCAGGGAGTAAGTGAGTACGGTCAGTGGCCGGTTGGGCAGCTGCTTGACCAGATGCAGACAGGTAGTGCTCGCATCGAGTGCGATTACATCGCCGGGCTGGATCAGGGAAAGTGCGTGTTCCACGATGGCTTTCTTCTCTTCTATGTTCTGGGTCTCCCGCTGGATCGCCGGAGATTCATATTGTTCACGGTTGCGGTTAAATACGGCTCCCCCGTGGGTCCGTACAACGATTCCTTCCAGTTCCAGACGTTCCAGATCACGCCGGATCGTCTCTTCGGTTACATTAAAACGGCGGCTCAGCCCGGATACCCGGACGGTCCCCTCCGCTTCAAGGATACGCAGAGTTTCCATTTTGCGTTGTGCTGCGGATAATGCGTCTTGTCGCCTCGGATTTTTGCTGCTCATTGAGTACACCTGGCCTTACTATTATAAATTATCAATCTAATCTGCAAGCTTACTATCCATTTTACATCTATCATTTAGGTATTCGAACCTGTCGGACATCGATCATAAAATTAAATAACTGCTTATCAGTGCCAGTATATTGCACCTGCAGAAAGTCTAAGCTGCATCAGTCAAATTTTGCAGCGGAACAGGATGTAAACGCTTATTGTTTGTCCTGTTAAATACCGTTCGTCTGCAAAATGTTCATATACTTCAATATACCGTATTTAGGGGTTAGTCACAATAAAAAAGGACTTATTCTCTTATTTAATCATTGGAAATCTCAATTTAGTGTTACTTTTTACATTTAATGTATTTTGTTGTTGATATCTCTTCTATAATCACTTGAATAATCACTACGATTTCGCCTGCCGGGTCTTCTCCATATTCATTAGTTTTATCCCATTTCCAGGATACCTCTTGTCTTTCTACATGAAAATGATTATCATTATCATAAAATAACACAATCTTACATACGGCCCTGTCTATTGAGACAGCGTCCCCATGAATCAGGAGGTCATTATGTTCAAGCACAAATCTGCGCTGCTGCTCGCGCTGACACTGGCTCTGTCCGTTGTCATAACCGCATGCGGCGGAAGTTCTACAGGCAGTACAACTTCAGCTCCGAATAAGACGGACGAAGCAGCTGCTACAGCTCCAACTACTCGTGAATATGACACGGATAAAGGTAAAATCACCATTCCAACCAAGCCGCAGCGTATCGTCACCGATTATTATGGCGGTGAGCTGTTAACCGTGGATGCGAATGTGATCGGTGTCGAACCGACCGCGTTCAAGAATCCTTTTATCAAAGACAAACTTGCTGAACACAAAACGGTAGATGTGGGTACTCCGCTGAATATGGAGAAAATTCTGGAACTCAATCCGGATCTGATCGTCGTGATGTACGATGACAACTATGACGCCCTGTCCAAAATTGCACCAACCGTTCATATTCCATACGGTACCGCCAAAAATATTCGCGAAACGGTCAATTTGTTCGGGGATCTGACAGGCAATACCGAGCAAGCCAAACAGTTCCTCGCCGATTACGATAAAGAAGCTGCTGCCGGACGCGAGAAACTCAAAGGCGTCGTAGATGCCAATACCACAGTTGGGCTGTATGAACTGACTGACAAAAACGCCCTCTGGATCTTTGGCGATAACGCCGGACGCGGTGGTCAGAGCGTATATGATGCCCTGCAGCTGAAGATGCCTGCCAAGATTGCCAAAGATGCGCAGACGACCCAGCTGTCACTGGAAGCTCTGCCGGAATATGATGCAGATTATATGTTCCTGACCTTCTATGATCCCGAAGGCAAAAGCGAAGCATTGGACAAACTGAAAAAATCACCAGTCTGGAGTTCACTGCCGGCCGCCAAAAAGAATCATATTTTCTACAATGATTATGATACGTTTTACCGGTATGATCCTATCGCTACCAAAGCACAAATCCCGCTGTTTGTGGATATGATCCTGAACAGCCAGCCGGCAAAATAAAATCGGTTATGGCTACCTGAAGCAGCTATCTATTATATCTTGCTCAATCTGTACGCATATTCATCTGTATATAGTAATAATCTATTCCAGCATCCTGTAGGATATACGCAAATTTCTCAATATTTACTGACAAAACAAATAATAACGCCCTGATCGCAACTGGTCAGGGCGTTATTGATATCTAGAGGTGTACTGTTCTATGAATATACTGATCTATATCTATGTTACTTTATAGATATGCGTCTTTACTGCGGCTGTTGCTCTGTGAAAACTGTTGCTTTAACAGTATTCAGTAGACACTTGCAGAACACAGTCAGATCACTCGGCTCAGGAAATGTTCCAGGAACCGATCTGTATCGACATCCAGTGCCACATCAATATGCGCAGCAGGTGTATCATGAATACCTGTGGTTTTGCCCAGGCTATCCTGCTCTATGCACTCTACCTGTACTGCATAAGAGGCTGTACGGACAAAGCTCGGATCAATTGCTACACCTACAGCAAGCGGATCATGCAGCGCACAGCCGCGGCCGCTTTTGACGACGCCTTTGTAAGCTTCCATATAGAAGTCGGTCATATCAGCCAGGAAAAGAGCCAGCTCGCTGTTGGTACGTCTCCATTCTTCCAGATGATCTGCAGTCAGCAGCGTACGCATCGTTACATCCAGTCCGACCAGTGTGATCGGCATGCCTGAACCCAGTACCAGTGACGCGGCATCTGGATCGGAATAAATATTCGCTTCGGCAAAAGGAGTCACATTGCCCGGTACGGTTACTGCACCGCCCATAATGATCAGACGACCGATCTGCTGCACGATCTCCGGCTGCATCTGAATCGCGCGGGCAATATTGGTCAGCGGCCCTACAGCAACTACAGTGACCTGACCGGGATTTTGCTGGATCTGTTCAATAAGAAACTCGGCAGCTCCCTTGTTCTCCGGTTGACGCGTAGCAGGCTGACGGTACTGATTACCAATCCCATCCTCTCCATGAATATGACGGGCAAAAGGCTTCGTATAATCGCGGCTCAGCGGTTTGGCTTCGCCGGGATATACAGGAATCTCCTGATCCAGCTGTTCCAGCACAACAAGTGTGTTGCGAGTCGCCTCTTCAACGGAAATATTACCGAATACGGTAGTGATACCGAGCAGTTCCAACTCGGGAGAGTGTGCGGCATACGCCAGCGCGAGGGAATCGTCGATGCCTGTATCCACATCGAGAATTACAAATTTCATCATTAATATTCTTCCCTTTCCTTCTGTTAACCGTTATGTACCTGCACATGACAGGGTATTATATCGTGGGCTGATCACTGTAAGCCGTTCATTATACAGTCTGTATCCGTATTACCCGGAGACCTGCTATGTTCTATCATAAGTCTGCTCGAGCACCACTGACAATACCCGATATCCTAAATTTTATATGTTTCAAACAGCAGCTCCGGCAGGTTATATGTCATGTCAGCTATTTAATTTCGCAAATATTACCCGTTCAAGCTTCACAGCACTATAGTCAATTAGTTAATTTTTTTGTAGAATAAGAAGACATGTGCTATAAGACATCAAATGTAACATGTGATGTGAAGGCAATATTACTCTCTGTTCAGTCAGAGGACTCTATCTGTGCGTCTGTAACCGACGTCTGATCAGAGTAACAGAAATGGAGGATTTTATGAAGAAATCTAGGTTTATGTGGTTATCCATGGCTTTCCTTCTTTTCTTCGCGGTATGTGCCGGCAACTTAAGCCAGACGGCCACTGCCCAAGCCGGAGAAGGCAAGACGTATTCTATTGGAACGGATGTTACTTTTGCACCGTTCGAATTTCAGCAGGATGGCAAGTATGTAGGGATCGACCTTGATCTGATGGCTGCCATTGCCAAAGATCAGAATTTCAAATACGAAATCCGGCCGCTTGGTTTTAATGCTGCTGTACAAGGCCTGCAATCCAATCAGCTCGATGGTATGATTGCCGGTATGAGCATTACCGATGAGCGCAAACAGACATTTGATTTCTCGGAGCCTTATTATGAATCCGGTGTTGTTATGGCTGTACGCCAGGACAACACTGAAGTCAAAAGTTACGAAGATTTGCGTGGACAGCGTGTGGCTGTCAAAACAGGTACAGAAGGTTATAACTTCGCCAATTCGATCAAGGACAAATATGGATTCACACTCGTACCGTTTGATGATTCCGTGCAAATGTACGAAGAAGTAACAACAGGCAACTCGGTAGCCTGCTTTGAAGATTTCCCGGTGGTTGCTTACGCTATCCAAAAAGGCGTGCAGCTGAAGACCGCTACGGAAAAGGAAAGCGGTGCTCCTTACGGTTTTGCAGTCAACAAAGGTGAAAACCAGGAATTGCTGCAAATGTTCAACAAAGGACTCGCTAATGTTAAAGCAAGTGGGGAATACGATCAGATCGTCTCCAAATACCTGGGAAGCACCAAGCCTGGTGAAGAATCTACTACACCATCTGCACCAGTCAGCAAATGGAAAATCGTGTCCGATGCGATTCCAGCCCTGCTGAAAGGTCTGGGCATGACCCTAATGTACACGATCATTTCCCTGTTCTTTGCCTTTATCCTGGGATTGATCTTCGGCTTTATGAAAGTCAGCCCAAGCAAAACAGCGCGGGCGATCGCCACTGTATTCGTGGATATCTTCCGCGGTATCCCGCTGCTCGTACTCGGCTTATTTATTTACTTTGGTATTCCTGGTGCACTCGGCTTCAAGATGCCGCTGATTGTAGCTGCTGTACTGGCGCTTAGCCTTAACGCCGGTGCCTATGTTACTGAGATTATCCGCGGTGGTATCCAGTCGATCGACAAAGGACAATTGGAAGCTGCTCGTTCACTGGGTCTGTCACACCGTACTGCCATGATCAAAGTTATTATTCCACAGGCAGTCAAAGTAATGATTCCATCGTTTATCAACCAGCTCGTTATTACACTCAAAGATACATCCATCATGTCTGCAATCGGTTTGATCGAGCTTACACAGTCCGGTAAGCTGATCGTAGCCAACAACTATCAATCCACTGTCATCTACGGAATGGTCGCTATCATGTATCTGATTGTGATTACTATTCTGACCAAGATTGCGGATTCGATCGAAAGGAGAACACGCCGTGGGTAAAGTTCAAATTTCTAACCTCAAAAAGAGCTATGGCTCCAATGAAGTACTCAAGGATATCAATATGAAGATTGACGAAGGCGAAGTGGTATGTGTTATTGGGCCATCTGGTTCCGGTAAAAGTACGCTGCTGCGCTGTGTGAATAAGCTGGAGGAAGTAACCGCCGGTGAAGTCATCGTTGACGATTACAATATTAGCGATCCCAAGACCGATATCAACAAAGTTCGTGAAAATATCGGTATGGTGTTCCAGCATTTTAATCTGTTCCCGCATATGAGCGTGCTCAAAAATATCACTTTCGCTCCGGTTGAACTCAAAAAGCAATCCGAGAAAGAAGCACGAGAAACTGCTCTCAAACTTCTGGACCGTGTCGGTCTGGCTGACAAAGCGGATGCGTTCCCGGGCAGCCTGTCCGGTGGTCAGAAGCAGCGTGTAGCGATTGCGCGCGCACTGGCAATGAACCCGGATGTGATGCTGTTTGACGAGCCTACCTCCGCGCTTGATCCGGAGATGGTCGGTGAAGTACTCGGCGTTATGAAAGACCTTGCCAGCGAAGGCATGACGATGATGATCGTTACCCACGAGATGGGCTTTGCCCGTGAAGTAGCTGACCGTGTTGTCTTTATGGACGGCGGTTATATCGTGGAAGAAGGCGAACCGGAGCAAGTATTCGGTAGTCCCAAGCACGAACGTACCATCAGCTTCCTGGAGAAAGTGCTGTAATTTCTTTTGTTATAGCCTATCTACCTTTTAATCCACTTATTCCTTTGGGGATATAGCAAAAAAGCAGCTTCTGGAGAGAAATCTCCGGAAGCTGCTTTTTTCAGGTTATGGGATGCTTCTGATAAGCGGATCATATGCCGACCCGATATCATTTTTTCACCTTCACTATCTGTATCTGTATCTGTATCTGTATCTGTATCTGTATCTGTATCTGTATCTGTAAAAAACTGTACTTCTCCTAGTGATCTTTTCTTAGCATTTATTCCACATTACTGTGTTTGGCCAATGCTGCCCCATGTTCTACATGTTGCAGCTCTCCATAGCTCAGACAGACTGCATCGAGCAGAATATGGGTACACTGGTCGAATAGCGAGCCAAGCGGCTGAATACTGGCTGCTTCGCCTTCCCGGCGGTATTTGGTAGCCGCCGGGATATGCAGCAGCTGATCTGCGAGCTGCCCAAGCGGCGATGACTCGTCGGTAGTTACCGCCACAATAGTGCAGCCCAGCTCTCGGGCTTTCTCTGCAGTCCATACGGCTGCCTTGGTCGTTCCCGAGCCGGATACAGCGATGAGGATATCGCCGGCTGCCAGCGCTGGCGTAACCGTCTCTCCAATCACGTACGAGTTAGCGCCCAGATGCATAAGCCGCATAGCAAATGATTTGGCCATAAAGCCGGAACGTCCTTCTCCGGTTACGAAGATCCGGTTTCCTTTTGCCAGTGTATCGGCCAGTTCGGTAACTGCCTCCTCCGGTACCCGGCTGACGACCTGCTGGATCTCCTCCAGAATACGCTGTGCTTTGGTCAATGATATAGAGTTAGACATGGTAAGCTCCTTTCTGCGTGGTTTGCATCACTTGGGTTATACGGCTGCGAATCTCCCGGGCAGCTGCGGCAGGATGGGCTGCTTGGGTAATGGCAGACCCTACGATCACAACTGCAGGTCGATCCTGCAAAATGGACGGCAGTGTATCCAGTGTAATTCCACCGGCTGCGGCAATAGATGGTTGTGCTGTCCGGGTGGAATTGGGATCGATATAGCCAGTATCCTGCAGCTGTAGATCAGGCATGGATTTTCTACCTAGTGCCTGTCCATCATGCTCCTGCTGGTCCTTGCTCACATGCTTGCACAGTACTGCTTCGGTATAGCACCGCAGCTCTTCTGCCCGCTGCGGCGTGACATTGAGCAGATCGATCATAACGATGCCGCCATAGGATTTCGCGGTCTGCATACACAGATCCAGCGTAGCATCCGGTGCAGATGCCATCACAGTCGCTACATCAGCTCCAGCACGGAAGCACAGTTCAAATTCGTATTTGGCGTTATCGTTGGTTTTGATATCCGCTACGATCACCTTATGAGGAAAAGCTTCTTTCATGCGGCGGACACTATCCATACCGAATTCCTTGATTAGGGAAGTACCGACTTCGATCCAGTCCACATCCTCCTGTACCTGCCCGGCCATATCGATGGCTTGCTCGATGGTCATCCGGTCCAGTGCCAACTGGATACGTACGGGTGCTTGATCCAGCGTATGAACTGCGGATGGAGCGTCAGTATTTACATCGTTATTGACAGCGATATCCGTATGATGATGGATATCGCTATCATTCAGCTTTGGCTGACCAATGTTCTCACTATTCATTGCCTATTCCACCTCTCCTGTCACAGCGGTCTGCTCGCAGACCAACTGCCGTATGAATTGCACAACTATCCCTATTTATGTTCTGTATGTGGCAGCTACTCTGAGCGCTGTATCCAGGTTGCGATCGACCTGATGAACGAGATTACACAGATCCGGATGAGAGCGTTAGAGCTGCGTCGTTCTCACTTTATGCTTCCAGTTCTTTTTTCCATCGGTATGAGATCCGTTCGTTGTGGATCGCTTGCGATCCCTGCCTACCGTCAGCGTGAGAATCGCAGAGAGCAGCAGCGAACCCGCCATGAACATATACGAAGCATCGAATCCACCAGTCAGATCATTCAGATAACCGACAATATACGATCCGGCAAAAGAACCCAGTGCGCCAAGGCTGTTCACCAGCGCCATCGCTCCGCCGGCTACATTGCGCGGCAGCACTTCCGGTACAATAGCGAAAAACGGTCCATACGGTGCATACATTGCACCACCTGCGATCACCAGCAGGGTAAAGGAAATCCAGAAATGATTCGGTCCGACCAGATACGAACCGTAAAAAGCCAGTGCTCCAATCAGCAGAAACGGCCACACAAACCCTTTGCGAATCTGCATTTTATCCGAAAAGTAAGACGTGACCAGCATCAGAATGACAGCGAGCAGATATGGTACAGCCGATAACCATCCGGTCGATACCATATTCATATTCGGCGCCTTGGAGATAATCGATGGCAGCCACATAACGAATCCGTACACCCCGATACTCCAGAAGAAATACTGCAGACACAGCTTGATTACGGTCGGCGAACGGAATGCTTCACGGTAATTCTTCACCTGTTTCATACCAGCCTGCTCATTGTTCAGTTCGGTCTCCAGAGCAGCTTTCTCCGCTTCGGTCAGCCATTTGGCTTCGGATGGTTTGTCCTGCACCATTTTCCACCAGATAAAGGCCCAGATAATCGCAGGCATCCCCTCAATAATGAACATCCAGCGCCAGCCGACAGCCGATACCAGATAACCGGAGACAATCGACATCCATAATACGGTAGCCGGGTTACCGAGAATCAGGAACGTATTGGCACGGGAACGCTCCTTGTTCGTAAACCAGTGGGCGTTGAAGACCAGCATCGCCGGCATTACTGCGCTCTCTACTACCCCCAGAGCAAAACGGATCACGATCAGCACATGTACATTGGTTACCATACCGGTCGCCGCCGCAAGTCCACCCCACAGGATCAGAGACCAGAATACCAGTTTGCGGGCACTGCGTTTCTCTGCATAATGCGCACCGGGAATCTGGAAAAAGAAGTACCCAAGGAAGAACAGCGCCCCCAGGAGTGATGACATCGCCGCCGATATATTCAGATCATGCGCCATTCCGGATGCAGCACCAAAGCTGTAATTGGCACGATCCAGATAGGCCAGACTATACGTGATAAAAATAATCGGAATCAGACGCAGCCAGCGTGATACCGGAAGCGGAGTTGCCTGCGGTACGGATGCACCATTAGCGCCGGTAGACGAATTACGTTTCATATCAATTCACTCCTTTCAGGGATGGGGACATGACCGATAAGACTGCGGGTACTTCTGTACGCATTCCCTGCTTCATATAGTGCTGCAGCTGTGCTTCCGCAGGATAACCTTCGTGGTCGCCAACCGACTGTACTGCCAGTGCTCCAATCGCACAGCCGCGGCTAACGACCTCCTCGATCGGCAGACCTGCCAGCCATCCGCTGACGATGCCTACAGCAAATCCATCACCTGCTCCTACCGTATCGATTACTTCGGAGACTATGAATCCCGGTACGCTGCCAGCTTGATCCTGGGTGTAATAGGCAGCGCCGGATGGTCCGAGCTTCACTACTACCAGCTTCACTCCAAGATCCAGATAGAACCGGGCGATCTGCTGCGGATCTCGGGAGCCGGTCAGAATCGCACCTTCCTCGATACCTGGCAGAACCACATCGGCATAAGCGGCAAATTCATTGATAACGCTTACCATCTGCTGCTCACTTTCCCATAGCTGCGGACGCAGATTCGGGTCAAAGGAAATGGTTCGTCCCGCCTGCTTCATCTCCATAATAACGGCGCGGGCAAACTCACGATTGCTAGCTGACAGGGCAAGAGGAATACCAGTCATATGCAGATGGCGTGCCGAGGTAAAATATTCCCGGTCCATCTCGTCCCGGTTCATGCGGCTCGCTGCCGACCCTCTACGGAAGTATTGCACCTCCGGATCACCGGATGTCACCTTTGACTTGAGCTGGAACCCGGTCGGATACCGTGCATCAGTCAGCACATGTGCCAGATTGACGCCTTCTTCTGCCAGCTTCTCACGGACAAAGCTGCCAAATACATCGCTGCCTACGCGGCTTGCCCAGCCAGAGCGCAAGCCCAGTCTGGCAAACCCGATCGCTGCATTGGCTTCTGCTCCTGCCAACCTGCGGCTGAATAGACTCACCTCATGCAGCGGTGCGGATTGTTCCGCTACAAACATCGTCATCGCTTCGCCAAATGTTACTACATCCAGATATGGATAATCTGCTTTACGCTCGCTCTGTACATGAATAGGCTGTCTTGATCGTGGCATCGATATTCCTCCTTGTTGGTCAGCCAGCAGGCTGCAGTAATATGAGATCGCCGAATCGTCCGTCAATGTAAATTCTATCGCCCGATTCGCTGTCCGGGGCAGCTGACGAATCAGCTGTCTCCACAATGCATCCTGTTCCTCTGGCAGCGGCAGGGTCGTATATTCATTTCCCTGCACGATTGAATGCTTGGCATGAATATAGGATACATAGGGCGACAGATCCGCTACTGTCTGCAGTGCTGCCTCTTCATAACCGGCATATAGCCAGTTACCTGTATCCCATGTCATTCGCACAGGCGGAATATGATCGATAAGCTGCCATTTCTCTATCTCCCGGAAAAAGGCCAGTAGCTGCTTCGGATCACCACCGTAAGTGGTTTGATCATTTTCGATCAACAGCTGAACGGTATGCCCTTTCTGCTGCTCACTTGTATTTAATGGTAAATAATACGCTTTCATAAATGATCCAAGTTGATCCAGCGGCGATAGCTCTGCCTCGTAATGTCCAAGTGAAAGCTTCACCTGATCGGCTCCAAGCTGCTCGGCTTCGCTCAGTGCCAGAGAGAGTACATCGATATCCAGCTGATGATCTTCCCGCCAGAGCTGCATCGGAACCGAGTAGACCGTTGTCTGCAGGCCTGCACTCTGTATCGCCTGCCTGCATTGCTGCAGCTGTTCTGCGATAGGATCGGTATGTGTGAACAGCTCTCTGCGGATCTCGATCCCCTCTGCTCCCAGCTTCGCAGTTCTGAATACTGCCTCTATCTGGGTCTGCTGCCCAGCGACCACTTCGCTAAATACCGATGCAGGAATGATGATTTGTCTCATGATGCATGCTCCTTCCTCTCTCTTTGGATCGCTATTCTTCTTACATCACTGTTTTCCTTAAATCACTGCCACTGCTTGTTAATGACAATTTGTCAGATGATCTGCTATATAAATCAATTATTATTTTGTACTTTATCGATTATCGTTCTGCTATACATATAAACAGTTAATCGCTTACATAAACCGATTTAGTAAATCGATTTATAAACACAGTATAAACCTGTCATTTCGCAAATACAACCTTTTTTTGAAAGCGTTATCTAATCTGGCTAAATAGCCTGTATGTAGTCGGCTTTCGTTAGGCACTCTACCGTATCATCCACTATTGGATGAACGAAAATGATTCCAAGCAGATCTGCCCTACACAAAAACGCAGCCTCCCCCTGAGGAGCAGCTGCGTTGGGTCCATCATACTATTTCGTTTTGTTTCTATTTATACGTAGATTCTATTTTTACGATATTTCTCTAATAGAAGCTGTATTTATGCTGATAGAGAGGTACTTGACCAACATCAGTTGTCTCCTACGTTCTCTATGCTTATGCTATCCGTCCAGTCACTTCTGTACAGCATGACCCGACGATTCCCGAATCATCAGGCGGCAGGAGAACTGCTTTTCCTGAACAGGCGGCCATTCCTGTCCACGGCTCTCGGCTTCAATATCAGCCAGCAGCATCGCAGCCGCTTCTCTGCCCATCTCGTGAGCAGGCTGTACAATTGTCGACAGTGTCGGTGTGAGCAACTCTGCGAACGGAATATTGTCGAATACGATCAGCGCCACATCCTGTGGAATCTGCAGTCTTCGTTCCTTGAGAAATGCCAGCGCTTCCAGTAGTACCAGATCGTTACCGGCGATAATCGCTTCCGGCAAAGCATCCTGCTGCTCCAGCTCCTCCAGTCGCTGCCGAAGCTGCTTGACGTCTTCGGAGATGACCAGCGGCTGCATGTGGGGCAAGTGCTCCTGCATCGCTCTATTATAGCCTTCCACACGCTCCAGCCGGGTTGAAATCGATAATGGCGCGGTCAACATCGCTATCCGTTGGTATCCGGCTTCGATCAGATGAGTGGTAGCTTCGTGGGCAGCCTGTTCATTTTCCACAACGACACGATTAACCGGTACATCTTCCAGCTTGCGGTCGATAAAGACCAGCGGGAATTTCTCGTCGACCAGCTTGCGGTAGACCGGTGTGAGCGGACCGGATGGAAAAGCGATAACACCATCTACCTGCTTGGAACGAAGCATTTCCAGATCATTCTGTTCGCGGCTCTGGTCTTCATCGGTATTGCAGAGGATAACGCTGATTCCCTGCTCCCGGCAGTAGCTCTCGATACCACGGCAGATCTCAATCGAGAAGTGGTGCAGCATATTCGCTACAATTACGCCGATCGTAAAGGTACGCTTTTGCTTGAGTCCACGCGCCAGTATATTAGGCCGGTAATCCAGCGCTTCAATTGAAGCTTCAATCCGCGCTCGTGTAGCAGCACTCATATATTCATAACGCCCGTTGAGGTACTGGGAGATAGTGCTTTTGGATACACCTGCCTCACGGGCCACATCAGCCATTGTTACTTTTGCCATGATTGCACTGCCTTTCTGTAATGACCATTCTACTCCCTATCATAACCCAAAACAGGATAAAAAAGAGACCGTTCCTCTGGTAGCGAATATTCGGTCTCTTATAAAATGAACAAAAAATTTATTTTAATTATTTTTCGTAGGATAAAAGGGTATTGAACAGCTGCTGAATCTCTGCCGAGATCGTAGACATATTCTGCAGGGCTTCCTGGAAATTCACGACCAGTTGGGCTTGCTGCGTCGATGAAGAGGAAATCTGCGAAATATCCCCTTCCATCTGCACGATAGCGCTGCGGATATCATTGAGTGAATCTTCGATCTGTCCGGTTGCCTGTTTGGCATCGACCGACAGCTTACGCACTTCCTGAGCAACGACGCTGAAGCCTGCACCTGCCTCACCGGCACGAGCTGCTTCAATCGCTGCATTAAGTCCCAGCAGATTAGTCTGCTCGGAAATCTCACGGATCAGCCCGGTAATCTGGGTAACCGAGGACGATTTGCGTACGGCTTCCTTGGAATTGCGAAGTACCTGATCAGATACTGAAGACAGTTGATCGGAATGGGAAGAGACATGATGTACATTATTCACCAGCTGACTGGTAATATCAGCGGCCGCTTTCATCAATTCTTCCATTCGGTGCCGGTTATCCATACTCATACCCAGGGCAATAGCAGCGACGATATGTCTTTTCTCATCGTGAATGGGTACGTAGACTACATCTACAGCCGTTCCCAGTACTTCTTTGGGAAAATGTAAAAAGCTGCGCTCGGTTTTGCTTTTTAAAAAGCCAAAATTCTGCTGATCGGACGGCAGTATATCTCCTTTGTTCAGACCAATGCTAAACGACCGGGCGGGTGAAGAATATAATACACGTTCACGATCCATGACAACCAGCATACAATCTTCACGCATCAGCTGCTGTATGTACGGCATCGACTGAATAACGGATTCTACAATACTCATTTTGATATCCCCCTGAATAATGGTTTGGACAAACCCTGCTTATATAATATCGGCAGGGCTGCGGCTATCCATAATATGCAAGGGGATAATTCCCAAATATAGATAGGCTAGGGTTGCAGCCGGATGGGCTGATATGCCAGCGCTTCATCGACAATCTGCTCGGCTGTCAGTTCCCGCTTATCCCAGAAAATCAGATTGCTGACCTCCGGATGCGGAACATTCTGCTCCAGCTGCTCCAGCAGATGGTCCTGCTCCTGCTCAGTGCCTTCTCCATTTTGAATCTTCGTAACCAGCACTATCAATTGTTCGCGATCCATTGGACATGTCTCCTGTTCCTCTCTGATGATCATAGCGCATTCCACCATGTCGGATCATCCTATCCTATGAGGTGATGGGCTCATCCATTCCTGTAGTCAACAATACGCGCCGCTACTATTTACCCGCCTCATGTCCCAGAGCATTCTGTAGATTACAATAAAAAGCCGCAAGATCCGCCTGCTGCGTCAGACCGGACACCTGTCCATCTCCGAGCTCCATAATGCTCCACGGTCCATCCTGCTGCTTGACCACATCCATGGTAAAAAAACGACTGGCTACCCTGCCTGCGATCTCGATAAACATTTCCAAAGGAGGCATTGTATTCCCGTACTCTCCTTCGTCCCAGTATTCGGTTACAAATATGGGCTGCCCATCCAGGAAAAACAGACGAAATTCCCTGGACAACGGCATTCCGCTTTGCGGATGATCGGTCAGATGCTCCAGCTGATAATATTCACGAATGACCAGTCCACCGCTCAGCTGTTCCCCTTGACGCTCTACAAAGCGGCGAATGATCTGTGAAGCCTGTTCCCTGTTTCCCAGTTCAGGGATATAGCAGGCTTCTGCCCACTCGTGCTTGCGTGACTTTATATAGTCTTTGACAATGGCTGGGCCGTCTCCAAGAGTGCTGACAGCTGCAAATACCGTATCCAGCTGCTCATCGATATCCTCTACAGGAATATGAATCGTATGCGGTGTATATTCCCTGATTGTCTCATAGGCATTGGGAAAGTAATGACAGTGCGCATATTGCTCAGTGGTGTTAATCAGCTGTACATTACGCTGTAGCAGTGCCTTGTAGAGATGACCATATACCTCTGCTTCCATCATCCAGCCACGGTAGACTGCCTGCTGTACCTTCTCGTATCGGTTTACCCTGGCTATGGCTTGTTGAGTCCTGCCGTCCAGCAACTGCTCCAGCTCAATAAGCGCGGTCTGGATTCCCTGCTGCCGGGCTGTCTCATATTCATCCAGATACTCATCATCGACAGCATATGGATTCATCATATGACTGCAAAATAAAATCAACATTCTAGTTTCCTGCTTTCCTGAATAATAGTCAGAAAATAATTGCGGTATGTATCAGGAACCCTGCAGATAGATATCTACAGGATTCCTGCAGAGAATCAGCTATCCATGTATCGTTATATTACAGCATACAGCTGTTATGCTGCATATCGGAAGACTAATCTGCCCCAAAGGCTAACTTGCTGCTCTGCTTGCTTTTTGACTCTATCCATCATTATCGTACTAATTGCTGTTATTTTCCCCATTTACTATTTAAGTTGTTAGTAGACGTTCGCATAGTTATAGGATGCGCTTGACGACGATCCCCGTTGTCCGGGTCAATCGTTACTTGAGTACATTCGCTCTTTATCTAGGGTCGCTGTCACTTTCCCACGTGTAGGTCGTCTCAATGGTAACGTCCGCTTTGCCTGTTGTCGATAGCATCACCCGATAGGGTACAGGCGGGATGTGAATGACATCGGTCGGTACGCGGTAATAGACACTTTTGGAGCCTTCAATCAGCTTGACCTGAACCGGATCCCACTTGCGCGTCTTGAAGTTGTATTTCTCGATCGATACGATCATCCGGCCATCTTGTTGTACATCCAGACCTACATAGCTGTCTCCGGACGAATTGAACTGTGCAGCTTTAAAGGCACCGCTGTCTTTGGTCAGCGTGTAATAATCAACCGTAGTGTCAGAGGTGTCCTGAGTAGTAATCGTTCCTCCACCCTGTGCAGCAACGTCGCTCAGGGGTGCTGCACTTGCGTATCCACCTGCTGTAGTAGTAAGCAATGCTCCTGTTAGCAATAAAGTGTAATATTTAGAATTTTTCATGGTTTCCCTCTCTTCCTTTCGTCTCCAGAAAAGTACAAATCAATTTGTAAATAAGTTTACATCCAACCAGTCTGCTGAGGCTCTCACCTCCCTTCCAGGCCAATCCCTTTCTCGATGGTGATAAATCTCTATGTAGCTGCGGGCTCATGCTCAACCTATACTATACTGTAATTTTAGTCGGATATATAACAGGCCGTATGATTCCAGTTTCGCATAAAAGATCGATAAAGATCACTTTTGAGATTGTTGTTAGCATATAGCTAAGAGGCTTATGAAAATTGTTTTAACCTCTTCCAGCTGTTTGCAAACATCCAGAAAGATTCATTTATCTATTTCAAACCCATCAGCTAAATGGGTTTAGTCCGCTTCACCAGCGGGCTGGCGTGTTAAAATAAAATTAGTAGAATTTATAGAATCAAGACGGTTATTTTAGCCGAATACCCACTTTGGTAAGGGAGGTTATTGTTATGACAGACAGTATATCCACACCTTTGGGAACGTTAATTATCCATCAACCGGACCGGGGCCCGGCGCTGGCTCAGGGCACACTGTACGAAGGGCATCCGGAAGGTGTTTTTTTCTCTATTCAAGTGAATCAGGAACATTCCACCGAGCATCTGCCTTACGGCTTTATCCGGGACAAGCTGCATCATCTAGATCGCTACTGCCAGCATGCCCGGCAGTTCCTTATCGCTGAATTCGGCTGCCCTGACGGTGAGGAATCCACCTTCATCACCCATCCGGAAGTGACATTCTGGGATGACCTCTACTGGTCGGTACGATTCGCAGAAGGGACGCTGGATATTTGTCGTCCAAACGGAGTATTGGTGCACTGGAAAGGGGAGCAGATTATCGGATATGACGATTTATCGGTTAGGTTAGAAGTCTAGAAACAGCGGTCAGGCGCGTCGGCTTGCAGATGGAATAAGGAACAGGATAGTCATTGTTTTGGTAATTCATCATGTGCTGTATGTACTTTACGTCCGAGCCATTCCAATCGGGGAATATTAGTAACATCTGTATCCGGATAATCGGAGCTATCATGTGTAGTGAGTCTGAATTTGTACCATGTTACGCCTGCAGAGTATTCTGCCTGAGCAGCATGACGATCAAATGTTAGTCTTCCAGTTATAGTAAACGTCAACTCATGTATAGTCAGGCTGGTAACCCGTACCCGTTCGAGGATGACAGCTTGCAGGCTGGATTGCGGTGGCAGTTTTCTGGTGGAGCGAAGTATATCGGCCAATCGTGCCGGCAGAATATTTTGCGCGAGCTGGTATTCATATGCTTCGAATAATTGCTGCCGAGTATGTTCTATATACGCCAGTAAATCTGCAAATAGACAGACGGCCTGCCGCGATTCCTGCTGAGCCTGGGCAATAGGTAATTTTGCATATTCTTCCTGTGTATAATTGAAACCGTTCAACGGACGAATAAATTGCTGCTCCAGCTCTTCACTGACTTTACTCATATCCAAATTTAATTCACTCACAATGAACTCATCCAACAGCTTATTTTTGATAGCATATAGTGTACGAGATGTATGTATCAATCTATCATCACTTTCACGTTCCCTATCATACCAATCACAAAGATCCAGATCGTTATCAGGTGCCATACGGTTCAATATCATAACCATTACTTCCTGAAAAGAAGGCGCAAAATTATATATATGTTCGCCCTCTTCAAAATGATCCAGCTTGCGAAGTGCAAAAGTCAGTTTTACCTTTTCGTTGTAATTCAATAGATGCAGGACATGATCAAATTGCTCTTCATACATGGTGTGATTCTCCTAAATTGATCTGTTTCCATTCATGTTCATGATTCTTTTCATAAATAATCAGGCTTGTATCAGGAAATCTCTCGCTCAATTTCTGTCTGACTTCATACTCACTGCAATTCTGTTCTACATACATTTCATCCTGCAAAAATGCAATAACTATAGAGCAGCTTTTGTCAGCATTGGCTAAGTATAATCCGAATAATTCATTGTACTGAGTATTAAAATATACTCTTGTGCATTTTATTTCAAATCGGATATCTTCCTTTACTTCTACCAATTTCTCATAACTGCAAATAAATTAAAATCATCTAATTCATAGACAGAACGTGAGGAAAGCAATGGATTCATACCTCTTATGTATAATCCTACAACTTCACTATTCTTCTTCTCAAAGAAAAGAACATGATCCAGCCTTTCATTATCTTCCTCATCATGTAAATAAATAATATTTAAAAGCTCTTTTCCCACGAAAAAATAATCAATCTTTTTCATGAACGATAGTATATAGTTATTCAACTGCATCCTCACTTTCCGGTTAGCTACTCTACCATTTCCTTTATGCAAATGGAGTAGCCTCTGTTCCAAAACTGAATCTAATCTCCAATCAGCTTGCTCTGTCTGCACTCAGACTACACCGATCAATATACGAAACTGTATTGCCATTCTCATACGCATAACAGTTTATCGTCAGTCCATTATGGATACTGCCTGTCAGCATATCTCGATTTATAAGTTGTTAGCAAACCAACTATGATCTAGAATTCTATTGCCATGATTCATCATTTGTCTTTTTATTTCTTCTGACAGTTTACTATCTTCAATGATAACAGCCGCTTTATTTGGAATATCTACAATAGCATATTTATTTTGGTTCACTTCGAGTAAAGCATATTGATCTTTGTGTATGGTCCACATGTCTTTGTAATTATTAAGATCCATTTCTTCCTCCTAGTGAGTATAGATGCACGGGTTGATTCTGATGTAGATAGTTTTATCTATAATTGCTTATGCTTTTTTTGTACTAATTTTGGATTAGCTGTATAACTAAATTTCTTTATTAGATAAACCTTAATATAAATAAATTCTATTTAGGCTACATGTAAAAAAATCATGTGTTTTATATTATTATCATCATTGTAGCCATACATTCACGTTATAACTTTTCGCTGTTTCTAACAAAGCATCAAAGAGTGGGCGATCTCCGACTTCTTCAAAAACGGATTCAGTTAGCAACTTTCGGTCTTCGATCTGTTTCGCTTTGATCTCTTTTAACCAAGCGTATTGATCTAATGCTTCTCGTGCAATTTGATGATCTTTCCAGATCAAAGTAAAAGGGGCTTCAGCGCCATAATCCCCATGGAAGCAATCAATCATGGAATTTATATCAAAACCATAATATCCACCGGGACCATGAATGGCTTCTCCCAATGCACAGAAAAAAGAAGAATAATCTATTATATCTTTTCCCTCCAGTATAAAATTCGATCCTTTTCGCTGATAGTTTCTTTGATTTGCACCGTAATTCCGAACTACCTGTAACCATGCTCTTCTTTGCTTTTCTGATAAATCAGCCCATTCATTTCTTTGGGTAGGAACTGCCTCTATCCATCTATTCCAAATATAGCGTTCTTCTGGTGAGACTATCCTTTCTAATGATCCTGTCCAGACGATATTATCCGTTTCATTCAAAAAACCAGAATGATGATAATATATATTATCAAAAATAAAGAATGGAATTTCTCCAATACTTTCATCATTGGGTTTGGTAATACTAATGTAAATTAATCGACTTATTGATTCTTTATTTTTAGAAAGATAGCTTTTGAATTCTGTAGTAAATATAAATTCTTTCAATTGTAATTCATGAAATTTCATTTCTTCAGAAGTATGAATTTCACCATCCAGTCCAAGGATATCTTTACAATGACCTATAATCAATCCACTTAGATCGTCTCTAATTGTAAATTTAATAACTATTCCTACCACTTCCTTTTATGAACATTCTATACTCAAGTAATCATCAACCGTAATTACTTTATCATTGTACGACTTGCCAATAATTCATAGTATATTTATTCATCCTTCTCCCGACGAAAATATTTAGAAAGATTATTGTATGCCTTATTAATATCAGTACTTTCACATTTATTAATGATAAGACACATAGAAATCTTCTATATTCTCACTCTAATCCTTATAAATCCTTGTTAAAGCTTTTATCACAAGCATTTCATTCTTCCTCCGTAATCTAAAATATTGATATGGATGCTCTCAAAACCCAAACAAACTATACAAAATGCAATTTCTTTAAAAATTTATACCAGTCATCATTATGATAGTCAGGAACCAATGCTATATAGCCCGCACCAAAAACACAATTTTCAAAAAAAGAACACAGGTCACTACTTATACAATACAGCTGTTCCGTATCTGTATTAAACAGATAAACCGAGTTATTCTCTTTACATAGCAGCAAAGGTTCATACAAAATCTGTCCAATCTCAATCCATTTTTCGTGTTGTCCTTCTAACACCGAGACACGAAATTGATTTTCTTTCAATTCAGAATATGACCATAAATCAATAGAGCCATATCGTGCCCCATCCGATTTTTCTAAGAATATACTGTAGGCATCCACTTCCATCATAGAAGCAGCATTCAATTCAGCACCATTATTCATCTTTCCAATAATAATATTATCCTCTGAAGTTAATAATTCATTTCTAACCTTTTTAAAAATATCTTCTAAACGTTCCACAATCGCGCCTCCAGTTGATAATGGTATAGGAGTGTTATTTATTGAATGGCAGGTTCATTCGAGACCATGGGGCTCGCTGCAGTCAGGCAATACTCATCAATATCAATGAATTTTATTTTTTATCACATGGATATAGCCTTTATACGTCTCTTGTTGTTCATCGGACATCCAAATATCCGTTGCTAGATCTATTAAGTTGTTCTTTTCAATATTTTCAAGCATTCTATTCAATTTATACTTATAGGTTGAAAGTATCTCCGAACTAACAGATGATAACTTTTCCATTAGCTCCACTGAATCAATATCAGAATAGAATGGTGTATTTTGTTCATCAATCCTTTCAATAATTTCAAACGTCGCTAGATCTGTAAAAACATTCTGTCTAATACAACGAATCAAGTCGAATTCTGATAACTCACCCAGACATTTATCAGTAATACCAAAATACCACACAGGCAGTGACATCTCAGAAAATTTCGCTGCATTTTGTGCTGCACCTTCATATTCTTCCTTAGTCAAAAACTCTTTTAATTTCTTTTTTCTATTAATCATGTATAGTACTCCTATTATTATTTTGATGGGAATTCTCTGCCACGTAGATTATAATGATACGCCTTGTAGTTAATAGCTACATCTTCACATCCGATCATTTACCAGGCTTACGGTGTGCCGACATTGTCGGTCTCCATCAGCACCTGAGAGAATAAGGCATGTGTGTTGATAATTTGCTTGGTTGTGGATTAGCTATTTATTAAAAAAAGAAAACCTTGAGAGGTTATGAGCCAATCAAGATTTGCAGGTTCATTTCTTATTCATACAACTTCCCTACATAAAATAAATTTGCAAGAAAGTTCCAATCTATATTTTGTGGTATTGGTAAATTGTTATTTTTATAGTATCCTTCCATATCTTCTACCCACGACTTGATCCCTTCGAGAAAACTCTCCATATCTCTATTTTCCCAGTCATCAGGATTTGATTTAAAATCCTTAACTAACAAACTAATAAATTCTGTAAATTGATCTTTCTCCCTAACTTTTTTCACTTCTTTATATAATTCCATGTTCATATAACTCCCTCAATCATCTTCTTGAAAAATAAGTTTCTCGCACCAAATTTCCAATTTAATTGGATAAGCATCTACTACAATTACATACAAAGATCCATGTACTCCTTGATCTATTGTTTTTAAATTAATATCCCTCAAAAAACAGGGTGGCGATTCTTCTGTTTTCGACTTGCGATTATACTGTAAACAATGATCAAATATAACTTTATAACAATTTTCAAAAACATATGTATACCTCTTATCATTTGTGTAAGAAAATTGTATACGTTTAAATTCCGCCGCAATAATCAAATCTTCAAGAAGCATATCCCAATACTTATGGCTATCTATCATATCTTGAAAAAGTTCCGGTTTTTTCATACTATTCACCTCTCACTTTTTAGTAGGAATATGCCCATCTTACGCATTATAGGCTGCTTTATTCAATCAATCCCATACAGTATATTTTGTTTGAGAGTTTTTATTGTAATCATTATACAAGTGAATGTGATCATTTTTTTCAGCAAACAATTGCAGCTTAAATTTTAGAGAGGACTACATTTCACGTACAATTTGCTATTTCTTGACCATAATCGACCTATTTGGTGTATCGGCATAGCGTTATTTAGGGTATAAAAGTAAAGCATTGACGTACGCACAACAATTTCAAGAAATCTTTATACAGGTATTACAAGGGTTAGATGTGTTATTGGTTGAATGATGAGTTCATTCGACACTGGGTAGCCCACCAAAAAAAGAACCTTGAAAGGCACGAAGCCAATCAAGGTCATTTAGACACCAGTGGTAATTATGAGTTTATTATCTCATCACGCATCTTGCATATTAATACGTCATCATCCATTGAGACAGGATATAAATCACCGTCTTCAAATAGATTCTTTTTTGCTTCGTCATAACTATCAGCATATTCAATAACGTAGGAATCTAATAAGTTTAGAAAAGTTAATTTGAGATATTTCCCCTCTGATTCGTAAATCTCGTAATCGTTGATTTTCCTCTTCTTATAATTTAATTTCATAAGTAGCGCTATAATTTTATTTTCGATTGACTCCATAACGCACCTCTAAGTTTTATTTAATAAAATTTCCGTCCATGTCAAATCTCTGTGTCCCAGTGCTTCCTGAAGAGATTTTATAGTATGGAACATCCCCATGATAACTACTTCCTGGATGATATTGCAATATTCTATCACCGCCCCAATTAACTTTAAATCCTCCACCTTCTTCAAAAGGTACTCCTGAATAGTTTCGACTCTTATTTAGTGGTGTAGGATCATACCCGTTATCTTTTAGGTGCTTATAAAGTTCTTCAGGCTTTACCCCTTTTAACTTACTAGGGTCGTTCAAAATATCATCTAGTCCATTAAAATTCTTCAGAGTATTACCCTCACCCTTAGACAACATCAATCTCATATTGTCCCCAGCTGTAGGACGAGTCAACTTAGGTACAGCTCCAATTACATCATTCGCATGCGACCTCCCAATCTTACTAATCCACCAAGCTCCGCCTTCAATGGTCTCTTTTACGGCTCATTTACCAGCTACCTTACTACCTCGGAAGAGGCTGAGAAGTGTTCCTCCGCTCGCAGCTACTATATCAGCTACAGTACTAGCTCCCTCTGCCTCGGAATAAAACAAACGGTTATCCATAATGGATAACCGTGAATATCTTATGAGTCTGTGCTGACTATATTCTACCTAAACCTCTATCAGCTTCTATCTGAAGTTCTATCGTTTTAGGTCCCATGTATTTCTGTGCAGTCTCTAGAATTGATCTGTCATTTCCGAGTATTTCCAAAACCGTAACTGAAAATACGTTCATCAAGTAAGCATCTTCGTCATTAGATACTTCCTCAAAATATTTAAAAATACTTTCTAACAGATTGATGTTTTTTTCCTCGCTCAATAGTTTAATCACTTCGGGCATGAAGATACTCTCAATTATTACAGTTTCTAGAACCTCACCGTGATCTGCGATTGATTTTCTATACGCATCATTAGTTGACGGTAAGAAATCTAACATTTTTCTCAAGAATTCTTCTGATTTTTTATTCATCGTATCGATTCCTCTACTCAGATCCATTTTGTTATTAGCTATATAATAATTTTATAGCTGATGCTTCAATCGAAATCATCATCCACGTCCAAAGAATATGGGATCAATCTGGATTTCATGCAGATGTTCTGCTATCTATTAAATTTTAATACAAAAAGCCACTCCAAAGAGTGGCCTGAATGCAAATTTATATGTTAATTACGATCCATATTATACTAGCGCCTTGGCTGCAATATCACTACGTTGATGCTTGCCGGTAAATGTAATCTTCGCTGCCTGCTCATACGCTTGAGCCCGAGCCGAAGCAATATCCGCCCCTAGCCCTACAACACCCAGCACACGGCCGCCGTTGGTTACGAACTCTCCGTTCTCGTTCTTGCCGGTACCGGCGTGGAAGACGAGCGCTTCCGATGGATCGATATCCTCCAGACCTGCAATCGGCAGGCCTTTGGTATATGAACCCGGATAGCCTCCTGAAGCGAGGATGACGCAGACAGCGGATTCGTCGCTCCACTGGATATCCACGTCAGCCAGTGTACCATTGACCGTCGCTAGGAAAATATCCAGCAGATCGGTCTGAAGACGCGGCAGGACGACCTGGGTCTCCGGATCGCCGAAGCGGGCATTGAATTCCACCGTCTTGGGTTTGCCATCCGGAGTGATCATCAGACCGGCGAACAGCACGCCCTGGAACGGACGACCTTCTGCGACCATCGCCTTGGCTGTGGGAATAACGATCGTCTCGATCGCTTCTTCGATAATAGCCGGATCGATATGCGGCAGTGGGGAATAGGTGCCCATTCCGCCAGTATTCGGTCCTTCATCATTATCCAGGGCAGGCTTGTGATCCTGCGCGGCAGGCATGGCGCGTACCGTCTCCCCATCGACAAAGGCCAGGATCGACATCTCCTGTCCCTCCATGAACTCTTCGATAATCACACGGCTGCCGGCTTCGCCGAATATTTTGTCACGCATAATATTTTGTAGTGCTTCGACGGCCTCATGCATAGTGCGGGCGACGGTTACGCCTTTGCCTGCAGCCAGTCCGTCTGCTTTGATCACAATCGGTACGGGCTGACGGTTCAGGTAATTCAGCGCAGTGTCGTAATCGTCGAACTTGGCGTAGGCAGCTGTAGGGATGTTGTACTTATGCAGCAGGTCTTTCATAAAGGTCTTGCTGCCTTCGATTAGCGCTGCATTCTGACGAGGACCATACACCGGAATATTCCGTGCCTCGAACACATCCACGATTCCATCCGCGAGCGGATCGTCCGGGCCAACGACGACGAGGCCGACCTTTTTCTCAGCTGCAAAGTCTGCCAACTTCTCAAATTCACTTACCTGAATCGGCACACACTCGGCGATCTGTCCAATCCCTGCATTGCCGGGTGCGCAGTAGATCTGATTGACCTGCGGACTTTTGGCCAGCGACCAGATGATGGCATGTTCACGTCCACCGCTGCCGATAACGAGTATATCCATGAAGGGTCACGCTCCTTTTTGATTAAGAAAGTAATGAGCTGGATGAATAGTGATCATGCGGAAGAAGGCGGCTTCAATCCATATACGGAATAGACCTGTCGCTACAGCTTATTCCTCTCCACAATACAATAACTTAGCAAAACGGAGCCAAACTTGATGAAATTTGGCTCCGTTCGTTGGTTAGACTTTGAGATACAGCCGGAGAGATCCGCGGCATGCGCGCATCATGGATCATCCATCTCCGGAGTCCTCTAGAGTTCATGATGATACAGTTAACACAAAGTCTTAGTGCTTAAAGTGGCGTACGCCGGTGAATACCATCGCGATTCCATGCTCATTGGCTGCTTTGATGGATTCTTCGTCCTTGACCGAACCACCTGGCTGGATAATAGCTGTGATGCCTGCCTTCGCAGCGGCTTCAACGGTATCGCCCATCGGGAAGAAGGCGTCGGAAGCGAGTATCGCGCCTTTGGCTTTGTCGGCTGCCTGCTCGATGGCAATCTTGGCAGCGCCGACACGGTTCATCTGGCCTGCACCGACACCTACGGTCATATCGTCTGCTGCCAGTACGATCGCATTGGACTTGACATGCTTAACGACTTTCCAGCCGAACAGGAGCTGCTTCATCTCTTCGGCAGAAGGTGCACGGTCGGTGACTATTTTCAGATCTGCTTCGGTAATGGAATGCACGTCGCTATCCTGTACCACCATACCGCCTTCGACCATGGTTACGATATGCTGGGATTTGCGGTCTGCCGAAGCAGCGATTTCGCCCATTTTGAGCAGGCGGATATTTTTCTTTTTGGTCAGAATCTCCAGCGCTTCCGGGGTAAAGTCCGGTGCCAGGACAATCTCCAGGAAGATCTCGCTCAGCGGCTGTGCGGTCTCGGCGTCGATCGTACGGTTTGTCGCGACGATCCCGCCGAAGATGGAGGTTGGATCCGCATTGTAGGCTTTGTTGTAAGCTTCAGCGATGGTGGAACCTACGCCTACACCGCATGGGTTCATGTGCTTCACAGCTACAACAGCTGGCTCTGTAAATTCTTTGACGATCTGGAGTGCTGCGTTAGCATCATTGATGTTGTTGTAGGACAGTTCTTTGCCGTGCAGCTGTTCTGCCGTGGTCAGCGTTCCTGCCGGAGCCATCGGCTTGCGGTAAAAAGCAGCAGTCTGGTGCGGATTCTCTCCATAGCGCAGATCCTGAATTTTCTCGTACGTAACGGTATAACGTTCCGGCATCGGATTATCCAGCACCTCGGACAGATAATCAGAGATCAGGGAATCGTAAGCAGCAGTATGACGGAATACTTTGGCAGCGAGCTGCTTGCGTGTATCCAGCATCGTATCTCCCTCTGCACGAACTTCATCCAGAATAGTCGTGTAATCTGCCGCATCTACCACTACTGTCACAAAGGCATGATTCTTCGCCGCACTGCGCAGCATGGTTGGTCCGCCGATATCGATATTCTCGATTGCATCCTCATAGGACACATCCGGTTTGGAGATCGTTTCCTGGAACGGATACAGGTTAACGACAACGAGGTCGATATAGCCCAGTTCCAGCTCTTTCATTTGCTGCTGATGCTCTTCGCTATCGCGTACAGCCAGCAGACCACTATGTACAGCCGGATGCAGTGTTTTGACACGTCCGTCCAGAATTTCCGGGAATCCAGTCACATCGGAGATGCCGATAACCGGTACGCCTGCATCAGCCAGCAGATTCTTGGTGCCGCCGGTAGAGATGATTTCTACGCCCAGCTGAGAAAGCTCGCGGCAGAAATCGACTACGCCTGTTTTGTCGGATACGCTGACCAGTGCTCTTTTGATCGTCATGTTATAAAAAGCCTCCTTAAATGTATGGGCAGTCTGATAATACGTCCATCTTTCCGAAGTCCGATCCAGAAGCCCGAGTATCTTCTATCTACTTGCAAAGTGATGAACAGCACATCGAAGATCTGCTGTTTGTCTGTATGTCATCCTTTTAGGTAAATGTGTATATTTACTGTTCTACGATCACATGCCGGCCATCTTCAGCCAGCCGAACTTTACCTGCCGCAATATGAGCGACAACCTGCGGATACAGCGTCTGCTCAATCTGATGAATACGGGCAGCCAGCGTATCGGCCGTATCTCCGGCTTCAATTGGGAGCGACTGCTGGGCGATAATCGGGCCAGTATCCATCCCATTATCGACAAAATGAACCGTGATACCCGTCAGCTTCACACCATATTCCAGCGCCTGACCGATCGCATCCTTACCGGGAAAAGCCGGTAATAATGATGGATGCACATTGATCATGCGGCCTGTATATGGATTGACCATTGTCGGAGTGAGCAGACGCATATAGCCGGCCAGCACGATCAGATCAATCTGCCGCTGGGCCAATTCACCGAGAATCTCCAGCTCATACTCTTCCCGGCTGCTGTATTCCTTGGGCCGGAATACAAATGTATCTACTTCTGCATCGACAGCACGCTGAACAACCGGCGCCTCGGGCTTGTCGCATACGAGCAGTTCTATCGTTGCCGAGTTTAGCAAACCACTCTGCTGGGCATTCACCATCGCCTGAAAATTACTGCCTTGTCCGGACGCGAACACGGCAATTCGCAGCGGCTTCATTATACTTCCGCTCCTGTAAAGGTAACGATCTTCTCGCCCGCAGTTACTTTACCGATCAGATAGGCTGCTTCCCCTTGCTGCTTCAATACATCCAGCGCCTGTTCTGCCTGGTCGGCAGGTACGACAATCGCCATCCCGATTCCCATGTTAAAGGTGGTAAACATATCACGGTTGCTGATTGCACCCTTGGCCTGCATCAATTGGAAAATCGGCAGGATCGGCCAGCTGCCATACTCGATATCCACATTAACGCCCTCCGGCAGCATCCGCGGAATATTCTCGATAAATCCGCCACCGGTAATATGAGCCATGCCTTTCACCTGCACCGCTTCCTGCAGGGCAAGAGAAGACTTCACATAAATCTTCGTTGGCTCCAGTAGTACGTCGCCCAGTACGGCATTCCCCAGCTCGGCCACCTGTGCAGTCAGCTCATATCCGCTGTCTTCCAGCAGCAGCTTGCGCACGAGCGAGAAACCGTTGCTGTGTATGCCACTAGATGCCAGACCAATGACTGCATCGCCTGCTGCAATATTGCTGCCGGTGATGACTTTGGGCTTGTCCACGATGCCTACCGTAAAGCCGGCGATATCATACTCCCCTTCGGAGTACATGCCCGGCATCTCCGCCGTCTCGCCACCGATCAGCGCACAGCCTGCCTGGCGACAGCCATCGGCAATTCCGGATACAATCGCTTCGATCTTCTCCGGGATAACCCGGTCGCAAGCGAGATAATCGAGGAAAAAGAGCGGCTCCGCGCCCTGCACGATGATATCATTCACGCACATGGCTACCGCATCAATCCCGATCGTATCGTGCTTGTCCATAGCAAAAGCAAGCTTCAGCTTCGTACCGACACCATCGGTTCCGGATACCAGTACCGGCTCTTCGTACTTATCCTTGTTCAGGCCAAACAGCCCGCCGAAACCGCCGAGATCGGTCATAACTTCCGGACGGAACGTCGTTTTCACATGCTTCTTCATCCGCTCTACTGCTTCATTGCCTGCCGCGATATCAACTCCGGCTTTTTTGTATGCATCTGACACTGCCATCGCACCTTTCGTGGGTTCTTTGGACAGTGGCGGGTGGGATAGTTGGAAGAATTGGTGTTCTGGTGCTGCAGCGCTACGGGAATGGATCGTTCGGGCGTCGCCGTTGCGGGCTGACTTTTTGGGAACGACTGCTGCTGCAGTCAAAAGTCAGCCCGCAAATGCTCCTTCCTGAACGATTCCATTCCCTCCGCTGGGAGCACAAAGCACCCCTACTTCCAAATACTCACTCGCCGTCCATAAGATTGGGATTTCAGTTTTAAAAAGATTACGTATCTGGCTATTTCTATTTAAATTGTAGGGTTTGGATGAATCTGGTTTAGTTTTTATTTGTAAGGCTGTGATTTTAAGGAGGATTAAGAGGCTGTATGGTTGATTTTTTATTTCATCAACTCTTACATCTACCATCTTTACAAAACATCCCTATTCTCACTAGTAAAACATAACTCCTATCAAGTAAGATCAAAGCCCCTAATGTCTAAAACATTCTCTCCTGCAAAGCAGTCTAACCAGTTCCTCTCATTCTCGCCTACTTTTCTTTTCTCTCCCCTTTACCCCCAAGGGCTCTGAAACCGCCAGAGTCTCAGGAACATGGGGCGGGGAGTGCGGAGCGGAGGGGAAGGAAATAGACCGGAGATCGCCTTTTGAAATCGGGGGCCTTCCTCTACACGGGTCTACCTATTCAAAGGCCCCCGATTTCAACCGGGCGATCGCAGGCCTATTCCTTCCCCGCAGCGGACCCTATCACCGCCATCCATCGTTCCGAAACCTGGCGCAGTTCAGCACCCGCAGCCGAATTGTTCTTCGCCGCCGAAGTCGGTCTGAGTGGGATAATCGTTGTCAAAGCAGGCCATACACATGCCGCCTTTGTAATCGTCCTTGTTGTCTCCACCAA
>Ga0308161_1000365_pt1 | contig 78256 bp, 64 predicted proteins | sample PhyFR2_FD_201034 | JGI IMG/M metagenome (GOLD analysis project Ga0308161, IMG submission 201034) | Phyllosphere microbial communities from UC Gill Tract Community Farm, Albany, California, United States - DLSLF.R2 | ecosystem: Host-associated > Plants > Phyllosphere > Unclassified | place: USA...
CTTTCTTCAGTTCGACCGGATACGTCTTAAACGTCTGTCCTTTTTTTGCCATAAAAAATGCACCCCTAAATGCTCATTAGTTTACCCAAGGGGTTTTCTAATGTCCATTTTAAGGGGTGCACTCTATAGACGGATAGAGGCTCTTTTGTTCCGATAAGTATAACTGCTGGCTGCATCCTTATCCTAATTGACAACATTGTCAGATGCAGCATGCAACCATGATTGATCTTGTTTGTGCAATAGAGGGTTCACGAGATCACTTGCCAATTAAATAATATCGCGATACACCATAAAGAAGCTGATTACAGCTACACATACGGCCAGTCCGATGCTGAGCGAACGGATCTTGGCAGAATGAGCAGAGATATCTCTTTTCTGCTGAATATCAGCCAGTGCGAGCCGCAGGGGCTTGCCCATGATACCGCCAAAAGCTGCAATTGCCAGCAGTAGTACAACGACTACGATCATCCAAGCAATACTGTATGTACCTTGCGTCATCAGATAGCCACCAGTCAGCAGCTGTACAATCAGACCAAACTGTGCCACACGATTAAGCGTACGCACGATTGAAATGGCACCTGACTGCGCCTGGGCATCCCAGCTGCCCAGTTTGCCTGCCACAATCGGCAATACCAGATAGAACCCTGTTGAGAGAGCTCCCAAAATGTGTAAAAATACGAGAATTTGAATCACTGCATATCCTCCCCATCTGTGTTGATATGATTTCATTTCCTTGTTGCTGCATTATTATTTTAACGAATGATCTGTGAAAAATATACTGTTTTGGATTCAGGTTGTGTCCAAACGATGAACAAGTTCCCTTTCTCCCTCCATACAAAAAGGCTGGTTCTCCGCCCTATGACGAAGAACCAGCCTTTTTTATAAAATCATGACGATGGAATTACCCAACAGTATGATGACCGACAGAGATGGATACACTTTCTCTGAATGCTACCTGTCTGTATCCAGGAGGTTACATCAGAAGATAATGTTCTCTCTATAGATCATCAGCCTGTTACCACCTTGATCACGCTGCGTACGGATTCGGCAGACTTGTCCAGTGCTGCTTTCTCCTCAGAAGTAAGCTCCAGTTCAAAAATCTTTTCAATGCCGTCGCCGCCCAGAATAGCAGGTACGCCCATGAACAGATTCTCATAGCCATATTCCCCTTCGAGATAAGCAATCACTGGCAAAATACGCTTCTTGTCCTTGAGCACCGCTTCAGTCATCTGTACGAGAGAAGCTGCAGGCGCATAGTAGGCGCTGCCGTTGCCAAGCAGGTTGACGATCTCGCCGCCACCTACACGGGTACGTTGTACTATGGCTTCGATCCGTTCGCTGGAAATGAGAGTATCGATCGGAATCCCGCCTACGCTGGAATAGCGTACGAGCGGTACCATATCGTCTCCATGACCACCAAGCACAAAGCCGCGTACATCTTCTACCGATATATTCAGTTCCTCGGCGATAAAGGTACAATAACGTGCCGTATCGAGTACACCCGATTGACCAATCACCCGGTTTTTGGGGAAGCCCAGTGCCTGATAGGCAACATGGGTCATCGCATCGACCGGATTGCTCAGAATAATCACAATAGACTCGGGAGCCTGCTGCTTGACCTGCTCGCAGACCGACCGGACAATACCGGCATTGGTATTGACCAGATCGTCGCGGCTCATGCCAGGCTTGCGTGCTACCCCTGCCGTAATAATGACTACATCGGAGTCCTTGGTATCGTTATAGTCAGAAGTCCCTTTGATCTGGCTGTCAAACCCCTGAACAGGGCTGGCCTCCATCATGTCAAGCGCTTTTCCCTTAGTCGGATTCTCCAGCTGTGGAATATCTACCAGTACAACGTCTCCCAGCTCTTTTTGGGCGAGCATGAGAGCCGTTGTGGCACCGGTAAATCCGGCGCCAACCACGGTGATTTTTCTGCGCTTAATCGCTGTCATCGGTTCATCTCCTTACATGTTTTCGATAACTTTATCGGCAAACTCGGAGCATTTCACTTCTGTCGCCTGATCCATCAGACGTGCGAAATCGTAAGTTACAGTTTTGTTGTTGATCGATGTTTCCAGACCTTTGTAGATCAGGTCAGCCGCTTCCTGCCAGCCCAGATGCTCAAGCATCATAACGCCGGACAGAATAACGGAACCTGGGTTAACTACGTCTTTGTCTGCATATTTTGGAGCTGTACCGTGCGTAGCTTCGAAGATTGCATGACCTGTTACATAGTTAATGTTGGCGCCCGGAGCGATACCGATACCACCAACCTGTGCTGCCAGTGCATCGGACAGATAGTCACCGTTCAGGTTCAGCGTAGCGATTACATCGAACTCGGCTGGACGTGTCAGGACCTGCTGCAGCGCGATATCGGCAATCGCATCTTTTACGATGATTTTGCCAGCATCTTCAGCTGCTTTTTGTGCTGCATTGGCAGCGTCTGCGCCTTGCTCGTCTTTGATTTTATCGTATTGTGCCCAAGTAAATACTTTGTCGCCGAATTCAGCTTCAGCCACTTCGTAACCCCAGTTTTTGAAAGCACCTTCAGTAAATTTCATGATGTTACCTTTGTGTACCAGCGTTACGCTCTTACGGCCATGATCGACTGCATATTGTACCGCAGCACGAACCAGACGCTTGGAACCTTCTTCGGATACTGGTTTGATACCAATACCGGAAGTTTCCGGGAAGCGGATTTTGTTAACGCCCATTTCGTTTTTCAGGAATTCCAGTACTTTTTTCACTTCTTCCGTACCTTCTTGATACTCGATACCTGCATAGATATCCTCAGTGTTCTCACGGAAGATAACCATGTCTACGAGTTCAGGACGTTTTACCGGAGAAGGTACACCGTCAAAGTAACGAACAGGACGCAGACATACGTACAGATCCAGTTCCTGACGCAGAGCAACGTTCAGGGAACGAATACCACCGCCGATAGGCGTAGTCAGTGGTCCCTTGATTGCTACAGTATATTCACGGATTGCTTCCAGCGTATCGGCTGGCAGCCATTCTCCGTATGTATTAAACGCTTTCTCACCGGCAAATACTTCGTACCAGGCGATTTTTTTGGAGCCGCCATAAGCTTTTTCTACGGCTGCATCCAGCACGCGTACAGAAGCTTTCCAGATGTCGCGTCCTGTACCGTCACCTTCGATAAAAGGAATGATCGGGTTGTTAGGCACCTGCAAATTTCCATTTTCAATCTTGATCTGCTCACCAGCAGTCGGCAGTTCGTATTTTTCAAAGTTCGGCATGATTAAGCTCCTCCTCAGTATTATGGTTGATCCACATCATTCAATCGGTACTGCAAAGTAGTGCGGGCGTCAGCCCTTTGTCAGCCATCCGTTGGTATACTGCACAGTACAGGATTCAGAGCACATTCCGGTAAGGCTGTTGGCATGGATCGCTCAACAACCTGGACCTATCCATAAACGGCCATCTGTCATCTGTATACACAGACGTCCGTGTACATTATGGTATCGACCCTCATCCTGGCTTTGTGATTCTTTTCCTTGACGTGCAGTTATTAACGGTTGTCTTTATTTTAGCAGACGCCACAAGAATTTGGAAACCCGGTTTCAACAGATAAAATCCGGCGGCTATAATTAACGTTCTGTAACCGGACGATATTCCTGGTTGTTCGGTCCAACATACTCGGCGCGAGGGCGAATAATGCGGTTATTTTCGTACTGTTCCAGAATGTGTGCAGCCCATCCGGATACACGGCTGATTGCAAAAATCGGCGTAAACAGATTACGAGGAATGCCCAGCATGGTGTACACCGAAGCAGAGTAGAAATCTACGTTTGGCTTCAGTCCTTTGCTGCCGGTGACAATATCTTCAATCTGTACAGACATGTTATACAGACTCAGATTATTGTTCATTTCGCCCAGTTCGCGGGACATTTTCTGGAGATGCTTGGCACGCGGATCTCCGTTTTTGTATACACGGTGACCAAAGCCCATAATTTTGACTTTATTGCTCAGTTGTTCCTGAATGTAGCTCTCTACGCGATCTTCCGAACCGATTTCTTCCAGCATTTTCATTACGGCTTCATTGGCTCCACCATGCAGGGGACCTTTGAGCGCTCCGATTGCGGAAGTAATACCGGAATAGATATCGGACAGCGTCGCTACAGTCACACGGGCAGCAAATGTGGAAGCATTCAGTTCATGATCGGCATGCAGTACAAGTGCCTGATCCAGTGCCTTGATCGCTGTATCTTCCGGCTGCTTGCCGGTAAGCATATACAAGAAATTATGTGCAATCGATACACCCTGCAGCGGAGCAACAGGTTCCTGACCTTCGGCAATACGGCCCAGTGCAGCTACAATAGCAGGCAGCTGCGCCTGTAGTTTGATTACTTTCAGTTCATTGGCCTCACGGCTCATATCATCAGCTTGCTCATCATATAGAGCCAGAGCAGATATCGCACTGCGCAAAGCAGCCATACGATTCATATCTTTAGGGTAGAGTTTCATTTGCTCAATCAAGGCATCCGGCAATACTGCATATTTATCCAGATCCTTTTGCAACTGGTCAAGCTCGTTCTGATTTGGCAGCTTACCAAACCAGAGCAAATAGGCGACTTCCTCAAAGCTAGCGTTAACGGCCAGATCATCAATGTCATAACCGCGATAAGTTAAAACACCATCAACGATCGAGCTGATCGATGAACTTGCTGCTACAACGCCTTCCAAACCTTTGGTAGCTGTCATATTACTCTCTCCTTTGCAGAACGATTCTTGAAGTTTTTTGTTCATTCGATAAAATGAAAACATTTACATTTTAAAAAATGTAAAAAATATGAAGATGATAAGATGCAGGGATACAGGGTCACCTGGCCGACAAGTTATAGAAACATCTGCCATTAACCTTCCAAGAACCTTATATCATCATACTTTATTTTGACGGAGTTGTGAACAAAAGTAGTCTTCTGACGGGGTATCAAATTGTTTTATCGCAAAGATAACATTTTTTTGTAAGCATTTACAATGATTGATTATACGTTTTTATGTATCTGTTTCTCCAATAGAATAGTGAGCAAGCCGACAGGTAGATCCCTATCGGCTCGCTTAGAATATATTAAATTCAGTATTACCTATCAACCTGCATAGAATATCCAATCCAATAGTCTACTCAGTCCGTATACTCTATGCTGCATAAAAGATGAATTACAGCCTGGTTGATGGAGCTACTCCTTACTTATCATCTTCATTCATATTGTAGACACTATTCCATACATCCTCCAATGTCCAACAAGTCCATTCCTTCACATCGGTCTTACCGCCTGCTGCAAAAAGTTCTATTCCGGTCATCGCTCCAGTCGGATAAATGCGACTGGTTAGAGTGGCCCGTCCCTCATTGGCAAACACTTCTATAGAAGAACGATCAAGGAATAGGCGCAAGGTCAGCAGGCCATCATGCTGCAGCGGCGCCATACGGATTCCATCCTGTGGCTTGCCCGATTTGGAAGCATCGAGTGTTAACTTGCCTTCAGCGATATCATACGTAATAACGGTCTTATCGACTGCTCCACTGTACAGAGTCAATCCAACCTTATTGGACTGACTATTATTCAAATCAAATACCACGAGGATTTCCAGCAATGATTCAGTCACTGTCTCATGACGACGCTCTGTTACAGCGAAACTTTCACCTAATCGGTACTGCTCGCGGCGCAGCAATTTGATTTCTTCGACAGGGTTCATAAGCAAGCGTCCATCTTCATCCAGATTTAGTACACGCGGCAAAGTCAGTGCACCTGCCCAGCCATGAGCCTTGGTCGGCATATCCGACTCCCACATATCCATCCAGCCAATCGCTATGCGGCGCCCTTTGTTATCCAGCAGAGTTTGCACAGCATAAAAATCATGTCCATGATCCATCTCCCGGAATTCACCATGCCGGAAATCATTGCTTGCATAATCATAGTCACCTACCAGATAACCGGTCTGGAACAGATTCAAGTAACGTTCCTCTTCACGCTCCATCCCCTGCGGTGAGAACAGCAGTACATACCGTCCATCCAATTCGAAAAAGTCAGGACATTCCCACATAAACCCTAGCGTTCCATCGCTTGCAGCCAGTACACCACTATACGTCCATGCTCGTAAATCCGGTGAATGATACAGGATAACACGCCCGTAACCATCCGGAGTAGCGTTACCCAGTACCATGTACCATGTATCATTATGCTTCCACACTTTCGGATCACGGAAATGATGGGCACTGTCTGCCGGAGGCTCGGCAATAACCGGATTTGACTCATATTTTTCAAAAGTAATCCCATCATGACTAACCGCAATATTCTGGTTCTGCGTAAATAAATCCTTATCCCGGTCTGTATAGTGATGTCCCGTATAAATAAGTGTCAGCACACCATTATCGTCTACCGCACTACCGGAAAAGCAGCCGTCCCGATCACAATCATCGCCTGGTGCCAATGCAATCGGACAGTGCTCCCAATGAACAAGATCACTGCTCTTGACATGTCCCCAGTGCATCGGTCCCCAATTCTCATCGTACGGATGATGCTGGTAAAAGACATGATATTCTCCATTGAACTGCACCAGACCGTTCGGATCATTAATCCAGTTAGCTGGAGCTGCAATATGATAGCCTGGGCGATACTGTGGGTTGATTTTTTGGCCGGAGAGTTGTAATGCTTCGACGGCTTGCTGGATAGAATGAAGTGTAGACATGGATGTTCCTCCTTGAATGTACTCAATAATACCGGTACATACAGCCTTAATAGCTATATGTAACAGGCATACGAGTGTTTTGTAATATGTTAGGTTATTTGCTGTGTTTCCAGCTTTCCTTTGAGCTGTGGTTTGGGATGTTTGTCGTTGAACAGTGTGAAGATCGAGATTACCGTAAACAATAGAACAAGCGCCCCCATAACCAGATAAGTAGCACGGAATCCAATATCATCGTACAGCGAGCCCGCAATCGGAGACAGTACAGCCTGGCCGACCTGGGACGCGAACTGAAATCCAACCAGATACAAAATCGAAGATAGCCTTGTATCAAAATGGGCAGCCAGATATTTGAAAATGGCAATCAACATAATTGGCAATTCCAGCGCGTGAATGAGCTTGACCGCCGAAATACCAATCGGCTCGAAAACAAGTCCGGAGCCTACAATACGTACAGCCATCAGCAAACCGGCAAAAATAAGCGATTTTTTGGCACCCAATTTGTTAACGATAAAGGGTGCCATAAACATCATGCCTGCTTCCAGAAATACCTGAAAGGAATTCAAGTAACCATATACCTGGTTGCCCACCTCATGGGATGGGAATAAGGAAGAATAATAAATCGGGAATTGCTGATCGTATACACCGTACACGCATGCTACACCGATCACATACAGCATAAAGTACCAGAATGAGCGAAGTGTAAACAGGTTGCCGATATCCTTCAGCGTAACAGAAGCCGCCTTTTCAAGTTCACGTTCCGACACATCAATCCGTACCGACAAAATGATACCAACAAGAATTACGGCGGACACCGAAGAAATCCAGAAATTGATATTCGGATTCAGGTTGAACAGCTGCCCAGCGAAAAAGGTAGCTGCTGCCCAGCCAAGCGAGCCCCACATCCGGGAACGTCCGTATTCAAAACCATACTTGCGGCTGACTTTTTCGACATATGTCTCAATCGCACCAACCCCTGCCAAAAATCCGACACTCAGAAACAATCCGCCTACAATCGCTCCCAGCCACACGTTCACCTGCAGTAAAGGACCATAAACAAAAACAAAAAAGGGCCCTGTAAATACAAGCAGTAAGCTAATAAAAAGCAGAATGTTTCTTTTTAATCCAATCTTGTCGGAAATATAGCCATACAGAGGTTGCGCACAAAGAGCAAAGATAGCGTTTACAGAGAAAATAAGACCATTTTGTGCTCCTGTCAGCTTCATTTCCTGTCCAAGCCAGATCGAGAACAAGGAATAGCTGGAAGACCAGCAAACGAAAAAGAAGAAAAAGTAAAGACTTAGCTTCCAGTACAGGCTTTTTGATACAGGCATAGGGCTCGCTCCTTTATTCATGTAAGTGCTTTCTTGCAAGAATTGTATGTCAACCGGTTTCATATGTCAACCGGATGACATAAAATAATTTTAGAGTTGAAAAATGGGCGAAACATATTACTGCATCAAAAAACGCCTTTATATTTAAAGGCGTTTGGATTCTATCTATACTAGCTACTCCGTCACTTGTACCATCAAGCCTCTCAGGCTGTAGTGCCCTCATACAGCTCGACAGGCAGTACAATTTGCTGTGCTTTCTCCTCAAATTCCCCTTCAATCTCCTGCAGCAGCAACGTTATGGCTGCATTTGCAATAGCTTCAATCGGCTGGCGTATGGTCGTCAGCTGTGGCATGAGCGAAGAAGTCACGGCGGTTCCATCATAACCGACAACTTTCAGATCCTCCGGAATAGATATACTGCGTCTACCGGCTTCGTAGATTACGGAGGCTGCAATCATATCATTACTCGCAAATATACCGTCTGCTTGAGGATGCTCATCCAAGGCGCGCCGTATCACAGCCAGCTGATCTTCGCGATCCAATGGCAGCTCCATCTCGTATGTATAATGCGGTAATCCGCGCTGCTGCATCATATCCTCAAATGCTTGCCGGCGGAGCTGGGCAGGCGTCTCCAATTCAGCTGGTCCATTAAAATGTAGGATGTATTCGCATCCACGCTCAATCAACCGCTGCGTTGCCAATCGGCCGCCCTCATAGTTGTCGGAGCTAACAACAGGAATAGTTTCGGACAAATAGCGGTCGATCGCCACTACAGCAAGATTGGTGCGTTTATAATTAAGTATCCCCCGGTTATGCGTCCCGACAATAATACCGTCTACCTGATTACGCATTAGCATTTCGGCGTATTGTTCTTCTTTATCGATCCGGTTCAGACTATTACATAGCAACACCTTAAGTCCATGTGCTGCACAAAGATTTTCAATATGAAAAGTCAGTTCCCCAAAAAAAGGATTAGCTGTTGTCGGCAAAATAAGTCCGATCAGATTAGTGCGCTTGTTAAACAGCGACCGTGCAATATCATTAGGGAAATAATGAAGCTCCTCCATGGCACTGCGTACTTTCTGTTTTGTTGCTTCGCTGACGTATCCCCTATTGTTCATCATACGCGACACTGTTGTCGGCGAGACGCCGGCTAATTTTGCAACATCTTCCAGTTTGGCTTTCATGCGGCAGCCTCCCTTTTTCCTTTTAGTATACCATTTGCCAAAGGGCAAAAAAAGAAATCGTGCTCTTCCGACAAATATTCTGCCGTTCAGGCAATTGCAGTCGTTTCAAAACTCAGGCTCGCCGTTTAACATCATGATATATACCTGATTACATACACTGTGCAGTGAGGAGATTGACCATTTTGAATACTACGATCCGCAACCGGATTCTTAGAGGAGTATGGGTACTGGTAGCCATTATCATTACGGCTATCGCTGTACGTTATTTGTTCCCACTGCTCTATCCACTGCTGCTTGCCTGGCTGTTCGCCTATGCGATGAATCCACTGATTCGTGTATTGCAGCGCCGTATGCGCTTTCCACGCTGGCTCGCGGTATCGGTATCGCTGCTGCTGTATTTTGGCGGATTACTTACTTTATTGTCGCTGCTGGTGACACGACTCGTGCAGGAGACCATTAATCTGACCAAAACGTTTAATGAGCATGTGGACAGCTGGCGGCAGATGTTGATCGGCTGGACGCAGAATGACCGGATTCAATCCATTACCGACGAAATCAGTACCTTTTTGCAGCAAAATCCTTATCAGGATACGATTAATGATAATCTGAATAAGACCACCCAGAGCGTATCGGGCGTAGTCAGCGGCATTGTGACCAGTCTACTCAATATGGTGCTTGATTTTCTAACTGCGCTGCCTAATTTCGCCTGGATTATTGTCGTGGTCGTCCTTTCTGCTTTCTTTATCAGTAATAGCTGGGAACGGCATACCCGTATTGTCGCTGGCTGGTTTCCATCAAGTATCCGCCAACCTGCAACCGCGATCTGGAGCGATTTGCAAAAAGCCCTGTTCGGCTATATCAAAGCCCAATTTATCCTCATTTCCATTACTGGCATTATCGTGATTATCGGACTATTTATTCTTAATGTGGAGTCGGCTTTATTAATCGGGCTGTTGATCGGTATGGTGGATCTGCTGCCATATCTGGGTGTAGGCATCGTTATGATTCCATGGGCACTATACAACTTTATGAGCGGAGATCTGAAGCTGGGGCTTGGTCTTAGCGTTCTATATGTCATTGTACTGATTGTCCGTCAGATGATGGAACCCAAAATACTCGCCAGCAATGTAGGGCTTGACCCGCTGGCTACGCTAATCAGCATGTTCGTCGGTCTGAAGCTATTCGGTGCTCTCGGACTGCTGATTGGTCCGGTCACTCTGGTGTTCGTATCGGCACTGAACCGCGCTAATGTATTTCGCGATCTGCGCAATTACATTGTCAACGGAAGAGTCCGGTAGGCAGGAATCGAGCCTTACTGCTTCCGTTTGCTGCTCCATAATACACCGCGCTTTACTACATTATAAGCAGAAATTCGTTTATTAGTTATCTATCCTTCTGCCCGCAGCATCCGCTGTCATCTTATACAACAAATAAAAAAGACTTCCTTTATGCCAAGGGAAGTCTTTTTCAGTGCTGACCGATTAGGGACGGTATATCGTAATTGAACCTTTTTTCATCCGCTTCTCAATCCATTTGAGCAACAGATTCCGATATAGTGGACGAGTCAGCGGAAATACAATTGTAAAACCGATCACATCGAGTACAAAGCCTGGCAAAACAAGCATGATACCGCCGATAAACACACATAATCCATCCAGCATTTTACGGCCGGGCGGCTGATTGGCATTGATAAGGGCTTTGGTATCTTCGAGTACTTTGCGTCCTTCAAACCTCATCATGACAATGCCGATCAGCGAGGTCAATATGAGCAGAATCAGCGTATTCCAGCCGCCAATCCATTCAATCATCTGAAGAAAAATGTACCATTCCAGGAGCGGCACAATAATAATTAATGCAGCAATCCACTTTTTCAACCCGTACCTCTCCTCTCTATTGCAAAGACCGTACAAGTGAATCATACAGCTGCGGCAGAACTTTATCAAGCCGCACCGGCGTAAACTCCCTGCTTACCCATACATGCTTGGTAGAACCGCCTGTCAGCGGCTCTCCAGGCAGCTCTGAGCCATCGGGGAAGGTGATACGTGGTCCTACAGCCGAAGCATCCCCTACTAGATTACAGTCCTCATCAGCAAGGAGATGAATTTTGTATTCATAATCAATACGCAGCCTGGAGAAATTGACAATCCGCGTATACACAGCCACCCGATCATCATACCGCGCCGGACGACCGTAACTCAGTGAAGCGTCTATCAGAGGGAGCAGCACCCCTGCCGCTTCCATATCCCGGTACCGAAATCCCAGATCGCGGATCATTTCGGTCCGTCCCAGTTCGAACCAGTTCAAATAATTGGTGTGATAGACGACCCCCATCGGGTCATTCTCCTGATAACGTACCCGAAACGAAATTCCATGCCATTCACTTGGCAGCTGCAGTTGTTCTCTTGCCATTGCTCTCTTCCTCCACTCTTCTCTTTTGTCATTCCTCTGTATATTACGTTTATTTTTCTATATAGATACACAGCAAATCAGCAAAAAAAGCAATGGAAGACTCCACTGCTTTCTTTGCATCGTACTATATAAGCACTATGCCGGATTATTTCGCGGACATTTGTGCTACTTTGATAAGGTTTGTAGAACCGGATTTGCCCAGTGGGATACCAGCTGTGATAACAACCAGATCGCCTTCTTTGAGCAGACCGGAATCTTTACCACCCTGCAGGGCGATATCGAACAGTTCATCTGTAGAATGAGCTTCTGTGCCTTTAACCGGCAGTACGCCCCAAGTCAGAGCCAGACGACGCATCGTTTGTTCCTTAGTCGTTACCGCAATGATTGGTGCCTGCGGACGATATTTGGATACTACACGTGCAGTATGACCGGATTCGGTAGAAGAAATGATCGCTGTTGCATTCAGATCCATTGCGCAGCTAGCTACAGATTGGCTGATTGCTTCAGTTACTGTAGTTTGTTGTGCATGGCTTTGCTTCAGGAAGATTTCACGGTAATCCAGTGCAGATTCCGCTTTTTCTGCGATGCGGGACATCGTCAGTACGGATTCTACCGGATATTTACCAGCAGCTGTTTCGCCGGACAGCATGATTGCATCTGTTCCGTCGAAGATTGCGTTGGCTACGTCACTCGCTTCCGCACGAGTCGGACGCGGGTTACGCTGCATGGAATCCAGCATTTGAGTTGCTGTGATAACCGGTTTGCCTGCACGATTACATTTTTCGATCATGCGTTTTTGTACCAGTGGTACTTCTTCGGCAGGAATTTCTACACCAAGGTCACCACGGGCTACCATCAGACCATCGGATACTTCCAGGATTTCGTCCAGGTTGTCCACGCCCTGCTGGTTTTCGATTTTGGAGATGATTTGGATGTGCGGAGCACCTTTTTCTTCGAGCAATTTACGGATTTCCAGTACGTCACTTGCTTTACGTACGAAGGAAGCAGCGATGAAATCTACACCCTGCTCAATACCGAAGATAATATCGTTCGCATCTTTTTCAGTAATACCTGGCAGGGAAATATTCACGCCCGGTACGTTAACGCCTTTGCGGCCTTTGATTTGTCCACCGTTAACGATACGGCACTTGATTTCAGTACCCAGAACCTGTACTACGCTCAGACCAATCAGACCATCGTCGATCAGAATTGTGGAACCTACTTCCACATCTCCCGGCAGATCCTGGTAAGATACAGTCAGACGATGCTGGTCACCGAGGATTTCTTCGGTAGTCAGCGTGATGTACTCATCCTGAACCAGATCAATCGGCTCTTCTTTCAGTTTGCCGATACGGATCTCCGGACCTTTGGTATCCAGCAGGATTGCTACTGTTTTACCCAGTTCTTTGCTGGCTTGTTTGATGTTTTTGATACGGTTGCCGTGCTCTTCAAAGTCACCATGAGAGAAGTTCAGGCGGGATACGTTCATACCTGCCATGATCAGTTTTTTCGTGTTCTCCAAGGACTCACTTGCCGGTCCAATCGTACATACAATTTTCGTTTTACGCATAATTGATTTCCTCCGTTTTCAAGGTCTCTCTATTTTCTTTTTCCAACATAGCCCATTGTTTGGTAACAACAAGCCCCAACAAACAAATTTACTACAAATTCTCGCTTTTGTATACAGCTTGTTGAAGAAGTCGGTCGGCGGAAGCTCCGGAATCTTCATAAGCCATCTTCGAGACTCTGTAGTAAATTATACGTTACTCTTGTAAATTACATATAAATTCCGCCGGAAACATTCCGAATTAATGATGTGGAGTGCGCGGAGCATCCTCATCTCCCGGCTGTTCTGCCAATGAAGAAAGATGTTTGATCGTATGATCTATCGGCTGCATGGACTCATCTGCTGCCTTCTCGACTTTTCCCTGTTCGCTCTCGCTTGAACTTCCAAAGAAATTGCTGCTTACCCGTTTTTCCGCAAATTCACCGATCTTGCGGAATTTCTGATAACGCTGTTCGACCAGTGCATCGCCGTCCATGCCGGACAATTCCTGCAAATGAATCAGCAGATGCTCCTTGAGAGCGGCTCCAGTTGCTTCGTAATCCTTGTGGGCACCACCACGAGGCTCGGGAACAATCCCTTCGATGATTTCCATTTGCAGCAGATCATCTGCCGTGATTTTCATCGCTTCGGCAGCCTGATCGGCTTTGGATGCATCTTTCCACAGGATGGAGGCTGCACCATTCGGTGAAATCGCCGAATAAATAGCATTTTCCATCATGAGTACACGGTTGCCTACACCGATCGCCAGCGCACCACCGCTTCCGCCTTCGCCAATGACTACGCAGATGACAGGCACACGCAATCTGGCCATCTCCCACAGGCTGCGGGCGATTGCTTCAGACTGACCGCGCTCTTCTGCTGTATTACCCGGATACGCACCCTTGGTATCAATAAATGTCACAATTGGACGTCCAAATTTCTCGGCCTGCTTCATCAGACGGATCGATTTACGGTAGCCTTCGGGGTGAGGACTACCAAAGAAGCGCGCGATATTATCCTTGGTATCCTTACCGCGCTGATGACCGATAACCGTGACCGGCTGGCCTTCCAGACGTGCAAGTCCTCCAACGATTGCCAGATCATCACCGAACATGCGATCACCATGCAGTTCGATAAAGTCTGTAAAAATGAGCGGAATCAGATCCAGCGTCGTAGGACGCTGCTGATTCCGGGCCAGATGCATTTTCTGCGCCGGGCTGATATGTGTATAGATCTCGCTCTCCATCTGGCGGTAACGCTCTTCCAGACGGTTGATTTCATCAGCGAAATCGATTCCTTTTTCCTGACCGAACTGCTTCAGCTCGTCGATCTTTTTGCGCAATTCAACGAGAGGCATTTCAAAAGGCATCTCTCCTGCCACTTAAAATCCCCCTTTCCCGCTATGATAGTCCAATAGATCGGACAACATAGTCTTCATGTCTTTGCGATGAACAACCATATCCAGCTGTCCATGCTCCAGGTTGAACTCGGCTGTCTGGAAATTATCAGGCAGCTTCTGACGGATCGTCTGTTCAATAACGATACGTCCGGCGAACCCAAACAGCGCACCCGGTTCAGCGATAATCACATCGCCCAGTGTCGCAAAGCTCGCAGATACTCCGCCCATCGTCGGATCTGTGATGACGGATATGTACAGACCGCCGTTATCCTGGAAGCGCGACAGTGCCGCACTCGTCTTGGCCATCTGCATCAGACTGATAATACTCTCCTGCATACGGGCACCGCCGGATGTAGAGAACATGATCAGCGGCAGATTGCGCTCGTCCGCTGCTTCGATCGCACGGGTAATTTTCTCCCCGACAACCGAACCCATACTACCGCTGAAAAAGTCAAAGCTCATCACCGCGAGCATCGCACGATGCCCTTCGATCACGCCTTCGCCTGTAATCACGGCATCACGCAGGCCGGAGTTCATTTTTTGCTGCTCCAGCTTTTTGGCATAACCCGGGAAGTTCAGCGGATCAATAGATTCCATACCGGCATCCATCTCCGTAAACTGACCTTCATCCACCGTCATAACGATTCGTTCAATCGCATTCAGGCGCATATGATAGCCGCAATTGCTGCATACTTTCAGGTTCTTTTCCAGTTCTTTGCTGTAATGAATCGTGCCACATTTGCTGCACTTGTTCATCAGCCCTTCCGGAATTTCCCGTTTTGGGCGTTCCTGCGACGGCTCATCTGATGCGGACTCATTGCTCCAGCGCTGTGAAGGAATGGTCGCATATTTTTTCTTCTTCTGGAATAAATCTCTAAACACAACTACACCTCTTCAGACGTATACTTATTCCCCTGCTTATTGAATAAATCATCATTATTTATAACGAACACAAGCTGGACTTAGTGATTACAAAAAATAGGCATACTTAAGCCCACATCATGGGATAATGATACCATACCACATTTTTTTGCCGTAACAAAGAGCATAGACAATAAATCAATCCACCGGTCGATCATAACCGGTGGACCGCAGGGTGCTTTTTCACTTGACTTTTACTGTCCCTTCGCCAAGCATTTGTTCCATTTCCTTGAACAGTGCAGGCGACGGTTTGATCCGGTAGCTGTCGCTCAGATCCAGCAGTTTTTGACTTTCCTCGTAAAAAAGTACGGTGCCAAGCTGACCTGGATGACTGGAAAGCAGCTGCTTGAGCTGTTCCAGTCGCCCTGCCTGCTGGGCTTCACGAGTAATTTTGATATATACGGTTTGGCTTGGTTTGCCTGCATTGTCCTGCTCAGCAGCCGCTTTGCCGCTCGAAGAAGCTGGCGCCGAAGAAGTCGATGCCACAGTGGAAGATGCCTTTCCTGCTGCTGCCGGCTGTGTCTTGCTTTTCGCTACCGGTGACGGACGGCGTGCTGCTGGAGCACCTGTAGAAGTTTTGCTGCGCCGCTGGCGAGCTTTCTCTGCCATTTCTCCGGCTGCTGCCGGTGTCAATGGTACAGCTTCCTCGGCAAGCAGTTTGAATCCTTCTTCTTCCTGTTTCTGGAGTCTCCCTCGAATGACGAGCAGTACCCCTTTGTCCACAAGCTCATTATATTTGCGCCATACTTCGGGGAACATGACCACTTCGCATTTCTCGATCTGGTCTTCCATTTCCATAAAGGCCATGGATTTACCCTGTTTGGTTGTGATCGCTTTGAGTGAAACAACCATTCCTGCGACCGCCACCATACTGTCATCCTCGGCTTCATGCAGATTCATCAGTCGTGACAGGCCGGACTCTTCAATCACCCGCTCATAATCATCCAGCGGATGACCAGACAAATACAGACCCAGCAGCTCGCGCTCGAACTCCAGCTGCTCTCCGGCTGTAAATGGCGGAATATCCGGGTAAGAGACTTCCCAGTTAGGTTTCTCTCCAAGATCGAAATCGAACATCTCGATCTGCAGTTCCTCGCGTTCCTTGCGCCATTTCGCCGCTTCCTTGATCGTCTCATCCAGCATCTGCAGCAGCTGGGCGCGATGTCCTGGCAACGTGTCAAATGCTCCGGCCTGGATCAGGGATTCGATTACCCGCTTGTTGCAGGCTTTTGGGTCTACACGGCGACAGAAATCAACCAGACTATCAAATGGACGTTCTGCACGTTCCTTGATAATGCTGTTAATGGCCTGGGTACCGACATTTTTGACCGCGCCGAGTCCAAAGCGGATATGTCCGGTGATTTGTGCTGTTTCCGCTGCTTGCTCACCAGTCGAATTAGCTTCTACTTTATCCAGGTTGCTATCCGAATTTTCCTGGGATAGCTGCGCATGTCCCGTCACATCTTCAGCAGGATTCTCCCCTGACTGATGTGGTAAAGCCAAATCTTCCAGAACTGGTGTGAAGGTAATTCCGCTCGTGTTCACATCTGGCGGTAGCACTTCGACACCGACACGCTGGCATTCCAGTACATATTCGGCTACTTTACGATGCGTTCCCATTACTGCCGTCAGCATGGAAGCAATAAATTGCACCGGATAATGAGCTTTGAGATAGGCGGTCTGGAAAGCCAGCACACCATAAGCCGTGGCATGTGCCCGCGGGAATCCATAATCGGCAAAACGCACGATCATGTCATAGACCGTATTGGCATCCTGCTCGGTATATCCTTGCTGCAGACTGCCCTGTACAAAATGTTCTCGTTCCTGATCGAGCACTTCCCGCTTTTTCTTGGATACGGCTCGCCGCAGTAGATCCGCTTCCCCCAGCGAAAATCCTGCCATTGTGGAAGCAATCTGCATAATCTGTTCCTGATAGACGATAATGCCGTACGTATCCTGCAGGATCGGCTTCAGGTCATTATGTGGATATTCCGGTACAGAACGGCCGTGTTTGGCCTCAATGTAACGTGGAATAAAATCCATCGGACCCGGACGATACAGCGCATTGACCGAGACAATATCTTCAAATTCACTTGGCTTCAGATCACGCAGTACTCTTCGGATACCTGGGGACTCCAATTGAAATACCCCCATGGTATCGCCCTGGCTGAGCATCTGATAGGTATCGGGATCATCGAATGGAATCCGGTCAAAGTCAATCTTCTCACCCGTTTGCTCTTCCACCCACTCCAGACAACGCTCAATAATGGATAGCGTCCGCAGACCCAGGAAGTCCATTTTGAGCATACCGATAGCTTCCAGATTTTCCATCGTGTATTGTGTCAGCACCGCATGCTCACTGCCTTCCTGCAGAGGAACGACATCGGTCAATGGACCACTGGAAATAACAACGCCTGCCGCGTGTGTAGACGCATGACGCGGCATACCTTCGACCTTGAGTGCGGTATCGATCATCTCGCGCACAGGTGCGGATTTGACGTATCTTTCTTTCAATTCCGGTACCTGATCAAGTGCACGCTGAATCGTTACACCAATCTGTGCCGGAATCAGCTTGGCTGCTTTGTCGGTATCGGCATAAGGTACATTCAGTGCCCGTCCTACATCGCGTACCGCAGCCCGCGCAGCCAGTGTACCAAAGGTAATAATCTGCGCAACCCGGTCACGACCATATTTCTCCACCACATAATCAATCATTTCATCCCGGCGCAGATCGCTGAAATCAATATCGATATCAGGCATGGATACACGTGCCGGATTCAGAAAACGCTCAAACAACAGCTTGTATCGAATCGGATCTACATTCGTAATTTGCAGCACATAAGCAACCAGACTGCCGGCAGACGATCCCCGCCCCGGTCCGGTAGCGATTCCCTGGCGATGAGCATAATTCATGAAATCCCATACAATCAGGAAGTAATCGTCAAATCCCATATTGCCAATAACCGAGAGCTCATAAGCGAGCCGTTCATCCAGCACTCGGCGCTCCTCGGGATCATTCCATAGCTCGGTTCCTTCGTAGCGTCGTACCAGCCCTTCCTGACACAGCTGAGCCAGATAAGTTCCTGCATTCATGCCTTCCGGCAGCGGATGATAAGCAGGCAGCAGCGAAGTACCAAAGGTAAGCTCCAAATGGCATTTATCTGCAATAACAGTAGTATTATCGATCGCTTCCGGTACATAACGGAATAGAGCTTCCATTTGCTCTTCATTTTTGAGATAAAGCTGATTGGTCGGAATACGCAGACGGCTCTCATCTTCTACCGTCTTGCCAGTTCCGATACAAATCAGCACATCCTGCGTCTTGGCATCCTCTTCGGTCAGATAATGCACATCATTGGTCGCAACGAGCGGTATACTCAGTTCGCGTGCCAATTCGATCAGCAGTGGCGTGACCTTTTTCTGTTCGGCCAGACCATGATCCTGCAATTCGATATAGAAGTCTTCTCCAAAAATCTGCTGATAACGCAAAGCTGCCTTTCTCGCTTCGTCCAGCTGTCCGTGCAGCAGATGCTGTGGAATCTCCCCGCCCAGACAGGCGCTGAGACAAATAATGCCTTCGTGATACTGCTGCAGTGCTTCCGCATCAATACGCGGTTTATAGTGAAAACCTTCCAGATGACCGACAGAGCAGAGCTTCATCAGATTCCGGTAGCCTGTTTCATTTTTGGCCAGCAATAACAAGTGGTGAATCGGCTGGTCTTTGCGTGCTGCCTTTTCCTTGCGTGATCCGGCCGTGTAATACGCCTCGCAGCCAATAATCGGCTTGATGCCATGCTGCAGGCATGCTTTGTAGAACGGAATGGCACCGTACATTACGCCATGATCCGTCAATGCCAGCGAAGTCATTCCTGCTGCCGCTGCACTGGCGACCAGATCCTGGATACGCGCAGCCCCGTCCAGCAGACTGTATTCACTATGCACATGCAAATGTACAAATGGGGTCATACGCTTCCCTGCTTTCCTTGTGTAATATCAGACAACTGATGAATCTATACTCTCATCTATACTATTTTATCATATTCAGCCTATAGACCGTCAGAGTTTGCAAAAAAATGAATGCGATGAACAGAGGTTACTATTCTTTTCTAAACTTCCCCGATCAGGTCACCGATAAATCTATCATTCAGAATAATAATCACTATTGATTAAATAGACAGGGGATATGAATTTATGAAAAAGCAGTTAATCCTGATGATGTGTCTGATAACGATCATCCCAATGATTGTATTCGGTGCATTCAGTCTGATCAGCACTACCCACAAAATTCAAAAAGATGCGTACAACATGAATGAGCAGAATGTTGAACTGGTACTTCAGAAAGCGCAAACACTGGTAAATACGGAACTCGCTATGCTGCAGCAGCTTGCCACCAATCCGGAATTCAAGGAATTCACTCCCGCTCAATTACCACAGGTCAAAAACCTGCTCGTCCAGACTTCCCAACTGCATCCAGAGCTGCAAACCATCGTATTCAGCAATAAGGATGGCCAGCAGCTCGCCAAAAATACCGATGCCGATCTTGATAATGTCAGCGACCGTGATTATTTCAAACAGCTGATCTCCACCCAAAAGCAGGTCGTCTCCGATGTCCTCGTGAGTAAATCCACTGGCAAAAAAATCATTAATATCGTTTATCCTGTTTTTGATAGCACTAATACATTGACAGGTATGATTCAATGTTCGCTGCCACTCGACAGCATGAGCACCTACGCCAAGGAATTTTCCATTAATGGACAGACAGCTTACATCGCTGATCGTACAGGAGTTATTCTGGCTCATCCTATCGCCGCTTCGCTTGATACAGATATCAAATCCACTCCATCCTTTCAACAGGGCGCTGCCGGTCAATCAGGCACTCTAACCTATGGAGAAGGAAATGATAAGAAGCTCGTTTCTTATGTACCTGATCCGGTAACTGGCTGGACAGTCTTCAGTGAAAAGTCATATAACCTCATCATGGAAGACTATTATACCCTGCTCTATAACAGCATTATTATTCTTGCTTTTTCACTGCTGGCTGCTATTGCTGCCGGATACATTTTCTCTACCCGTCTGATACGTCCGATCATGCAGCTGGTAGCAGTCACCCGTGCTGTAGCAGATGGCGATCTGACATCTACCTGGACTATCCGCTCCAAAAATGAAGTAGGGGCCCTGTCCGATGCACTCGCACAGATGACCGGTAATTTACGGGATATCGTCTCTCATCTCAAGGATACTTCTCTTCATCTGGCCTCTTCTTCCGAAGAACTCACAGCGAGCGCTGGCGAGACCTCTTATGCCTCTCAGCATATTGCCGAGTCCATTCAGGAAATGGCAGCCGGTTCTGATCGCCAGGCCGAACATGTGAATTATACTTCTTCCACGGTTCATCAGATGGCTGATGGGATACAGAATATCGCCGGTAGCGCTCAGGAAGTCGCATCTACGGCTGTCCTGACTTCTACCAAAGTCACGGAAGGAGACGAAGCGCTCCGGGCTGCCAGTCATGAAATCACCAAACTGAAATCCATTTTTGGCGAACTGTCTGGTTCGGTAGGTAATCTGGATAAAAATTCCCAGACCATCAATCAAATTGTCAGTGTTATTGCCCAGATTGCCAAACAGACCAATCTGTTATCCCTGAATGCAGGTATCGAAGCCGCTCGGGCAGGTGAACATGGCAAAGGATTCAGCGTGGTCGCCAAAGAAATCAGCAATCTGGCAGACGAAGCTTCCTCTTCGGCTAGTCAGATCAGCAGCCTGATCGACAGCATCCAAAAAGAAATTCATACCGTTGTCAACAAAACAGAAGCAGGCTCCCAGGAAGTCGAGCAAAGTATCCAGGCAGTAGATACCGCCGGTCAATCTTTTGGATTGATTCGCCAGTATGTACAGGAAGTCGCGCAGAGTATTCAAAGCGTCTCCTCTGCTTCGTCCAATCTGTCCAGCGGTACACAACAGGTGATCCAGTCGGTTAACCAGATGTCTGATATCACCAGCACTTCTGTAGGCGAGATTGAATCTGTATCTGCTGCTACCGAGCAGCAGCTTGCCACTATGGAAGAAATTGCTGCTTCTTCTGCGGTATTATCCAATGTCGCTCAGGAACTCAAGGTTATGGTTGAGAAGTTCAAAGTGTAATGGCATGGTTATAAATATTTGCAGAAATCCTACACTCTATTCCAGTCAAACAACGTTATAACTGCTCACACTATTTACAAGCAAACAACCTTATGGATATAAAAAAGCTGTGCGGATCTCTATTCCGCACAGCTTTTTTTATCCGTGATCGATAGACTGCAGCGTCAGCACCGATTTGGAGACAGGCATATTTTCATAAATGATCTCAATCTCCAGCTTGTAAGTACGCCGGCTCGATTCCAGCACAATTGGACGGATCACAATCGCATCCTCGATCTGTACCGGGCGCAAGAAGTAAGTCGAAATATTATCAATTACATAATCATGGCCACTCAGCAGCCGTGCAGTGCGGATCGCCGCCTGGATCATGACCGAGATCAGAATGCCTTCGGAAATATTACCAAGGTCTGTCGCCATCTGCGGCGTAATAAATCCATGATAGACAATACCTCCGTCTTCATCCCGCTCTTCGGCAAAACCATTCCAGATCAGATGATCAAATGTCTCCACGTTACCTGCCTGCGGCTCAAGCTGGGCATCCCGCATAGCCTGCAGCACTTCACGCCGGGTGACGGTACCGATCAGTTTACGGTTACGATCCACGATAGGCAGGAAGTCAATGCCTTCCCACATCATCGTCTGGGCTGCCGAAGCCAGTGAAGTTTGCAGCGTTGCCGTTATCGGTCTGCGTATCAGCACTTTTTCAATGGGCTGATCCCCCTCCAGCTCCTCGATTTCCTTGCGTCCGACAATCCCGATCACCCGATTCCATTCATCCACGACGGCGAGACGCAAGTATCCGGTCTTCTCCGCCACTTCGTAAAAATCAGTTGCCATGCTGGAAGCCTTGAGCACACCAGGCTTGGGCTTGCCTGCAATAATATCCTCAACAAGCATGATCTTCTTTTTGATCATCCGGTCAAACAGTGCCCGGTTAATCATGGAAGCCACTGTAAATGTATCATGGCGAGAAGAAATGATGGGCAGTCCCCGTTCATCCGCTAGCGCCTTGACCTCCAGGCTGGTACCAAATCCGCCCGTTATCAGTACGGCTGCTCCGTGTTCCAGTGCAAGAGAATGAGCATCCTCACGGTTACCGACGATCAGCAGGCTGCCTGCTTCCACGTAACGCATCATCGCGTCCATCTTCATTGCACCAATCGCATATTTAACCAGCGTTTTGTCCAGACCGCTGCCGCCGCCCAGCACTTTGCCTTCTACAATCTCTGCCACATCGGCAAACGTCAGCTGATCGGAGATTCCGCGTGGACGTTTCTCGATCCGTACTGTGCCAATCCGCTCGCGGGTCACTACGATTCCCATATTCTCCGCTTCCTTAACCGCACGATAGGCGGTTCCTTCGCTTACGCCCATCTGCCGGGCCAGCTTGCGGACAGAGATTTTGGACCCGATTTTGAGCTTCTCAATATGCTGCAAAAGTTGTTCATGCTTTGTAATCGATTCCTCATGTTCCTGCAACTGTAACACCACCTTCCAGCATCTGTATCAATGTGCATTTATTATAGCACAAAAAACGAGCGTATCTCACCATGTACTTATGGGAGATGACGCTCGCCGCTTTTGTTTTCTTGGTCGATTGTCTGATGAATTCACGTTGTCAGCAAGCATTGGCTACAGCGCCGCAAGCTCTCATCAGACTTCTGTTATACCTTTATGTGTCGACAGATTACAACAGATTATTCAGCAGCTCCGCCATACAAATGGCTCAGGCTGTCTGTGATAATTTTGTTGATATCTTCAATGATGGTGCTTAGACGCTGCTCGGCATCGAACAGGCGACGGATATTCAGGTTCAGGTTCAGCACCTCGAACAGTTTCTCCATTTGCTCCATCTCTTCCGGGTTCGGCATATCGCCGGACATCATGCGCTGCTGTACTTCCATCTGACGCGTACGGAAGTCATCCAGCATGCGCTGGCTTTCCGGATCGCTTTCGATCAATTTCAGAGCAGCTGTAATATCGGATACTTCTTTGCTATCACGAATAGCTGTGGACAGTTCATGTGCCTTATCGTAAATATTCATTGTCAGTTTCCCACTTTCCCAATCAGTATTGTATTACTTGTCTGCCAATCAGGATATGTCCTGTACGGCAGCGCTATTTTAACACGTCCTATACAGGGTAACTGATTTGAGCCCTGATGTAAAATGTATGGCTTCGATCATTCTACTGTGCTTCATCGTACAGATGGCGCAGCTGGTCAAAAGAAGTAATAATGACATCCGATCCATCCAGCTCACTCGTATCACCAAAATCTGCATAATTGCAGCCAATCACGGTTTGTCCATTCTTAAGGCCTGCTTCTACATCCGAAGAACGATCACCGACCATCCAGGCAGAACTAATATTATGATTATCGAGCAACAGCCGAACCAGATCTACTTTGGATGCGGTCTGATATTCACCTGCACTGTATACCCCTTCCAACAGGGAACCCATCTGATGTACTTCTACAACTCCTTTTACATAACCTTCCAGACCATTACTAGCAATAAACAGACGGACGCCCTGATCGTGCAAATAAGTCAGTGTCTCCACGACCTGCGGATACAGACGCGATATACCGGCTTTCATGCCATCAACCTGAAGATCCAGCAGCAGCTGGTTCGCTCTGGCGACTGTACGCGGTTCAGCACCTGGTATCACACGAGCCCAGAGATCTTCCAGCAGCATGCCCAGACAGCTTAGAATAATCTCGTCCGGCGGCGTTTCTCCATGATACAGTCCTTCTTCACGCAGAATCTCGAATGTATTGTGATAGGCAGGCAGCAGTACGGTCTCCGTCTCGAACAGTGTTCCATCCATATCAAACATCATCGCTTGCGGCTTGTTCAGTACAGTTCTATCCGTCATCATCCAGCACTCCTTGTTTATATGTAAATTTAACGGCAGCCGCAATTGGGATTATGCTGATTGAATCGTGCACCTCCACCTTGCGGCTGCCGTTATGGTACTGCTTATGTTTGTTATTTAGGAATGGGAATCCTTGCCCTGATGATTTTCCTCAGCATCTGCATTTTCTTCCTTGGGAAGAGGATGTACATGAACCCGCATAATGCGCAGACGTTCCGATTCTGCGACTTCGAATACGACTCCATCCACTTCGACGGTCTTGCCTACTTCCGGCACACCTTCAAGTTCCTTGAACATCCAGCCGCCAATTGAATCGACTTCGTCATCATCGATCTCTACTCCGGCCAGTTCGTTGACATCCTCGATCAGCATCCGGCCATCCACGGAAATAATATCTCCTACCATCTCCATCTCCGGTCGCTCATCCTCGAATTCATCATATAGATCACCGACGATTTCTTCCAGAATCTCTTCAGCAGTGAGCAATCCGGCGGTTCCACCGTACTCATCCACAACCAATGTAAGCTGGGCGTGATTTTTCTGCATCAGCTGCAGCACATGACTGATTTCCATCGATTCCGGTACATTCAGAATAGGACGGGCAAGCGCAGCCAGATCATAAGGCTGATTTACCGGAGACAGCAGAACATCCGTAATATGTACGAAGCCAATAATTCTGTCCTTGTCTTCCACTGCTACCGGATAGCGTGAATGCTTGGTATCATTGATAATCGCCAGGTTCTCTTCCCGGGACAAGTTGGTATAGAGACAGGTCATATCGGTACGAGGAAGCATGACTTCGCGAGCCAGTCGATCGGAAAATTCAAAAATATTGTTAACCAGCTCAATCTCGCCTTCGTCCATCACGCCGCTTTTGGCACTCTGATTCATCAGAATACGAATCTCTTCTTCCGAGTGTGCCCCATCCGCTTCACTTGCCGGTTCAATGCCTACCAGGCGCAGTACTGCGTTGGCTGCCATATTGAGCAACCAGATGAATGGGAAAAATACCCGGTAAAAGAATAACAGCGGTCCCGATAACGCCAGAGACACACCATCCGTGCGCTGAATCGCCAGCGACTTGGGTGCCAGCTCGCCCAGTACAATATGGAGGAATGTAATAACGGCAAATCCGATAACGACCGACACCGTCGCAATAATAGTCGGATCACCAAATCCCAGCTTGTACATGATCGGTTCAACGAGCAGCTCCGAAATGGCAGGCTCCCCGATCCAACCGAGACCCAGAGAAGCCAGGGTAATCCCGAACTGGGTCGCCGACAGATAAGCATCCAGTTTGCTGTTTACCTTGAGTGCATATCCTGCCAGACGATTCCCTTCACTTTGCAGCTGGGTCAGGCGTGAATGTCTCACTTTGACGAGTGAGAACTCCGCCGCCACAAAGAATCCATTCAAAAATACAAGCACAAATACCAGTGCCAAATTAAGCAATAAAGTGCCTAAGTCAAACTCATGCCCCAACCGGAACGCCCCTTTTCTCGGATATATGGTACCTTCGCCGGGTCGTCTAACCTAAGAGAGCAGTTTCACATCACCGGCATATGGCAGTTTTACAACAACGCCTTGCGTGATTTGAAATCCGTGTCTTTGTAATACATATCCGCTACAAGCAGATTCGGTCCGCAGCAGGCTGCCGCATCACAATGGCAGTTCACCTGCTGATTCAGTGGATGATTATTGCTCCACTCGCCGAACACATCATCCAGCTTACGATTATGAATATTGCCAAAAGCAGGAATCGCAGCAAAATCCGTTACAAATACGTCACCGGTAAACATATTCACATTGACCCGGTTACGTCCATCCGGATCATTGCGCACCGTTACATTCCGTTCACGATACAAACGGGATACCAGTTCACGATCGGCAGTATCCGGATTGCAGCTGAAGAACGGCAGTGTACCGAACAGCATCCACATATCCTGATCCCGGTGATCCAGCAGATCATGAATCGCTGCACGGAAATCGCCCAGAGACAGGACCGGCAGGCTTGCTGCAAAATCAGCCGCATACATCGGATGCACTTCATGACGCTTGCAGCCCATTTCACCAATAATACGATGAATCTCGGGCAGTTTGCGATGTGTTCGATAGTTAATCATGGATTCTGCGGAAATAAACATGCCTGCTTCACTCAGCCGACGGGTATTCTCCATCATTTTGTCGTACATGCGTACAGCTGCCTCACGCGGAACCGGATGTCCGCTATTGGCAAATCCCACCTCGTGGAAGTCATCGGGTGATGTGTAGTTAAACGAAATATGCATTACATCCAGATAGGGCAGCAGTTTCTCATAGCGGCCAATATCCAGCGTCAGATTGGAGTTGATCTGTGAACGGATCCCACGCTCACGCGCATATCGAAGCAAAGGCACAATGACTTCATCCACAGTTTGCTTGCGGAATGTAGGCTCTCCTCCGGTAATACTGATCGTCTGGAGGTTCTCTACCTCATCCAGCCGCTTCAGCATCAGCGGCAGCGGAATCATGTCCGGCTCACGCATCACCAGCGAATCACCTACCGCGCAGTGCTCACAGCGCATATTGCACAGATTGGTGACGGTCATCTCTACACTGGTAAGCGTATGTTTGCCATACTGGCGAAGCGACAGCAGCGGGTCCCACGGATCGTAACTCGGGGATAATTCTTTCAGCGGCCATTCACTTCTGTGTATTACTGTCATTTGTATCTTCACCTTATCTCATGTATTAACCCTGAATTCGCATAATCCTAACGCTGCCATAAGGGCAGTATGCAATTATGGATACAAGGTCCTGTTTATCATACCATAAACCAGCGAGGTCCGGCACAGGACTGCACTGCTCCCGGCGTCTGCAGCTCGCTGCGCAGCAGGTCACGGATAAATTCCGACAGCATATAAGTCACCCCTGCACTCTCACTAAGTGAATCATAACCGATCCGAAACGTGAACATATCAAGGGAGCCGACACTATATTCCTGCTCATCCTCCAGGAGCTCTCCATTAATCTCAATACCGGTAATACGCTGATACGCCGGTTTGGACAGATCGCAGGTAATCTTCAGTCCGTCTACACACAGGCAGCCGAGAATCTTGCCACGGAATCCATACCCCATAATAGCCTTGTGTGTAAATTCGGACAGCAGTGACTGCTCCAATGCCCGTCGAATACTGCTTCCGCGAAGCAGGGTAATGCACGGATTGATCGGAGATGGACACAGACGATGCAGAAGCGATTCTGTAATCTCGCCAGCAGGCAGTTCATCCAGCAGCTGTCCTGCATTTACGATCGACAGCTCTGCACCGGTATAACGCCGTACAGCCTGTGCAAGCAGATTGCCAAGCGGTGATTCCCGCTCATAATCAATCTTTAGTGGAGCTTCCAACATCGCTACCGTGCGGCTCATTCGCTCCTCTGCCCGCTGTCGATGGAGTACAATAGCCGCTTCCACCGCTTCTTCACGCGGCATATTTTCCGTAATGGCAATCAGACCTCCGTCCAGTAAATGTGCCCTTCCGCCTAGTGTATCCTTTTGCCAGGTCATCTGTCCCATATACTGTCCGAACTTGCCGGCTGCACCAAGCACCGTTGATCCCACCCAGAGCGGACGATCCAGTACATGATGACTGTGTCCACCCAGGATCACATCAATTTCAGGCAGTTGCTCTGCAAGCTTCTGATCCGCCGACAGTCCCAGATGCGAGAGCATCACCAGCAGATCAACTTCACTGCGCAGCTGATCGATCAATGGACGCAGACTGCTGACCGGCTCGCTGACATCCCAGCCCAGCAGGTCATAGAAATCACCATAAGGAGCCGTCGCACCAATTAGACCAATTTTCCAGGTACCTTTTTGGATAATCTGATGGGTTCGAATCCATACCGGCGGTATACCGCTCTCGTGTTCGATTACATTACTGCATACGACCGGACAGATAATACCCGCATAAGCCTGGTTCAGTATGGGCGATGTATAAGTAAGTCCTTCATTGTTGCCAATTGTCACAGCATCATATCCGGTCATATTGATAATATCGATATTGGCGCCACCTTCCGAGCCTTCGGTCTCCGGGGACATCCGGTCCATATGATCTCCGATATCAACGAGCAGTACATGATCACGTCCCAACCGATCGGTATAATCTCCAGCAATGGCTGCGAGGATACCCATATTTTCAAAATGGCTGTGTAGATCATTGGTATGCAGTATGGTAAGCACATCGTGTGCTGTTTCTGTATTCATGGTTTTGTTCCTCCCCTTGTTTCTCTGTGTACTATATCAAATGCTAATTGAATAAACCGTTTGGATTTTAATCAAATACTGGTATATTAAAAGGATGAAGATCCCTGGTCTGCTGGCTGTAACCATTTATTGTTCCAGCCACCTGTTTTGTCCATAATAATCAGGTCATTTGTGATTACCTGCCTGTACCGGGCTTTAATAATACCTATATGGAGGGCTTATTTTATGCAGTATACCATTAAATTATTCGCCGGGCTTGCCGAAAAAATTGGTGAATCCCAAATTATCGTAGAAGTACCTTCAACCACGGATACCAGCTCTGAAGAAGGCAAAAATCCTGTTACTGTACAGCATATCAAAGATATTTTATCTACATTATACCCGGATGCCGAAATTTCTATCCGTCATTCGTTCGCAGCTGTTAATCAAGAGTATGCAACTGTCGATACTATTATTAAGGAAAGCGATGAACTGGCTCTGATCCCTCCCGTGTCCGGAGGCTCCGGACCGACTACATCCGAACAAACCCCTGATGGTCTCTATGTCATTACCAGTGCTCCCCTCTTAGCAGAAGAAATCATTGCCAAAGTTACCGATAATAATCACGGGGCAACGATTGCTTTTATAGGTACGACTCGTGAAATGACCGGTGAAATGCAGACGGTATACCTGGAATATGAAGCCTATATTCCCATGGCATTATCCCAGCTGCAAAAAATAGGCAAGCATATCGCAGATACATGGTCCGGTGCACGTTGTGCGATCAGTCATCGTATCGGCAATGTCGGTATTGCAGAGACAAGTGTGATTATCGCTGTCTCCTCTGCTCATCGTGATGATGCCTATGCAGCCAGTCGATTTGCCATTGAACGGCTCAAAGAAACCGTACCGATCTGGAAAAAGGAAATCTGGGCAGATGGATCAGAATGGAAAGGTGCACAGACAGGTCCCTGGAACCCCACAGAACCTAAATCCTGAGTAAAATTACCTATATCAGGATTGTTGTACGCTTTTTTTCCTGTTATGATAAATTTAAATTTTTAGATTATGGAGGTGCCCATATTGAGAGTGCATGTTACAGATTTGAAGCCGGGAGACACGCTTTCCAGTGATACGTTCAATACATTCGGTATTCATATGATGCAAAAGGGCCACATTCTCCAACCCGATGACATTAGCAAGCTGCTTAAGCATGGTCTGGATTATGTTGATATTGAAGAAATCGTAATTACCGATGATAATGAGCCCCATCATTCACTTATAGAAGCAAAGGTTCAGTTCGATACCGCACTGGTTGGATTTGAGAATCTGTTCCTGAATGCAGCTTCCCGTGGCGAATTTGACGGGAGCCAGGTGGATGCAATGCTAGAACCCCTGATGGATGAACTTCATACCCAAAAAGACGTTGTCTCCGTTCTGTTTGTACTCAACGATACTAATAACTACACGTACACACACTCCCTTCAAGTCGGCATGCTATCTTATTATCTGGCCATCTGGATGGGATATACGGAACAGGAAGCCTACGCTGCCGGTCGCGCCGGATATCTGCATGACGTCGGCAAAGCCAAAGTCCCGCCCGAAATCCTCAACAAACCGGGCAAACTGACACCTGAAGAATATGAAATTATGAAAAAGCATGCTCAATACGGCCATGATATTATTATGGAGTCGACCGGAGATGAGCTGAGCGCTATTGTGGCACTGCAGCATCACGAACGGGCAGATGGCAAAGGCTATCCAAACGGTATCACACTTGATGATATTCATCCGTACGCACGTATTACTGCAGTTGCAGATATATACAGTGCCATGACCACACACCGGGTTTATCAATCCAAGCAGGAACTGCTTCGTGTGCTCAAGGAAATTCATCGTATGAGCTTCGGACAACTGTATGCCGAGGCCGCACAGACCTTTATCCGCAATATGCTGCCTAATATGATTGGCAAAAAAGTGCGCCTGAATTCCGGCGAGACCGGGCGAATCATTATGACCAATCCAACGGACTATTTCCGCCCGCTGATTGAGACAGAGCAGGGATTCAAAGATCTGTCTATGCAGTCTGCGCTGGAAATCGAAGAAATTTTCATCTGATGGTCAAAGAAATAAAGTCACGAAAAAACGGGTTCTCTACCGAAGAGGACCCGTTTTGTTGTGTTGCATGTATTCGTGCATGTCTTATTTCATTAAGCAAGCTATATGACTACTGCACCTCTACCACCGGATCGTCAGCAGTGAAGGCCATCTGTCTATGAATCACAGCAGGTTATTCTAGTTCAGCGCAATATGATAATCTTTTTTCAGATATGCATGAATCGTACGGAAATCGTCTTCGGTCAGATCCCGGAGCCGCTTTCCATCTTTCTCATGCCCCAGAATAATACCTATAACTTCTGCTGCAAGTGCCGTAGTTGGTGTGATTCTGGCACTACCATAAGCTTTGATCGAAGCTCCGATATTTTTGCCTGCAACGAGTACATTGTCATAATTTTTGAGTTCAAAGGACCGCAGCGGAATGCCGTAAGCATCCGGTTTTCCGTAACCTTTGCCGGTCGGCACTTCCCGCGTACCCTGAATATCCAGCGGATATCCGCCAATGCTGACATCATCCCAGAACATCTTGCTGTTGATCGCATCTTCATATTGCAGTACATAGTCGGTCTCATACCGGTTATAGTCACGGATATACAGATATTCCGGATAACCGTTCAACTCGGCATTTTTGTAGCCGGGAATATTTTCACGCAGGAATTCCAGCACATGAGGTGCTTCGGCTTTGCCTTTGGCAATAGCTGTTCGGACAGACTCGGGATCGGAAGGGTCCACATCATAGATCAGCAGCGCATTGATAATCACTTCGCCGTCTTTTTGATAGGTGGAATTGATACCGCGCAGCTTGAGCTGGGAATCGGCGATTTTGAATTTGTCGGTCACTTTGCTATAGCCAGTGCCAAAATCATAATCCACGTACGTATTGGTACCGTATTTGGCTTCCAGATTGGACAATGGATAATCCCTCAAGGTCGCACTGTGCAAAGCGAGCCAGTCTACATTTTTGAATTTCAGCATATAAGTGGCTGCCATATATTCAGGCTTGTCGCCGCCGCCAAAGATCGATTCCACGCCGGGAATGCGGGTAGTATGCAGCTGCGAAGATAGCGCTGCATAGTCGGTATTTTCCACAAAATAACGCGCATCCACCGTATGCTCGGCACCATCCTTTTCCGTATAGGTCAGGCTGGCGATTGTATACTGTCCCTTTTCTTCCTTTTGCTGAATCTGCTTGATACCTATACCACTTTTGAGCGGGATATCCTGGATCAGGCTGTTATAATACTTGATAAAATCGGATTCCTTGCGAATTTCACCATGATTATAGGCATTGTACAGCTTTTTCATCTCGCCCTGCACCAGGCTGATCTTCTTATTGTTATTCGGCTCATCCAGTACAAGCATCTGTCCCTGGATCAACTGTCCGCCCGGTTTTTCCCTTGGGTCGAGAATCAATACATTCAGCCCTTCATCATGAGCGGCTTTGGCCATAAGGATACCCTCTACTTCGCTCCCGATTAGCACGAGATCATAATGCTCGTCTGCAGGCGGCGCAGGAACATTCGCTTGATCTGCCTGTCCATTGGCTGTATTCGTTCCATTGTTGCCATTCTGCACCGTATTGGATTCATTATTATTCTGCCCGGAAACGGTCGATCCCTGTCCAGCAATCCGAGTTGCCTGATGCTGCATATACAATACTGCTCCTGCTGCGATAAGAATGATTGCCACTACTGCCGTGATGATTGGGATTCTTACCGATTTACGTTTTCTTCTGCCATGCTTTTCACTTCGTCTGCTCTTCAATTGCTGTTAACCACCTTGCATTTAATTTGTCTGTAACTGACTGGTATATGGAATACTTATGTACTAAAATAGATAGTTCAGGGAATAATTGTACCTGTCCGTATGCCAGTACATGAGGTCGGCAAAGATAAAGTCGATCACTACAGAATATACCAGTAACATGCTGCTGTATCTCGGCATTGATTCATTATCCTACCCTAACAAAGGGTACAGGTGCATACACCCTCCCGTCAACAACGGTTTTGTAATGATTCGTATAGATACCAGGTGACCAACTCCGAAAGGATGAATAAAAGAATGGATTTTGTAACTATAGACTTTGAGACAGCCAACTCCAGTCGCTCCAGTGCCTGCTCGATTGGTATCGTGGAGATCAGCGGCGGCGAGATTACGGATGAACGTTCATGGCTGATCAATCCGGAGCAGCATTTTGATCCAATGAATATCAGTATTCACAAAATTACACCCTCTATGGTACAGGATGCTCCGACTTTCGGTGAACTGTGGCCGGAACTGCTGCCTTATCTGAATAACAAACATGTAGTCGCCCATAATGCGGCTTTTGATATGAGTGTACTGCGTCACAGTCTGGATGCTGCCCGTGCAGGCTATCCGGCATTTCATTATTACTGCACCTATCTGCTCAGCAAAAAAATTCTGAATGAGCTGCCTTCCCACCGTCTGAACAATCTGGCTGCCTATTATGGCATTGAGCTTAATCATCATGATGCCCTCGAAGATGCCCGTGCCGCTGCACTGGTGCTCGTCAAGCTGCTGGAGCATAAGCAGCAGCCAACTCCGGCGGAACTGTCAGCAGCGCTTGGATACAAGCCTGGTACGCTGTATACCGGTGGTTATACCCCATTCTCTGCATCAGCCTCCAAGACCAAGAAGCCTGGCGGATGGAAAAGAAAAAACTTCAGCCATTACAGTTGAACAGAAAATATAGCCAGACAGGAAATTATTATGGTCATCTATCTTCCCTTATATCATGCAAGTTATAAGTGTTTACTTCAGCAAGACCCGCGAATATTGCGGGTCCTTTTTTATTTTCCATATTATCCATTCATTTTCAATCTGCTCTTTATAAATGAATTTATTTTACCGAAAAGATCATAAATAGACTTCATCCTACATTCGGACCAAAGGAGCAACTAATGAAAAAGAAAATACGGCTTACTTTTTTCGCAAAAAACATCCTGCTTATGTCGATGGGCATCTTGTTGGTCGGTGTACTGCTGACGACTTTCAATGTCATTATTCAGAAAAAAATGTCTTTGGATGATCTTCACAAACAGTATATTGGTGTATCTGCCTATATGCAGGAACAAATCGGAAACGAAATTATCCTCAAAGCGACCGCAAATCCTGTGGCAGGCAGTGCAGTCGAAAAAGAACTGACTGCAAAGCTCGATCAAGTCTCCAAAACCAATCCTAATATCGCCCAGGCTTATGTATTCAGTGCGGCGATTGTAAATAATCAACAGACCGTTATCGCTTCTCCATCCCATCTCATTGAAGCAGGTATGGGACCAGGAACGCTTTATGAAAATCCTCCCATTATGTATGCCGCCATGCAAGAAGTTGCCAATCAAGGCAAACCGATTGGCACTGAAGTCTATACAGATATATATGGAAGCTGGTCCAGCGTATTACAACCGGTGACAGACAGTTCCGGCAAAGTCGTTGCTGTGTTCGGTATGGATATCAGTGCATCCGATATTGAGAGCAATACCGCTACTCTACTGCGTAACTCCCTGCTTATTCTGGCAGGCTGTGTCTTTGTTGTACTGCTTATTCAATTTTTCGTTATGCGTCATATGATGCAGCCTGTTCGGGATCTGTTTGCAGCCATTAAGCAGATGAGCACAGGAGACCTGAATGTACAGCTGCGAGCGGATCGCAATGACGATTTTGGTGAACTGAATCGTAACTTTGGCGAGATGGCCGGCGAACTCAAAAATGTAATTGCAGGTGTTCAGCATAAAGCGATGCAGGCAGCAGAAGCTTCTTCTTCCCTGACCAGCAGCGTAGAACAAAATGTCCAGATGCAAGCTGAAGTACTACACACCGCCGAGCAGGTCAGTCAGGGTGCTGAAACGCAGGAACATGCGGCGGGAGAAACAGCCAGAGTCATGGAAGAAATGGCACGCGCCATTCAGGAAATTGCCCAAACGGCTTATCAGGTATCCGAAGCTGCTGCAGATATGAAATATAAAGCAGCAGGCGGCGGTACAACCATCAGCCAAATTGGTACCCAGATGACCTCTATCAGCGCAGCGGTTGATCGTTCAGCAGCATGCATTCGCCAGCTGCAGCAGCGCTCACGCGAAGTCGAAGGCATGGCTGAGTTGATCTCGGGTATTGCTTCACAGACCAATCTGCTGGCACTTAATGCTGCTATTGAAGCAGCACGTGCCGGTGAACACGGAAAAGGCTTTGCTGTTGTAGCGGAAGAAGTGCGCAAATTAGCCGATCAATCGGCTCAGTCAGCGGGTCAGATTTCTGGCACCCTGGGCCTGATGAGACAGGATACCGATCAAGCCGTCTCTCTGATGGAAGAAGGCATACGTGAGGTAAACGCTGGTATCCAGCTGTCCCAGGAAACAGGCAAAGCTTTCCATCAAATCGAGACAGCGATCAGCGAAGTCTCTTCCCAAACCGAAGATATGTCAGCTGTAACCGAGCAGATGTCCGCAAGCTCCGAAGAAGTCTCCTCCTCTGTATCCGAACTGTCCGAGATTGCGAGCGTGTCCAGAAAAGGCGCTGTAGAAGTGACGGATATCTCCCACAGACAACGCGAAGCATTGGGCGGCATCTCTTCATCTTCCGAAGATCTGCGAGTCATGGCAGAAGAACTAAATGAACTGATTGCCAAGTTTAAAATTTAAGCAGTACAGTCCTGACTGAATCATTTGGATTGTAGACTGGATAATCCAATCATAAACCTGTACTTTGTTATTTTCTTCGCAAAGTGCAGGTTTATTTTGTGTTTCCGAATTACTATTGCAACTCACTCACTGAATGAAGACAAAAATTTGACCATAATCCAATCAATCTGTTCTTCATCTCCCATATAAAAGGTATGGGCATCTGTCTGAATAAACCCCAACTTCTGATAGAAGATGATCGCATTCTGATTTTTCTCCCATACACCCAGCCAAATTTTCTTTTTCCCACTTTGCTTGGCTATTTCCAGCGCTTTGTCGAACAAGTATTTTCCTACTCCTCGCTTTTGGAATGCGCTTTTTACATAAATACGTTCAATTTCTAAAGCTTCTTCACCCATTGGTTCGGACTGGGCATTCCCAGTATTAATTTTCAAATAGCCAGCAAGTTCATGATCAATATAAATGAAAAAGAACTGTGATTGCGTATTGGAAAGTTCCTTCTCTACCTGGTTTAGATCAAATGCTCTTTTCAAATAAATGTTCATATTCTTTGAAGAATTCTGATGCCTGAATGTTTCGTCAAATGTCTCATAACCAATCTGCTGCAGCTGCTGTGCATCTTCCTGAGTACATGATCTGATACTAATATTCATATTTATGATACACTCCCTAAATCGCTAATAGTTTCTTTTATGACCTTTTTTTACTGTATCCCAGTCTTTCTCTACGTTTTTTCTTACTTGCTGGAGAATGTTATGAACCTGCTCGATTTCTTGTTCAGACAATCCTTCCAAGGCTACTTGGTTGGAATAGTCATTTTCTTTTTTGATAAAAGGATAGATATGTTCACCTTTTGCAGTGGGAAAAAGTCTTTTAATTTTTTTGTTATGCGGATCTTCTCTCTTTTCGATACATTTGTTTGTCTCAAGTTTCTGGATCGCACGTGAAGCAGTCGTACGGTCTACCTTAATCATCTCTGCTAGCTTTTCCTGAATAATGCCAGGTTGCTCACAGATTCGTACAAGGTAAAGATATTGTCCTTTGGTCAGATCGTATTCCTTGAATTCGATATTGCTAATCGAATCAAGCGCTCTTGCAATCATTCCGATTTCGCGCAGAATTTCTTTCATATACATTCTCCCTTTAAAAAACGATGGATTTTATTGTAAATGCAATAAAATCATAATTTAAATTTAATTCATTTATGTTGTATTTGCAACAAAATATAATATTATTGATTAAATAAAATCGGAATTTATTATATAGATCTTTCCCAACTGAAAAAGAGGCCGCAGAATACTTCCGCGGCCTCTTTAGTAAATACCTAATCCCAATAAAATCACATCTTTTATTAGTAAAGTCAAAAAGGGCACCTGTAGTTGAAAATACAGGTGCCTCTTTTATTTAAAACGTTCTATTAACCAATAGAACCTTCCATTTCGAACTTGATCAGACGGTTCATCTCAACTGCATACTCCATCGGCAGTTCTTTCGTAAATGGCTCGATAAAGCCCATTACGATCATCTGAGTCGCTTCGTCTTCAGTTAGACCGCGGCTCATCAGGTAGAACAGCTGATCTTCGGATACTTTGGATACCGTTGCTTCGTGTTCAAGAGTGATATTATCATTCTTGATCTCGTTGTACGGAATGGTATCGGAAGTGGATTGGTTATCCAGAATCAGCGTATCGCACTTGATGTTGGACTTGGAACCTTCGGAGTTGCGTCCGAATGAGGCCAGACCACGGTACGTTACTTTACCGCCGTGTTTACTGATCGATTTGGATACGATTGTAGATGTTGTATCCGGAGCCAGGTGAATCATTTTCGCGCCTGCATCCTGCAGCTGGCCTTTACCTGCTACAGCGATAGACAGTACGGAACCTTTGGCACCGCGACCTTTCAGTACAACAGCTGGATATTTCATCGTTATCTTGGAACCGATGTTACCATCGACCCATTCCATAGTGGCATTTTCTTCTGCAACCGCACGTTTGGTAACGAGGTTGTAGATGTTTGGTGCCCAGTTCTGGATTGTTGTATAACGTACACGAGCATCTTTTTTACAGATGATCTCAACAACTGCACTATGCAGGGAGTTGGTGCTGTAAATCGGCGCTGTACAGCCTTCTACATAGTGTACAAAACTGCCTTCATCCGCAATGATCAGTGTACGCTCGAACTGACCCATGTTCTCGGAGTTAATACGGAAGTACGCTTGCAGAGGTACATCACATTGTACGCCTGGCGGCACATAGATAAAGCTTCCGCCGGACCATACCGCACTGTTCAGTGCTGCGAATTTGTTATCTGCTGGAGGAATAACGGTAGAGAAATATTCTCTCAGGATCTCTGGATGCTCACGCAGTGCAGTATCCGTATCCATGAAGATTACGCCCTGGTCTTCCAGTTCTTTTTGCATGCTGTGGTATACCACTTCAGATTCATACTGAGCGGATACACCAGCCAGGAATTTTTGTTCTGCTTCCGGGATACCGAGTTTGTCAAATGTTTCTTTGATTTCTGTCGGTACTTCTTCCCATGTTTTACCTTGTCCTTCGGATGGCTTCACGTAGTACTGGATATCGTTGAAATCCAGTCCACTCAGATCGCCGCCCCATTCAGGCATAGGCATTTTCTCAAATTGTTCCAGTGATTTGAGACGGAAATCCAGCATCCATTGCGGTTCGTCCTTCATGCGGGAAATCTCCATTACGATTTCCTTGTTCAGACCTTTACCGGATTGGAAAATGGATTTGTGCTCGTCGCGGAAACCATATTTATATTCTTCCATTTCTGGTGCTTTTTTAGCCATTGTTGTAGCCTCCCTATCTTAATTGTCCAAGCTGTCTTCTCCGATTCCTTTGCGCAGGGCATTCCAGGCCAGAGTGGCACACTTAATGCGAGCAGGGAATTTATTTACTCCGGATAGGGCTTCGATCTCTTCATATTCTACAAATTCCACTTCTTCGCCCTTCATCAGGGAAGAGAAACGGTCTGCCAGATCAAGTGCTTCTGCATACGTCTTGCCTTTAATCGCTTCCGTCATCATGGAGGCGGATGACATACTGATTGAACAGCCATCTCCCGAGAACTTGGCGTCCACTACCTTGTTGTCTTCCACCTGAAGCTGCAAAGATATGCGGTCACCACAGGTAGGGTTATTCAATTCAACCGTCATCGCTCCGTCTTCAAATGTACCGCGGTTGCGTTGATTTTTGTAGTGATCCATAATCACGCGGCGGTAAAGATCATCAAGTTGCATCGCCAAAATACTCCTTTGTCAGAACCAACGCTTCAATGAGTCTATCCACGTCTTGTTCATTATTATACAGGTAAAAGCTTGCGCGTGCCGTAGAACTTGCCTCAAGCCATCTCATTAACGGCTGACAGCAGTGATGTCCGGCGCGAATAGCGACCCCATAAGTGTCCAGTACCGTCGCCAGATCATGAGGATGTACACCTTCAAGGTTGAAAGTAACAATACCCACTTTGCGCTTGGCTGGACCATATATTTTAATACCCTCAATCTGGGACATGCGCTCCATGGCATAGTTGGCCAGGTGAGCTTCATGCGCTTCGATCTTGTCCATACCGATCTCGGACAGGAAATCGATCGCTGCACCCAGACCGACTGCACCGGAAATGATCGGCGTACCGCCTTCAAATCTCCATGGAGCGTCTTTCCAGTCGGATTCATACAATCCTACATCGTTAATCATCTCGCCGCCGAATTCGATCGGTTCCATCTGTGCGAGCAGCTTGCGCTTGCCGTACAGGGCACCGAATCCGGTCGGGCCGCACATTTTGTGACTGGATAGTGCATAGAAGTCACAATCCAGATCCTGCATATCCACTTTCATATGAGGAGTACTTTGTGCGCCGTCGACGACCATGATCGCACCGTGACGATGAGCAATCTCGGCAATTTCCTTCACCGGATTGACCACACCGAGTACGTTCGATACATAGACAACCGAGACGATTTTGGTATTATCGTTAATGACTTTTTCCACATCAGCCAGATCGATATTGCCATCCGGCTGCAGTGGGATATATTTCAGCGTCGCTCCTGTCCGCAGTGCAAGCTGCTGCCACGGAATCAGGTTGCTGTGATGCTCCATCGGTGTAACGACGATCTCGTCTCCGGGCTGGAGACGAGGACCGCCATAAGAAGAAGCAACCAGGTTAAGCGCTGTTGTTGTACCACGGGTAAAGACAATCTCTTCACTGCGTGACGCATTAATGAAACGGGCAATCTTCTCGCGTGCGCCTTCGTAAGCATCGGTCGCACGTGTTCCCAATGTATGCACACCACGGTGCACATTGGAATTGTCGTATTCATAATAGTGACGCAGCGCATCCAGAACGACACGCGGCTTCTGGGAAGTCGCTGCATTATCCAGATACACAAGCGGATGTCCGTTTACTTCCTGGTGTAAAATCGGAAACTGCTCGCGGATGAGCTCGTTCACTGTCCGACTTTCCTTTCCACCAGTTCCTGCAGGCGAACCCGCAGCTGTTCCAGTGGAATATCAGATACGACCGGAGCCAGGAAGCCATAAATAATCAGTCGTTCTGCCTGTGCACGGGAGATACCGCGAGACATCAGGTAATGAACTTGCTCAGGGTTAACCTGACCTACCGATGCTGCGTGACCTGCCATAACATCATCTTCATCAATCAGCAGAATCGGGTTGGCATCACCGCGTGCTTTCGGGCTGAGCATCAGCACTTTCTCTGCCTGCTCACCGTTCGAACGGGTTGCGCCGTGTTCGATTTTGGTAATACCGTTGATGATCGCATTGGCTTCTTCACGCATAACAGCACGTGTTGTCATTTGGCTGGTGGAGTCTTTACCAAAGTGAATCGCACGGGTTGTATAGTTCAGACGCTGTACGCCGGAACCGACTGCGATGATTTTCGCATCGGAAGTGGAACCATTGCCTCGCAGTACAGTCGATGTATCCGTTACGGTATTACCGTCGTTCATTTCACCAATGATCCATTCGATCGATGCATCGTTACCGGTTACTGCGCGGCGATAGCTCATATCCGTTACATTTGTACCCAGCTGATGAACCGTCGCATAACGTACTTTGGCACCATCTTTGGCTACGATCTCGACGATACCGTTATGCACACGGCTGGCATCGCCGGTTGATACATAGTTGTCTACATACGTTACAGAACTGTTGGTATCTGCAACAACAAGTACACGTGGCGCGAATGTCGCGTCTGCATTTTCCGTTACAAATACAGCCTGCAGCGGGATAGATACTTCTACGTTTTTGGGAACATAGAGGAATGCTCCACCGTTCCACAGGGCTGCACTCAGTGCAGTTAGCTGATTTTCATCGTTTTTGACAACAGTGGACAGATGCGCCTGTACCAGGTCACCATGCTCACGTGCTGCTGTCTCCAGATCGGTGAAAATAACACCTTGTGCTTTGAGTTCATCAGACAGAACCGCGTAGATTACGCCGGAATCTTTTTGTACAAGCAGATTCGCCGATTCTTCTTCTTTTACCAGCTGGCTTACCACGGGTGGCAGTTCCTGCAGAGAAGCAACCGCACTTACAGGCTGGTAGGTACCGTAGTCTGCAAGATTCCATTTATCAATTTTCGTTTTGTCCGGTTTGGGCAGTTCGAGCCGGGAAGCAAGTTCCAGAGCGCCCAGACGGCTGTCAGTCAGCCAAGCCGGTTCGTTTTTTTGTTGGGATAGTGATTTGAGAGCTTCCGTATTGAGCGGAAGTATCGTCTGCAATGTCATTGTGTAGCTCCTCCTTCCGTACAGTAATTTACGCTTCTAGACCTACAGTTTCGTCAGTAATACCGAGTTCTTCTTTAACCCAGTCATAACCTTCCGCTTCCAGACGGGCTGCCAGTTCCGGTCCGCCGGATTTCACGATACGGCCTTGCATCATAACGTGTACATGGTCAGGCGTAATGTAGTTCAGGAGACGCTGATAGTGAGTGATGATCAGGAAACCGCGATCTTCACTGCGCATTTTATTTACACCGTCTGCTACGATGCGCAGAGCATCAATATCGAGACCGGAGTCAATTTCATCAAGAATAACGATTTTTGGATCCAGCATCATCATTTGCAGGATTTCATTACGTTTTTTCTCACCACCGGAGAAGCCTTCGTTCAGGTAACGGTGAGCGAATTCAGGGTTCATTTCCAGTTCTTTCATCGTGCCTTCCATCTGGCGAATGAACTTGATCAGGGAAATTTCTTTACCTTCTTCGCGGCGTGCATTGATTGCACTGCGTAGGAAGTCGGAGTTGGTTACCCCTGTGATTTCACTTGGATATTGCATAGCGAGGAACAGACCTGCGCGTGCGCGCTCGTCTACTTCCATCTCCAGTACATCTTCACCGTCAAGCGTTACAGCGCCTTCGGTTACTTCATATTTGGGATGTCCCATCAATGCGGATGCCAGCGTACTTTTACCGGTACCGTTAGGTCCCATGATTGCGTGGATTTCTCCGCCTTTCATCGACAGGTTAACACCTTTGAGGATTTCCTTGTTCTCGATTGTTGCTTTCAGACCTTCAATGACGAAATTTGTTGCCATAATAGTCGTCCCTCCAAATAAGTAAGTAAGCAGCCAAATAGATCAATTTTAATATATCGTCTATCAGCTTGCTTCATAAGAATGATCGTAATACCATTTCACTTGTTAAATCATACCAGTAAAACTGTGTCGTCCGCAAAAAAAGACAAGCAGCAAAACCATAAGCTGCCTTCTATTTTCCAGCATTCACTCTTTTCCGGTATCAGGATCAACAAGCTGCATATGAATGACTTTCCTGTGGACATCCAGCCAATTCACGGCTTTGATCTGCCCCCCATTTATCTCAACAGGGAAAAATCCCTCATTGTCCAATAGCCGGATCTTTTGCGAAGCAAATATCCTTTTCTGAAGAACCGTACCTATAGAGTATCAGGTATCCGATTCATTTAGATAAAGTCTAAGAATAAATCTTCCTTAGAACTATTCTAAACTGATTCTCAACGATTCTCAAGTATTTTATAATAATTTCAATATAGCCGCAATGAACTACGGATATCTTTCACCTTATCTTAACGTGAATATCAGGAACATGCCAGAGCAAGAGGAGCTACAACTTCAAAACATTTGCCTGGTTGATCGTGTAGATAGAGACTTTCAATGTGAATTCCAGGGATATGGAGAATACAGAAAACATATGATGCTTGGGGTTATTTATGCGTGGTCATTTTTATGATTATCTATGTGTGCTACTTCATTATCCATGTCTCTCTTACAAGATTATTTAGGGGATATAGAAATTAAACAAGATGTTTCCTAGGGAATCCGCTGCACAATTGGATTGGTCTTCTGCCCTCCGTTAAGAATCGGATATCCTGAATTTCCGCTTTCGCGGAAGATATCCATTCTTAAATGAGGCCGCTCCGCTGCTGAAGTCCAATTCCAATTGCTCCGCTAAGAGCGTAGTGATCATTTGCCTGTCTGCTAAGAACTTAATAATCCATTGTATTTTTGTAATTTCATTTTTGTTTTTTTCATATTTCTATATATTCTATATATAAAGAAAAAACAAAACGAATAGAGAAAAGGTTTGGTCATTCCCATTACCCACTCCTTTTGTTGGAGGAGGCGACGTTTGAGGGTAGCAGCACGGAGGGAAGGGAATTGTCCGGCAGGACGACATTTAAGAATGGATATTCCCGCTGTACCCTTTTCAGAATATCCATTCTTAACCGGAGGACAGCCGGACAATCCCTTGCCGCAGCGGTCTCTGCTCCACCTCAACCCCTCGCCTCCACCAACCCCAAAACCAAAATAAAAAGCCTGACCGATCGACTCAGTCAAGCTTTGTGTCCGGAATGTTCTGTTCTTGCAGCGATTGCAATAGAGCAGATCTCATTCTCTCAAACTCCGCAGCGTCCAGCACCGGCGTCAATTCGCTCGTCACCGAACCACTTGGTATGGATATCCACGATTTGCAGCCGATATACTGCTCTTCTATTGGGATGTCCACCGGTCGTTCAATTATATATACCCGCAGGATTAGTACATGAAGCGGATTTTTCTTTTTCCAGCGAAGACGTTCTTCGGCAAATGTATCGGTCCAGATGTGCATTTCTCTCAGCCGATCCAGCTGCTGTTGATCGTAGATTTCCAGATCATCCGTGACCTCGGCATAGAGGCGGATTGTAGCTGTATTTTGCTCGGGAGACCAGTCCTGCATGGATTCGTCTACCAGATGTTGATGCTCTGGCTTGAGCAGCTCGCGGCGCTGGTGCTCATAGGTTGGATACAGATAAAAGGCATTTTCTTTTAGCTCGAAATCACGTGTTTCTTCGATGATTCCGCCTTTGCGCATTAACAGGATCTGTTGCCCCTGTTCCAGGGCACGAATAGCGGATGCCCATTCTTTGAGGGCAATAACTTGTTCATTCATTAGATAATCTCCTCCTTTATAAATCCAATACTTTGGTAAATAGCCAACCGTATGGTTTCTTCAATGCCTTCATCTGAAGAAAAAGCCAATTCGTCAGGGAGTTCGACAGCTTGTATACTGCCTGGATAGATGACAATATCCTGCAGCTGCATTTCAAATCGAAATCCATCTTCAAAATGAATGCCATCCCGATCCCGGTAACACCAGATTGCAGAAATGTCTTTGTCTTCTACGATAAAACGTCCGCCATTCATATACATCTTCTGCAAGCCTCCCATCATGATTTTTCATTACCCTATTTTTCTTTATTATAAAAGAAAGCTAAGCAAATGGATGCATCTAATTTACGAATAGAAGCCATGGTTTGCACTCGCTGCAAACCATGGCTTGAATAGATTATGCAGTAGCGGATGATTTGTAACACATTGACATCATGTTGTATTCTGGCAGAAAATGCTCTATTCCCGACCGGACGACAAGCAGCGGTTCTATGGGTTGAACGTAAACTCCAAATAGACGATATGAATTACCAGCCTCCGCCTGTTGGAATCCAGCGGTCATAATACTCAACTTTCTCTTCACCGTATATAATCACCGGTTCGTCTGTTTTTTTCACATCATAGGTAATACGATATCGGTAGAAATACTCCGGGAACATGTGATAGTAGCCCATCTTGTAATCATAGTTACCGGACTCCGTAAAAGTTACAGCGTGCATGGGAGTCCATCCACTATAATCACTATATACTTCATAAGAAACCGTTAATTCACCCTGTCCTTCGATATCAATAGAAATCGACACATCAGTTTGGTTATTTGTTGTCCATTCATTGGAAGAATAGAGTCCGCTACCGTCCATGTAAATTGCTTCGTCCCAGTAGTGATGGAAATAGTCCGGAGGTGGCTCGGTTTGAGGCGAAATGGAGGGTTTAGCACTTGCAGAACCAGCAGGCCATACAAAACTGAAAACCAGGGGCAAAAAGAGTAGCAACGAAATACCTTTCAACCAGTTATTTACTCTCATTTTCATTTCTCCTTTGCGTTGTTAATAAATACCAAGCAAATTCATAAATGATTACGCTTACATTTCTTTCGGATGTTCTCTTTTCTTTTAGATTCTTCTTCTTTTGAGTTTTCCTTGTTAGGATGATTTTCTCGTATTGAAACTTCCGGAATTACGGCTTGACAAACTAAGCTCATTGTCAGAACAGGAGCTTATCCTTATTTACCTCCTTCTATTTTTAGTAATAGAATATTGCTTCTTCATATTACCATATTTTAACTATTATGTATTTAATAATTAATAGGGTTTGATTATCAAATCGTATTTTATGGAAGGCTGTATAAATAAAACCGCAACCTGTCCATAAGACAGATTGCGGTTCATTATTATTGATTGATTTGATGATTAAGTGTAGAGAACTTAACCCAGGAAAGAGCGCAGCATCCACATGTGTTTCTCCAGATCCGCTTTGAACGCGATCAGCATATCTGCTGTCGGTTGGTCACCGGACTCGTCAGCCAGTTCGATTGTTTCCTGGAACTGCTCGCATACTGTAGCAAAGTCTTCGATAATGGTCTGTACCATTGTACGAGCGTCTTCGCTACCGTTAGCTTCTTGAATACTGGACATTTCCAGATATTCTTTCATTGTCGCTGCCGGAGAACCTTTGAGTGTCAGCAGACGCTCAGCGATTTCGTCCATTTTCAGCGTTACTTCATTGTATAGTTCTTCGAATTTGATATGCAGAGTGTAGAAGTTCTCACCTTTTACATACCAATGGAAGTTGTGGATTTTCACATATAATACATTCAGGTTAGCCACCTGCAGATTCAACAGTTCTTCGACGCGTTTGGTTTGAGTAGAGTTTTCATTTGTAATGTTAGACATAGTTCTTATCCCTCACTTCTATAAATTTTGGTGAAATTGATAAACATGTCAGGCTCATCTGCATACATCTTACCCGTGTGAGCAATTGACGAAACAATCGCTATGTGAAATCAGACCTTGCCCAGAGTCATCGGAAGACCAAAAAAACGGGGGCTCTACAGGAAATAAAACAGAAAAAAGACTGTGCAAAAACATTGTTTTCCGATATCCTATATTCTAATGTTTGTAATTATCCAAGGGAGTGATTCACTATTATGAATAATCAGATTCCATCCAATGAAGTTCCTGTTAAAGCCCCCTTTGAACCGCTGCTTTCCCTTCGCTGGGCTGAAGATAAACTGCTGATGCTGGATCAGCGTCTCTTGCCGGATGAAATTGTTATGCTGGAGCTGTTCACGGCTGAACAGGTATTCGAAGGCATTCGTTCTATGAAAGTACGCGGGGCTCCGGCTATCGGTATTTCGGCAGCTTATGGCGTTGTACTTGGCGCATGGGAGTATTCAGGCGAAGATGCAGCTGCCTGGCTCAAGCACGTACTCAAAACAGCTGCCTATCTCGCAGAATCCCGTCCCACTGCTGTTAATCTGTTCTGGGCACTCGATCGTATGAACAAGCGTGCTCATCAACTTGCCGAACAGGAAGGCACAACGGAATTCCGCAATGCCGGACTGCTCGCTGAAGCTGTGGCTATCCATGAGGAAGATGAAGAAGTATGCCGCATGATCGGAGAACATGCGCTGCCTCTGTTCAAGGATGGCATGGGCGTTCTCACTCACTGTAATGCTGGCGGACTTGCTACAGCGAAATACGGTACTGCGCTGGCTCCCATGTATCTGGCTCACGAACAGGGTATTCATCTGAAAGTATATGCCGATGAGACCCGTCCGGTACTGCAGGGTGCTCGTCTGACTGCATTTGAGCTTCAGCAAGCCGGTATTGATGTAACACTGCTTTGCGACAATATGGCAGGCATGGTTATGTCCAAAGGCTGGATTCAAGCTGTCATCGTCGGCGCTGACCGCGTAGCCGCTAATGGCGATGTAGCCAATAAAATTGGTACCTATAGCGTAGCCGTGCTTGCCAAAGCGCATAATATTCCTTTTTATGTGGCCTGCCCGCTGTCGACGATTGATCTATCTACCGCTACAGGAGCCGAAATTCCAATCGAAGAACGTTCTGCAGAAGAAGTAACCGAGAGCTTTGGCAAACGTACGGCACCTGAAGATATCAAAGTATTCAATCCGGCTTTTGATGTTACACCGAGTGAATATGTAACTGCTATTATTACTGAAAAAGGTCTGGTATATCCTTCCTATAACGAAAACCTTCCAAAGCTTTTTCAGAGCTAAAAATCGTTGTTATAGGCAGTTATAAGAGGGCAATACTATAGATATTCCGATATCATTTTGATCACAGCCGGGGTCGCATCAGACCCCGGTATTTTTGTGTTTTTGCCTATGATTTGTCTAACATTTTTCGACACTTAGCCGATAAATATATTGAGTAGTCGACAGGACAAATGAACATAACATCCAGGCATATCACCAAATCCATCCAGTCCTAAGAACTATCTCTAAAGACCTATGAATATTTTACTTAAAATGATATAGTTTATTTTGGAATGGGATTGCCAATCTGATAAAGTAAGCGAGATGGGAGAAATATGACGAAACAGCAGACTAATGATGACACCGAATTTTTATTCAATGTCGACCTTATGATTACCGGACCAAGCAACGCGGTTGCCCTTCAAAAGCTGCTGGAAATCCTTAATAATCAGGAGGAACTGGCAGACTTCCGAATTGTCTCCGGCATTAAATGGGGACAAAAAATCAAGGCTGTAGAGCAATCACAGGACAAACAAAGAAGCTCTGTGAATGTAGAAATTGCGCAAAAAGTACGTGCTAAAGCAGCATTGCGTCAACAGGAAGCTCCTGCTCCTGTCAAACAGCGTACCGATGCCGAATCAGCTGCTGCTCTTCAGCAAAAAATCGAGAATGACATGTCCAGTTGGCTGTCTCTCTATATTCAGGGAAATCAACTCATTCGACTGACGATTAACCGTAGAGGCGAACGCTTCTCGATCCCCTGTCGGATTTTGAAATTCGATAATGAAGATCAGACGATCAGCGTATACCATGTTGATGAGAAGCAGGTATATACTTTCAAACTTAATGAGATTGATGATTTCCAGCATGTATAAACCGGCTTGATAGAATAGCAAAGATATCAAAAGCGCCTGCGGCAGAAGCCAGCAGGCGCTTTTAATATTTTCCGCAGAATATATTGCACATTTGTGTAAATATGAACATATCTCTAGTCTATACTCTTCTATTGGTGCATATGCGCAAAAAAGAGATAAGCTTTGATAATACTTTACCGCTATCCATTAACATCAATCGCTCGGCTGCTATATTCAAACTGTTTTTTTACCGTATTTGGCACCAGCTACAGCCAGCAGAATCCAGCCTGCAATAAAGCATAACCCGCCTAGTGGTGTAATAGCACCCAATACTTTTACGCCGGTAATACACAACACATACAGACTACCCGAGAACAGAATGACTCCGGCGGTAAAAAGGCGTGCCGCCCAGCGAAGCAGCGCCGATTCACCGAATATACCGGCCAGCACAGCTGTAATCAACACGGCAATCGCATGGACAAAATGATATTCGACTCCAGTGCGAAATGTCTCTATTCTCGCTCCAATAATCGGTTCCAGAATATGCGAACCGAATGCTCCAATGCCTACCCCAATCATGCCTAGAATGGAGCCGATTATAATATACGTACGTTGCATGTTAAACCTCCTGTCAGATCATTGCGGGTAGATCCCGCAGATAAACACAATCCTTTTTATTATAGCGTATCTATAGCGATTATTTTGTGAGGAAATCATGAAAGCATGTCGGAAGTACTTTTTGCCCGAATTCTGCCGTATATTTTGGCAAAATGCAAGTCATGGTATAATAACCCCAGCTGTGTGATATCACAGTCTATTTTATTATGATAATGAACCAGGAAGACAGGAGAATATTATGAATTCCATTCGTATTTTTGCAGACAGTACCTGCGATCTGCCAGCCTCCTGGCTGGATGAGCATCAGGTGGGCATCGTACCACTCTATGTTACTTTTGGAGAACAGGTCTACCGGGACGGTGTTGATATCAAGCCTGCCGATTTGTACCAACGTGTTCAGCAGCAGGGACAGCTGCCCAAGACGTCAGCACCCTCACCCGCTGATTTCATACAAGCTTTTGCACCTGTTATCGAAGCCGGACAGGATATTATCTATATCAGCCTTTCTTCTGCTTTATCTTCGACGTATGCCAATGCACGCATCGCTACGGAGGAATGGGAAGAGGGCCGGGTCAATGTACTGGATTCATTGAATCTATCCAGCTCGATTGGTCTGCTCGTGATGAAGGCTGTTCATGCCGCTGCAGCGGGTGCCTCCGTACAAGAGATTATCCGTCTGCTAACCGATATGCGTGGGCGGATTGAGACAGAATTTGCTATCGATTCTTTGGAGTACCTCTATAAGGGCGGACGCTGCTCGGGTATGCAGAATCTAATCGGCAGTCTGCTCAAAATCCGGCCGGTGATCGAAGTGACTCCACAGGGCACACTGGTACCTGCTTACAAAGTCCGTGGCAAGCGGGAAAAGGCTGTCGAACAGCTGCTCCGTAATGCGATCGCCAATGCAGACCGATTGGACGAAGAAGTCATTTTTGTCGTCCATTCCTTTGCCGAAGAAGAAGCGAAGATGATGCAGGCTGTACTCAGGGAACAGACAAATGCACGCCAGGTTATGATCACAGAAGCAGGCTGCGTAATCTCCAGTCACTGCGGTCCACAGACGATCGCCATTATGTATGCAACGCAGGCATAACTAGCAACTGCTTCTGTTGCTCTGGCGACAGGTACTACACTACCACATAGCGGTTCGGGTTTCAGGAACCGGCTGTATACCAAAAAGCGCTACTGCAGATCATCCAAGAATCTGCAGTAGCGCTTTTTTGATTATTATTCATTATCCACAAGCTTAAGCGGAATCGTAAAATAGAATGTTGAACCGGCATGTTCCCTGCTCTCTACTCCGATCGTACCATTCATCAGCTCAATCAGATTTTTGCTGATAAACAGTCCCAGTCCCGTACCGCCATATTGGCGGTTCATCACCTGGTGTACCTGGGAAAAGGACTGGAACAGTTCACCCAGACGATCTGCCGGGATGCCTATCCCCGTATCTATAATCCGGAAATGAATCAGCATGCCATGCTCTCTGGAGATATGCGAGACCCCTACCACAATCTCCACGGTTCCGCGATCGGTAAATTTAAGTGCATTGCCGATAATATTGACCAATACCTGCTTGATGCGCATCATATCGCCCCGGGCCTGACGTGGCACTTCCTGATCGACACGCTTCTCGAGCACCAGCTGTTTCTCCTGCGCGACCGGCAAAAACAATTCATACACCGATCCCACCAGCTCATGCAGATCGAATATGCGCTCTTCCAGCCGGATATTCCCATTTTCCAACCGGTGCACATCGGTTACATCATCCATCATTCTCATCAATTCTTCACTGTTTTGGCGGATAATCTCCATATAAAACTGCTGATCTTCATTTAGCGGAGAATCCTGCACCAGCTCGGACATGCCGATAATAGCATTCATTGGTGTACGAAGCTCATGACTAATCAGTGAGATGAACTGTGACTTGGCATAGGCTGCACGTTCAGCAGACTCCTTGGCTTCGATAATGGCCTTTTCATTCGTACGGTCGCTGAATACCACGACAACTCCAATAATCTGCTCACGGTCATATAGCGCACTCGTCTGATAAGAAACAAAGAAGCTCGAACCATCCCTGCGGAAAAATACATCTTCTGTCACCCTGCGGGATATTCCATCGCTCATCGTCAGACCTACCGGATTCTGACCGGCAGCATAGGCTTCTCCATCTGCACGTGCCTGCACCAGCGACTGCTGCACCGGTACACCGATAAACTGCTCTCTCGGGAGCTGCAGCATTCTCGCTGCCGCCGCATTGATAAAGATTCCATTCCCCTGGGTATCCACTCCGAAGATCCCTTCCGATACCGAACTGAGAATCAGATTATACTCTTTGCTGATCGTCTGAATCTGCTCCAAATACCGCTTGTTCTCCGTTACGTCCGTAGCAATGCCAAAGACTCCGGTGACCTGTCCGCCAACAATAATCGGCACATTGGTAAAATTCACTTCCATTCGGTTACCGGAAGAATGCACCAGTACCGTATCATAATTTTGTGGCATACCCATACGGGCTTTATTAAAATGCTCCTGTGCTGCAATCTGGTAATCTCCATCGATCAGATCGGTAAAACGAGTCTGCAGCAATCGGTCTGATGAATAACCGCTCTGAATCTCGGCTACCGGATTCAGGGTAAACAATCTTCCTGCCAGATCAAATGAATACACACCCGATGGATTATATTCGACCAGCGACTTGTAGCGTTGCTCGCTCTCCAACAGCTGCTGCTCCGCAAATTTGCGATCCGATACATCCCGGGATACTGCTACGATAGTACCGCTGATCCCTTCCATTCTGCTTGGCGTATAAGTACCACTTGTCTCCAGCCATACATAATGTCCCTCTTTGTGCCGGAAGCGAAAGGATACGGTATGCTGCTCCTGTGAATACAGGATGGACTGTAGATAAGTTTGTACCACTTCATAATCCTCGGGATGATAATAGCTGCTCGCACTGGTGCCGACTATTTCTTCTACTTCATAGCCCAGCAGCTTCTTGAGGGATGGCGACGCAAACAGAAAATTGAGCTGTGCATCAGCAGTATGCGTCGAGATCAGATCCATTGTATTATCCGAGAGCATCCGGTACTGCCTTTCGCTCTCACGGATCAGATTCTCCATCAGCCGCTGTTCAGTTATATCCTGAATCGTACCCAGGATACGCTGCGGTTCTCCTGGCAGTACTTCTACCAGCCGCCCGCGAATAGAAACATTGCGCACCTCATGATACTGGCCGGTCAGCCGACATTCCACATGAATATTTCCTTCATCAATCGCTTTTCGAAAAGCTTCACTGACGTCACTGCGATCTTCCGGATGCACTCTTGCCAGAAAGCGACGATACATGATCTGCGCAGAATCATGATTCAGACGCAGAATCTCGAAAAACTTGTCTGTACAGGTTAGCTCCTGGGTATCCAGATTCCAGTCCCAGCAACCAAAACCGGCAATATCCTGGGCCAGGGCGAGACGTTCTTCGCTCGCTTTGAGCTGTTCACTCGCCTGCTTGCGGGAAGTAATATCCTTGGCAGCACCAAAAATACCGATTACCTGCTCTTCTTTCATTACCGGTGCATAGGTAATATCCAGGTAAATGGCGTGTCCGTCCTTATGATAAATTCCGGTCTCATATTGAACCGACCCGCCCTGCAGTACCTGCTGAAAATAAGGCGACCGAAAGTGAAGGCGCGATTCTCCAAAAATCAGCCTTTTATCAATATAACGCAGCTCTTCCAGCGAATATCCGCTCATTCGCATCACTGCAGGATTTGTATAAATATAATTACCGTCCAGATCCATTACATAGATAGCATCGGGATGATGTTCAAACAGAGGACGGTAGACTCCATTTTCGGCAATTAAATTCTGGAGAACGTCATATTCGTGATTATCCAATTAATGATCCCTCTCAATCTTTCATATGCCATGGTCTTATATCGTCATTTATCATGCATCTGTGTAATTTCATTCAGGATCCTTTGAGATGAACTGCGAAAAATCGGCTTACCGCCTCCATTACATCCTGACGGGTCATCAGACCTGTAGAGGAGTGCCGTGCTCCTTCGAGGATATACATATCTGCTTCGGCCCCTGCTTCCAGCAGAGCATCATACAGAAAACGACTTTGACGAAGTGGTACCATCTCATCCTGATCGCCGTGCATAATGAGAAATGGCGGAATTCCGGAAGCAGCTCCCGTTTGAATATGACTGACCGGATTGGACTGTGCCGCATTATCTGCCATATGCCGGATCGGTCCGCCCATCAGCAGTGAAATAACCGGTAGTTCGTATTCGGTCTGAAAGTCAGCCTGTACATCGATAGGTCCGCAGAAGTCCACCACAGCGGTTACCTGACTCGATACCCCCTGCCAGTCTCCACGGGTGTCCCATTCCGGCTGACTGCCGGTAACGCCAGCCAGAGCCGCGAGGTGTCCGCCTGCTGAATGACCCCATACGCCGACATGTTCCGCATCAATACCATATTCATCTGCATGAGTACGCAGGAATCGAATCGCTGTTTTTACATCTTCCAGCTGTGCCGGGAAAGGCGCTTTGTTAACAGTACGATACTCAATGCAGGCAATCACATATCCCTGTGCAGCCAGTTCGGACAATACAGGTACATGCTTGTAATTATCCACATCGACCCATGAACCTCCCACGATCCAGACGATCAGCGGCAATGGAATATGCGAGACCGGACGCAAAATGTTCATTTTGAGGGACGATCCATTCGGGAAACGGGTAAATTGTACATCGGGAATCAATTGTACAAAATAGTTATCTTCACTTTGGTAAGGTAAATGTTTGATTTCTGACACGGTATTTCCTCCTCGTTGCGGATTACATCTATCTATTCTACTGTCTCTATCATAATCGCTTTAGCTTCTTTTTACGAAATAAGCAGATAACCTTATAGTCATCCTTTTCATATTAATACATTTAAATTTTAATTAAAACAGATGTATGTAGATTACTTCTCTCTCATGCGGATTCTGCATATGTTGACGTTCACTGGATTATTCGTCAATATATGGTTATGCGTATTCTGCAGCAAAGTAGTCTGACTAGGAGTACTTCCCTGATCTGCAGACCAGAACAAGCAATCGCTTGCCCGAAAGTGAGGATCTTCTATTGATTACTGTGACCGGTGTATATGTGCCCGATTTGATTCCGGAAGATGGCATGGAACGTCTGCGTGAAGCAGTATCCGAAGAAAGAAAGCAAGCTTCGCTCAAATTTCACAGACAGCAGGATGCCCAGCGTAGTCTGATCGGTGAAGCCCTGCTGCTGCAGATTTTGCGCCAACGTTATCATTTGTCCGCCGATTCGGTGTCCTTTTCCAAAAATGCGTATGGCAAGCCTTATCTGGATGAATATCCGGATATTTATTTTAATATTTCACATGCAGGCGATTGGGTTGTATGTGCAGATGGTACCGTTCCTGTCGGAATCGATATTGAACAGGTACGTCCTATTGATTTTGCAATTGCCGAACGCTTCTTTACTGCATCCGAGTATCAGCTGCTGATGAAGGCCTCTCCACAGCAACAACTTCAATTATTTTACACGTTGTGGACATTGAAAGAAAGCTACATCAAATATATAGGCAAAGGGCTTTCTGTTCCGCTGGATTCATTTGCTATTGATATTGCCCATAATGGGACAGCACAGCTATGTCCACCACGTCCGGACGAGGACTCCTCCGGCAGCTGGGAAGATCATGCCGGTCAGATCTGTTATTTCCGCAAAATTATGGTCGATGCCAATTACCAGCTGGCTATCTGCGCTGCCGAAGCGCTCGGTCCCAAACCGCTGGTTATGCTGGATTGGCAGGAGCTTTTGCCTGATGCCTGATTATTAGTTTACATGCCAAAAACCGTCTGCCTGCTTTCCAACCAGAAAGCGGACAGGCGGTTTTTGGCATAACGATGTTATACACCTGCATTTTACAGCTCGCGCATCATCATCCGATTGCGAGCGGCTGCATAGATACTGGACAATAAGCGAATGCGCTCTGCAGATTCGGCAAAAGGCAGATTAGTCTGCTGACCACGCACGACATCGCTGAAAAAACGCAGCTGATTGACATAATAATTGACCGGATCAAATACATGCTGATGCACTTCGCCCGTCCCGGCTCCATTTTGAAGCAAGGCTACCTTGAATTTGATTCGGTAAAATCCCAGATTGCAGCGGAAGAAATCATTGATTGCCAGCGTTGCATGTTCAAAATGAAGAATATGCCTCGAAGCATAGGGCTGTTCAAACGAAAATATAGCATCGGCGATAATGCCGTTTTGCAGCCTTGCCTGTGCTTCAAAGGTCCAATCGCAGCCGTTCGGTCCATCGAAATCGGACTTCCCTTCAAACTGCGCCTGCTCAATACTCGTTACAGCCTGCAGAAACTGCAGCCAATAACAGCCCAGATCCCAGAAGCAGCCTCCGCCTTGCTGAGGCTGGCTGCGATAATTGCCGGCATGACCATCACGGGCAGGAATCGTAATACGGGTCTGTATACGCTGCAACTCTCCATACTGGCCGGATTGTATACAGCTACGCAGCTCCTGCTGCCAGGGATGATGAGCGATCATAATGCCTTCTGTCAGATGAACGCCGGATCGCCGGGCAGTCTCTTCCAGTCCGTCCAGTTCCGCAGGGTCCAGACAAAGAGGCTTCTCTACCAGCACATGCTTGCCGGCAGCGAGTGCACGCCGAATCCATGTGGCATGCAGACGATTGCCAAGACCAATATAGACAGCATCCAGCTGCTCATCCGCCAGCAGTTCATCAAGGCTATTATATACAGTTGGAATCCCATATTGGTCGGCCATTTGTCTGGCTTTGTCATACGTACGATTGGCAGCTCCGGCAATCTCAATAGTAGATACGTGAGCGGACGGTTCCAATACGGCACGCGGTACGATCCCCGAACAGCCCAGAATGCCCATTCGAACAGGAACTTCGATCCCAGGAATGAACTGAAGCGACATCAGGTATTCATCTATGCGCACTGGCAGCTGAACGATATTGTGATTTTCTTTCATAGATTCCTCCTGATCGCTGCTGGCTCCAATGTATTACGTTCGCTGTATTGATCCACATAACTAGGCAGCCTGCTGCGGCCCTGTATCAGATTACGGTGCAGCTGTTCCAGAATCTGATGATCACCACCGTACTCACTCATCCAGCGCTGATAAGTAATACCATATCCGTATTGTTCCCACTGCTCTGCATTATGACGCTCATGTTCCCCGAATGGGTCCAGGAATATTACAGGCGTACCAGAAGCAAAAGAATCTGCCAGTGTCCCTCCGCCCGGCTTGCTTACTATTGCCATAACACGACGCTCTACTTCACACAGCAGATGATAATCTTCATGTATGCGATACGCTGTTGCAGCTGCATCAGGAATATATTCGGCAAAAGGTGGAAATGTATGTCTTCCCTGCTCATTCCGGTTCCAGGTACGCCACTGCGGATCCATCCGGTAATACCGCTGTCCTCTGTCTGTATGACCTGCCTCATCGCCTTCATACAGGACGATATCCAGCCCATAGCCTGACTGTTCCAGATGCTGCAGATGTTCCCGATAGGTTCCCATTCCCCACCCGCCGCCATGTACCAACAGTCTGTGTTCCCTCTGTTCATGAGGGAGAACAGGATCGGAACCGGCGATATCGATATATGTCTGCATTGGCTGCTGCGGTTCGCCGAACAGCCATACTTCCCGGTAGCGATCATGAAGCTGACCCAGACGCTTTTTGACATTGCGCCAGGATGGGGAGTCGGAGACATCCAGATAGAGCAGATCGACATGCAGCTGCTCTGCTCCGATGCGCTCTCTGTACATATCCAGCAGATAAATCCAGTGTCCGGACAGAACGATAAAATGTCTTCTTCCTTCCGCTTCCCAGCTGTGCAGCAGCTGCTCCATCTGCTTTTCATTCATGCTTTTGCGAATATCCTGCGGAATACGCTGGGACATCAGAGCTACCGAGAAATCCTGGTGATAGGCTCTACGGCTGTTATCGACCTTGTGACGCTGATCTTCATCCATAACATTCTCAAAAACAAGCACTTCCGCCGGAATCCCGCGGCGCCTGAACCCCGCTTCTACAAGTAATCCCGGTGTATAGAACCCCAGTCCAAAACCCGAACACAAAATGGTGACGGTCATATGGATCATCCTTTTCTTTTAATGGAAAGCAGGTCACGCTTATACTGCCAGACACTAAGCGCTGATCAGTTCAGGATTTGAAAGTTATTTGCAGTTAAAAGTTGTTCCAGGCGGCGTAGCAGATGCTTTTTGGTCTCTTCCTGATCGGTGACTACAGAAAGGTACAGGCGTCCTTTGTGCTTTTTGCCGTCGGGTTGGGATGGATGGTTGACGGATAAGGCAGCTGAGGTTAATGGAAAGATACCCTGCCCGGTTTCCGGCAGGAAAAGCAGATTGGTACGCTGGAGCTCGCCCAGCAGCTGCTCATGAGATAGTGAACCGTCATGGGACACTGTGTAATTGGTCATATTCCCCTGAAGCCCTTGCTGGCGCAGATACTGGTCGATATTATTTTTGATCAGGCTCATGGATTGACGGGCATTGATCTCTACCATCGGTTCCAACGTTCCATCCTGCAGCACCATCGAGTCGATACATACATGTCCATAATAGCCATCCTGATAGAGCTCCCGGCTAATCTGTTCCATGGTCTCAAAATAGTGATGACGCTCCAGCAGATCCATAAAATCGGCATCCGGAGACAGCGATTCCCGGTAGGCAAACTGTGAGTTGGCAAGCCATTGTACAGATATAATCTCGATATCACCCTGTTCCGTAATATAAAACTGGCAGGAAAAGTCCCGTGTCTTGTCCAAATAGCGTTCCAGTACAAACTCTACATTGCGCCCTTTGTCTTCCTGCTTACGGATACTGCCCGCGATGCGCGCCAACATATTAGGTGATTCGATATGGATGTTTCCTTTGCCGGATACACCGTAATTATCCTTGATCATAAAGGTTCTATGTTCCAGCAGCTTTCGGCCTACTGTTTCCAGTTGATCTGTACCGGTTACGTAGATTCCTGGATTCTCCAGACCAAGCCGCTGCTTGATCTCTGCGGAATACCGCTTGGTATTCACCCGGCGTACAATCTCCAGTGGTGGATGCTGACTGTGAATACCGAACCGCTGACTGGCTTCCTTGATATACGGCACCCAGGCAAATGGTGACAATTGTGTTCCTGACAGCGGTAGCTGGTCTGCCAGCATATTGCCATGATCATAGAGCAGCTGAAATACCGAGATCGGATGGGTGATTTCTTTGGCTGTACGCTGCGGACTTGCTGCTTGTCCATATCCTGCTGCGGTAGCAATCGGCGCTCGTACTGCTGCTTCATCCGGCTGCAGATGCACGGTATTGCTCATAAAATCAAAGCCCAGTTGGCGTGTATAATCACGCTGGGCAGGATCTATCGCATAACGTGTCAACAGAAGATCACCCGGCTGGCAAAAGCTGAACAGCAGCTCATCCATCGCGGTGACAATCTTCTCCGCTTCCCTGTCCGGCAGTGCAGGCAAAATTGCCAGATTATGTTCTCGCCAGTGCAGTTCCGCTTCAAAGGTGCCCATATGTAGTACAGGTGATCGTGATGCACCTGATTGTAGTTCCGGCATCCTTATCCCTTCCTTTCCGGCTATCGTAATAGACAGCCTGCTCCCGGTCACCTGTGATCCATGATGCGATGCAGGTAAGATCCGTAAGCAGGCTGCACAAATAACTGGTTAATATCGGTTCATCGGATTGACTTCATGTTCTTGACAAGGTCAGACAGCAACACGGGATAATGCCTGCTGAAGACTCGATAAATGCAGCTCTATCTGGTCAAGCAGCTCCGTGCTGCGCTGGATATAGGTATCCATCTTGTGAGGACTGTTTTGCAGTCCCATTTTGTACAGCTGCAGCAGATGGCGCTTGGTATCCTGATTCAGCGCTGTAATCTCCGCTTGAAGCTGCTCACCCGGCATCCCCAGTTTATCCCGGTATTTACGGATAAAATGATCGGTATAACGCATCAGATGACTGAGACTCTCAATCCGCAGATGATAATACACGGTATCACAGGCTTCCGCGAACGCTTCGCCTTCCAGCAGACTCATCTGCTCCATATCACGAACCAGCCTGCGATAGGCAGCGATTCCCCATGCTCCTGCCGGGCCCTGGTCCTGTCCATTGAGAAATTCATCCAGATGAGCCGTACAGACGGTTATAATCTGCTGCTCGTCCATAACAGTGTCTCCGGTATGATTCATATAGGCGTATTCGACCGTTCCTTCCAGCAGATCGGACAAGCTGGTCGGACCGCTGTAGCCCAGTACCGCTCCGGACGAATCGAGCAGGAAGTGATCGCCTACATAAGCAATATTCTCCTGTGAATGCAGACCATACAGCTGGATCATATGTGTCTTGCCGGGGTTATCGGTATACAAGGGATTGTAGACTAGATTCTCGGTCTTGACATGCAACAGCAGTGTATTGCCACGACTCAATACATCATGCCATTCCTGCAGCATGGCATTTTGTTCCTGCTGCTCCTGCGTTGTATCCGTATAAGCGAGTGCAATGCCGGTATGGGTGATCCATTCCTGCAGCATCTCCCTGATCGGACGCAGACCGAATGTATGAATATCACCAGCATAGTTAAATGAAATTCCATTACTGAGAAAATAGATATCCGTCTCATCCATATGAATACTGCACTGCTCCAGCATCGCCTGCTTGGCACCATAGTAGCAATGATTGATCACAAAATGATCATCTGCTCGCGTTAATATCCGGGCTGTTGTAGCGGCTCCCGCTACAGACGGTTCAGAACCCAGCATTAGCTCCAGATGCTCGGGCTGCATATTGTGAACTTCGCTCAGCAGGGGCAGAATCGTCTTGTCACTTACGCTCATACTCTCGCCTCCTGTCCGATCAGATATAATTGAGCGACTGCAGGGCACCTGCACCATGCAGATACAGCACACTACACTTGGAACAAGCCGGGGTCAGACCGCCTTCGTTAATCGTTTTGCGGATCTGCTCATATTCTTCGGAATCCCAGATTTCTTTGAGACTCTTCTCCTTGAGATTCCCGACCGTAAATTCAGCGAAGAATTTGCAAGGCATTACGCTGCCATCCGGAATAATATCCGTACGTGAAGTAAGCGCCAGACAGTTGTTGGAACAACGACTTGTCATTTCATCGCCATGGATAAACTTGTCGATCTCATCGTAGTCCAGTCCCGGCTGATAACGCACCCGGATTTTCCAGACACGGTCATTGATCTGGTGCAGATCGTCCATCAGCGCTTCCATTTTTTCAGGATTGATTTTGTATTTAAAAGCATGCCAGCTGCTGATATGACGCTCATCCAGTTGGCGCAGCCAGCTGAACTTGTCGGCGAAATAGTGATCCATTTTGACCGATGTCTCCCTGGAGATATACCAAGGGAAGCACAGCATAACGAGATCCAGCTTTTTTGATTCGAAAAATTCCAGCAGCTCCGACATGCGTCCGATCATATTATCGTTGATTACAGCATGCACCGAGATCCGGCCTTTGTAGATGCCCTGGTCACGCAGCTCGACGAGGTGGTCGATTTCTTTCATTGTTTTCTGGAATGTTCCTTTGCCGCGGATCAGATCATGCTCGCGCTCAAATCCCTCTACAGCGATCAGCAGTTCCAGATTTTCCGAGAGATCCAGAATCTGATCCAGATGCTTGCTGATCAGCAGTCCGTTGGTACAGATGGTCATTTCACGCCGGTCATTTTGAATATGTTCGAGAATCTGACTGAACTGACGGTGGAACATTGGTTCTCCACCCCATAAGTAAAGGCGTGATTTGGCGCTCTTGGTATCATCCAGCAGCTGTTTGAAAATGGCTGGATCCAGATCCATATTCTGCTCGGCTTTCTCCATATTGTGGTGATAGCCGTCTTCATTCCACTGAAAACAGTGTGTACAGCGCAGATTGCAGCGGTTGGTCAGCTTGATGCCGAGCGACTGCGGTATAGGCGTTTTGTAGGTAGGGTCCTTCACCTTATTACGGTAAGATACGGCGGCATTACGGACAGTTCGTTTGATCAGCTTAAAGGCTTCGCGGTCGATTGTCACTTCACTTCTTGGTTGCACGGAAAACACCTCTTCCCCGGATTCGTTGTTACCAAGTGCCTGATACCGAAAGACAGTCCTATTCAATTGTTAACGCATACAAAATAACAGTTGTGTGTATACAACAGAGGATTAATAATTAAGCAAAATCAATAAACAAGCAAATAATCAAAAATAATAGCGTTTTAATTTTTATATATGGTAGTGTCTCCAGGCTGGATAAAGTATTCTTGATTGCTGCATTATGATATCAGCTCTATGCTGTATCCCCATCCCTACAGCTATGTAGGGTCAAGCTTCCAACGGATGGACTGTTTCGTCGGATTGGGCTTTATTTACAAAATCACAGAACATTGCAATGGAACCGAGATGATCCATATCAAACTCTTCAAAATCAATTTCCACATCGAAATTCTCTTCTACACGCAGGATAAAATGGATAAGCTGGAGAGAGTCGAGACCGGCATCATGAATAATATCGGAATCGCTATCAAGACGGGTAAGACAGGCAGGATCTTCCTTTACTTCGCTGATCATGGCAATGATTTGCTCTACAGAAACACCGGATTGCTGCATGCTAATTCCTCCTTTGGATTGGGTGACCATACGGCAGAGAATCAGTTCAGACAAGCGTTCTAATCTGGCAAAACCATCAAGAGGGGGACCACTATATGTAAAAAGTAACCATATAATGGTATTAAGTGGATATATATTCATCTTCATTCATGATTAGTATTTAGTCAATCCTCCAGATAAGAAACTGGACAAAAGACTCAATACGTAAAAACGCAACTTTAAGATAACAAAAAAGCACAAATCATTTGGGAAAACAATGATTTGTGCTTTTTGATTAGCCATACTGTGCAGGATTATTGTGGACTTTACAGATTAGTAATAAGGATAAAATCTATATTTGTCGAAAATCATTTCATTACACATATTTCTTTTTTTGAAGCGTATGACACAATAGCGTCAACTAATCATTAACCAGATTTCTTAATTATTATACGTTTTTAAATTTCGTCTGGCACTGTTGTTATGCTCTGTTCCATTTGTACGGTTCTCTCTAGGGATGCATTCAGTGCATCAATCAAGCGCTGCAGTTCACCAAAGCTGCCTGCAATCGTGGTGACACGTCCGGTCTGCTGTTCCAGACTGGAGGAGATCTGTCTGGCTGCCGCACTGGACTGTTCGGTAACGGCAGAGATCGTACCCATTTCCATCACAGAATGACGAGTGGATTCGATCAGTTCCTTGATCGATGATCCGATATCTACCGAACGTCTGGAGACGACTACAGTCTCATCCAGAATACTGGTGAATAGCTGCTCGGTCTGTTCGGCGGCTACACGAATACTGCCAATAGCATCTTTACCCTGTCCAATTCCGCCGGATACAATCTCGGTCTGCTGATGAATCCGTGTCAGGATATCGGTGATATCAACGGTTGCCTGCTGGGAGTCACTTGCCAGCTTGCGAATTTCCTCGGCGACGACGGCGAATCCTTTGCCGTGTTCACCAGCACGAGCTGCTTCAATACCTGCATTAAAGGAAAGCATATTGGTCTGTCTCGCGATATTCTCAATAGATTGCAGTACATTCGAGATCTCTTCTGCATAGGCTCGCAATGTTCCCATCGCGCTGTACGTATTATCGATCACATGTCCTACTTCGGCGACACTGCCACGCAGATTCTCTACCTGATCACTGCCTGTACGTGTAAGGGATGCTGCACGCTCTGCCAGCTCGGTCATGTCTCCTGCAGTCTGACCAATACTGTTGATAAAGCTCTCGGATTGCTGAATCGATGTGTTAATCTCACCGATACTGCCTGCCTGGGATTCAATACCGCTGGCGATCTCGCCAAATCCGGTAGTCAGCTCGCGACCAAGCCGATCCGTATCATCCACATTGCGCTGCAGCTGTGTACCAAAAGCAGTCAGCTTCTCCGCCGATTGTTCGATTTCCTGCAGCAGCTCATCCAGCTGTCCACGCTGCTCTTCCAGATGCTCGGTCATTTTCTCGCCAACAATACAGATCGATACGACAACCGCACCGACCATCAGCGTAACTGCGAACATCACGACCAGATCCATAGGGGAAGAAGAGCTGATAAACGGATTGAAAATAACATGGATAATCTCAATAACAACGGCATAAATAATACTCAGTATGCTGGTCTTGCGATCCAGGTACAGCAGGGATAGTGCAATATAAATATAGATAGCTGCCCAGCCTACCTGTGAAGGAATAACCCACAAAATACAGAAAATAACGATGAATGAGAATCCGGAAATCCAGTATTTTCCGACCGACAAATGATGAAGTTTGCGGTAAAGCAAAATAAGAGACGGACACATTACAAAAACAATAACCAGCATACCCAGCATAATACCGAGGGATGCCAGTCCTGTTAAATAGATTCCGACAAAGATCGGAATACAGGAAATCAGAATACCGAGCAATGTATACAAAAGGAGCTTGGATGCCAGCTTCTCATAGGGATCAGCATGGATTTTTTCGGTGGTGACTGTAGATGGGTTCATAGTGCCTCCTTGATGTCTGTTCTCTAAATTTTAGCTAAATAACTATATTACTTTGTCGGTAAATCATAGAAAAATGGTTATAGCTGTAACAATTTGTATAGTTATACACAGAGCTTGATTAACATGTAATTTTACTTTCCATCCTGGCAATAGATACATCTACTGTACATATCGGTTTTTATCCTGGAAATATTTTGTATTTATCAATAAAAACACATGTGATTTTCTGCTTTTTTTTTAAAAGTAATATACCAACTTTTATCTGCTTGCTTACATACTTTTGAAGAACAAAAAAGACCGTCCCTCAAGGACGGTCCTCAGAATGTCGAGAAACCCAGCTCTCCTAATAGAGAGTTGGGTTTCTTTTGCGTCGCGTGACTCTTTTTTCCTCGGCCGGCAGGCCAAGAAGGCCGGTTAGGCCTGCTTAGCCTGCCGGTCCAGGTGGTTCGCCACCTTCTTCATGTTCTGCACGGCGGCGGTCAGGAGTGCCTGCTCCGTCACATTCGCAAGTCCGCGCAACCTGAAATAACGAAACCCATGCAGTTCTTTCGCATCTGCAAAGCTTCGTTCAATCGTCTCTTTTCGTTTGCGGTACAGTTGCTTGCCCGAGCGGCTTAGCCGGTTTTCCCGCATCTTTTCCTTGCTGTCTTCCCAGACGTGCCGGGTCACCACTTTTCGTCGGTTCGCCGAGCGTGTACAGCTCTGGAGCCATGGACAGTCTTGGCAGAGTTTGGGGTCGGAGGCATACTGGCGGTAACCTTGTCGGTCGGTGGTTCGGTACGGTAACTCTTGCCCATTTGGACAGGTGTAGTGGTCCTCCTCGGCATTGTAGCGGAATTTGGCTTTCGGAAAGAGACCTTTCACAGGATGGAATCTTCGGTGGGCAATCACGCCATAAATCTGTCGTTCTTCAAGTCCTCGGCAAATCGGATTCGTCAAATAACCGGCGTCCAGCGCCACGGCTTCCACTTGAAACGAGAATCGCTCACGCTGCCGGTCCAGGCGCGTCAAATAAGGCACGGAATCATGCACATTTCCGGCCGTCACATGCACATCGGTAATCACATTGTACTTCCCGTCAACCGTTCGGTGGTCCAGGTAGAAAAAGCCTTCCGGCTTTCCGTCACGCACCATGTAGCCACTGTCCGGGTCGGTCGTGCTCACTTTCACTTCTTTGGTTTCTTCCACCTCCTCTCGTGGTTTTAGCGCTTTTTTCCATGCGCCTTTCGGTCGGCTTCGACAGTAGTGTTCAGCTCGTCCAAGTAGTCTTTTGTGTTTTGCAGCACTTCTTGCTTGGTATATTTGTGTTTGTTGGCGCTGGCTTTAACGTGAGTCGAGTCCGAGAATAAGACGCGTCCGCCCACCATCTTGTGCGAAATGGCTTGCAGTACAATCTCATCGAAAATGTCCTGGAAGATTGTCGTCCCCTTAAAGCGTGTTCGGCGATTCCAGCTAATCGTGGAATGGTCCGGCACTTTTTCGGTTAAGCCAAGTCCGAGAAACCAACGGTAAGCCAGATTCGTTTGGACTTCGCGTTCCAGTTGGCGTTCGGAACGAATGCCATAAAAATAACCCAGGAAAATCATCTTGAAGAGGACCGTCGGGTCAATGGCCGGACGACCGTTGTTTTCGCAATAAAGAGGACGGACCTTTTCATCGATGAAGGAGAAATCGATATACCGATCAATCTTGCGCAGCATATGGTTTTCGGGCACAAGATCTTCAATCGAAACGAGTTCGTAGGTTTGTTGTTTTTCTCGATTTGGACGCAACATGAGAACACCATCCGTTCGTTAAAAGTTACTTCTATTATACAACATTAACGCGGTGTCGTCATAAACAGAATAGACATAAAGAAAAGCTGTCGAGAGTTTCTCGACAGCCTGAAGACCGTCCCTCAAGGACGGTCCTGATCTCTTTTTCACGCTGAGCACATCAGATTATACATTTGGATCTTAAGGATTCTCTATAAAACAGGGCTGCGACGTGCCGGTACCACCTGTTCAAAAGCATAGGCGATACGAATCAATTCCGGTTCGCTGTATGCCGTACCCATAAAATTGATTCCAAACGGCAGACCATCCCGGCGGTAACCCGCTGGCACAATAATACATGGATACCCAGCCACCGCAGGCGTATCGGTAAATCGTGGACTGAAAATAGCATCCAGCTGATGCTCGCACAGCAATCGATCAATACCATCTTCACGCGCATTTTTCAGATACTGCAGGCGGTGCTGAATGTATTTGGATTCCGTCATTCTGCCAGAGGTCTCATATTCCGCTGCCAGCAATATATCCTGTCCGTATTTCAGTGTCTCCCGATGATGCAAATGATTGTAATCGATCATTTCCTTGAGCGTACGTACCGGTGCACCTGGACCAAGTGTAGACAGATAGCGATTCAGCGCCGATTTGAACTCGTACAGCAGTACGGTTGGTTCTTCAGCACTTTCGGCAAGATTGGTCCCCTCTACAATTACCGCACCGGCGTGACGCATGGCTTCGATCGAAGCTTCCATAATCGTCCGCTCTTCTTCAGTCAGATCTTTCATATAATATCGGTTAATGCCGATACGTGCTCCCCGTAGACCTTCTGGATCGAGGCTGGTCGTGTAATCTATTGTGTCCGCAGGAGAAGCAAGAGTCGCTATGTCCTGCTCGTCCTGCCCTGCCAGAATGCCGAGCAGGATCGCTGCATCGGTGACTGTCCGTGCCATCGGTCCGGCGGTATCCTGGGTGTACGTGATCGGAATAATACCTGTGCGGCTGATCAGACCAAGCGTCGGCTTGATTCCGACCAGACTATTGTTCGCCGACGGACTCATAATCGAACCGTTAGTCTCTGTACCTACAGCGACGACGCAGAGATTGGCTGCTACAGCTGCTCCGGAGCCCGAACTGGAACCTCCTACATCGAGTTGCCCAGGTCCGTAAGGGTTCAATGTCTGCCCTCCTCGTGAGCTGTAGCCATTCTTCATATCTATTGCCATAAAGTTCGCCATTTCCGTCAGATTGGTCTTGCCCAGAATGACTGCTCCTGCCGCTCGCAATTTTTTCACCAGAAAAGCATCTTCCGGTGCAAAAGAATCGGCCAGTGCCAGTGAACCAGCTGTTGTATGCATATGATCCCCGGTATTGATATTATCCTTGATTAGCACCGGAATTCCGTGCAGTTCGCTGCGAACCTGTCCTGCTGCTCTTTCCTGATCCATCTGCATAGCAATATAAATCGCATCGGGATTGAGTTCAATCACAGAACGCAGCAGCGGTCCGTCCTGATCAATCTCAGCTATACGCTGCATATAGGCTGTTGTCAGAGAGACAGCGGTCTGCTCTCCTAACTCCATCGCCTGCTGAAGCTGGCGAATCGTCGCTTCCTGAAGCATAAACTCCATCTTTTCACACCTTCCTGTTTATCCGTTGATTCCTGTGACGTATGTACACCTCTAATCAATATACGGCAAAGCAGCCCAAAAAAGAATCCACATTTTGAACTGTTCCCTTATAAGTCAGAAGCGTTACGACTATGCTCCATGTTTTGATATGTACATACGGGTTAGATATAATGATAGCTCTATTACACATTCCATTTCAAATGAACAAGGACAGGTGATCACATGCCCAATATCCAAATCAAGCAGGTAGAAAATGAATACGAACTGGACCATTGTCTGTTTATCCGCAAAATCGTATTTGTTAATGAGCAGGGTGTACCGCTCGCAGACGAATATGATGAGTGGGATAACTACAGTGCCGGTATTCCGCATATTATCGCTTACGATGGGGAACAACCCGTAGGCACGGCACGTTTGCGCGAAGTCGATGGAATCGCCAAGCTGGAGCGGATCTGTGTAGTTGATACCCACCGCCAATACGGAATCGGACAGATGCTCGTTCAAAAACTGGAAGAGATGTCCAAAAGTCATGGACTGACACGCGCCAAGCTGCACGGGCAGACCCAGGCACGCGGATTTTATGAACGTCTTGGATATACAGCCGATTCGGATGAATTTCTGGAAGATGGCATTCCACATATTCGCATGATCAAGGAACTCCAATAATATAGTTATACTTCGCTGACTCGTACAGCAGCAAAAAGGATGGACTCCCCACGTAGAATTTCATAGTGGAGAAGTCCATCCATTTTTTATAAAAATACTTTTCTTCTATAAGTTATTTTCTGATAGGAACAACTTGATTGGGTATCAAGTACATTATATTGCAGCGTACCCTGCATTCTTCCTTATATCTGTGAGCCTACTGATCAAAATGTCGAATCACTACATTTTCGAAAACGGCTTGACCGCCTTCCGAGAACAGGCTGATTCCCTGATCATCTTTATTCGGGAAAATCAGACTGGAATAGGCTACCGTGCCGTCATCCACAAATACTTCGATGCTGTTCTTATCGACGAGAATCTTGAGGTGTACTTTGTGATTGGCAGTGTTGAACGGCGCCCGGCTCTCCAGACTGTTACCGTCCGTATCCGGTTGGTTAGTGTACGCTCTGTTCACGTATGTGTACCCTTCCCCTTCGGTGAACACGCCCACATCGACATGGCGACTGTGATCTGCTGATTCCCGTAGTCGCAGTCCTGCATTTTTCAGCTGGGACCAGGAGATATCGGCATCCAGCTGGTAAGAGGCTCCGCTGGCATTCAGCGTTTTGGAGCCATCTACCTCCATTCGCTGAAATTTTTGGGTCGAGGCAGGCAACAGGCTGATCGCTCCAATCGGCTGTGAGGACAGCACATAGGATTGTCCATTAAAACGAAGCCGTATTTTGCGAACGATAGAATTCATGCCATTGAATCCTTCCTGAAGAGTAGGCGTATTGTTGGCATAATCCCAGTTGTTCATCCAGCCCAGTGCATAACGCTGCTCATATGGATTGGAAGCTCCGACGATATCGAAGGTCACTGCTGCATACCAGTCAAATCCATGATCCAGCCACTTGGGCTCCTGCCGATCGGCGATAAATTTCTTGCCGTTAAAGCTGCCGGTCCAGTAGGCATAGGTATTGGGATTACCTGCTCCACGGCCATTGGCACTGGCTCCCAGCACCCATTTGTAGGCGCCGTTCGCCGCCTGCATCCGGTACAGATCCGGACATTCCAGTGTACCCACATTATCGGTCAGGAATCCACTGGTATAGGTCCACTTTTTGAGATTGGTTGACGTATAGAAGCCGATCTTTTTACCTTCTGCCATGAGCATAACCCAGTGTTTCGACTGGGGATCCCAGATGATTTTGGGATCCCGGAAATCGGCAGTACCCGGATTCGCCAGAACAGGCTTTTTGCTGTAGGAGGTGAATGTTTTGCCTCCATTTTTGGAATACCAGAGATACTGCTCCTGTGCTCCGCCATTGGCAGATGGCTGGGTCAGAATCGCGATAAACGCATTTTTGCCAAAACCGGCGGTGTTATGGGTATCCACGACCACAGAGCCTGACCACGGGTCTCCATTTTTATTTGTATATTTGGGAATGGCTACTCCCTGATCCTGCCAGTGCACCAGATCGGTGGAGGTAGCATGGCGCCATTCGGTGCCATTACCATTCGGATAGTCTTTGTTATAGAGATAATAGTAATGATATTTGCCTTTGAAATAAACAGGACGCTGCGGATCATTCATCCACTTGTCCGGAACCGTAAAATGATAATTGGCCCGCTGATTGTTCAGATGTGCGGTACCGGGTGGGCTAGCCTGACTGCTGCCTTCCGCATGATTCTGTGTAAAATAATATAACAATGCGCCCAGTATAATGAGCATAATGACACCGAGAATGACCAGTGTACGACGACGTCTGGATGTCGGGATGTTGTTATTCAAGTGGGCACCTCCTCGTGTTGGTTATCTTCCCCCTATTACCGCCTATCAAGCCGGCTAACTTGCTGTCGTTAAAAGTAATAAAGGAAAAGAAAATGCCGCTCCTACCCGGACATTTTCTTTTCCTGTTGCATTACTTGTCTGCTTGCCTTTCCTGCCTTACTGTACTATCAGATCTTTCGATATGATTATCAATATAATATCTTATTTGGATGTTACCTGTCCCTGTTCCAGCGTGCTGTTTGGCATTACTTTGGTACGATTGCCGTTGATCATCACTTCAAAGCTTGGTGCAAAGGTAGAGTGATGATCATTATAGAATCCTCTGTTGGTCATATAGCTGGTAATAACTACTTTGTTGCCTTTGACCTGTGGAATCGCAAAGTGTGCATAATTCCAGGTAATATCACGTTTATTCAGATCCTGGTGCAGTACCAGTCCACTGCCGTTCAGTGGCTTGTATGGACCATCGATTGAATCGGCTACATAACCGAGCATGTAGATATCTTCTGCATCCACACCATCCACGAACATTTTGGCGCCGCGTGTATCGGTGAACAGATACCATTTACCATTCATTTTGAAAATATTGGCGCGTTCAATTTCATCGGTTACGGTATTCGAAGCAATCAGTGGCTTCATGACTTTTTTGAGGGAATAATCATCATTCAGCTCGATAATACCAAGTGCACCATTTGCAATCGTAATGAAATTGCGATCCGGGCTGTTCAGCAGTTTCTCGCGTTCGCTCTCGAAGAACTTGTCATCTCCGCCGTAATAAGCTTTGTTAGAGAGCATCGATTGACCTTGATACCCCGTCTCCGAACCGGTATTGGCTTCGAACACCAGATATTTGTGACCGTTATCCTCTACATAGTGCGGATCTCTCAGCGTATGGTTATCTGAATAGTCGCCTGCACGGAATGCCTGATCGACAGTCTGATACATTTTGCCATCGCCATCAAAAATCGATTTGAAATCTTCTACACCATTTACTTGCAGCGTATCATTGGAAGGCTCGGATACATTGACCTGAGCCGTAGTCAGGGTCTGCTTGCCGAAGAATCCTTTATCGGCATCCCATGGCTGACGATTCGTATAGAACAAGCGCACTTTGCCATCTTTGGTCAGGGTCGCAGAACCGGACCATTCTTCGGACTGATTATTCAGAATCGGGTCATTTGGCACCATTTTGTCGGTATCCTTGAAGACGCGGCCTGCATTTTTCCAGGCATCCAGCGATTGGTCGCCAGCTTTTTTATAGAACAGGTAGATGAATGTATCAGAAGATACTTTGGGATCGCCCGCCAGACCGAAGACTACTTCGTAGCCGTTATAGTTGGCTACTGTACCATCGGCATTTTGCAGCGGCCAAGTGTCCCATACATCCAGATCAATGATATTGCCGTTTGCATCTTTGCCTTTGGCAGATGGGATATTGCGAATAGTAGAAGCGTCAAAGCCTGGCACCTCAAAACGGGACTGACCCTGCTGCTTGGCAATTTGCTGTGCATCAAAACGTGTCAGATGCGTGAATCCATAGGTATCTTCAAAAACAGGTGATACCGGTTGAACAACGGGTGCCGGTGGAGTCGGCTGAACACCATCATTGCCGCCATTATAATCCTGGCCTGATCCACTTGCAAAAGCGGAAGTTCCCCCTGTAAGCATAGCTGCTGCCATCGTAACGACAGCGGCCTTTCTGGAAAAATTCTTGATTTTCATGTTCCTTCTCCCTTTCTGAATCGAAGATAGGGCTGTGATGGCACAGAAAAAAGACCTAAAAATCCCTATAAGGAACGGACGGCGATTGCCGTACGGATTCCTCACGGAGTTTTTTAGGTCTTGCCTGCTTTACCAGTAACACACCCGGATATTCTGTTGCTGACATTTATTCTATAGGGCAGATCTTCAGGACACTATAGACTGAATTAACCAATTTAAAAATCGACGAAAAAGGATATTTCTGTAATTTTTCATGTTTTTCTGCACGAATTGGTCTTATTTTCACTGTTTCAAAGTTTACATTTTTGTAATCATGATTGGTTACTCGCTACTTTTTATCCATATTATGGTGAAAAACACAAACTATCTTATACTATTATCATGGGGCAATAGACCTGCACGTTATTCTTTATTTGGTATCAGGATGAGTTCCAATCTTGAAATCAATCGTTTTACAGAGGATTTTGATTTGATTGGCAGCGCAGTTAACGGGCAGAATGTCCCAGTCTGTCCAGCAGACGATTCACTTCAATAGCGATTAATACGCGTTGACTCTCGGTCAACACATAGCCGTATTCATCTTCAATCTGCGCCGACATCTCTTCTACCTGTGCATAGATGCTGCTGTACCGCTCTATGGCGATTCGAATAATCTCTGGGTCCAATTCACTGCCTGGCTGATCCTGTTGATGATCCTGGAGGATACTTTTCAACTGGCTCATTAATCGTTCGTACGCAGATGATTTGCGATCTAGCGGCTGATCGATCACGTCTTCGATCTCTTCTACAATATCCTTCATAATGGCTGCCATGCCTGCAGCCGTTGCCTGGGCTCCCGCATTCATGCGGGCAGTATGAATATGCATCGCAATATATCCGACCTCGTCTTCAGGAATATCAACCTGCAGACGGCGGGCTATTAATTGTCTCGCATGTAGGCCAATCTGGAATTCGGCTGGATACAGAAGACGAATCTCTTCCAATAACGTATTGTGAATAACCATCCCACTGCGCAGCCGCTCCAGAGCAAATGACAAATGATCAGTCAGCGCAATATGAATATGCTCGTTAAAAGATACCTGCAGCTCTTGTTCTGCATAGGAAATAATACTTTCGGAGACGGCTATTTCTTCTTCAGGCAGCTTTTGCAGCATTTCCTGAAGATAGCCATAGCGCTCCTGATCTTCCAGAATAAATACTTTCTCGATACGCTGGGCGTCTACGATATCATTTTTTCCTTTTTCAAAGGAGATGCCGCCGCCCATTACGATCTTCTCCTGTCCGTGATCGTCGACGACCACGGCGTTATTGTTGAGAATCTTTTTGATTTTCATAAGGTCCTCCTGTGACTTTACGAATGAAGTGTGAAAGATGATAACGGAAAGCCGGCTTCTCTACACCGAGCAGCAGTGCAGCGACAAAGGCTGTCCCTGCTGCCAGCAAAAAGCCGATCATATAATGAACAAAGTTAACTTCGCCAAAAGGAATAATATACGCCAGCATCGGGATACCCGTCAGTCCAAACGAATTGGCGACGACATGATGAAATCCTACATAAGCTCCACCTACAGCCCCTCCAATAGCCGCTCCCAGAAAAGGGCGACCCAGCTTGAGATTGACTCCCAGCGCAATCGGCTCGGTAATGCCGAGAAAGGCTGTAATGGAACCGGACAAGGCTATTTTGCGGAGTTCACTGCTGCGGGACATCAGATACACAGCCAATCCTGCCCCACCCTGCGCCATGTTGGCCATCGACCAGATCGGCAGCAGGAAATTCACGCCTACATGGGGGTCGGAGATTAATCCCACCTCAATCGCCTGTATTCCTTGATGCAAACCGGTCAATACAATCGTGCTGTAGATGCCGCCGAGAATAAACCCGAATACGGTTCCTCCATACATGAATAGATATTCCAGCAGCTGACCGACCCATTCGCCCAGCCAAACGGCAGCCGGACCAATAACGAGAATCGCCAGCGCTCCGCCTGTGATCAGGCTAATGCCTGGTGCGAGCAATGTAGCTGCCGCTGCCGGGAGTATACGACGCAGCCCTTTCTCAATTAAAGCCATTACCAGCGCAGCGACAATAATCGGAATCATGGAACCCTGGTAGCTGAACTGCGGTGAAGCGAGTGTACCTGCTGTCTGCATCGTGCTGCTGTAGGAACTGACGAGCAGTCCCAGATCCGGACGGGACATGGCAATCCCAAGCACAGCGCCGATCGCCGGAGTACCGCCGAACCTTTTGGCAGCATGATATCCAAATAGTACACTGATGACCTGAAAAGCAGAACTGGTCAACAGCTGTAACAGCCTCAACCAGACAGCATCTGGTGCAACGGCATCGGATGATTGAACAATGCTTACAAGTCCAAGCAGAATACCAGCTGCAATAAACAGTGGCAGAATCGGCAGTAAAATATCCGAGAATACAGCGGCTCCCTGTACCATTCTCCCCGTCCATGAACGCGGTGGTTGTATCGCCGATACTTCGGAATTTTTAGGTTCATAATGAACAGCTGCCATCGACTGCTTCTCTACAGGCGAAGTCGATACGGATTGCTTTTTCGCGACGGAGTCATCAGAGGGTTGCAGTGCTTTGACTGGTATGCCATGTTCCGATGAATCTGTTATATCATGCGCTAAAGTTTGACCTGTAACAGGTGGTTTTTGCTGGTTTTCTTGAAGCAGTCGTGTAATCTGGCGGTGTACTTTGTAGACCAGTTCAGGACCAACAATGATCTGAAGCTGTCCGGCCTGCCGGTTTATATTTTGTACTTCCCGGATCTGATGAAGTCCAGCTTCATCTATCAGGTTATTGTTTTTCAATTTAAAACGAATACGCGTCGTGCAGTGAACCACATCCAGCACGTTATCCGGTCCACCGGATCGCTCTATCAGAAGTGAAGCAAGCTCGCGCGTTTGTTTCCCTTTGTCGCGTCTCCTGGCGGAGGGCGATGGGTTTGGTTCGTCGGGCAACTCCATTCCTCCTTTACTGTTCAGGACGCTGAATAAGATATATCTTTTATTTTTCGATTACAAGGCGATCTTCTATATTCTGAAAATTTCATAAGAGTTACAAAGTAACAACTTTGTAGTATAGGCTAGATTACTGCTTCTGACAATCCTTGCAAACTTTCGCTTTGTATTTTTCAGAGTATATACAATGATATATTTGTTGGATATCAGAGTTATATGTTTAGCCGGGCACTCCTATACTGGTTTGTGATCGGAACAGCCTTCGTGGTATATTGTCACAGAATATGCAGAGTCTGATGAATGGCAAAGGAGGACTCGAATGTTAACCGGACTAACCAAAGAGCAGCGTAATTGTATTATTCATTTCCTGAAAGACCAATGTGAGGCGGACACTATCATTCTGCTCGGATCCGCGGCACGCGAAAAAATGCGGCCGGACAGCGATGTAGATATCGCCTATTTATCCAATACACGGCTATCGGTCTACCAGCGATTCATGCTGGCTCAGGATCTGGCAGATCTAATCGGACGGGATGTGGATCTGATCGACTTCCGAGAAGCGAGCACTGTATTTCAGATGCAGATCACTTCGACCGGTCACATTATATATGAAACACACCTGCTGCACAGGCAGCTGGCCTGGATGAGAGCCTATACGGAGTATGCCCTGCTGAATGAGCAGCGGCAACCTATTATTCAATACGATCGATCAGGAGGAACAACGATGAACCAGGATATATTTTTAAATAAAAGCGCCACGATTCGGCGCTGCAGCGAGCGTATTCATGAAGAGTATGCGGGGAGCGCAGACAATTTGTACAATTTTACCCGGCAGGATTCGATTATTCTGAATCTGCAGCGTGCCTGTGAAGCATGTCTGGATCTGGCAATGCATATCATTGCCGAACAGCAGCTGGGCGTTCCCCAGAGCAGCCGGGATGCTTTTGATCTGCTGCAGCGCAGCGGCTGGATCGACCGTGAGCTAAGCCGCAGTCTCAAAGCCATGGTCGGCTTCCGCAATATTGCAATGCATGATTATCAGGCGGTACAAGTGGAGATTCTGGAGGAAATGATCGAGCATCAGCTGCCGGATCTGGAGCGTTATCTGGAGCAGGTAAAGAACAGGGCTCAAATGGGCTGAAGTTGTATCAGTAGCATGGTTGAACAGAGACACAGGGGAGTTCAGCGATTTGATTATGCGGCAGAATGTTGTAAATAGTATACATTGTTTCATTTAGTCAGGCGGGTTGGCATCATTCACTCCGTAAAGGAATAAGGGCACGTCCTCCGGTGGAGCCGGGGAATCTACGAAATAGGAGTGACGGTAGATTCCCCGGCTCCAATGTCGTCCTTTGCCCTTATTTCCTTTACTGCGTTCCGTGCGATTTATTCTCATTGCAGGAATGATGCTCTATTTAAATACTTTTTATACTGCATACTGTGCAGGATATATGGTATTCAACTTCATAATGCCTTCGAACAGAAGTCTACAATAGATGGAGAAAATTGAAGTTGGCTTTTTAAGCCGGATTCTAGTGATAAGGTACTTTGCTCAATTATGTAACTTTTTTCCATTTTATTCGTCAGATAGGTTGAGGTGAGCATAATGAGAAAAAGACGCATACCGATCCTTGCAGGTATTTTGATAATTCTTGTTGTGGGTGTGATAGTGGTATCACGATTATGGATGTCGCCAGCTCCTCTCTCTCTTGAGCCGGGTAGCCACACGTTGCCGACACGTGTTCCACTTGATCGGAATACCCCAACGCCTCCGGCACCAACGATTATGGCTGGGGATACCGTTATTCCCTGGGTGCAAAGCAGTTATTGCTGGTCCAGGGGCTGCGCTGATTATATAGGCGGCAAGCAAATGATGGATGGAAAGGTACCTGCAGTTGTGCCAGCAGGTACCCGTATTCAAGCCAACTATAATTATGAACCTGCTCCTGCGATTCTTGTACTGAACCAGCTGGATAATCAAAAGAATCAATCCAATTATAATGATCTTGTAAGCATTCCTTTGCAAGACGGTAAATTTACTGCTCCGACCGCTCCAGGCACCTATTACTACTTACTGGAAGCTCACTGGAGGGAGAAAAATACACAACACTCTGACGGTGATACCTCTGCTGTATTCGCTATCGAGATTCGTTAGCTCTACTATCGAACAGACCGGGAGCAGAAGATTATACATCTTCTTGCTCCCCTTTATCTACCGGCCGAATCATATATACATTACTGACCAGCACCTGTGCCCGGTATTTGATATCCAGATTCATATCTTTTTCACGGACGATCAATACAGCCTTGAGCCGTACATCGGGGTTAGCTTCTTCTTCATCGCGACTGCGGTTGGAGATAACGCCCTGGTATACCTGTCTGCCTGATACAAAGAACAGTGGACAGGTTGCGATACTATCGGTTTTTACATACACCGTAATGATGAAAATAATAATAAACATCGACACCGTCAGGTTCACTACCGATGAATAGTCGACCACAATCTGTGGCAGCAGCAGAGTCAGAAGAAAAAAAGTATAATCATTTACACTAATTTTCTCATATTGGCGAATCGACACTTCCCGGCCAATCGTCCGGTCAGCCAGGCGTTCTTCCAGTCCGCGCAGCAACCACCAGATTACGAGACGATACAATCCGAGCGATATCAGAAGTACTGTCACGAGAAAGACCAGCTCCACGATCCACCAGCGGGTAAACATCTCTTCGAGCTTCTCCTTGGTCAGTCCGGCAGGCAGCAGATCATTATGATAAATAAATCCGCTGAACATGACGATCAGGAGCGGGATATATGCGGTAATCCACATCAGCACCTGCTCTCTTTTGGTCCACATCATATGGCTCCCTCCTCATCGTTCATGCATTCGGCTCATCAGCCGCATTCTCATAACTTACAGCAACCCCGTAATCCCCGGTCAGGAAAGACTGAACAATCTTGTCGGAAAAGAACTGGATCAGCGTCTTGGGTTCCTGATCTTTGTGGAAGACAATTTTGCGCTTGTCCAGATCAATAAAATCATACAGCTCCCACAGTGCCCGGTATTTTCGCTGATAGGCTTCCGCCTGCTTGGCATTGCGGGGCATTTTGCGGCGGATCAGCTTGAGTTCTTCGCACCGGTCTTCAAAATTACGCTGCAGTACCTCGATGGTCTCTGGCTGAATCTGTGCCAGACTGCGAGAATAAAAGTACTGACGGCAGCTGTCCTCAAACTCTTCCTTGTTCGATTCCTCTCCGTCAAAAAAAGGCAGCGCCGTAATTCGCTCCAGATTCTCATCCCGCAGTTCGTTAATATGATCCTGATAATCAAAAGCATACTCGAATGGACGCAGACTGGAAATATAAATCGTATTATTTACAATAAAAAAGTCGATTGGGCCGCCAATTTCCAGCAGTTCACTATCGGCAAACTGGAGCTCACCCGAATTTTTGAAGGCAAATTTCTTTTTGCCAATATTTCGTTTGGGCTTGCGATAAAAGCAGCAGTAGATATTCTCGTTATCCAGCTGGATCTGAATCATCTGGAAATGGGTACTGGCATCTTCCAGGCTGCTGTCTGGATGCTCCAGCGCAAAAAGCAATCCTTCCTTGCGTTCGGAGACAGTACCTTCGGAAGAATCCAGCTCCAACATCGCCAGGGTATCATTTTTCTGAACCTCAAAATTGTAATCGCTTACCATAAATTCATTCTCGCCCTGGCTGTTTTCCCGCTGAAAGGAACGGAAAGCATAGATAATCTGCTTTTTCAGCCAGTTTTGCACATCTGCCGATATGGCACTTTCACGTGCACGGTAATAATGATCGGCTTCTTTTTGCTTGCGCACCGTAAAGAAGGTCAAGCCTATCTGCTCTATTGCTTCAGCCGATGTCTCCATCCCAGACAGACGATTGACCGGATGATCCTGATCATTAATGTTCATCTATTCACCATTCCTTTGAATGAGTTGGTAATCAAGTACATGTGAAAGTAAGATAGCTGGCTACTTATATTTTACCAAAATATCCCTGTAATTTCCTTTTTTAACGAAAATAAATTTTGGGTAACAGGAAAAAGACGGATGTGGGAAATTGCATCATCCGGGCTTTGCAAAAGAATAACTTTCAAACAATTGGCGGTCGTCCAACATATCCCCTTCCCTCTTCTATATCATGCGTTCCCTTTTAGGACGAATAACTGTACTTATCCGTTCCCTTTTTTATATCTTTAATGAATAAATTAAAATAAGTCTGAAAATCGCTCGCTAATGAATAGCTCTGCAGATCTTCAGACTTACATATTATTTTTCAAAATAATTTCTTGTCTATTTTTATCATGTTTTTAATTTTCAAT
>Ga0308161_1000366_pt1 | contig 78234 bp, 69 predicted proteins | sample PhyFR2_FD_201034 | JGI IMG/M metagenome (GOLD analysis project Ga0308161, IMG submission 201034) | Phyllosphere microbial communities from UC Gill Tract Community Farm, Albany, California, United States - DLSLF.R2 | ecosystem: Host-associated > Plants > Phyllosphere > Unclassified | place: USA...
GCTGCGCGTATTGCCACCCAGGTCTTGGGTGATGCCATCTTTGCCAATCAGATTTTGCTGGGAATGGCATGGCAATCTGGTCAGATTCCATTACTGCGCGAAAGTATTGAAAAAGCGATTCAACTTAATGGCACAGCAGTTGAAAAGAATCTTGAAGCTTTCCGCGTAGGTTGTCATCTTGCAAGCGATCCAGATCTGGCGAAGCGTCTACTCGACAGTCTGCCAAAACAGAATGCACCGCAAACGCTGCCAGAACTGATTCATGATCGTTCAGTCCGTTTGCAAGATTATTGGAATGATGCTTATGCTGATACATACAGAAATCTTGCAGAACAAGCGTCTAAAATGTTGCCTGAAGCCCTTGCAACCACAATCGCCACACAGCTGTATCGTGTAATGGCCTATAAAGATGAGTATGAAGTTGCCCGCCTGTTGACAGGCGCAAGCTTTAAAAAATCAATCGAATCGCAATTCGGGCGCGGTGTGCGTTTATCCTATCACCTCGCACCACCGACACTGGGTACCAATGTACGTAAACGTATTTTTGGTTACTGGATGCGTTTCCCGATGATGCTACTTGCCCGCTTACAATGGCTGCGCGAAACCTTCCTTGATCCATTTGCACGTCAAGAAGAACGCCAACATGAGCATGCATGGCGTGATCGCTACATGGAATTTGTGAAAGCACTTGTTGCAGCACCACAACAGTATGATTTGACAGTAGCTGCACAAATTGCCGAGCTGCCTGCGGAAGTGCGTGGCTTTGGTCATGTCAAAATGCAGTCGATGCAAAGCGCAAATCAACGTTGGGATGAGCTATCCACTCAGCTGAATAACAACGCTTAAAGTAAATACATAAGATCGGGCATGATCGAAATTTTCAAGATCCTGCCCGATTTCTCAGCTTAAGTTAATCTTCCCTACATCCACACTTGCACACTGATTAAACACAGCAAAACGTTGTAATTCTATTTCTAAAGCTTGAATAAAAGCCTCTCGGTCCTGCATATTCTCATCTTCTAAATGCAGACGAATCACCTCTAATCGCTTTTCACGGCGATGCACTTTACAATCAATACGGCCAACAAACCGATCTGCATATAACAGCGGTAAACAAAAATAACCATATTGTCTTTTCGCAGCTGGCACATAACATTCAATACGGTAATCAAAGTCAAATAAGCTACTCAAACGTTCACGATGAATCACCAGATTATCGAAAGGAGACAATATTTTGAGTTGCGCTTGAATAACGGGCTCATGTTCTAATACTGCACTGGCTGCATAAATCGTTTTTCCATTTTCCAGTTTTAGAACCTTTACTAAACCTGCATCGATATGTTCATTCAATACAGTACGCATCACCTCACGCAACTCTTTTCCTTTTAAATGCAATAACTGCTTCCATGTAAATACACCGTGTGCGCGTATGTTCATGTTCAATAAATAATGCGCATATTCATGCAACGTCGGTGTGCTGAGATCAATCCCTTCTGGCAAACAGCGTTCAGTCAGATCAAAGACTTTCTCCATCCCATTACGCTCACAGATCATCAAGTCACCTTGCATAAATAACTGCTCAAGCGCCTTACGACTTGGACCGGCATTCCACCAACCTGCTGGGCCTTCCCGCTTCTCCTTCTGCATATTTCGCAGTTGAATTTTTCCTTCTGCTTTAACCTGAGCCAGAATCTCCTTCATCAAACGCGGATCACTTTTGAAATAGCGACTTTCACCCTTTCGTATCGCATTCATCAAGGGCATGGCATAACGATAATCCCGCATCGGCAGATAAGAGGCAGCGTGTGCCCAATGCTCGAAAATAAGTTGATCTTTAACTAACTGATTTAAATGACTCAACTGATAATCTGGCACCCGACTCCATAGGACATGATGATGCGCACGCTCAACCACTGAAATAGTATCTATTTGCACATAACCGAGATGCTCAATCGCGTTCAGTGTTCCAGATCGTCCTTCACCGAATGTATTATTTTTTTCCAGACCTTGATGAGACAAGGCCAAACCTTTTAATAATGACAGCATAAATTTATCGTTGGTCTTATTTTCTCAAACCATACAAATGGTTGTGAAATGAGTGAATTGATTTCATCTCACATTATCACATTCGTCGAATCATTTTCCTTGTAAATAAAAACGCGGAGCCACGCCTAAAGAACGTTTAAAGGCCGCAGTAAAAGCGCTACTGCTGCTATACCCAAGCTCCATCGCCACACGGGTAATCGGCTGTCCTAATTCCATTCTGGTCAGTGCATTCAGTAGACAGGCCTGTTGCCGCCAATGACTAAAACTCATGCCAGTCTGTAGTCGAAAAATTCGGGTGAAATTGCGACGGCTCATTCCCACCTGTTCTGCAATCTGATCCAGATCATGGTCTAAAGTCGGTGCTTTTAATAATTGCAAACATAATGCGGCCAAACGTGGCTCTTGTGGTAAAGGCGCATTCAATGGCAATTCAGGCATCAACGCGATTTCGGCAATGATCAGTTGCATTAAATAATCATCGCGTCCACCCAATTCATATTCGGCAGGCAGATCAACCGCTGTCGAGAGTAATTCATGCAATAACGATGACACATTAATTACGGCACAATAAATGGGTAAACCTGCTTTGCGCGCGATTTCTGGAAGAATATAGGCACTACGGGTTTTGGTAATACCCCCCATATGCACTTCATGGTCAATGCCAGCAGGAATCCATAACGCACGTTTCGGTGGTACCACCCAACTGCCTGTAATGGTGGTTACCGTCAATACCCCTGTTATTGCATACAAACATTGCCCTCTGACATGACGATGACTTGCGAGAATTTGCCCATCCTCGTAATCATTGCCCGTTGCCATGACATTGCGAGCCACATCCTGATAATCATTGACCTGAATATTACGCATTAGCTTCGTCTCTCAATATGGCCTGAAATCGATACTATCTGTCCCAAATATGATTGTGGGCCGCTTTCAGTTCAGTTTAGGATAAAAACGCTGAAAAACAAACCTTCTTCATTATCTCAATTTAAGCTGATACAACCTGTTGGAGCACGTATGGCAAATCATACAGGGACTCTTGAGACCACCTTTCCACAAGAGCAATTTCCACCTCAAGATCAACCTCAAAAATTCGTGTTGCGTGTGGTCGGTGCAGTCGCCTTTGCCCATCTATTAAATGACTCTATTCAGGCGGTCGTCACTGCAAGCTATCCCTTGCTCAAAGCTGAGTTTTCACTGAGCTTTGCCCAGATTGGCTGGATTGCGCTGGTGTATCAAATTACCGCCTCATTATTACAACCGTGGATTGGACTCTATACTGACAAACATCCAAAACCATATTTATTGCCTGCGGGTATGTTCGCCACGCTGATCGGCATTGGATTAATGGCGATTGCAGGGAGTTATCACAGCTTACTTTTTGCAGCTGCACTGATTGGTATAGGCTCATCCACTTTTCATCCTGAAGCATCGCGTATTGCCCGTACTGCATCAGGTGGACGTTTTGGTACGGCGCAATCCATGTTTCAGGTTGGCGGAAATACCGGTTCAGCGCTGGGTCCCTTAGTTGCTGCAGCCGTGATTATCCCCAACGGACAAGGGGCAATTGGCTTATTTGTTCTAGTTGCTGCTTTGGCTATTTTCGTTTTATTACGCGTGACCAAATGGCTGGTCAAACAAGCACCTGCACAACGCCTCGCCAGTCAACGTGCCATTTCGACCTTGACGCGTAAACAGGTGATTCAGGCCATGGCCGTCATCTGTATTTTACTGTTCGCCAAATTTATCTATATCGCTGCCATTACCAATTATTTTACTTTCTATTTGATCGAACGATTTAACGTTTCAATCCAGACATCACAGCTCTACTTATTTATGTTTTTAGGCGCTGTAGCACTGGGTACTTTTGCAGGTGGCCCAGTCGGTGATCGTATCGGACGTAAAGCCGTGGTTTGGGTATCCTTTTTAGGTATTGCGCCATTTGCCCTGATGCTGCCTTATGTTGGTTTAACAGGAACCGCTATTCTGGTCATTATTATTGGTTTAGTGATGTCTTCTGCCTTCTCTGCACTTGTGGTGTACGCACAGGAAGCTGTACCCGGTCGGGTTGGCATGGTTGCGGGCTTAATGTTTGGATTGATGTTCGGTATTGGTGGAATAGGTGCAGCAGGTTTAGGTCATTTAGCGGATACACATGGCATTGTCTGGGTTTACAAACTCTGCTCGTTCTTACCTTTGTTAGGTTTTATGACTGCGTTATTACCAAACACTAAAAAGTAATTTTTATATTCCCTATAAGACAACAGCCACTCTCGACTGTTGTCTGGGTTGAAAAACGTTAAAGTTGTTCAGACTTGATCTATTTTAATAAAATACACTGATTCACCAGACTGAATCAGTGGCTCTGCAAATGGCACAATCACAATACAATTGGCAGAAGCAAAACCATCAATCTGAAAAGGTTGTTGTGGAATGATCTGTAGCGAATATTGACCACCTGCTTCAAACTGGTAGCGTCCCCATAATAATGTTCTATATTTTGGATCAGGCTCAAGTTGCTGGTCGATCCTGCCTTGCAAATACAGATTCTCAAAAAAATCAGGATCATGCTTATTTAAAATATATTTCACAAATACGTGCATCAACAGCGCAACATCATGCATATTGCCAGGTAAGCGGATAATCGTAGTTCGATCTTCAGTGATCTCTGTACGCATTTCCCTTAACTGCCCACGTTCATCATAACGGTTTATGACCTGAGTGAGTCTAGGGCTTCGGTCATTACTCTGAAAAATTCGGAATTCACTGGCTGGCACACAACATGTCGTAATAGGACCATCACCATTGCCTTGATAAAAGTTAGCCAGCTTTGAAAGCCCTAATCCAGAACCATAATGATTTAAAGGTGACCAGCATAAAATAATGTCAAACTCAGTAATTTGCTCATCAAAAAACTGATGATATTCGTCCCAAGCGGAAGTCAAGCTTCCATCTAATGCGGGATGTCCAGCTTCTTGATGGGAATTAAATGCCCTGTCATAACGTGCCGGTTTATGCGGTTTAATCTCAACCTCGCCATACCCCCATGTTTTTAACAAATCTTTGAGATATAAGCATTCTTCACTGATTTCTCCCGCTTGATCGAAAGGAAACATATTAACAATCAGGATTTTAGGGTGTCGATAAATAGAAAGCTCTGTAATACCCGCCCGTCTGAGTGCGACTAACCGTTCAGGTGTAATTTTCTGTTTTTTTGCGAGGATTAAATCGCCTTGTTTAAACACACTGCCTTGTTGAATAACACCTTGCATCGGCGCAATTGTTTTTTTTATTTTTACATTTTCAATGTCAGAGAAATCTAAGCGCTTATCCTGTTCTAAAATAATGGCATTTACCCCTTCAGGAAGTTTGGTAAATTCAGGAATCTTGATTATATATCCGTCCAAATCGAGTTTATAAGGATTAATAGAGTGATATAACTGTTTTTTCCAAAAATATATCCCTTTTGCAACAATAGGATTTTGTGAAATTGCCTGCTGAGTGGTATTCGAATCAATCGCCCAGCCTTCATAGGCAGAAAAATTGTGCAGGGGAAAATCTTGTAATGCATAAAGATCGTCGGTATTGATCTGATTGAGTGCATCATCCAGCTTAACCCGCTGTTTTACATTTCCTTTTGGTAAATATTGATGAATGCGGTAAAAGGCATCAGTTAATCTACAGGGAAGGTTTTCAGGTACAGGCAATCGATTGAACATCTATATTATTCCGCAACGTACTTATAAAGTGAGTACGAATCTATTATTTATAATGATAAAAATAGGACAGCTTTTTAAAATATGATTATCTCTTCATACTGAAGAGTAAAATATTAAAGAAAAAGCCCCAACAAAAAAGCCAGGGCATTTTAAATTATTTACCAGAAAAATGGTGCTTAATATACAAACACTTAAAACATATACTTTTATAATATTGAAGGTAATTTAAATCATTCAACAATCAAATCTTTAGCAGGAATACCATCACCATAAACCGGTTTTAAGGTTTTTTCATAAGCTTGATGAATCACACCTTCTTTTGCCAATTTGTCTAGATCCTGATTTAACCAATCCAGCAATTCTTTATTACCCTTTTGCACTGCGGGTGCAATTAAATCTTGCTCACCTAAATTGGTAATGCCGACGGTGTAATTTGGGTTTTCCTTTGCCCACGCCAACACCAATAGATTGTCATGTGCCAAAGCAACACCACGACCATCTTTTAAAGCATCAAAGGTTTCTGTATTTTGCTCATACTTTTGTAACTTAATTTCAGGATGTTGCTTGCTAAAGAAAGCATCTGCTGTGGTGCCCTTATTTACCAATAACGTCTGATCCTTTAACTGGGCAATATCGGTAATCGGTTTATTTTTAGGAGACACCACACCCAAAGCGACTTTTAAATAGGGTTTGGCAAAATCTACTACCTGTTCACGTTCAGGTGTCACCGTGAAATTGGCAAAAATAATATCGACTTTGTTGGCTTTAAGATATTCGACACGATTGGCCGCTTCAGTCAGAACAAACTGCACTTTATTTTCATCGCCCAATAAATCTTTGGCAACGTGTTTGGCAATTTCAACATCAAAGCCCTGATTTTTACCTTGAGCATCCAGATAACCAAACGGCGGCTTGTCGCTAAATACACCAATACGAACTACACCGTTTTTCTTGATCTGTTCAATACTGGAGACCTGTGTGGCAGAGTCCGTGCTCTTTTCAGTGGATTGTGGATTCTTATTACAAGCCGTCAGCCCTAAACTCAGTACAGAAGCCAGCAGTAATTTTTGAATATTTGAAAATGTTATTGTTTGCATAAGTTCACCTATTTTTAACGTTTTAAATTGTGTTATTGCTTGGGAATATCGACATCCAGAAAGATATTCGGATTCACTTTTTCGCCATAAATCGGCTTCAAGGTTTTGTCATAAATCTTTTGAACTTCACCTGTCGTTCTGAGCTGTTTAATTTCATCATTGAGCCAGTGCAATAATTGGGTATTACCCTTCTTCACGCCTGCTGCGATAAAATCTTGATTGCCAATTTGTGGGATACCCGCTACATAATTTGAATTCTTGGCTGCCCATGCCAGTGCATAGGTACTATCTTGAGAAATGGCATCCCCCCGACCATCAATCAATGCATTGAAGGCATCAGTATTTTGTCCAAATTTCAATAAATTAATTTTGGGATAATTTTTACTGAAATAAATCTCCGAGCTTGAGCCTTTATTTACAATTAAGGTTTTGCCTTCAAGACTTTTAACATCGGTAATGGCTTTGGCTTTTGGAGAGACAATCCCTAAGGATGCTTTTAAATAAGGCTCGGAAAAATCAACCACCTGTTGCCGTTCTGGCGTCACCGAAAAGCTGGCAAAAACCACATCAACTTTTCCTGACTTTAGAAACTCAACCCGATTGGCAGCTTCCGCAATCACAAACTGGATTTTATTTTCATCACCAAGTAAATCTTGAGTGACACGCTTAGCCAGCGCTACATCAAATCCTTGATTTTTGCCCGCACTATCGACATAGCCAAACGGTGGATTGTCCGCAAATACACCAACCCTCAATACACCATTCTTCCGTATCTGTTCTAGTGAAGTATCTTGTGCTGTGTTTTTAGGTTCAGAAGACGCTGGTTGATTACAGCCCGTCAACATTCCTGCCATCGCTACACAAATGATGCCTAGACCAAAAATTTTTGTTTTTGAAGAATTGTGATGTTGCCTAACTGCTAAATTCAATCTCATAAAGTCCTCATTTTCATTTTAATAATTCAAAATATTTAAAAAGGTTTTGGCTCTTTCCGTTTGCGGATGCTGAAAAAATGCCTTTGGTTCGCTTTGCTCGATAATCCTGCCCTTATCCATAAAAATAATGCGGTCTGCCACTTTACGTGCAAAGCCCATTTCATGCGTCACGATCAGCATGGTCATGCCTTCCTGTGCCAGTTTCAGCACGACATCCAGCACTTCCCGTACCATTTCAGGATCGAGCGCTGCAGTAATTTCATCCAGTAATATCACTTTCGGTTTCATCACTAAGGCACGGACAATTGCAATCCGTTGTTTCTGACCGCCCGACAAATTGGATGGATAATCATATTTACGATCAAGCAAACCTACTCGCTGCAATAGCTGATCTGCCAGTTGTTCCACTTCTGCACGCTGGCGTTTCTGTGCTTTTAAGGGTCCAAGCAAAATGTTATCAATCACATTCATATGCTTGAATAATTCATAGTTCTGGAACACCATGCCAATCTGCTGACGTACGCTATCCCACGGCAAATCTTGTCCTAATCTTCCAATACCTTTGAGATGAATTTCTCCCTCCTGAATCGGTTCCAGCCCATTAATACAGCGCAACAAAGTACTCTTACCACAACCGGATGGCCCCAAAATCACCACCACTTCACCTTGTTGTACGTCCAAATCAATGCCATGCAAAATATGACTTTGTTTATAAAACTTATGTAAATGCTGTATCGATAACAAAGTCATGCGTTCTCCCACACTTTTTCTAAATGCGCTGCTAAAAGCGATAATGGATAACAAATCAGGAAATAAAGAATAAAGATGAAACCGTAAATCCACAGTGATGCACTGGGCACGGTCAATAATGAGTTTTCAATAATCTGCTGCCCCACTTTCAGAACTTCCACCATCCCGATCAATACCGCCAGAGAACTGGTTTTGATCATGCGGGTAAACAGATTCAATGCCCCAGGTGTCACCCGTTTTAAACTTTGCGGGAAAATCACATAAGTCAAAGCCTGTACATGGTTTAAACCTACGGCATAGGCAGAATCCCATTGATGCTGATCAATCGAAGTAATCGAGGCCCGAACTAAATCGCCCATTTCCGCAGTACCCCATAAGGTAAATACAAAAATACACACCCAAAATGATGAGAGATGCCAGTTAAACCAAGTTGCAAAACCGAAATAGAAAACAAACAATAGGACGAGAATCGGCACAATCCGTATGGTTTCCAGATAGAAACGGCATAGGATTTTAATCAGCATATTTTTTGAGGTCATGATCACCCCAAAAACCGTCCCGAAAATGGCAGATAGAAACACCGAAAGAAAGGCGATCTCAATGGTTTGCAACAGACCATACAGCAAACGTTCGACATGGCTCGGTTGAAATAAATACTCAAGTCCCATGGCTCACCTTCCGACTGCGATATTCCAAATAACTGGTGAGTGCTGAAACGGGTAACAAGATAATCAGATAGGCCAAGATTAATAGAAATAAAGCTTCCGTGGTTTTGTAATCCATCCCAATCAAATCTTTGGTCACAAACAAGAGTTCCACCACTGCAATCGCACTCAAGACCGAGCTTTCTTTAATCAGAAATAAGCAGTTCGCTCCAATGGCTGGAATAGACAGTGATAACGCTTGAGGAAAGACCACATATTGAAAGACTTGCACGGCGTTGAGTCCTACACTTCGGGCCGAATCAATCTGCCCTTGGGCAACGGATTGCAAACCTGCACGGAAAGCTTCTGCCATATAGCTGCCGCCGAGAAAAGTTAGACCAATCACACCACAGGTAAAACCATCCAGTTTGATCCCGATCTTGGGTAAGCCGTAATAGAGAAAAAAGAGCTGAATGAGCAGCGGTGTATTGCGGGAAACCTCAATGTAGATTTTGACGATTTTATTGAGTGTCCGAACTTGATAGGTACTGATCACGCTACAGATGAGTCCAAGCAGAATAGAAAATACGATACCAATACTGGAGATTTTTAAGGTCATAAGCGTGGCCGCATAAAACTGCGGCAGCACACTGTGTATATACTGCCAATCCAAAGAAAACATCCGAATGAAAAATTGATTCTTTTGATAAATACATTATTGTTATTTATCTTTGGATGAGTCTAATCTGGTTGAAAATTCACATAAAATATTATTATTTGCTAAGCTTTGCTGAAATTTGGATGATGGACTTTATTTCATATCAATTCAGCTTATAAGAAATGCTGGGGATTTTCCCAGCATTATTTTAAATATTTACTTAGACTAAATTGCGACTGCGAATCTGATCGATAATTTAGTTATCATTAGCCGAAGCTTTACTAAGATTCCTATTAGCATAATCATTCACATTCAGACTGTCACTTGCTTGTATAACAAGTGCACTTTCACCTCTTACGCTTCCTTTTAAACTTTACTAATTGTAATTACAATAAAGTATATCATATATTTTTAACTCAAAATATTATCTAATCTCTGTTTCAAATCCTTACTTAATAATGGATCTAAGGCATCATCCACTTTTCTCCAATTCGCTATATACTCACTCATTTCTTCTCTCATAAATTCCTCTTTCATGAAGGCCAGCATATAATATCCATCAATCACTACTCCCACGAATCTACACTTACTATCGAACAACATATAACCACCATTTAACATCTGCATAAATGATCTACTTACAGATGCTAGGCTATCTTTTTTTAATAATGTTTTAGCAATCATTAATGGTTCAAATTTTTTGAAATCTGTATCTTCTGTATCACTTAAAGGAATCCAATACAGATATTCATCTTCTCCACTCATAAATAAGCATATTTTTTCGAATAAAGAGAGATAACAACTTTTATTAGAATAATCAAAAAAATCTAATAATTGGATACCATTCTTAACTTCATTAATATCTGTTTTTAATATAGATACTCCATCATTCCATTCAACAACCAAATTTAAAAAATAACTTAACTCATGTTCATTTAACAAACCATAGTTTTCTATTAGGGGGTCATTATCCTCAATCCAAGGCTTAATTTTCATAACGGATCTCCATTACTTTTTGTCCATTTGATTTTTGAATTTCAATTGTAAATCTCGCTTTTGAAACATATTGGGATAAAGAGAAATTCCTTAACCACCGTACTTCCATCTTGCTCTGGTACACGAATAATATAACTTGGTTAACCACATAAAGATGTTTTCCTTTAATCGTTTGATACCTCGGACTACCTGTACTCGGTAATGTTCTAATTCCAGCTATTTCTTTAAAAGCTGTATAAATATCATCATTAGAAGCATCTTTATAAACAGCCACCTCTGAAGAAATCGATGGTTTTAGCCAAGGCATTATTTTCAACAAAATATTGCCTTCTTTAAATCTTTTAGTAAAAAAGTTATGAGAAAATTAGGCCTATATTCTCGCTTTCAAACTAGTCGCTCCTCTCACAATCCATTACAATCACTTCTTTTTTGTTCAGCGCATCTTATTTTGAGTAACTCTTCCCCCCAATTAAAACGTGGGCTTAAAAATCGTCATATCCACCTGATCGCTATGGGCGGTGCGGTGGGTACTGGACTATTTTTAGGTTCTGCTCAAGTGATCCAGTCTGCTGGCCCTTCGATTATTTTGGGCTATGCCATCGTTGGTCTGATCGCATTTCTCATCATGCGACAAATGGGTGAAATGATTGTAGAAGAACCTGTTGCAGGCTCTTTTAGTTATTTTTCACAAAAATATTGGGGAAGATTTGCTGGCTTTTTATCGGGCTGGAATTATTGGGTCGTCTATATTCTAGTAGCAATGACTGAGCTGACAGCCATTGCCAAATATATTCATTATTGGTGGCCCCATATTCCTGCGTGGATCTCGACTTTATTTTTCTTCATTGTTGTGACCTGCTTAAACCTAGGCAATGTGAAGTTTTATGGTGAATCAGAGTTCTGGTTAGCCATTATTAAGGTTGTTGCTGTCATTTCAATGATCCTATTTGGTTTGTTTCTTTTGCTCACAGCAGGTACAGAGTCAACGGCTAGCTTCGCAAACCTTTGGGAACACGGCGGATTTTTTCCGCATGGCTTCTCAGGCTTGTTTTATATGTTGGCCTTTTTAATGTTTGCTTTTGGTGGCATTGAATTGATCGGTATGACTGCTGCTGAAGCTGAAAATCCGGAGAAAAGCATTCCGCAAGCCATTAATCAGGTGATCTTTCGGATTCTGATTTTCTACGTGGCTTCGCTTGCGATCATCATGTCACTGATTCCATGGAACCAGCTAGATTTGGGTGGTTTGGACAAAAGTCCATTTGTTATGATTTTTAGCCAACTCGGCATTGATTGGGCTGCACATTTACTGAATTTTATTATTTTGACAGCAGCACTCTCTGTGTATAACAGCGGCATGTATGCCAATAGCCGTATGTTGTACGGCTTGGCAGTACAAGGCAATGCCCCAAAAGTTTTTGCAAAAGTCAGTCAGCAAGGTGTACCAATGCCTGCGGTGATCTTTTCTTCGATTTTAATTTTTGGCTGTGTATTACTAAATTATTTTGTGCCAGAACAGGCTTTAAGTCACTTGATGTATATGGCCGTTGCTGCTTTGGTTCTAAACTGGGCGATTATTAGCTTTACTCATTTAAAATTTAAACGTGCCGTTCAACAACAAGGTACAACAGTCAAATTCCCTGCACTGTTTTCACCATTTAGTAACTATCTGGTTTTGGCGTTTATCGTGATGATTTTATACATCATGTGGACGCAAGGCTTTAAGGAATCAGTGATTTTAACTCCAGTCTGGATCATATTTATGTTTGGATTATTTAAATTCTTGAAATGGAATAAATCACTCTAATATCCGACCTACAAAACGCATCTACAGCAATCTGTAAAAATAAACTGTGGATGCGTTATCACTCAACAAAAATAAATAAAACAAGATAGGCCTTATTTGTTATCAGGTTAATCCATTTGCTACTATAGCCCTATCCTATTCATCGTCTGATCCAATGTCTGAACCGCAACTCTCTCTGAGCGATTATCTAGCAACGGTACAGGAAATTATTCGCCTGACCTTTGACGAACCTGTTTGGGTAAAAGCCGAGATTCGGAATCTGAGTATCAAAGGTGGGCATTACTACCTTGAACTGGCTGAAAAAGAACAAGACACACACAAAGTCATCGCAAGTTGTAAAGCCACCATCTGGAAGTTCACGGCTGCAAAAATTGTGCTGAAGTTTGAGCGTGAAAGTGGCATTGAGCTGTCCAGAGATTTAAATGTACTAATTAAAATTAAAGCCCGCTTCGATCCTCAATACGGCTTCTCTGTCAATATTGAAGATATCGACTCGAGTTTTACCCTCGGTGATATTGCCAAACGTTATCAGCAGATCCTTGCACGACTCAGCAGCGAGGGTTTGCTTCCGCTGAATAAAGCCCTTCCTACACCGTTTGATATTGAGCATGTATTGGTAATTGCACCCGAAAATGCGGCTGGATTAGGTGACTTTAAGAAAGATGCCGATGCATTACATCAAGCTGGCGTCTGTGATTTTGTCTATCACAACGCAACTTTTCAGGGAAATACCGCTGCGAATAGCATTATGGAATCCTTAGGTGCAGGACTACGTCAATGGGCAGCAGACTACAATTTTCCACCCGACCTGATCGTAATCATTCGAGGTGGTGGTGCAGTCAACGATCTGGCGTATTTAAATGACTATGATCTTGCTGCCCTGCTGTGTAAGCGTAAAGTGCCGATTTGGGTCGGGATTGGACATGAAAAAGATCGAACCATTTTAGATGAAATTGCGCATCGTTCTTTCGATACGCCAAGTAAGGTGATTGCAGGTATTCGTAATCTGATTTCAGAGCGTTCTGTAGAAGTAATGGAACATTTTCAAACCATTAAATTGCTGTCTCAACATCAGATTACTGCTTATCAAAGCCAGAATGACCAATTGATCAGTCGCATCAAGTCACAGTCTGAAAATCAAATCAGTACCAGCTATTTGCAGCTTCAAGTTGCCAGATCAACACTGCAATATTTTGCCAAGCAACAACTGAAAACAGCTTCAACTCAAATCGAAACATTAATGCGGGAAACCTTGTTGCAAAACCCGAGAAATGTACTGGCTAAGGGTTATGGCATTGTCCGCAATGAAAATAAAGCGATTCGCTCAATCCATCAAGCGAGTTCATCCCTATCTATTGAAATGCAAGATGGCTATATCCATGCCCAGCTTACCGAGGTGATTGATCATGACGAAGAAAGAATTAAGTTTTAAAGACGGTTATGCCTTATTAAAAAAGAATGCCGAACTGCTCGAAGCACAAGAACAACCTGACATTGATAATTTGATGAAAATCGTCGAAGAGTCAATGACGGCGTACAAAGCCTGTAAATCCAGAGTCGATGCAGTACAACAAGCCTTAAACGAGACATTTAAGGATGACTAGCCATCGTCTGACTATGTTTCATAGCTTGACCTGAAAGGTCAGCTCATTCTTCTGCATTTATATAATACTGCTAACTTCATGATCAATTGGTCTATATTTATAGCGCCATAAGATAAATACTCGGATTCAGGAATATTTTTTTTGATGTAATTCAATCGACTAATATATTCATCAGTCCGATCATCCATGAACAAATAGAAGTGATACCCTTCCAATAAACCATGCTCATTGTTTTCTATGATCTTTGACTTCTCAAAATTAATAAACAGCTCATCAGTCATAAAACTTTTCTATATATCATTGAAGAAATGTAGTTCATAAAAAAGATTATTTCATGTGGTTATGACGAACTTATGAATCAGTTCTCATAATTTCTGTTATCCATCGTTCTATCTAAACCCAGTCAACGAGGTGGTTAGAGTAATAACCACAAATGAATGGCAAATGGCCCAACTAGCACCATCAAAATACCTGCAATCACCATGGTTAAGCTGGCAATCACGCCTTCTTCATTATTCCGTTGTTGGGCTCTCGCGGTACCAAAGCCATGAGCAGCATTACCGAATGCAGCACCATTTGCCACAGCAGAACGGATTTTGGTGAATGCTAAAATGGCATCACCACAAATCATACCAACCAAACCTGTAATCACGGTAAATAGCGATACCAATGCTGCTGAACCATGAATATCTTCAGCTAAAATCATCGCAAAAGGTGTTGAAATAGAACGAGCCATCAAACTATTGGTGACTTCTGGACTGAAATGAAAGAGCTGTGCCATCTCATAAGCCGACATTACCCCAACGCTCATGCCAACAATAATCGCGATGGATAAAACACCGATATTTTTACGAATAGTAGCGCGATAACGGTAAATGGGTACAGCAAAGGCAACCGTTGCGGGTCCAAGTAAATTGACGATCCATTGCGTATCTTGGGCGTAGGTCTGATAAGAAATACCAAAAATCGTCATTAATATAATCGTGAGCACTGGCACGCTAATCGCAGGTGAAAGCCATAATTTAGGATGTTTCTGATAGAGGCGTTTTGCAACCACATAGGCGACCAAAGTCCAGATCAGACACAGGATTGACCAGATATTCATGTGAAATGCCTTTAAATATGCTTATGCTGGAAAGATTTACGTGTTTGCAAATAGCTTTTGAGACGATTGTAATAATGAATGGTCAGGCAGGTGCTCAACATCACCAAGATTGTCCCTAGTGAAATACTCAGTACAATCTGCCAGCCTTCGGTCATAAACAGGGTTTTGTACTGAACCACGGCAACAACTACAGGCACAAAAAACAGCAATAATTCGCCGAGAACAACCGAAGCCCCCATCGCCACCTGATCCATTTTAATAATTTTTAGAAATAGACAGATCAGCAATAACAACATGCCTAAAATCCCTGCGGAGATTGGGACACCTAAATGTTGGTGTAGAAAATATCCCACACCCCAAAAAGCCGCCAGAATTAAAATCTGTTTGACCAATGTGAAGAAGCTGTTTGGGGAAGACGTTTCAGAAACGGAATCAGTGCTCATGACAACAAATAAGATGGTGAACTACATCATTATGTTATCCCAGTGCTATTGGCATAATATGAATTATTCATGTTAAAATTATGCCAAAATGGAATAATATTTTATTCATCATGCTTTCATTCAAATCGCTGCAATGCTTTGTCACTTTGGTCAAAACCCAAAGCTTTACCCGTACCGCAGAACAGCTCTATCTGACGCAACCGACCATCAGTAAAATTTTGCAGCAGCTTGAGCAACAACTACAGGTACAGTTGTTGGTAAAGCCAGAACATGGCCGCAAGAGACAGGTTGAACTGACGGAAATTGGCCAGCGCATCTATCAGCATGCGCTTGAGCTTTTGCAGGCAGAGCAAAATATTTTTCTAGAAATTGAAAACTACCAGCAATTAAAAACAGGCACTTTAAAGCTTGGGGTTCCACCTTTAGGCTCTCAACTGCTGACCACTGCCCTATTTGATTATCATCAACAATGGCCAGAGATCGAACTTTCCTTTCTTGAAGTCGGGTCCAAAGGGATTGAACAGGCTTTACTGAATAATGAACTGGATGTGGGTGTGTTGTTACATCCTTTCGATCAGCAAATCTTTAATAGCATCGAATTGTGTGATTATCCGTTGATGGTGCTGTTACGGCGAGATGCGACATGGGCCACACGCAAGAAAATAAATCTGGAAGAATTACAGCATCAATCCTTTTTAATGTTCCCTGAAAATTTCTCGCTCAATCGCATTATTCTGGATGCATGCCAGCAACATGGCTTCTACCCAAGCATTGCCTGCCGTACCAGTCAATGGAATTTGCTGGCAGATATGGTGCTACAACGTATGGGGATTGCCCTATTGCCGCAATATTATACCGACATGCTCGATCCTGAATTATTTGCAGCCATTCCGCTCGAAAAACCAAATATTCAGTGGCATCTCGCTATGGCATGGAAAAAGAATCTGCCCGTCTCTCCTGCAGTACAGGCTTGGCTTAACGTGATTGATCAACACTTTCAGGTGATTCATTCAAAAGCTGGTGAATAACAGAGCCGTATTATTTATTCAAAATCAGTTAAAGCTTTGCCACAAAAAAACTACCCAATCTTGAATTGGCTGACCTAAACTGAATCAATCGATTCATGACATGGCAAATAATAATGAATGACTCAAACTACATCCCACCCAAAGTCTGGCAATGGACTGGAGACAAAACCGATTTAAATCAGCCAACTTCAGGGAGTCGCTTTGAGCAGCAATTACCTGTTGGACAACATCCGCTCCAGTTATATTCGCTTGCCACCCCGAACGGGCAAAAAGTGACGATTCTGCTTGAGGAATTACTGGCATTGGGACATACAGACGCTGAATATGATGCGTGGTTAATTAAAATTGGTGAAGGCCAACAATTTGGTAGTGGCTTTGTTGAAATTAACCCAAATTCTAAAATTCCCGCCTTGGTGGATCATAGCCAAAACCCGCCACTCAGAGTGTTTGAATCAGGTTCAATCCTGCTCTACTTAGCTGAAAAATTTAAAGCCTTTATTCCCACTGACATTGCTGCACGTACCGAATGTTTGAACTGGTTATTCTGGCAAATGGGCAGCGCGCCTTATATTGGTGGAGGTTTAGGACATTTTTATGCTTATGCACCAGTAAAAATTGAATATGCCATTAACCGTTTTGCGATGGAGACTAAACGTTTACTGGACGTATTAAACCAGCATCTGGCAAAACACGAATACCTCGCGGGTAATGAATATAGCATTGCCGATATTGCGGCTTTTCCGTGGTATGGCAGCGTTGTAAAAGGCTGGGTTTATAATGCGGATGAGTTTTTAAGCGTCGATCAGTATCAACATGTGCAACGTTGGGCCGATGCCATTTTGGCACGTCCTGCGGTACAACGTGGGCGTATGGTAAATCGCACCTTTGGCGATTTAGCTAGCCAACTGCATGAACGACATGATGCCAGTGACTTTGAAACCAAAACGCAGGATAAGTTGCAATAAAACAATTAAAAACCTCTTAGCTGGCTAAGAGGTTTTTAATATTCAAATGTTTAATCCAAGTAGATCTAAAGATGATTGAGGAATCTATTTTTCAAAAAACTAAAAATATTTAAGCAAAGGAATATGCTTATTGCGGTGTTTAAAAGAGGAGAATTTCAGCATCGCTGGAAATAACAGAACGCTTAGGATTATCGCAATTCCCCACACTGTAGCCATGTGATCCACGCCATAATAATCTCCATAATTATGTCCCCAAATACCTACAGCAATGACATATAACGCTTTAAGCACAAATAAATGCACGATGTAGAAGAACATAGGCACAGAGCCAAATATGATTAAAGGTTTAATCCAGTTTTTGGTTTCAACCTTCTGCAGTAACACCAGAACAATAAGTCCGATACCGACATTCCATAAAATGAAAAATAATGAAGGTGGATATTTGGTCAGGTTCAGGAAACTCATCACTGTTTCACTCCACGTTGGCATCATTTCCCAAGGTTGGTCACCGTAAATGTTAAGCGCCCTTAACACGAGAAATAAAGCAATGCCAATCAAACCAAAAGTGGTGAGCATACGATTCTTTTGCTGAGTCGTTTTCGGTTTGCCAAAAACAACGTTGCCAAGACAATAACCTAAAGTAATCACGCCAATCCAGGGCAAGACCGGATACGATGTTCTGACCCGTAGCACATCTCCAAAGTTTATCCAGCCCCGCTCGTGTAATACCAACCAAATTCCATTCATGACAGAACCCTGTGCAAATGAAATATTGTCCATTAAATTATGTCCAAAAATGATCAGCAGACTGATGGCCCACAACAATTTTTGCGGCAAGCCAACCAATAACGCCAAGGCAATCATACTAAAACCAATTGCCCAAATGACTTGTAAATAAATCACATCGGGAGGAAATTTTCCTGTCCATGCGAAATTAACAATCAGTAGCTCGAGTCCAATTAAAAATAAACCACGCTTCAATAAAAATTCGCGCGTCATTGCAATACTGTTGTTCTTGGCTTGATAGAGATAAGCAGATAAACCCGTAAGCACCACAAAAACGGGCGCACAAAGATGGGCCAATACTCGGCTAAAAAATAGTGATCCTTCTGTTTCAGAAATAACCATCGGATCTGGGACTTGATGATGCAAGTAGAAAGTTTCCCGTACATGATCAACCATCATGATAAGAATCACCAACCCTCTGAGCGCATCAATCGCTTGTAAACGTTGAGATAAAGCAGACATAAAATCAAAAAACAAATTAAGATATATTATATCATAACAATAAATGTAAGATGAATAAAATACAGGGTAAAAAATTAGGAGATATTAAAGTAGCTATTCGAAGTCAGTTAATTTTATTGATCTGATTAGATTCTCAGTAAATCAATCACAAGCCTGAATGCAGAAGATTGTTGTCTGCGGTGAGGATAATAAAGATGGTAACCTGAAAACTGGATACTATATTCCTCCAAGACCTGAACTAAATCACCCTGCTGGATTTCTTTTTCTATCATGTCTTTTGGAATATAGGCCAGTCCCATACCCGCTTTCACAGCTTGGGCAATATCAAAACTTTCATTAAATACCCATTGCGGATTAATCTTAACTTTAAATTCCTGTTTTTCTTTTTCAAACTCCCAAGCGTAGATTCCCCCTTGGGTCATTAATCTAAAACCAATACATTGATGCTGGTCTAGATCTTTTGGAGTTTGAGGCATTCCATGCTGCTGGAAATATTCAGGTGTTGCAACCACAGCCATTTTAACATCTTCGCCAATACGCACGGCCACCATACCATCAGCGACACGACTACCAAATCTCACCCCAGCATCAAAGTGCTCTGCCACAATATCGACCATCCCATTATTGGCACTGAACTCTACTTCAACATCTGGATAAAGATGCGCAATTTTTGCCAGTTTTGGAATCAGGATATGTTGTATAGCATGGCTGCTGGCATTGATTCTCACTCTACCTGCGGGTGTATCCCGAAACGTATTGAGTAATGTCAATTCATTGTCAATCTGGTCAAAGCTGGCACTAATGGTTTGTCTTAAACGTTCCCCAGCTTCTGTGGGTGAAACACTCCGTGTCGTCCTGTTTAACAATAATATTCCCAATCGCTCCTCTAACCCCCGAATCGTATGACTCAGGGCAGATTGAGAAACCCCAAGTTTGCCCGCCGCCTTGGTAAAGCTTCCTTCTCTTGTTACCATTAGAAAAGCATGTAAATCGTTATAATTTTCTCTGCTAATCAAGGCTGTTTCCTCATCAAATTCATTTTTTCAGTATATGTATCGCCCACTCATTCTGGACTTTATATTGAATCTATTATTCATAAAATACACGCATAACTCTATTAATTTTACATATAGACCTTCTCTTCTTTTGCTTATGAATCGTGTCTATTAAAATAAAAAAAGCCCTGCTAGACCAGTATCTAACAGAGCAATTGTTACCAAGCATAGGCCTGCGGTGCTTCTCCACAAGGCTGCCAGATCTCATCAAGTTTTGCCATTGTTTCTACTGAAAGCTGTATATCCAATGCTTTGATATTTTCCTGTAACTGCTCTACGGTACGAACGCCACTAATCACGGAAGTCACAGCAGGTTGATGTAATAACCAAGCCAAAGCGACCAATGCAGGGCTTTGGCCTAGTTCAGCACACAGAACTTCATAAGCTTCAAGTTGTGGGCGAAGTGCTTGGATCCGCTGTTGTAGTGCTGGGGTTGCTCTACGACTACCTTGTGGAAGCTCATCAAAAACCCCACCTAATGTGCCCATACCTATCGGACTCCATGGAATTAAACCAATACCAAAATGACGTAATGCCGGGATCACTTCCAGTTCAATACTACGTTGGGTCAGGTTATACAGACTTTGCTCTGATACTAAACCGAGCTGATGACGAGCATTGGCCGTACATTGAGCAGTGGCGATGTCCCAACCAGCGAAATTACTACTACCCACATAGGTAATTTTACCCTCACGGATCAACTGCTCCATGGCCTGCCAGATTTCTTCCCATGGTGTATTTCGGTCAATATGATGCATTTGATAGAGATCAATATGATCTGTTTTTAAACGCTTCAAACTGGCTTCACAAGCACGTTTGATGTGATACGCAGATAATCTTCGATCATTTGGGCCTGTATCCATCGGTTGATACGCTTTGGTTGCCAAAACAATTTTATCTCTACGCCCGCCTTGAGCTAACCAGCGACCAATAATTTCCTCTGATGTCCCAAAACCCTTTTCCATATCGGGTGATTGTGGTCCACCATACACATCTGCGGTATCAAAGAAATTAATTCCTTTCTCTATCGCCTCATCCATGATTTTAAAACTGGTGGCTTGATCAGTTAACTCTCCGAAATTCATTGTACCCAGTGTAATACGGCTGACTTGTAAACCTGTACGTCCTAAATATGTATATTGCATAAATAATTCCTTAAGATATCAATTGTTATGCCACTTTCAAGCGTGAAACCCAAAGTGTTAAAGCAGCAGAAATAATTAAAAGAATTGCACTCATCGCAAAAGTTGTCTGATAGCCACTATGATCAAATAATAGACCACCAACAGTTGAACCCAATGCGATACATAGCTGAACAATGGCGACAAATAAGCCCCCGCCTGCTTCTGCATTATTCGGGAAAGTCTGGGCAATCCAGCTCCACCATCCCACAGGTGCGGATGTTCCAAGCAGGCCCCATAGCCCTAGCATCACGATGACCAAAACGGTCCATGTTCCAAAGCCAATTAATGTGAAAGCAATGGCTGCCATGAGAAGTGGAATAGCAATTAAGGTTCCATAGAAATGACGTTTTAATGCAAAGCCGATTAACAGCGTACCGACAAAGCCCATGACCCCAATCACAAACAGAGTAAAAGATAATGTAGATACACTGGTCTGCATCACCGTTTCCAGAAATGGACGGATATAGGTATACAGCGAGAACTGTCCCATAAACAGTAGACCCGTTGCTAACATGCCAACCAAGACAATGGGCTGCCGTAATAGATGAAGTATCCCTGCTGATGAACTGGAAGTAGAAGCTTTGTTTTTTAATGAGGGAAGGCTGATCCATTGCCAGATAAAAGCAAGTATCGCAACAGGTACCAAACAAAAGAATGCACCACGCCAGCCAATCATTGCCCCCAAATAGCTTCCCAGAGGTGGTGCTACCACCGTTGCCAAGGCATTACCACTGTTAAAAATTGCCAAGGCTCTCGGCACTTGGCTGTTCGGTACAAGACGAATCGCCGTTGCTGCCGACATCGACCAAAAGCCCCCCACAACTACACCAATTAAAGCCCGACCAAACATGTAGAACCAATAATTGGGAGCAAGTGCAACCACCGCTCCTGAAACTGCCATTAATGCGGTCAAGGCAAGCAATAAGGTTTTACGATTGATGCTACCTGCTAGACGTGAAATCGATAGACTGGTGATAACTGCAAATGCACCTGAAATCGCAATACCATATCCAGCCAGGCCTTCCGTAACACTTAAATCTTTGGCAATCGGTGTTAATAAACTGACGGGCATAAATTCGGAGGCGATCAATGCAAATACACACAAGGTCATGGCAAATACGCCACTCCAATATGCGGGTTGCTGCTCTATCTCGGAAGATTGAGATGTCATAGGCTCTCTCTATAAAAATCAGACAGCCATGATAAAGATACCGCATCACCTGAATAAGTACCTTTACACGAATAGAGTTATGAGCCTAATTCATCAATTAGGATTCAATAAAGCAATTTCTTCAGAATAAAAATTATTTCAACCCTGAATTTATGAATGAAATTCATAGGACTATACCGTTTTTAGGGGCTAATCCTTGGCCATCTTCACCTTTATACTGATAAACAAATCATTTCAGCAGACAAGTTTGGTTCATGCTGACGCTAAAAACGTTAACTGCCACCTGATTGGGAAAACAACATGATGCAAGAAATTAAACCCGACTTTCCAGTTATTGGTGGCGTTGCTCTGCTTGTTCTGACACTTGGGATCACTGCATCTACAGAAGCAAAAACCAATGCAGAACAAGCTGCTTCACAAAAGGTTTCCAGTATGAATATTCGTTTTGATATTGAAGGCTTAGCTCAGCCAGAATTTGTTCGTTTAAAAGATTCACCAACTACACGGGACTTTATCAGACAGCTTCCTCTTACTTTGGAACTGACTGATTATGCAGCAACAGAAAAAATTGCCTATCTGCCCGAAAAACTGACCTCACAGGGAGCACCAAAGGGACACCCAGCCAAAGCTGGCGATATTGCCTACTACGCCCCTTGGGGCAATCTCGCGATCTTTTACAAAGACTTCGATGATGTTGCCAACAATCTCATTTATCTGGGCCAATTTGAGACTTTACCAAAAGCATTTTCAGGCAATAAACCCTTTAAGGTCACGATCTCAATCGATTCAAAATAACAGGAATGAACCCTATGTCTTCTGAAGCAGCTGCGACATCACACCATTTTCTTAAAAAATCTTTTGCTATTCTTAGCCTGAGTATTGGAGCGTTAGCTATGAACCAAGGCGCATTGGCCAATGAGGAATTAAAACTCACCACCAAATGGGACAAGACTTTTGTGCAAAGTAACAAAGTCGAACATCAGAAAGTGACTTTTAAAAATCGTTATGGCATTACTCTCGCTGCTGATCTGTATATCCCTAAACATGCTAAAGGTAAACTTCCAGCGATCGTGGTTGGTGGTCCATTTGGAGCTGTAAAAGAACAATCTTCTGGGCTCTATGCACAAACAATGGCGGAACGTGGTTTTATTACGCTTGCATTTGATCCATCGTATACAGGTGAAAGTGGTGGTAAGCCACGCAATATTGCTTCACCAGATATCAATACCGAAGATTTTAGTGCAGCGGTAGACTTTATCGGGCTGCAACCTAAGGTTGATCAAAATCGTATCGGAATGATCGGCATCTGTGGTTGGGGCGGTATGGCACTCAATGCGACTGCGATAGATAAACGTGTCAAAGCCGTTGTTACAAGCACGATGTACGATATGACCCGAGTGATGTCTAAAGGATATAATGACAGTGTCACACCTGAACAGCGTAACAAAACCCTAGAACAACTCAGTGCTCAACGTTGGATCGATGCAAAAAATGGCGAGCCTGCCTATCAATCACCTTATAATGTATTAAAAGGTGGCGAGGCCCAATTCCTAGTCGATTATCATGACTACTATATGACGCCTCGTGGCTATCATCCTCGTGCAGTCAACTCTGGCAATGCCTGGTCAGTGACGACACCAATTTCATTTATGAATATGCCAATTTTAACGTATATAAAAGAAATCTCACCGCGCCCTATTCTTTTTATTCATGGTGAAAAAGCCCATTCACGTTACTTTAGTGAAACAGCGTATGAAGCGGCAGCACAACCGAAAGAACTCTATATAGTTCCAAATGCCAATCATGTTGACCTGTATGACCGTGTTGACATGATTCCGTTTGATAAGATGACTCGTTTCTTTAATCAAAACTTAAAGTAAATATGTTTTTAGCCAAGTTAAGTACGCTTCATTTGGCTTTTTTTAAATGCTTTCTCCTGCAAATACAATGCAATTCTTAATAAAAAAGTAGATCATTGTACCCAACAATCTACCTTTATATTTAACAGATAGGAACTAAAACTTAGGCTGCCTGTACCTCAACCACTTCACGGCGTTTTAATAACGCATAAATTACACCTGTAATGCAGCTTCCAATCGCAATGGCTGCAAGATAAAGCCAGGCATGACTAATCGCATTTGGAATCAGCAACACAAAGATTCCACCATGCGGTGTTACCAATTCACAATGGAATAATGCAACCAATGCACCAGTCACTGCCCCACCTGCAATACACGCTGGAATGACCCGAATCGGATCTTTGGCAGCAAATGGAATCGCCCCTTCAGAAATAAAGCATAGTCCCAACACAAAGGCAGCCTTACCTGCATCTCGCTCACTTTGGTTGAACTTTTGTTTAGCCAATAAAGTTGCAATTGCCATACCTATCGCAGGCACCATTCCTCCAGCCATGGTTGCAGCCATCGGCATATAGGTATTGGTGGTCAATAAACCGACTGTAAAAGCATAAGCTGCTTTGTTAATAGGGCCACCTAAATCAATACACATCATCGAAGCCAGCACAATCCCCATCAGCACGGCATTGGTGGTGCCCATATTGTTGAGAAAATCTTTCATCATCTCAAAAATTTGTGCGACAGGATGTCCCACGACGTAGAACATGATCAGACCGACCGATAATGTTCCCAATAAGGGCACAATTAAAATCGGCTTCAAGGCTTCCAGACTGGTTGGAAGCTTGATTTTTTTGGCAAGAAATAAGGCAATATAACCTGCTAAAAAGCCCGCGACGATCCCGCCTAAAAAGCCTGCATTTAATTGCGTTGCGATAAGGCCACCAACCAAACCTGGTGCCAAGCCTGGACGATCAGCGATTGAATAAGCAATATAGCCAGCCAGCATCGGCACCATCAAACTAAAGGCAGCCGCACCAATTTGCTTTAACACAGCGGCAAGACTTCCAGCCTCCTCAGCCGCATTCAGTCCAAAACAAAGGGATAGCGCGATGAGCAAACCACCCGCCACCACCATTGGCAACATAAACGACACGCCAGTTAAAAGATGCTTATAGACACCTGTTTTTTCTTTATTGGCGTCTTGATTGGTCTTTTGACTATTTTGTTTAGACGATTCTAAGACCTTGGCTTCCGTTATTGCTTCTGCAAAAGCCTTATCGGTTTGTTTCAGTGCAAAGCCTGTACCGCAACGATACACACGTTTTCCGACAAAACGATCTGTATTGACCTCAATATCCGTGGCTAAAATCACAATGTCCGCAGCAGCAACCGCCTCATCGGTCAGGATATTTTTAGCACCGACTGAACCTTGCGTTTCGACCTGAATGCGATAACCCAATTTGGCTGCACCCTGCTGTAATGCTTCCGCAGCCATAAAGGTATGTGCCACACCCGTAGGACAAGCCGTCACTGCCACAAAATTCTGTGCCTGACGCTGATCATTGGATTGTGTTGCCAATTGTGCAACCGTCGTGGTATTACTCAAAGCATCCTGCAAAGACTGCTCGGCATCATCCATCGCTTGCTGGAGTGAAATGGTTGCAACTGCATAATCATTGAAAGCTTCAAGTTGTGATGGTGTCTGTCCAATAAACACAGCCGTATCAAAATCTTGTTCAGGAAGCTCATCCTGCACAGAAATGATCGCGCTGTCGTAGCCTTGCTGTTGCGCAATCTGTGCCAGTTTTTTTGCCAGAATCAACGCATTGACATACTGTTGCGAATTGATCACAAATAAAAGAGATTTAATTGTTTGCATCAGACTTATCCAGAGTGTTGATCATGGTTTGTTGTTTTAGCGCTTCCAATCGCTCATGTTCAGGCACACGAAAGCCGATTTGACTCACCGCATGACTGGCAATGGCCGTAGCAGTTTTTAAGGTTTGCTCAGGTGTCATTCCACTTACCAGACCATGCACCATGCCTGCAAGTAATGAATCGCCGGCACCCACAGTACTTTTTACGGTGACTTTAGGTGGGCTGGCATGCAACGCCAGTGCTGGATTGATCCAGTTGACACCTGCTTCGCCCATCGAAATGACAATATGTTCAATATGACAATTTAAGCGCTGGAACAAGGCAACTTGCTGTGAAAACTGTTCTACAGACTCACCAAAACTTTCCTGTAACTCATCCGTATTCGGTTTAATCATCCATGGATTCATTTCAATCGCTGCAACCAGCGCCTGTCCGCTGCTATCAATTGCAACGTGCTTTTGCTGTTTGTGTAAGATAGAAATTAAAAACTTGAAATCATCTATGCTAAAACCCTGCGCAAGACTCCCAGCAATCACCACATAATCAACGTTTTGGCAGCATGCCTCAATACGCGCAAAGAATGCTTTTTTGTCATGTTCAGAGACAAGAAAACCTTTCGCATTAATATCGGTCATTCGTCCAGACTGTTCTGCAATCTTGATATTCTGGCGGGTTTCACCCTCAACATAGACAAATTGATTATCAAACTGCATCGCTTGAAAATGCTGATCAAACAAGGCCCGATTCTGTTTACCCAAAAAGCCTGACACAATCAGGTCATGCCCAAGATCATGCAGCACTTGTGCAACATTGAGTCCCTTACCCGCCGCATGATATTGCACCTGTTGCTGGCGATTAACCTCACCCAAGCGCAATTCATCTAGTTCCAGCGTGACATCAATTGCAGGATTTAAAGTAATTGTTAAAATTTTAGCCATGCTTCAACTCCACCAAATCACGGACTGCTGTGGCACTTTCACACTGTAAAGCGCGTTGAGCAAGCTGCTGGCAATTCTGATAATTCAAAGTACGAATTTGTGCTTTCACCAATGGAATGCTGGATGACGACATACTCAGTTCATCGACGCCCAATCCCAGTAAAATCGGGACAGCCTTTGGATCAGCGGCAAGTTCTCCACACACGCCTACCCATTTCTGATGGGCATGTGCAGCCCGAACGGCTTGATCAATCAATAATAAAATACTTGGATGCAAACCATCGGCTTCGGCAGACAATACGGGATGTCCACGGTCAATTGCCAGCGTATATTGAGTTAAATCGTTGGTGCCAATACTAAAGAAATCCACTTCTTTGGCCAATAATGGAGCCAGCAAGGCCGCTGAAGGTACCTCAATCATGATCCCCACTTGAAGATTCTCACATGGATATTCGGCTAAAACCTCATCCAGAATATGCTTGGCTGCCCGCCATTCTTCAATTCGCCCAACCATTGGAAACATAATCCGTAAAGCACGACCATCCGCTGCTTTTACTAGAGCAATCAATTGTTGACGCAATAGCTGCGGTTTCCGTAAGGTCAGCCGAATCCCGCGTAAACCAAGAAATGGATTTTCTTCGGCAGCAATAGGCAAATAAGGTAGAGGTTTATCACCACCAACATCCAGTGTCCGTACCACCAGTGGACGCCCTGCAAGGGTATCCAGCACATGACGGTATTCTTTTTCCTGCGCGATTTCATTCGGTGCCTGACGATGGGCCATAAACACCAGTTCGGTCCGCAATAAACCAATCGCCTCTGCACCGTGATCGACAGCTTTTGCAGTATCCAGAATCTTACCAATATTGGCTGCAATCTCGACCTGATGCTGATCTACGGTGACGGCTGCTTCCTGACAATGGCGTTCCGCTTCCTGACGTCGCTGTTTCTGTTGCTCACGCTCCCGAATCGCTTGTTCGATCTGCTCAGGTGTTGGATCAATATCAATTGCACCTGTATCCCCGTTAATCAGTACCGTGGTTTGTGCCTCAATATTTAGAATCTGCTCACCCGCACCGACCACGGCGGGAATTCCCAATGCACGTGCCACAATCGCACTATGTGCCGATGCACCACCCACTGCTGTTAATATCCCAGCAACGCGGTCTTTGTCTAGCCGTGCCACATCCCCAGGCCCAAGATCGTGCATCACCAGAATATAGGGTTGCTCAGGTTCAAGCTGCATGACTTCATCACACAGCACAGTTAAAACCTTGTCGCCAATATCTCTTAAATCGGCTGCACGTTCCGCTAGCAGCGGATCATTCAGCGCGGCCTGCGTTTGTGCGGCCTGTTCAATATAGTCATGCCATGCAGCGGCAGCCGTTAGATTCTGATTTAAACCCTGATGCACCTGCTGGATCAGATCTGGATCATCCAGCATTTCCAGATGTGCCTTAAAGATTTGTCTAATCTCATCAATTTCGGTTTTTAGAATCAACTGGTGAATGGTGTTTTTGACACTATACAGAGCGATTTCTAGTTTTTCTTTTTCTGCCTTAACGTTGTGTCCAAAACGTTCATATTGAAACTTTTTCGGTTTAATCACATGCGCTGGACCAAAGGCAAGCCCCGAAGATGCAGCTGTTCCCTGCGCAGGTATATCGGTCTCAAGAATTTCTTCCCATGCTGGTTCTGCTTGAACAAGTGAAGCGGTTTGTGCTGGATCAAGCGCTTCAACCTCTTCGCCCAAACCATTTTTAACGGCCTGTACAATCGCAGTTAATCCTTCTACGGCATCTGTGTTTGGCTCAGCAATAAAGGTCAGGGTCTGTCCATATTGACAGCCCAAAGCCAATAATTTGGTCAGACTTTTGGCAGACACATAAGGCCCACCGTCTACCGCAACCTGAATGTCACCTTTAAATGTTTTACTGATATTGACCAGTTGTGTGGCAGGACGAGCATGCAAGCCATGCTTATTGGCAAGCACCACAGGTTGATACGGCCAGTCTGGAATAATTTCTGCACCAATCAGCTTGGCGATCTCATGACGACTTTGTTCAGATTGAAGTTGCTGTTGAATATTTGACTGAAATAAAAGATCAATTAAATGATTCAACTGTACGGTATCAAGTTGCTCATGCTGGGCAATGCAGATTAGAGTTTGTATTTGTCCTTGAGCAAAATCCAGAATCTGATCGGATTTCACAATACTGACGGCGGCTTCTGAAACGTAATTTTTCCCTGAAATCGTCCAGATGGCATCCTGAATCTGAATCAGGTTTTTAGGATCCAACTGGCTAATGAAGCCCGCTTCCACCAATTTTTGTTGTTTTAATAACTTGGTTGCTGCCCAGAAAAAATCATCAATATCTTCAACATGTGCCTGCGTCTGGATTAAATTTTCGTGCAAAACCAAAGAATCTGGACGAACTTGCAAAATATCAATAATTTGCTCAGCCGTGGTTGCCTTTTGCACCTGAACACTAACATCGTGATTTAAAGCACGAGTCAGAATTTGCAGAACCTGTAAATGCTCATCGGATTTTGCAGCAATTACCACAGCCAAATAAATTTTATGTTCACCGTCCCACACCACGCCTTCTGGAAAATGCGCAAGTCGGATCCCTGTTTCTTTAATAAACTCACGCGATTGAGGGGTACCATGCGGAATGGCGATTCCTTGGCCTAAATAGGTTGCGCCCTGTGCTTCACGAGCCTGTAAGCCAGTTAAATATTCAGCCGTTGTTAATTGATCTTCAACCAGAATATTAACTAAACATTGTAGTGCTGTTGCCTTATCCTTGGCACGCAGATTCATATGTACATGCTTTGGCTCAAGTACAAACATAAAGTGTCCTTCAAAAAGTTGAAACCGTTGTTTTTAATTCAAGATGAATAAAGGAAATATAAACCAAGCCCATCCATTTCCCTACATTCTACAATAAGCTTTTTGATTCTCGTTTTAACAGTCACAAATCTTATGAAAAACAGACTAAGTTGATCATCTAATCTACTGTTTTGGTTATTAGAAGATGACTTGTTTCTTGAAATTGCGAAAATTCAGACAAAAAATTAGCATGTGTAAAACAAAAGTTTTTCAATTTTTGTCGAGCAGCAAAAGTTAAATGAATAAAATAATTAATTTTTTAGTGCTATTTTTCACCCAAAGAATCAATCAATGTTTTTTATTTTATACACAAACTCTTATACATTTCATAACGATATCAATGTACTTTGATATTTGCTTCTGATAAATAGGCTTTCTTGGTGGTCTTATTCCACAAACAAAGCTCTTGTCCAGTTTTATTTTTCATGTGCGCTTGCGGATATTGACCTTGAATCAGAAGAGCAGAATATCCAACGCGATCATCAAACAACATAACATTGCTCACTGGCTTGGCATTTTTAAGCTGGCTGGCTTTTACACAGGCCGATTTAATGTCCTGATCATGCTTTTTCCAAGCCTGCTCCGAACTGGCGAACGTCACACTTGTAATGACAGAGCTTGCTACAAAACCCAAAACAGAAAGATATTTTAAAAAGCGACGGTTTCTTATTGCCATGATCATTGTCCTATAAATTTGAATGCCTTGACTTTAATCTATACTGAAACAATCTTATGGGAGAATCTAGCAATTTATACATGTTGTAACAGCACATCTTCAGGATTACACATATCTCTGAACAGCGATTTGAACACAAAATAAAACTCTTTTTTTAGTTATGCCAAGGTTATGAGATATTTGAAAAGAATCACATTGAAGAATTTTTGCAGACAAAAAAATAAGCCCTTGTAAAAACAAGGGCTTATTTAGATATTTGGCGGAAGCGGTGAGATTCGAACTCACGGAGGACTCACACCCTCGTCGGTTTTCAAGACCGGTGCATTAAACCGCTCTGCCACGCTTCCATGTGCGTAAGAATACAAAGCTTGCCCTGTTTATACAAGAGAAATTTAACTGCAATGTATTCAAATGCATATTGTTTCATCAATTTTACAGTTTAGCGGCTAATTCAGCACCATCTCGGATCGCACGCTTCGCATCAAGCTCTGCTGCAAGCTTCGCTCCACCGATAATATGATAGTTTGCTAAAGTGTTTTCACCTTCTTTTGGCATCAAATCTTTGACCGATTCCTGTCCTGCACAGACCACAATGGTATCTACGCGCAACAATTGATCATGCCCATTATGTTCAACCCATAACCCTTCATCGGTGACTGCTTTATATTGCACACCACGCAGCATACGCACGGCATGTTTTTTAAGTTGCGCGCGATGTACCCAGCCTGAGGTTTTACCTAAGCCGATACCCAATGGTGTGGTTTTGCGTTGTAGCAAATAGATTTGACGGACTGGCATTTCAACTTCTGGACGCTGCATCCCACCTTCTGAAATATAATCAGGGTCTGGATCAACACCCCATTCACGCTGCCACTCTGCTAAAGGTTGTGGCTGAGGTTGATGTGGAGGTTTTAACAGAAACTCTGAAACATCAAAGCCAATACCACCTGCACCGATCACAGCAACTTTATGTCCTACTTCTGCACCACGCAAAACCTCTGCATAAGACAGGACTTGTGGTGCTGTGCTGCCTTGAATTTTTAAGGCACGTGGTACCACACCAGTTGCCACTACAACTTCATCAAAGCCTTCTCGCTCTAACTGTTCACGGCTAATCCGTGTATTTAATCGTACATCAACACCAGTCTGTTTCAATTGCACTTTAAAATAACGAATGGTTTCATGAAACTCTTCTTTACCAGGAACCACTTTTGCCAAATTAAACTGACCACCGACATCCTCATTTGCTTCAAACAAAGTCACGGCGTGACCACGGCTTGCAGCTACAGTTGCAGCCGACATGCCTGCCACACCACCGCCAACGACTGCAATGCGTTTTGGTTTCTTGGTTTTGATATAAACCAGTTCCGTTTCAAAACATGCCTGTGGATTGACGAGACAAGTAACACGCTGGTTTTTAAAAGCATGATCTAAACACGCCTGATTACAAGCGATACAGGTGTTAATTTCATCGACACGATTGGTGGCTGTTTTATTGACCCAATACGGATCAGCCAAAAATGGACGCGCCATTTGCACCATATCGGCCTTGCCTGAAGCAATAATTTCTTCAGCAATATCTGGCATATTGATACGATTCGATGCAATCACAGGAACCGATACATGCTGTTTTACAGCAGCGGTATAATCGACAAATGCTGCACGTGGCACAGAGGTTACAATCGTAGGTACACGCGCTTCATGCCAGCCAATGCCTGTATTTAACAATGTAATCCCAGCTTTTTCTAATGCCTTGGCAACCACAATCACTTCTTGCATGGTATTGCCATCATGAACTAGATCCAGCAATGATAAGCGGAATGCGATAATGAATTTCTCACCTACTTTGGCACGGATTGCCTTAACGATTTCTACAGGAAAACGCATACGGTTTTCAATATCGCCGCCCCAACGATCGGTACGTTTATTCACATGGCTACTCAGGAACTGATTAATTAAATAGCCTTCTGAGCCCATAATTTCTACGCCATCATAGCCTGCTTTTTTGGCCAGACTTGCACAACGTGCGTAATCGTCAATGGTTGCCAAAATCTGTGAATCAGACATTTGACGCGGTTTAAATGGATTAATCGGTGCCTGAATTGGAGAAGAAGATACCGAAAAAGGATGATAACCATAACGCCCTGAGTGCAAAATCTGCATGAGAATCTTTGCACCATGCTTATGTACTGCATGCGTAACCAGACGATGATGCGGAATATCTGCCAGACTATTCATCGTACCGCCTGCAGGTAACAACCAGCCTTGACGGTTTGGAGAAATTCCCCCAGTAATGATTAAGCCAACACCGCCCTTTGCACGCTCACCAAAATAAGCTGCAAGTTTAGGATAATTAAAAAAACGATCTTCTAAACCTGAATGCATCGAGCCCATCACGACACGGTTTTTAATTGTAGTAAAACCCAAATGTAATGGTTTTAAGATATTTGCATAGCTAGTCATGGTATTCCTTCTTTAATTTTGGCTTTGCAACTTGTTGCATAGTACTTTAATACTTTTTTATTGATTTGGGATGACTGTAAATCGAATTTTAATGGTTGAAAGTGTCAATTTAGCTGAAACCCTTTCAATATTCTCCAAGGCAAACGCATAAAAAAAGCAGCCATTTAACTGACTGCTGTTCTGATATTGAAAATGAAAGCTTAATGCTGTTGATTACCTGAATAAACCAAATGACTTTTTGGCTTTTTCACTTTGAGTGAACTCATCACAATCCCCAAACAAATAAATGCCGCACCAATCAGGATATTCAGCGTTAAAGGTTCATGCCAGATCAAAGAACCAAACAACAAGCTGAGAATTGGAATACACATGATCGAGATCGAGGCAATAAAAGTATCCACCTGACTCACGATCCAGTTCCACAATACAAACGCAAATCCCGTTCCGATCACCGCAATATAAAATAAGGCCGATTCATTTAAAGGATTAAGCCAAACCTGGGCATCTACAGGCTCAAAAGCTAAAGCACCGACAAAAATAACAGCTCCACCCAGTAATAGTTGCCAAATGGTCAGCTTGATTTTGTCATACGTCGCAAAATTCTTTTTGATAAACACTGTTGATAAGGCCCAGAAAAAACCAGAGCCAATCAACAAGATTTGCCCTAGCAATGAGGTATTCATATGGATATGCTGAAGTTGCGGCCAAAGAATAGCGATCAGTCCCAGCGTCCCTAAAATAAGTCCAATGCCTTTTTGGCTATTCAAACGCTCATTTAAGAAATAATGTGCCAGCACACCAATAAAAATTGGCATGGTAAATACCAGCACTGCCGATAATCCCGAATCTACAAATTGCATAGCAAAAGTTTGCGTTGCATAGAAGCCAAGACAAATCAGCAAGCTTAAAATGATGAGCGGTTTCCATTCAGCCTGTTTGGGCAAAATCGATTTCTTCAAAATTCGTTGTACAACCATTAAGGTCAATGCAGCCAGAATCAAACGCGTAGAGATAAACAGGAATGGTGGAAATACCTGCAAACTGTGTTTGACCAAGCCCCACAAAGAGCCCCAGACCAAACATAACAACGCGATTGCGCTAACGACTCGAATATTCACGTGTTGTACTCAACCCTTGGAAAGTCATGTTAGTGTATAAAATAAATGACATCATGAATAATGCTATGTTTTAATAGATACATCATTTTTTTTGATGCCTATTCAGCGACCTCTCCTTTTTGATTTTTATCTGTTGGAATAGATGAGCTGGAATGATTGAGGAATTGCCGTGAATATTGATATTAATGATATCCGATCTTTTGTTACTGTGGCCGAGCTTAAGAGCATTACGGCGGCGGCGCATAAGCTCAATTATTTACAATCCAATATGACTGCAAAAATCAAGAAAATTGAAAATCATTACAAACGCCAGTTATTTATTCGTAGACCCAAAGGTGTTGAGCTGACTGAATCAGGCATGAATTTGTATACCCAATACAAAAAGATGATGTTCACTTGGGAAGAAACTGAAAATAAAATCTATCAACAAGAAAGTGTCTTACGTTTTGGAACCAACACCAGTCTCGGCGGGATGCGTTTTCATCCTTCATTTAGCAAATTGTATGAAGCTTATCCTGACCTATCCATCACCATGAAAACTGGCTCTACAGGTTATATAGAAGATGAAATTCTAGCGGGTAATCTGGATATGGCTTATGCACTGGGTCATCCCAAACAAAAGAATCTGCAATATATAAAAAAGGCGGATGATCAACTGGTGATTATTGGCAAAAATATGATTAACCATGACAATCTTGAGGAATGTCTGAATCACCAAAATATCTTGCTGGCCTCTGAACAATGCTGCTATGCCACAACTTTAGATAGCATCTATACTGACTACAATCTCACCAAAGGTGAACTCACTCATATTTACGATCATGAAGCTTTAATTCACTTTACCCAGTTGGGTATGGGCATTTCCATGATCGCCAAATCTTTGATCGAGAAATACAAAATTCAATATTATCGGGAAACCCCTGAACAATATCGGGACATAGGCTTATATCTGATTGCACGTCATGACCATGTCTTTACACCGATCGAGAAGCAATTTATTGGTCTAAATGATTCACTTTGAATATTAACGATAAGTATTACAATCTTTTTCTCACTTCCCTCTGGGCTTATGAAAGCCCATCAAGAGATAATGCCTTATGATGAATACTTATCGTAAAACTTTATATTTTTCTGATGTTAATCTATTTTTCAAATGAAAAAAAAAGAATTCCTTTCCTAACACAAAAAAAATCGATTTGAAAAGTGATATAGTACTGAGCGTATAAATTCTCTTTGGTCACCGATGTATTAGGGTGCCTATTTCGAAATAGTTAGGACTAGCAATGACTGATAATGCAACGATCTTGCAGAATGTACCAGTAGGTAAAAAAGTTGGGATTGCCTTCTCTGGTGGTTTAGACACTTCAGCAGCTTTATTATGGATGAAACAGAAAGGCGCAGAGCCTTATGCATATACTGCAAATCTGGGTCAACCTGATGAAGATGACTATGATGCTATTCCAAAGAAAGCTGAACAGTACGGCGCAGTCAAAGCTCGATTAATCGATTGTCGTTTACAACTTGCGCTTGAAGGTATTGCTGCAATTCAGTGTGGCGCATTCCATATCAGCACAGGTGGTGTTCCTTATTTCAATACCACACCTTTAGGTCGTGCAGTAACAGGTACCATGCTTGTTACCGCAATGAAAGAAGATGACGTCAACATCTGGGGTGACGGCTCGACTTATAAAGGTAACGATATTGAGCGTTTCTATCGTTATGGTTTATTGACCAACCCTGCTCTCAAAATCTATAAGCCTTGGTTAGACCAACAGTTTATTGATGAGTTAGGCGGTCGTGCCGAAATGTCGCAATTCTTAATCGACAACGGCTTTGACTATAAAATGTCAAAAGAAAAAGCATATTCAACTGACTCAAATATGTTGGGTGCGACGCATGAAGCAAAAGATTTAGAATACTTAAATGCTGGTATTAAAATCGTAGACCCAATTATGGGCGTTGCATTCTGGAAAGAAGAAGTTGAAATTCAACCAGAAGAAGTGAGTATTACTTTTGAAGAAGGTATGCCAGTTGCATTAAATGGTCAACGTATCGAAGATCCAGTTGAATTCATTTTAGAAGCAAACCGTATTGGTGGTCGTCATGGTTTAGGCATGTCTGACCAGATCGAAAACCGTATCATCGAGGCGAAATCTCGCGGTATTTATGAAGCACCGGGTATGGCTTTGTTACACATTGCCTATGAGCGTTTAGTTACGGGTATTCATAACGAAGATACGATTGAACAATACCGCATTAACGGTTTACGTTTAGGTCGTTTACTTTACCAAGGTCGCTGGTTCGATTCACAAGCGCTCATGCTTCGTGAAACTTCACAACGTTGGGTTGCTAAGGCAATTACAGGTACTGTGACACTCGAATTACGTCGTGGTAATGATTACACTATCATGAACACTGAATCTCCTAACCTCACTTATGAAGCTGAGCGTTTAACGATGGAGAAAGGTGATTCAATGTTTACACCGATGGATCGTATCGGTCAGTTAACTATGCGTAACCTTGATATCACAGATACACGTGCAAAACTCGGTATCTACACAGAAACGGGTCTACTTTCTGTAGGTCAAGGCTCTGCGATTCCACAGTTGGAAAACAAATCAAAATAAGCGTTTGATACACTGGTATCAAATTCTGAAAAGGCTGAATATTTGATTCAGCCTTTTTTTTATGGACATCAAAAGTCCTCGCTTGCAATCATTCCATTTATAGAACAACACGTCGCATTAAAAGACTATTTATCCCTATTATGAATCGATAATATAAACATCAAGCAGAACATAATAATTTGGGAGATGAAAGATGAATGCTTATCTACATCGCAGTGAAAATCGTGGTCATGTCAAAGCTGGCTGGTTAGACACCTATCATAGCTTTTCATTTGGTAGCTGGTACAACCCGAAATACATGGGTGTCAGTGCCCTTCGCGTAATTAACGACGATACAGTTGCTGCACATAATGGTTTTGGTACTCACCCCCATGACAACATGGAAATTCTGACCTGTGTACTGGATGGTACCATTTCCCATAAAGACAGTATGGGCAATGAAGGCCAGATCAATGCCGGTGAATGGCAGTTGATGAGCGCCGGAACTGGGGTCACCCACAGTGAAATGAATAAGCATGATAAAGCGGTGCATCTGTTACAGATTTGGATTCAACCGAATGTACAAGATGCTGAACCAACCTATCAGCAAATTCAGCTCAATCCAAAAGACCATCCAAACCAATGGCACTTGATTGCTGGTGATGAATCTGCACCGATGTCGATTCGTCAAAATGCTGAAGTAAAAACCGCAGTGATTGAAAAGGATCAACATCTAGAGATTACAGCACAGAAAAAAGTGAACTATGTGCACGTGATTTCAGGTGAAGTGATGATTGCAGATCATTTAGTAAAAGCTGGTGATGCCTTGATATTTGATGAAACAGCAACCATTACCGCACTACAAGACAGTCAGATGATTTGGTTTGATCTACCTTAAGCCCCAGTTTAACTCGTACTCCTCCCTCGGGGGTACGAGCTTTTTAATCACTACTTCCTCCACTGTCACAACTACCCGAATCTGAGCTACTACTATCGCTTATACTACAGTGATCTGTATGTCTGGAATCATTAGGTTGAGATGAATCATTGATATAAGGTGTTGGCGAATATGAATGGCTCGAGTCAGAAGAAGCTTGCCTAGCACGCGTTTTCTTTACCAAGAAAATGAATAAAATCAAGCCAATGACAATAAATACAATAATAAATAGCAGCATTAGAAATCTTGAGTACCCTGCCAATCTTTAGAAACGACTATATCTTGAGTCTATGTTTTAAAAAAGATAGACATTAAAAAAGCCCGATTAACGGGCTTTTCTACAACCTTGAACATTTTTAAAAACAATCTAAATTGTTTCGTTCGTTGTTAGCTGTGTATTCAGGTCATCATATCTTTTTGCATTTAGGCAAGATTTCTCTTAAATCCCAAATAGTATATGACTTCCTTATTGATTAAATTAGCACCAATCTCGAACGGGGTCAAGCATCCTTTTAATGCTTTAAAAATAGAGCCAACAAACCTAGACCACGTTAAATAAAACTTTCTGGTGGCTGACTGCAAATCAAAATAATGTCGTCCAGAAAACGTAAAAATTATTTCTTTTTGCGTTCTTTATCTACCAGATATTCAACGACCTGAACCACTTTTTCATCACCGCCCTGCACAATATATTTGCCATTTACCACAACCGCTGGCACACCTGTGAGTTGGTATTTACGGGCCAATTGATTAGATTCGGCAATTTTTGCAGTGATTGCAAAAGAATCAAACATGGTATTAAATTTTTTCTCAGGCACACCATATTGGGTAAAAAACTTAGCAAAAGCATCCTTCTGCAAAACTTTTTGGTTGCCTGAAAAATTAGCATGGAATAACGGTAAATGTGTACGCTTACGTACCCCTAAGGCCTCACTCGCATAATATGCACGAGCACCTTGTTCCCACATGGGAGTCATTGCTGCTGGCGTACGAAGAAAATACACATCATTTGGAATTTTCTTTAACCAGCTTTGCATATGTGGTTCTAATTTAAAACAATAGGTACACCCATACCAAAAGAATTCACGTACCTCGATTTTATCGGGCACGGACGTTTTTTCTGGATTTTGTACAACCGTATAATCTTTACCTGCAACAAAATCAGCAGCCATCGTATGTGTAGAAAAGACTGCAAAAATTACAGCTACACTCTTTAAAATAAAATTTTTCATTAATTTCGCTATCCTCACAGCGCTTTTTAGTGCGCTTGAGTCTTTATAAAAAAACACAATTCCGAGACGTTATCGTAGAATCTGTTCACATCCTTATAACAGGAGAATTAAGTTACGACATTAATATTTTACAGGGGAAATAGTTCACAATAGGCAAGATTTATAATTTTCTCATTAAAATCAAAAATTAAACTACAAAAACACAACAGCTTCACAGGTTCTATTATTAATTTCGCCTATCCCTATCGACTCTTTTGTCGGTGTACCCAAGCTTGTTTTTTAATTGTTATTGATGATTGAAAGGACAAAACAAATCTACTTGCTAATGTTGAATCTTGCACATTCAGTCATGAAAGTAATATATATCTTGTAAAAATATTTCAGAAAAAGTTCAGTAGCAGGGAACTTCCGTAAAAAACCGCCGATTAAGGCGGTTTTTTAAGTTGCTGATTTATCAGCTAATCTTGGTAGATATATCCAATACCAAAAAAAGATATAAATAATTGATAAAAAACAATAAATAAATTACAAAAAACCAATGATACAAATAGTGATACAAAAAATACACTTAGCCCATAAAAGAGTTCAAATCCAGTTTTTTTTTCATAGCACTATAAATACTTATTTTTTTTACAAATCTAATATAGAATATGAAAAAACAATCCATTCACTAGTGTTGATATTAAAGGCTTAATACCCTATGAGTAACAATAGAGATTATTATAACGGGCTAATAAAAGACATCAAAATCGTAGCCTACTCTAGATTCAATAAAGTACGTAGACTTAAACGTAACAACTATTTAGGTTTAGTATCAATTTCTGCTTTATCTATATCAATAATAGTACTTTCCATTATTGAGAAAATTTATCAAATTAATAGAGTAAGCTTAATCCCTTTTACTAATTTGAATATTGATATTTGGACTTTCTCTATCTTATCCTCTATCATAATATTATCTATTTCAATTGCACTCTCAACCATGAAAATTGAAATAGAAATTGATAAATTAAATAAAAGTGCTGTTAAATTAAATGAAATTAGTAGAGAAATTGAATTTAAAATTCAGCACAACCAATATAATATTGAAGAATTGTTAAAAGAATACAACAAAACAATTAGCGCAGATTTGATAAACCATGATGAGATTGATCACAAAATAAATAAATACCTAATCAATAAAACTGAAGGTAAATTCAACCTATTAAAATATTATTTTAGATATTATATCTATCAGAATAAAACATCAATATTCTTCTTAATAATAATCTCCTTATCTGCACTTTCATTTATCTCAATACTTACACAGGTTATTACGACATGTTAAGACAAGATTTTACTGTTAACTCATTATTAAAAATAACAACAAAAAATGAAATAATTAAGTTTAAGCTTGGCAGAGATGAATCTGAATATACTAAGTCTTTAACAAATATTTCAGATCAACTCCTAAATACAGAAAATATAATTGAAAACCTATATTGTAAAATTGAAAGAAATAAAATTATTTACAGCACAACATCTATTAGCACACACTATGCTTTGAAAAAAATTGCAAATGATTTAAGCAAATTATATAAAATTGAAATCCCTAATAGAGATGATATATCAGAGCAAGTTTATAGAATATTTGAACAAAGTTCTAACTACAGTATAATCAGACTTGATATAAAAAGCTTTTATGAAAACATCAAATACAATTCAGTTCTAAACAAAATTAACAAAGACAAAATACTCTCAGTGAAATTCATAAAAATCCTTAAGGAATTAAATTGTTTTATTGATGAAGGCTTACCACGTGGTCTCTCAATTAGCCCTGTGTTATCAGAAATTTTCATGAAAGAAATCGACCATGAAATTAAAAACATAGGTAATATCTATTATTATGCTCGTTATGTAGATGACATAATAATTATCTCACCACAAAAAAGTGAAATAATTTCACCGAAAGTAATCAATATATTAAAAAAATATAGTCTTACTATTAATAGTAAAAAATACATTAAAAATATTGAAAGAACAAACAATAATGAAAAATCAAAAATATATAGTTTTGATTATTTAGGATATAAATATGTTATTGAAACTATTACATTCAATAAGAAAAGAATTGTAAGAGCTGAGCTTTCTGACGCAAAAAAACGTAAAATTAAGACTAGGATTATTCATAGTCTTCTAGATCGAGTTCATAATACCACATATAGTGACAAGCAAGAGCTATTGCTTAAAAGATTAAGAGTACTATCATCAAATTATTCATTAACGTATAATGAAACATCAAAAGCTAACTTGAAAGCAGGAATGTTTTATAGCCATAGACTTGTTAACAACTATGGAATATTCAGTGAGTTTAACAATTTTCTATCTAAAGCACTATATTGTAATAGCTCAAATTTCTTTGGAAAATCAATGTCATATATACCTAAAAGTGAAAAAGCAAATATACTAAAGAATATTTGCTTTGTTAAAGGGTTTAGAGAAAAGAGTTTTATACCTCTTGAGAGGGAAGAAATGGAGAGAATTAAAAAATGTTGGAAAAATAATCGACACAAAAGATTTTGAGATTTAGATGAAAAGTAAAATTAGCTTAGAAAAGAAAGATTTCTACAGAACGTTATTGACTGATGTATTACCTTATGAGGTCCCTTTCATTTTGAGTAATGAGGGGTTTTATAAAAACTTAAAAAACAACCTTTTTGATGCAACTTCTAGAAAAATCCTTAATAGATGCCTATTTGACTCTAAAAATAATACTAATCCTTTTGTCTTTAAGATATCTAAAGATGAAACAAGTTTTAGGCATCTTTATTTAGTTCACCCAAGTGAACAAATAAAAATCTCGTATTTATATAAAAATTATTACCAATTAATTTCTCACCTTTGCAATAGAAGCTCTTTTTCCTTAAGATATCCAAGCTCAATTGCTAAAGCATATTATAGCAAATCAAACAAAGGATCAGATAAAGAACTTTTTAAAGATGAAGATATTGAATTAGACTCAGAAAAAAACCCAAAGTATGCTAGCACATATTTTGTATACAAAGACATTAGTTTTTTATATAAATTTTATGATTCCTATATATTTCACCGAATTGAAAAAAAATTTAATAAATTATTAAAATTTGACATTGCTAAATGTTTTGATTCAATATCTACTTTCCAATTACCTAGATCAGTTAATATTAATTATAATTTTGATAATGATCAAGACATTCATAGTTTTGAGCATTTATTCTCATCAATAATGAAAAGCTCATACAATGGAAATACTCATGGCATAGTTATTGGACCAGAATTTTCAAGAATATTTGCAGAAATTATATTACAATCTATTGATTCCTCTATAAAGAATAAATTAATAGAATTTAAGTCTAATAGTACATATAATACAGGCCTTCATGAAAACATAGATTATGTAATAAAAAGATATGTTGATGACTATTTTCTTTTCTACAATGATGACCAAGTTTCAAATTTAATTTTTGAGTGTATTACTGACGAACTTTCTAAGTACAGACTATTTTGTAACGAATCAAAGAGTATTAAGACAACTACCCCCTTTATTACAGGAGTTACAATTGCAAAACATCAAATAAAAAATAGATTAGATAGTTTTTTTGACTTATTTTATTCAATAAAAAATGAAGATGATCATATTAGCCTAAAGCTGAATAATTTTTACAAAATCGCAAACCAATTAATTACTGATATAAAGTGTATCGTATACAATAATGATATCAACTATTCAAGTATAACTGGATATTTCTTCACCTTAGTAAAAAATCATGTATTAGACATAAGTGATAAGAGCAAAACTTTTAACAAAAACCAAATCAAAAATTTAAGTAAGTTACTTTTAATTATTTTGGATATTTCTTTTTTTGTTTACTGTATGAACTTTAAAGTAAGAAGCACATACTTGATATCTCAAATTTTAATCTTAATAAGTAATATTACTCAAATATTTGATCTTCATATTACAGATTTAATAAATAAAAAAATTTATGATGAAGTTTATTTAGTATTAAAAATAAAATCAAAAAAAAATTTATTAAATAACATTGAAATCCTAAACCTCTTAATTGCGGTTAGAGACATTGATATAAACTATCAAATCTTACCTGAAGATTTAATTCATTTATTTGAGTCTGAAAAAATAAATCAATACAACTATTTTTCACTTATGACTTTCTTATTTTATGTACAACGAAAGAAGAATTATCAACCAATTAGAGATCGAATTTACCAAATCATTATTTTAAAATTTGAAGAAAATAATTTGAATATTTCTAATGATTCTGAATTAATACATATATTTTTTGATTCTTTAAGTTGTCCCTACTTAACACCAAACCAAAAAATAAATATTTGTAAAGCTGCTTTGCCTCCAATAATTGTATTAAATGATGATGAAATTGAAATTTTTGTTGATTACATGAGCAAAACTTGTTGGTTCATTGATTGGGATTTGACCACAAAAGAAGCTATACAACGGTTATTGATGAAAAAAGAATTGAAATCACCATATGGAAATTGAGATAATATTATTGGAAATTGGTAATACCTCCAACTATTGTTGGTTGATTTTACACACTATATAACTGCTGATTTCTATAAGGGGGTGTTTTTAACATCCCCTTATTCATTAGAACTTTATATAAAGTTTCAAGTGTATGACTATATTTTTTATCAAAACACTATACCTAAAAGACAAAAAAATTAAATGATAAACCATCTATCAATAGACTTTAATTACAAATTAAATGATAGTATTATCATAATACTTAACCCAACAAGGCTAAATAATAAATTGGCTATCAGAATTTATGTTCGCGCTAGTACTAAAGATCAAGATGCGGAAAGAGCATTAGATGATCTAAGAAAGTTTGCTAAAACTATTAAAGGGGATGTAAATGAATATATAGAAAATGAATCAGGGACAAAGTTAAATAGGCCTGTTTTAAATCGACTATTAGATGAATCAATGAATGGAGATACATTGCTAGTTGAAAGCGTAGATCGCTTATCTAGGCTGTCTCAAGTTGACTTTGATGTATTGAAAGGACGTATAAAAGAAAAAGGCTTAAAACTTGTTGTAGCTGATTTACCAACAACACATATGCTTGTTAGTTCCACCGATACTATTACAAGTTCTATTCTTAACCTAGTAAATAATATGCTTATCGATCTGTTAGCTACTATGGCACGTTTAGATAATGACAAACGTAGAGAACGAATTAAACAAGGATTAGAAAGAAGTGGGTATAAACCTACAGGAAAAAAGGCTGATACTAGTAAGCATCTAAGAATCAAAGAATTAAACAAAAAGGGCTTAACTAAAGAAGAAATAGCAAAGGCAGTAGAATGTGGAGTAGCTACTGTTTACAGAGTATTGAAAGCTGATATCTAAAAACATGTCCTATCAAGAACACCCCGTTTTTCAATATAATTGATTCAGGGTGTTCCGTTCTTATACAACAGTACTTTAGATCAATAAAAATTTACAAGCCTTTACAGGCTCAAAATTTATTTGTTAGCTTCTATATCTAAATACCAAATGGTTTCACCCCAAGAGTTATTCGGAATTTCAGGCATTATTTCACCTTGATCAAAATGACGTTTTTCCATATTAATTGCTGGACTCCACCAATCTCCTGATCTAGGACAAGCTTCTCCAACTCTACATTTTAATTGGCTATATTGTATTTCATCATTGTCTGGATGATTAATTCTATCCCATGTTTTTCCATCAAATCGAATCAATTGCTTATAGCTCAGTACCCAAAGAATTCCATCCTTCTCCTCAACAGAGATGACTCCTTGTATATCACTTAATTCAGGAACGATGGAATATTCAGAATCAATATATATATATAGTCCCTGCTCTGAAGCTACATATATAACCTCTTGATAAAAAGCTGCATTATAAAAAGTCGAGTTTATACTTATATTTTTTAGATTTTTAAATCCATCGTCTATATTTCCTTTCAAAAGGGTACCATACTGGCCTGAAATTAAGACACTCTTCCCATCAGGGCATAACGTAATACTATACAGGGCTGATGGTGTGATTCGGTTGACTTCTATCCAATTACTGCCATTGAAAAAAGCTATGAAGCCATCGTCCCCTTTAGTTCCACAAACATAAAGATGATCATGAGCAAAGCCATTGATATCGTATAAATTTCGCTCAAATGAAAAATCACTATCTAGAGAGAAAATCTCTCCTTGTTTTACTTCAAGAGGCTGTTCTTCTAGATTAAATCCTATATTGCTCCAACTATCCCCAGCATTTAAATATACCTGTCCACCATCACCACAAGCATAAAGCTCCTGTCTTACTATACGCAATTTATTAAATTGCCCATATATATATTGTTCTTTTTTAAAAGGATTTATCTGTTGATAGATTTCTTCTATTTGCTGAAAAACTTCAACATTCCCATCTTTATCAAGAGATATAAGTGAGCGCTCATTCATCATCATTTGATAAGCAACTGACACAACCTTCCATCCATCTAAATCATGGCTAGACCAGTTTGTTTCATTTCCATATCTATAAATAAATATTCGGCTAAAGGCATCCCACGAATCCAAATCATCTATTGCAGCAGATACATAAAAGTTATCTTTACTGATGGCACAACCTGAAGTGAATGTAACAGGTGTTTTTTCCATTTTAGAATCCTCGATCTCTATTATTTGTACGTGAACCAAAAACATTAGTAGGTAAGCTGCGTGCAGTTTTACCACTTACATCTACTCGTACACGATAGGTTGCCCCAAGATTTTTTAATTGATGGTAAGTTCTTAGTTGTGCGGCTATCTTCTCAGCACTACATTTTTTAAGTACTTTCGCTACAGCCTTAGCGCCAGCAATTTCTACCTCAACTAAAGGAGCCGTTGCTTCGGGCATATGTATTCCCTTTAAAGCTTTTTCATAAATACTATACTGAGCATGTATTCTTCCATGTTCATTTGTTGGAGTAGGTGTAGCACCCTCTACACAAACGACTAAACCATCAGCTTCAGATAATCCACCTTGAAGCTGATTTCTATTATCTCCTGTTCTAGCTCCCAATCTGAAGCAACGATCGGGAACAACATGGTGACCTGTCTTACCTTGGGGTTTGCAAGTGTCAGGTTTATACGGTCTTAATAAACATGGATCATCAACGACTTTCTCTTTTTTAGGCTTATCTTTTTCAGGTTCTGTAGCTTTTTGTTTATGAGTAACTTCCGTTTTCTTACCTGAACCTACATTCGTCTCATAACGTCCTGTTGGAGTATTATGCCTTCCAGCATTTCCAGCCCCTGCCATCGCTAGTGGTGGTTGAGGTAAGATACTTGCCATTGCCCTTTCGACTTCATCACAAAGCTTATCAATATATTGCTTAATCGTTTTAAGAATATGATTCAAAGTTGCTTGGAATCGAACCAAGGCATTTCTCAAAGCACCATTAAATTTCTTTAAGCACTCATTAATGACGGTCAAAATACGATTAATATTATTTTTTAATGCATTGTAAGCTCGAGTTGCCATCGCCTTCCAAGGCTTAGATCTTAACCATGCCTCTGGTGCTTTGCCCCAAGGACAATTCACCTTAAATTTACTAAGGACCTCTTCATAGTGCTCCATCGTTTTAAATAACTTTATTTTGGAGAAATCCTTTGCTTTCCTTAACTGAACAACAGACTTAATAGCAGAACCTACCTCTGGAATTACTCCAATAGAAGTAAGTGCAAGTGCCATATAGTTCTCTGTGTTTCTACTTTTTTCATCAGATAAGGTAATACTATTCGCAATTAAATCACGAACATCACAAACCTGATCAACAACAGGAATTAAACTGATTAAGCCACCAACTATTAATTGAGACATCGACGGACTTTTATTAAAATCCCCCTGTAACATCCCCCATAGCCAACTACTCTTTTCTAAAATAATTTGGCTACTATTATAACTTGTCACACTTTGGTTATATTGAGACTGTCCAATATAAAATAATGCTGTTTTCCACCAAGGCCAACTCGGATCGGGCTTGCTCGTGTCATAAGTCATATAGCGACTATATTGAGCAGGGTTATCGCTCAAATATTTCGCTAACTTTTCAGCGCCATACCAAAAATCTTGCTGAATTTCAGTTGAGCGCTTCGCAATTTGATTCCAGAACTGTTGGTTTTGAGGGTTTGACATCTTATTCTCTCATTTTTATTCTTTACTACTATCTGAAGCAGAACCTAAAAACCAATCATCAATTTCCGCAGATGGGTATTCATCCTTACTTTGGTCTTCTCCATACTGTATTTTGGCTTTGCCTGCGGGAACACCACTCACCACAGCTTTACCCAATGCATCTAATTTTCCTTTTCGTATAGATCCATCTGAAAGTAAGACTTCAAAGTCAGCGCCTTTAACAGGCGAACCATCACTATGTAAATACTCCAGAACCAAATCATCAGGTTTTAAATTCATCACAGGTAAATGAGGTAATACTGAATTTGCTTTCGCCCCACCCATAAACAAATGCTGTCCCGCCTTCACCTCAAACTTGCCACCCGTGGTCGGAAAAATCCCTGAGCCATTCAGCTTAAGTTGCGAACCTTGCGCGGTAAATACAATTTCCTTAGGACTGGTAATTTCAATGCGGTCTTCGGTTGAAATAATTTGAATGCCTTGCTTAGCAAGCAAATCTATCCCATCCGATTGCGCATGCACTTCAAATTTACCTTTAGCAGTGACTTGCTTGATCCCATTCTGTGCTGCAAACAGGCTAATCCTGTTCTGGACATGGGCAACCAGATTTTTTTGTGTGCTTAGGTTAATGCTATCGCCCGCAATCTGATTGATCTGTCCATCCGCAGAAAGATGAATATCTTCACTAGTACTCAGACCAATTCCCGCAGGTGAATTGAGTAATAATAGTGCTTTCTCAAATTTTGCGATCTTGTCCTGAATCTGATCAGCAAAGTCTTTTAACTGTTCTAATGATTCAATTTCATCCGTTTGCTGATTCTTGGCAACTTCACTTAATGCTTTGGCATTGCTCTGGTTGCCTTCGAGTTGCTGTTTGGCTGGCTGTGCATCCAGATGCTCACCCTGTGCTTGATCCTGCTTTTGGGTACTAAGCAATAAACCTTGCCCTGCACGAACTGCACCCCATTGGTCAGTACGCAGTTCAAAGCCTTCTCCACGGTCTTCGCTTTCAGCCTTGTCTTTGGGATGACTCAGTTTACCTAAGTTGAGTTGGCTGGCTGCATGGCTACTTTGTAGTTGCGCACTGATCTGACCCGTGGTGTCATCAAAACGAAGTTGGTTAAAGCCTTCCCCTTGGTACTCTTTAGATTTAATCCCTGCCAGTTTATTGGTATCAGGCAGCTTGCCTGTATTGTCAAACTTGGTCGGACTACGTTGTGCTTCATGAATCCGTCCAACCACATAAGGACGATCAATATTGCCATCAAAGAAGTTGATCACCACGATCTCACCAATACGTGGTAAGAAACGTGCGCCGTAGCCTTCACCTGCCCACGGGGTCAACACATCGATCCATGCAGAATCGGTATCATTGTCATTGGCACCTGCACCACCATCATGACTATGATCATCTGCCCGGGTAAACAGGAATCTAACTTTAATCCGTCCCCATTCATCGACATGAATTTCTTCACCACTTGGCCCGACCACTTTCGCCCGTTGCGGATACGCTTCGGGACGATGCTGCTGTGGATTGTATTCTGGAACAATCTTGATCTGACGGCGTTGTAGTGTGAGCTGATTGGCTTGGCGTTCTTCTGTGTTGTCTGTATTGAACTGTTTAGGTTGCCAGTGACTCTGTGCCAATAGCTGATCAATTTGTTGATGTAAATCTTTAGGCAGGTTGTTTTGATTATAGAAATGCTTGCCTGTGATCAGGAATTCTTTGTCTGCCCCATCATGCTGATCAATTTCAGGATGGTCCTGCAACTCAAACCAGTAACCCACTTGTGCATCACGTAAGGTCGATTGGGCAATGAATTGCTTGGCCTGCGCATTATGGTAATGACTGAGATTTTGATTGAAACGTTCAACCTGTTGATTACCTGAAGGCGTTGCACCATCTTCCTTGTTCAGGTCTTGCATCCATGCAGGCGTAAAGTGCCACGCATCTTCCAGTCCCAGACTAGTTGCATCATGCTGTTCTGAATGCTGCTGGGTGGTGAGAACTGAACCTGTGCCTTCATCCATATCTAAAGCATCAGGCTGCCAACGGTTCACATACACCGAAGTCGGCTGTAAGGAACGGTTGCCAATAAAACTGGTAATCGAGTCAAATTGTTCCGTTGCACTGCTACGATGGTACTGTACTTTACGTCGATCCAAAGCCTGATACTGGGCATTGTCATCAATCAGCCTCAAGCGTTGCGGCTGAATGGCGCTATTTGAATTCGATACTGTCAGTTGTGCTTCATCAATCAGCCAGTTAATCCCTTCACTACGCATCAATCGCGTTAGAAAATCATAGTCGCTTTCATTCTGGGACATGATAAATGGGCGAACATCATATTGCTGGCTGAGTCCGTTTAAGTCCAAAGTCAGGCTGGAAGCGAATAATGGGCTTCTTTCCTGCCATTCTTTAAAAATGGTCTGAACCACATCGACCACAGATTTTGCCATAAAAACACGGCTGTTTCTGCGATGTTTCCACAGTGCAGTCGGGTCTTCTAACGTCAGTTTATAGACCGTCAGGCTGCCATCCGACTGCCCCTGCAAAGCTTGGGTAATAATACCTGTAGTACGGAACAATTGTCCTGTATCTGTGACCTGATCAACAGCAACCTGACTGCCAATGAATTGTTTGAGTGGAATAGTGGCATTGGTTGAGAGGCAGATAAGTTCGGCTTTCACACCAGCATTGATTTGGTGTTGCCCATCGATACGCTGCAAAAAGACTTGCGTATTTACATCTGAATTTGAAAATAAAATATGTAAGGCACGTTTTTGTGCAGTAAGCCCTAAGCTGTCTAAGGCTTGAAATATATTGTTCAACATCTTGTTATAGGCTTACGCTTAAATTTAGTGCATTTTACAAATTATAGTGTTGATCTGTCTATACGGTTCTGTCTGTTTATGACAATTTACGTCATGTCTGATTTACTCTTAATAAGCATTATTAATAGCAAGTCTAGATTAGTTAGTTCCACCGCAAAAAATGCATAAAAGAAATCAAACTATATGGGCCACGTCACTGAATGTCGCTCATTAACCACCTGCATCTTCCATGATTTTTCAGAGTTATCTATTGTGTATTTTTCACACAAAAAGGTAAATACCTATGAGCTTACCCCCTCCAAATAAAATTGACTCAAATGTTGATAGCTTTTCTAAAGCCCTAACTCTGGGTTTTAAACTCAGTACTTTCTTAGGTGGTTTTTGTTTCGTACTTTATTGTCTACGTTTGAACTACTTTCCTGTCGGTGTAACTGTTGGCGACAGTCTTTTATTCCTCATATTCGCTGCTAGCTTTGGTCTCGTTTATGGTTTTATTGTCTTGGGTCTACTCTCCTTAGGAATTTGTTGGACATATTGGCTAAATCCTGTTTTTAAGTACTTCCATAAATACTATAAAGCCCATAAGCTTAAAAAAAATAATATTGAAGTCCCTGATCCAATTGCATTCGTTAAACCACAATCTATCCATATCATGTTTGCTTTTTTTGGTGGATTATTCATTTTTTTAATGTATAAAACAGATCCATCTGCCCTCTTTAATCTAATAGCAACTACATTCATTCTCTCTGTTATCTGGGGCGCGCACCAAGATATTAGACTTAACAGAAGTATTTTTTTACCATCTGCTAAGGAGATTACTTCCGCTCAACAGGATGATAAAGCTAAGAAAACAAAATGGCTTTTCATCGGACTTATTATCTTTATGCCTCTATTCTTTAGCGGTGTGTCAGGTCAACTGTTGGATGCAGGAATGAGGTTTTCAAACTTAAATGCTGGAACATCTTATATATTAGTTAAACCACCTTATGATAAGGCTATCCCAGTCCACTATCAGGATAAGCAACCAATCTACACTGAACAAGGGTTTACATCTTTTAAAAATATTGAAGTAGTACTCACAGGTATTGGTCAAAAAACAGTTGTTCAATTTACTTTAAAGCCAAATATGAAGCCTCAAACACTGGCAATCCCTAATGATAAAATCATTGTTATCCCTGCAAACATACCATAGCAATCAGAGAGAAAAAGGCACCATTTGATGCCTTTTTTAAAAAGAAAAAAAATAGTATCTAATTTTATCATTCTTATTATTATAAGTATTTTATGTAACTATCTATTAAGCAACTAAAATAGCATTTTGATTATTTGCAGCCTTTTTATTATTCCACCAATCAATTATCTCCTGATAGTCAAAATACACGGCGGCCTGCCTAGTCGTTCCTTCTTTGTATTTTCTTGGAAATGAGCCATCTTCTTGCATCATTTTATCTAATCTACTTGCTGTAATTGATAAAGCTTCACATACTTCTTTTTTTGTTAATCTTAATATTTGCATACATTGCTCCCCAATTGATTATTATAAACACTATCTATATCTACATTATATTCTTTCATGAACTTTTTTCTCATACGATCAATAGTTCCCCTACTATAGAGGGTTTCTACGCCCCCATTCTTTAAGCAATAATAAAACTTCTTATCTGCACTGTTATTAATTTCATCTAGCTCTATCACTTTACTAAAATCTGGTAACTTCAATTCATCTAAACGCCGTTTGAAAATATTATTCAAATTATCTATATCAAACCATTGCCAACCAAACCTTAAATCCCAATCGTTAAGCTGTGGTGGATAAATCTTAATTTCAGATCGAATCATCATATCAGCAAGTGCCTTTTGCACTTGTGTAACGACACACCTGTTCTTCTTTGCCTGATCTATCTCTTTACCCTTATGGTAAAAACCTAGCACCCACCTTTTAGAACGTAGACCGAAGTAAACTCCATTTTGATAAATAGCTTTTTTCCTATATGGATAATATCCGCCTTTTTTTATTCCCTCTAAATAACTTAATGCTAAGTTATTGTTATTAAATATCATATCTTGCTTAATATGAACTTGATATATTCTAAACTGCCCATTACGGATAATTTGATACTCTCGTATTGTAGGCTGGACCAAACCCATTTCTTCAAATTTAAGAAGCACATCAACAACTAAATTAAGAATACTATCACAGCCATTAATATTCTCCCCATGTAGCCACTTATAAAAATTACCACTTATTCTTAATTTCCCATTTACCGATTTAACTTTTAATTTATGATTATGCACTGACATAATATTTATTGGAAGACATGATTTCTGTGCCTTTGAAAAATCCAGATCTTTATTTAAATATAATTTTACACCATTAGATAATTCTTGTGAATTATGTGTTATATCAACCATTACATCTAACCAATCTATATGTATTTTATTTATTTTTTTCAAACCACTCTCCTTTCTCAATTAAATTATTTTTATTAATACTAAATTTTACACGTACAAAAGTCACAATAAGCCAGCGCTTAAAGTGTTAAATATAAAAATTGATTACTACTAGGAATGGAATAATTTTATAATTATATTATTGTCAAAATTGAACAAATGTATAGTTAATATTAATAATGAGTATTTAGTATGACATAAACATTATGGTAAGTCAAGTTTTACACTATTAGCTTAGGACTTTAAAAGCATTAACAAATAATAAAAAAGGCTTACCTTACGATAAGCCCTTATATACTTTATAAAGAAATTTAATTTCTTATACTACCGAATTTGTAATCTCCATGATCTGTTTTAATTTCTACTTCTCTAATATAATTAGGATCACAACCAATAGACAATTTAACTATACGTCCAAAAGACAAGCTAGCTGGTAATTTTTTATCACGATTATATTTACTTATATGGCAGTTATTACCACGGTTAATAATTATGTCATACACAGTAACATGATCAGTCTTTGCTTGTATAACGATATCGTATGCTGCTCTTTCATATACTTGTGTTGTAAATTGATCAAGGCTATATGTAACCTCTACAGGTTCACCCTCTAATAATTGCTTAACAGGATTTACACTACCTTCATCTGTATATCCTTCATCACTTGCTACATCAGTATCCCCACTTTCAATAGCCGCTCCTTCATCTGCTTTCGCATCAGCGTCAGCCAATATGTCGATAATATCCTCCGCAGATGCAACAGCCTCTTCTGCTGCGGCTTGGGCCGTTTCTGCTCCCATTGCTTGTGTTTTTTTTGACTCACTGCATCCCATTACAAAATATAAGGATGACACCATCACACTGCAATACAACATGTTTTTAATCATAATACCCCCACCATTAATAGTCACAATCTGTTATGCGCTTATCCAACAACTTATTTCAATCATTGATTAGATTAAAAAAAGCTAAGCAAAAAACGTAACTAAAGTTTAATAATTAACGTAATTAAAATCAAATATTACGTAACTATTAGTTAACCTGATTATTTTGAGGAAATGAAAAATGAAGATGAAAAAACCTTATTTGCTAATCGCCTAATAAAAGCAATGCAAGCTAAAGGTTACGAAGCTAAAGCTTCTGTTTTAGAAAGAGAGTTCAATCTGAACTATTCAGGCAAGCCTATGACATTACATGGGGTGCGTAAATGGCTCATCGGGGAATCAATCCCATCAGGTGATAAACTTCTAGTGCTCTCTAAATGGCTTGATGTTCCACTAGAAGAATTGGTTTTTGAGAAAGATATTCAGACAGCTATTGCTCAACGTGAAGCTCGTTGGCAACAAGACATCGGTTATAGAGATAAAGAAGTATTTGAGGCTTTTATAGCATTATCTCCTACACACAAAAAAATTGTCCGAGATATGATCGTTGCTCTATCAAACACATCAAAACCAACCTAAATTATTAATCTATATATTACATATACTTAGTTCTTTAAAATTTCAAACATTTTATTCGTATAGACTATTCTGTTTGTACTAGATTATCTATGTAATCTGCCCACCATTGCATCATACCAATACGTTCTCCAACATGCGTTCCTTTATCATAAGCTCCTTTAACACCTTTTTTCATATGGGCTAAACAGGCTTCAACAACTTGCTCTTTATCACTAAACTTATTGTTTAATGCTGTACTTGCAATATGCCTAAAGCCATGAGGATTTTGACGCCCTTTATACCCCATACGATTTAATGCCATATTAAAGGTGTTATCCGAAATAGGTTGGCTTAGGCTATTTCGACCTGCAAATAATAAATCAGATTCCGTTCGATATTGCTCTAACTCTTTTAACAATGTGATGGCTTGTCTAGGCAAAGGTACAGCATGAGTAATGCCTTTTTTCATAATTTCAGCAGGCTTAATCCAAATTGCTTTATCAAAATCAAACTGATTCCATGTTGCGAATCGTAATTCTACAGGCCGAGGAAATAATAAAACCATTAACTCTAAACCTATCGCTAATTTACGTTGGTGATGCTTACGTATCTTTTTAATTAATTCAGGAAATTCATCTATTTCAACAAACTTCATGTTACCACCTTTATTCTTATCTAAATATTTGGTCATTCCCTCCAATGGGTTCGAGTTAATTTTTCCTTTAAACTTCGCCCAGTCATAAGCATTACGGCAATAAGAAGTTAACTTCTCAACCTGAGTATGGATCTTCAAGCTACGCTGTAAGCTTTGAAAAAAGTCAAACCACTCTTCAGGCGTAATTTCACTAAAATCTCGTTCACCAAATTTAGGTGTGATATGTCGATCAATAGACTTTTTCGCTTTATCAAATGTTTTTTCACCCCAAGATGATTTTTTAGTATCTAGCCATTCATTCATTATGATATTAAACTTCCTTTGAATAACCTCTTGTTGCTTATTCTTGATTTCTTTCCGTGTCTCTATAGGCTCACCATTTGCTATTTTGACAGATAGTTCATTCGCTTTAAGTCTTGCTGTTGCACCACTCACACTTGGATATGCACCTAATCCTTTCCAAGACCATGTTCCTTTTTCATTTTTATATCGCAATTGCCAAGATTTTTTACCCGTCTTTTGTACTAGGAAATAAAGTGCTCCTGTATCACGTTCTCTATAATCTTTTCCTTCTGGTTCGAGATTCGCCAAAGTTGTGTCGGATAAAGGTCTTTTTTTAATGGCATCTCGTTTCATTTAATTTGTATCATGAGTTAGGTTTTCATTAATGATACACTATGTGATACATGATAGGCAGTAGTATACATCTTCATATAACGTTATATAAAACAATAAAAAAGCCCTAAATACATAATATTTAGGGCCTTTTAACTTATATATCGTGATACATCGACATACAAATTTAAAATCTTGGTAGGTATATCCAGACTCGAACTGGAGACCTCTACGATGTCAACGTAGCGCTCATTCAATAAATTCAATTACTTAATTCTAATCGGCGCCCTGTTTTGGCCCGTTATTTTTGTTACATTGACCGTTCGTATTTTAACCTAGCTTTATTTTAGCGCGCGTAGTAATGATGCAGGCATGGTCGTTTCTTGATTCTTTGCACGATAATGATGCAAGATATATTAAAAAATAGTTATGTAACTTAAGGAAATAAGAATGGATTTAGTATCCCCAAGTTTAAATTCTAATGCATTTCATTGTCCATTTTGCAATGTATACGCTTCAATGTACTGGCAAAATATTGCTCAAGAATCAAAATATTTTCTTTCTTCTGCTAAATGCCTAAAATGCTCTGAGGTTTCCATTTGGAGACAAGGAAGAGTTGGTCTGGTATCTTTTGGCATAGGCACATTAGTTTATCCAGCGGCTGAAATACTAATATATCCTGAAAATGATATGCCTGAAGATGTGAAAATAGATTTTAATGAAGCTCGAAGTATATTTTACAAATCCCCAAGGGCCGCTGCTGCCCTATTGCGACTTGCATTACAACGATTATGTATACATCTAGGGCAACCTGGTAAAAATATTAATGATGATATACGTAACCTTGTAAAAGAAGGAACTTTGAGTGGGAAAATTCAAAAAGCTGCAGATACAGTTCGGATTATAGGAAACAATGCGGTACATCCAGGTGCGATAGATGAGAAGGATCTAGATCAAATTGCTGCAAAGCTTTTTAAGCTTATCAATATGATTGTATATAGTGCTATTACCGAGCCTAAAGAAGTTGATGAACTATTTAACAGTACCCCTCAAGGCGCACGAGATGCAATTGATAAACGCGATAACCAACAAAAATAATCAATAACCCACAAACTAGCTCCAAATTTCATTCTATTCTAACTTATAGAGTTGAAAATTGAGCTAGTTATGTGCGCAAACTATGAACCCATAGCCCGAAGTCGGGCACAACTCCTTAATCTGCTCGAACCGACTTTCGATTACAAAGAGGATCTATATCCTGGCTATGACGGCCCTATCTTAATTGCAACCGAGCACGGCATTGAGTGGAGATCCGCTCGCTTTGGTCTGGTGCCAAACTGGGCAGATGATATTAAGAAGGTGCGTAACACATATAACGCCAGATCTGAAACAGTGGCCAGTAAACCCAGCTTCCGACATGCATGGTCTAAAAATCAATTTTGCTTGATTCCTGTAGACACGATTTTTGAGCCAAAGTATATCGATGGCAAGTCACATTGGTACGGGATCTATCGTCAGGATGAAATGCCATTCACTGTCGCTGGTATTTATGAATATGCAGTTGTAAACGGCGAACCAGTCGTATCGATGAGCATGTTAACGATCAATGCTGACATGCATCCATTCATGAAGCAATTCCACGCGCTAGACGATGAAAAGCGCTCAATAGTGGTGATTCCTAAAGGTCGACGTAAAGACTGGCTTACATGTAATCATGATCAAGCAAGGGATTTTTTAGTTGATATGCCACCTGACGAGTACACTACAGCACCAAAATTAAAAATACGTTTTAAATAATTTTCTATATAAACAAATTGCTTTAAAGTTTTCAAAACTTATTGTATCGTCTACCATATTTTTAAAATTTTATGGGGATTTTCTTGAACATTTTAGTTATTGGCAATGGTTTTGACTTATCACATTTTTTACCAACCAAATATGACCATTTTATGTATGCAATGAAATCAATACAAAAATATAGACAGCCTGAAAATGGAATGTCATTTGATGAAATCTTTATAGAATTACCTGAAAATGAGATTCCATTTATTTCCAAGACTAAAGAAATTTATGACTGCACAAATATTAGATTAAATCAAGAACAGATTTTATTTTTTCAAAACAAATTAGCAACTAACAACTGGTTTGAATTTTTTTTGAACCATGTAAATGAAATTAAATCATGGATAGATTTTGAACAAAAAATTGAACAAGCTTTAAATTTTTCAGTAAATGCAATCAATATCATTAATGATAGACATCTAAAAGAAAAAACATTTAATTTACCAATTTATAATTTTAAACGAGATAACTCAACTTCTTACTTCTTTACAGACCTTCAGTTTAACATACTTTCATTTCTAAATTTTATCACCCTTGAAAATGTACAAATTGCAAACGGTGGACGTAGGGCAAAATTAAATAGCCAGTTTTTTATATCGCAAGAATATGATTTACATGGATTTAATTCCACTAAATTTATTTCATTTTTGCAAGATCAGCTTGAAGAATTTATTGAAATATTTAATCTATATTTAACCGTTGTTATTGATGTGCTAGAGCCGCATTCTAGATTCAATGTAGATGAATTGAAATCTGTAAATAAGGTTTTTTCTTTCAACTACACAAACACATTTGAAAAATTTTATAAAAATGACATAGATATACAATATCTACATGGAAAGTTTGGTTCAGAACAAAATTTAGTATTGGGCGTATCTGATATTAAAGATGTGTCTCTTAAAAATTTAAAAGCTTATGGGTTCACTAAGTACCATCAAAAAATTCTAAAAGACACCCAATATAAATTTTTAAATGTTGATATAACGGAAAATAAAAGTTACCTGAAAGCACTTGAGGAAGCAAAAACTATGAGAGCTGCATGCGCAAATAATCATGCATATTTTCAAAGTTACTCCAAAGAATGTGAAAGAATTGAAAGCAAAATTAAATCAAAAAATACGAATTTCTTAATATGGGGACATTCACTAGATATCTCAGATGAAGTCTATATTAATGAGATTTTCTCTTTTAATGAAACTATTGACAACAATGTTCGAGTCATAGTTTTTCATTATGATCAAAAAACGAAAGCTGAACTTTTAACTAATTTATTTCATATATTAGGTAAAGATAAGGTTGAAAGATGGATGAAAGAAGATTGGTTGGTATTCAAACAAAATCCCGCAACAGCAGCTCAAACTGAGCAAGCTGTCGCCTAATGAATTTCAATAATTTGTCCACCATACAAGATTAGTTTCCGACCGAATACACACTAAGCAGCGTCAATCTATGACATCTTTATGTTTATCCACAGCTTTTTAAATTTGAAATTTTAATGATAAAAAATATATCCTAAAAAGGTAAATTCAATTCCAAACACGCCTCGTAGCGTAGGAGTTTAAAATGTCTAAGAAGTTACCTATCTACTTCTCTGATCTTGGTTGGTCGAGCCTTCAAAATCTCATGGGCCAAGACGGGAAGCCTAGTCCCACAATTAATATCCTGCTTGAACAAATCGCGTTTCAAACAGATCTGATCGATAAACTCGGTCTAACCCCTATCCTTCCAAAATCTAAAGCAGCTATTCCAATGGCTTTAGAACGCATTCCTGCTGGTCCAGCCTTCGCAACCAAAGATGATATGTCCACAACAGTGGATCTCAATGAATATTTGATTCATAACCCGATATCGTCATTCATCGCACGTGTTGATAGCGAGTCAATGCTCGGTGCCGGTCTTGAGGTTGATGATCCTATTATTATCGATCGCAGCATTGAAGCTGCACATCAAGATATTGTGGTTGCTTTAATCGACAATAAAGACTCAACGATTAAGCGACTCATGATCACCGCTAAAATGTCCAAGAATGATATTAGAGAGATCTTCGGTGATGAGGACTACCCGTTGCCGAAAGTCTGGCTTAAAGCTGAGAATCCAGCGTATGAGCACATCATCCCTGCAGACAACCAGACTGTCGTTGTATGGGGTGTCGTGACATTCAACTTAAAGCGTATGCATTACCGCTCATAAAATAAGAAGAATCGTCATGAAAAGTAATACTCGCATATTCGCCTTGGTGGATGTGAATAACTGCTACGTCTCATGTGAACGTGTTTTTAATCCATCCCTCAATGACTGCCCCACAATTGTGCTCAGCAATAACGATGGCTGTGCCGTGGCCAGAAGCCAAGAAGCAAAGGATTTAGGCATCCGCATGGGTGTGCCTTTGTTCCAGATTGAGGACATTGTTAAAAAGCATAATGTACAGGTACTCTCAAGCAATTACGCGCTTTATGCTGAAATGTCACGCCGTTTTATGACTCTACTTGGCCAGTTTGTCGCGCCAGGAGAGCAAGAGATCTATAGTATTGATGAATGTTTCATAGAATTAACAACTTACGCAAAAAACTATGATCTAACTTCATATACTCAAGAGATGAGAAATAAGGCTCAGCAATGGCTCGGACTGCCCTGTTGCATTGGAATTGGTCGCTCAAAAACAGAGGCAAAGATCGCAAATCATATAGCGAAGAAGAATAAATATTTTGATGGTGTGTGTAATTTGGCTGAGATGGATCCGTGCTCTGCAGAGCAATTACTTGCTGCAGTGGATGTTGGAGAAGTCTGGGGCGTTGGCCGCCAAAACTGTAAGAAACTAAACTTAATGAACATTAAGTCTGTATTGGATCTGATTGAGTCAAATCCGAAAGAGATTAAAAAATCTTTTTCAATCGTAATGGAAAAAACTGTCCGTGAGCTGCAAGGCGTTTCGTGCATCGACATCGAGAATGACAACCCATCAAAGAAACAAATTATCAGTAGCCGGTCTTATGGTCAGCCAGTTTATGAAAAGAATGATATCAAATCATCGGTACGTTTGTTCGTGACTCGAGGCGTTGAAAGAATGCGAAATGATGAGTCGCTATGCAAACTTGTCGGTGTGTTTATTCAGACAGGTAAATTCAACAAAGATGAAAAATACTCACCGTATATTATTGTACAAATGCATGAATATACAGATGATTTACTTGAAATTACTCGCGCAGCAATGAAAGGAATTGATCAAATTTATAAGCCAGGCTTTAAGTATAAAAAGGCCGGTATTGTTTTACTCGAGTTAATTCATAAATCCAAATTTGTTCCGGACCTCTTTACTGATTACACGCATCGATATGAGCGTGAAAAGCTTTCTGAGACTCTCGAAGCCATCAAAGCTAAGTACGGCAAAGATCATGTTTCGCTTGGCCTGTGTAACAATACACAAGCTATCTGGCAGATGAACCAGAACCGCCGCTCTCCCTCTTATTTAACAAATTGGTCAGAACTCTTTAGAGTAGGATAATCAACATGCATTTATTTAAATTAACGAACGAACAACTTGCACAGATGCTTATTCCAAAACGTTTTGTCCCAGAAAAACCACCTGAACTTGAAGGCAAAAATATGGTGTATGTTTTTGATAGTGAGGATAAGTTTGAATTAACTTATGATGAGCTGGTAGAAATTATCGGAAAGGCTCGATTGGCTGGACCTCAACTTATACCAGTGGTTGGTACAGTGGGTGAGTAATGAAAAATAATATAGTTGTTAGAGCAATATGCATTGTAGGATTTTTAGTCTTAATAATTTTGATAGCTGTTTTTGCAACGATCTATTCTCACTGGGATGATAACTATACTTCTGCATTAAAAGATAGTTTAGCCACTACATCAGGAATATTTGGAGGACTAGCTACATTAGCTGCTGCAATCGTAGCTGCATATTTATTTAATGATTGGAAGGAACAGCATAATAAACAGATTTCTAATGCATTGGCTTTACAGGCTTATGAAGAATTCACCACTTTTCAAAGAAAAGTTCTGGAATTTACTAATTATGTTTCTGAATTTGAAGGCCTTCTAAATTCTTATACAGGTTTTGACCTAACGCTAGAAATTCTACAGAAAGAAGGTCATCACATATATGTTCAAAATATTGTCAATACAAAATCTCAGATGAACATAACGTTTTTAAGTTTCCTATCCAAACTTAATTCTTACCTATTGATAAAGGATAGTAGTTGCAGTTTTGATGATAAATATGAAATGTACCATGAGAAATTTGTTTTAATTAATGCCTATGAGTTGGAAGTCTATAACTTGAGAGATAATTTAAATGAATGGGAGACAAATTTAATTGGATATAGAGACTTAGAGAAATTAATTAAAAATCATGAAATTAAAGAACTTTTAAATGATTTAAAAGCATAGCCCTCATCAGAGGGCTTTTCCTATTCCTATCCAGGCATCCACTTAGGCAGCAAATGAATTAATTATAGTTTTAATACTCATACCATATAAGAAGTAAATCTATTCTAATTAATGATTTAATCAAATTTCAATTGATCCATTTGCTCTAGAATTTTTAACAGCCACTCTTCCTGACTTTTTTTTAGCCTCGGTCTAGCATGATAAAATTTATTATTATTTTTCTGAATGCCCAATGGATTACTTATTTTTAATTCTTCAACGGCTAAATTTGTCAATTTATTTAATGATGAGTTTACTCCCCAAGCAAATAAAGTTGGCACATCTTTGATAAAAAGCTCTTCTAGCTCATGCTTTCTGGCACTATCAAAAATGGAATGCTCTGTATCCTTTCGGCTATATTTTATTTTTGAGTAAAATGTAGAGGATCTAGGCTCAATCAAATCTGATAAATTAAGAACGCGAGCAAATTGAATATTTTTTTTATCCATTATCTGCATTATTTGGTACGGTGTTGGATCTGGCTTAGTGCTAGTCAGAATACGACCATCATGAATACCACTTAAAGGTTTTGAAGACCCAGGATTCATCATCACAATCATTAATTGAGGTTTAGTCTTATTAGAGTTTTTTGCAGTGATATCTAGATATTTACGACAATAACTCCCCCTATCATCTTTATAAAAATATCCTTTTATATCGAAATTCATGTAATCATTACCACAAATTATTTACATACCAATAATTTATCACAAATAAAAGGTAATAAAGCCCTCCTTAGAGGGCTCTTACGCAGATTCCAACATGAATATTATTGTTGATCGTATGCGCTGTGCAGCCTGGTAAAAGTATCAATGCTGTAAGACTCAGTGCCAGAGAAACTGCTGAACGTCTGCAATGGTACCGCATTACTTCCCCAGCATATTCTTCATGGTATTTAACTTAGTCTTACGATCATTCAATCCATTGAAACCACCATTGATACGCCGTGTAATAAGATTAATATCGTCCTTATCTGCCAGCTCATTTAGTCCATTGTCGAACCAATACTTGCATGCCACCAGCATCCCGATACTCGGCAAAGCAACGATCTCTGGGTTATTCTCAAAGTCTAGGCCAATAGCACGCCCATATTTACGGTAATTTGCACGCCCTGTTAACTGAATCGGTCCACGGCCTTTATATCGAGTACCATCTCCCTTTTCTGTGTTGCCTAGATCCTTACGTCCCTCATAAGCTGCCCCACTTGCGATCTCTTCCATATAACGGAAGTTGCCAGACTCATGCGCCAACTGTGCAATGAAATGAGCCAGACGTAAATCATTATCTAAAATATGATATGTACGCATGTGTACGTTTGCTGCAAGTGCAAGTTCTTCCGCACGTGTATGTGGTGCACCCAGTTTTTTGAATAAGGCTGTTAGCGTTCCACGGCCAACGATACCATCATCATTAACACCTAATGCTTTCTGTAAATTTTCAATGCTCATCATTTTTCCTCAGGCATAAAAAAACCGCCCGAAGGCGGTCACGTTGATTTAAAAATTTAATTACTGATTTGGACTGTCTTTATCTTTCTTCTTTTCCTGCTCAGAACTACCAAAATAGAAACCACAGGCAGTTGTCATTGCTCCAGCAATGAAACCTAAGGCTGTGTTGATCAGGTTGCTGTTCTCTCGGGGCATGTCCACAAAAAATAAAGCAATCACCAATACAAACATCAGCCCAACCAATGCAAAGGCCAAATAAGCCCGAGTCTGTTCACTTGTCATCACAATCCCCTTTTAACCGTTCTTTCGTTTGTTCATATTGCTGCTTACGCAACTGGTGGATTTCATCGGCACGCTGGTTCTCCTTGCGCTTGTAATAGAGATTTAAAATGAATGTTGCCACGGCCACTACAACACCAAGTACCGCCATCCAGTCAATTGAAGCCCACCAAGACACCACGCTCACCCCTGCACTTGTGTATGTTGTATAAGTAAATTTGGTTGCTGTTGCGGCTGCATTTGCTGCAGCCTCAACAGCCCCCTGCTTTTCTGTCATTTCTCTCTCCAGATATCTGAAAAAAAATAAAACCAACCAAAAAAGTTGGATTAATTAATTATTTCAATTGCTTACAATACTTATTGATTAAAAAATGTATAATTACCTCAGCTTTAGCTAGAAGTCAGCGCTACTAGTTGAAGTTAGAAACCCCTAGTTTTCTCAGGACTAGGGGTTTCGCTTTTTTGATACATAATTTATCGATGTGAAAAAAAAGCACCCGATTGGGTGCTTGGATAAGAATTAAAGCTGTTAGAGCGTTTGTAAAATTTGACCTCCATTAATCAACTGTAAAGTTTGCAACGGGATACCAATAATGGCTGGTCCACCGGGTCCTGCCAGCCCTTCAAGAGTTCCATGATAGCTCCAGTTCCATGTACCGGTATTTACTGACTTGGTACCACGTTGGCCCCAACCACCACCATTACCAGATAAAGGTGATGAATAATCACTATCCAGCTTTTGATAACCTCTACCTGGAATATCTCTCTGGGCATCGGAAATCTTATTAGTCTGGTAGTTATTATTAAAATACCCTCTGAATTGCGGTACTTCACTAGATGTTGGGAGATAGCTCAACGCCATACCAAATGGTGCACCACCGCCACCACATGTACCCTGCATTGCATAGCTATATCGTGTACTACGTCCACTTGGCGTGGCACCACCACCTGAGCCGCCACGCGCAACAATACCACCATCGATGATCAGGTTTACTTTGCTGTGACGCACCAATAAGCCTGGTGCACCGATACTGCCGTCACGTCGGGTTTTCGTGAATGCATTCTCATAGTCATTCCCGTCATAAAAAGCTGCATGCGCAATACCACCATCACCACCACGTCCCACAATTGCACCTTTAATGGTGAGGTTCACCACCAGATCTGGTGGAAACTCTCCAGTATCAATGGCAGAGATTTCTGGCAGTTCAGGCACCACATATTTAACGGAAGCGAAATCCCGACTATGTTTATAAATAAGCTCTGTGTACGGTCGAAAAGCACTTGAACTGCACACCAGTACACCTGGCTCAACCACAAAGTTAATGACTCCAGAGACTGGCAACTCGCCACGCTGCATCTGATATAACCGTGCCAGATTGATATCAAGCTGGTCGTAACGGATATAGATTGGCGTGTCATCAATCGGAGTATCGGTATAATCCTTGTCGTTCATGTAATAGCGTTCATCGTAGTTGATGGCCGTGATTTTATTGCTTGTCTTGCCTACAGGTTCCTTCTTGGCCACCAAATAAGGTAACGAGCCTTTGGTATCATCATTCACCACGATATACGTCGTGTTGATGTAGTCCTCTGGATTGAGCTTGAGTGGACTATTCGGCAAACGTCCCAACACGACTTTGTTTGAAGCCGCACCTGCAGTCACAGGAATCAGATCCACGCTACCATCACTCATCTGCAGATAAATCACATAGCTTTTGCCTGCGATAAACTCCACATCATGACTCAAGGTCAGGATTAAACCCTCTTGCTGAAGAACATCCCCACTCCGGTGAACCCCATTACGATAATCAGCCACCGCAATCCGGTCACGTAGTACGAGTAGCTCTGACTCAGATGCAGCATCGAAAGTAATCGATCGACGCTGGAAGCGCATCTTGTTCCACAACCGGTACGCATTAAAATGTGCTTGCCACTTATTACGTACACCGACCGATTTCACCACTTTAGGATTCTTGGCACTCTTGTCAGGCAGATAGATATTGATACGGCTATCGTCAGCAGGATCCGTATATTCATAGATCAGGCCGTCATAGTCATCCATCACACCAAAGCTTAGATCCCGTTGATAGGTTTCTGGATAAATATTCCTGAAGTTAAACAACAGTACCGAGTTATCCGTAGGTCGCTCAAAATACAGCTTGAGTTTATTGTTCTGGCGATATGCCGTACAACCCACTGCATCACAAACGTTGGTTACAAGTTCTTCAAAAGATAGGTTGGTGTCATCAATGGTTGCACAGAACTCGGCAGCCAGCGGTGTACCAAAGTAATCCACTATTTCAAAGTAAGTCCGATAGATATTTTCGAGATCCAGCTCATCAACCGTACGGCGACCGATCTTGTCATCCAGTGCCATCGAGACCAGTGCATCGGCAAAACTTGAGGTTGGATAGAAATCCGTTGTCATAGCACCGTCTCTATAAGTCGGTAGCATCCGCTGCAGATCAAAGTTGATCTTGCGTGTCTTAACCGATAAAGCACCTGTGGTGGCATAGGTTCTGGCACGAAAAACAGTTTCACTGTGGTACCGTGTGCTTTGTAATGGAAACGCACCATAGAGTGCCTGCCATTTCACCTCATCCATAACACTGGGCGCATTGATTGCTCCAGTGACACGGCGTGCACGTACACTGCAACGCCCCTGAAAGGTAGTCATATCCAGTGTGACACCCACTGTCTGACGTGACTTTGCAGATCCTTTCATTGTGATCCGCTGGTACATTGGATTGCCCAATGGTTCACCATTCACATTGACTGGAGTCACCTCTACCTCAATGGTAATGTTTACAGCACCTTGATTATTCCCTTCATAAATTGCATACAACCCATTAGATGCAACAAAGTTACATAGCACACGGCTCCGCTCAACATTATCCAGAACAAAAGGCCCGATCCACTTCTCGCCAATAGATACAATCCTTGGCGATAATGCACCTGTCTTTTGGTTCGTAAGATCTTTTAATTTCATCCAGTTTGGGTTGACCGCTGCTGGATTAGATAAGGTCATACGGTCATCGGCAACAGATAAAACATTGTAGGTACCATTGAGGCTATATGTCTGACCATCGAGAGTGAAAGAAGCATTGCTGATCTGAACTCGATCATTGCCGACAAATTTGGATGTTAAATCTGTAAGATTAGAAGTTGCTCTCAACAACTCATTTGGATAGGCAAAATTTAGATAATTACTGCCTTCCAATACCTGTGAGTCTGCAGAGCGCAGGATCTGGCCATTGACCGAATTTTGCTGCTGCACGGATAAAGGTAGTGTGGTGATTTCACTTCCAAGTGAAAAATAAGGTTCGCCAGTAACAATATCGACATCAGGGCTATAGACTTCGATCGATGCACCCGCGATATCTACAATATTGGTTTCACCGTCATATGCACCATTGATTTGATAGTGGCCACGACCAATACAGCCGACAATGTGCTCAACTTCAACATTGTTCTCATATACCTTGTAAGGCACAGCCACCAGATCAGGCGTATCGTTTGCGGCGCCGAATAGATCCACAACACGGCCATTGACCCGCATCTTGTTCTCACGGCTTGAAAGCTCGTTATTGGCTGATGAGGACTGGTTGTTATTCTGGTTCGTCTGAGCGATCGACGGTGTTGGCATCAGCAACGCTACAGCAAGACCGACAACCAAAGACACCACGGCAGCAACCAATGCGGGGATCCCTTTCGGGTTCTCAATCACAATGAATGTGCCAGGTAGAAAATCAAGCTGCTTCAGGTCATGGGCATTTTTTGGTGTAACTTCGTTGGCCACCGAAATTTCAGCATGCTCCATATCACTGGGATTGTGGAAAATACGCAAATGCTCTGGCATATGCTCATACTTTGATGTGAGCCATTGCCCTAAGGTTGTAGCGCGTTCTACAACCTTGTTTTCAGATAAAGGATCCTGTTTATAAATAATCTTAATCATAGTAACTGACCCTGTTAAACCCCATAGCCATTACGACTTGTTCAGATAAATAAGACACACCGCTTTCCATTAAATGCAAAACCTTACCCCCACGAAAAAGCCCCACATGTGGGGGCTTGTTTCTGAGTCTGGGGTGGAAGGCGACTATGCAACCTTCCTTGGGCATGGGCAGCGGATTAAGCAATTTCAAACGTGAAGATAAAAAAGTGATTTCACCCTTAGGCTGCATAAACAATTCCAGTGCTTCCCCACGATCTATGCCATACAGATCTAGTGCAGCTTCATGGGCGAATTGAACACAGTTATAACGTTCCTGATCGTATTGCCGATCGAGTAAATGGTCATGACCTTTCATAACGCCCCCTTGAGACCGGTGAAGCGATCCAGTGAGAAGATGTCGCCCGTCTTGGCGGTATTCAGTCGCGGTGACTCAGCTTTAAATGTGACTGCCTTGTGGTCTATGGCCACGCCTGACAGTTGCAGGCCAAGCAGGTAGTACATCGGTGTATTGAGATTGTCCGAGCTATAAAGCCGGTAATTTACAGTTGGCTTAATATCCGGATACTGCCCCTCCATCACCCGCTCAAACTCATCAGGCAACACATCACCCAAACCTGATATTGAAATCGTCAAGGACTGGTCCAGATCACCCAACATGCCTGAGCGCTGGATCTCGGCAGGCAGATATTCATAGAACAGCTGGCTGTCATTCTCCTTATGTCGGACATAAACGCCTTGATCATCATTACGGACCACCCGATAGGTATTGATGAATGACGGATGGGTCAGCTCGATACACTCCAGCTGATAAATGTCGACCGTACGATTGAGAAAGAACTTTGCATATTCCTGATCCATCACACCACCCAATCACTGATAAGCACCTGATCAGCAGCCAAGTCCTTCTGATTCTGTACGACCTCCAGCTGGGCATTGACCCGGTACAGATTGCCGTTGACCTCATTGGTTTTAAAAGTACCTGGCATGAAGTTGCACATGTATTGCTGACGTTTACCCTGATCGATCACCAGATCCACATAGAATGAAGCTGGCTGATTTTGGTAAACCCGCCAGAAGGCCATCATCTTATTAAAGTCGGCTTTGCTTAAACTCCAGTTCACATCGACTATGTGACTATTACGCTTTACATCGATGTAGTAGCGGCCGCGTCCACCATCAAACTGCTGGCGTTTCACATCATCACCTGGTGTCACGCCGTAGCCGCTGGTTTGAGGATTAAGTTTTAACTTGTACATAACTTTCCTTCAGGTAATAAAAAAGCCACCTCGAAAAGTGGCTTTAAATTGAAAAAATATTTTAATTATTTAATTTCTATAAAATAGTGGATGAATTACGAATTCTTTATTGAAATCAGAAATATCTAGATCAACTTTTTGATGATTAGAATAAATTATAACTTGATCTGTTTTTCTGCGTCCAACCACTCCACATACAAACCAGATATTTAGAATATCTCTAAAATCAGAATTATCTAAACAATTCTTAATTACTTCATCCTCTAAGTTCTCAGATTTCAACAGTACTTCACAAATTGCATCCTTTTGTGCTATTAATTTATCTAAACTTATGTTCTGGTTATTAAAAACAGAAAGAACATCTAGATAACTCCTTAAATTTGGAAATAAACTATACCACTCTGAGCATAGTGCAGATTTTCTTCCCGAATAAAACTCTTCTTCAGCTTCAAGAACAATGTTTTCATTTAAGATAGCAGCATCCCAAGAAACTTTTTTTAAGCAAATATTTACAAACTCAATTGCATCTCTTGGGCGAAGCATAGTTCTTTCCAAGATATAGTCTTTTGCAGGAATACCTGATACCGAGAAACCAAAAAGATCATTAAATGTTACCCCTTCACTTGTATATTGCCGCTCAACTAAGAATCCAATTCTTTTATCTAATAGGTTTATAATTTCCTCTCTTCGCCATTCAACATGAGATATTAAAGAAGAATCTTTCTCTTCTTGTCTAAGTTTATTTTTATAAACACCTTTCAAAATATCCGTTCTTATAGAAATCAGAACTTTAATATTTTTGATATTTATTAATTCCCTAAAAGCATCCAACAAGGCATTAATAAAGTCATATCGAATTTCATTCTCATTCAGCCAAGATCTATCCAAATCATCAATACTAATGATAAATTTTCTCTTTTTGTCACGATTGCTATCAATAAGAGTTTTAATAATTTGTTTTTGTTTAGATAAAAGCTCTGTATTAACGTACCGACTCGTTTGAGATTGGATTTTCTCTGTAACTTCACTAGCGCTTTTAGTGTTAGCACCAGCTTTTAGCTTATCTACCTCTCCGCCAAGAGTAAGAGATAGTTCCTTTTGCATCTTATTGGTAATCTCGGAAATAACATTATCATTAAAAAAGTTATCTCCAAAAGTGTCTACATACTCTGTGGCTAACTTATTTTTCTCAAAAACAAGAGATTGTAAGGTCCCTAGTATATTATCTTTCGGAAAACTTAATTCTAATACTTTTATTAAAAGTACATGTAACCATAAAGATTTATAAAAAATCCTGATATCAATATTATTTTCTATAAGTGTATTAATGAAAATATTATTTTTGATGTGTTCAAAAATCATAGATTCAGCTTCAACAGAAACAGATGTCATTTTAGGTAAGCTATTAATTTTTTTTAATAAAGCAGTTTTACCAGAACCCGTTCTTCCTACAATTACTCGTTTCGTAAATGAAAAATCGTTTTCATCAAAGCAAATAAGATCATTAAAAATTTGAGTTTCTAAAAAATACTCTTGTAAAAAAATATCACGCTCTGCATCAATAGTACCTATCCCCCCCTTCAAGACATACTGATTAGCCATTCCTTCCCTCGTTAATAGTTTATAATTATTAATATAGTAGATTAAATATTTACTTTTTTAAAGATCATAAAATTAATAAAGCGACTTAAAATTAATATTTTAAGTCGCTTTTTGATTTCCTTATCATAAACATTACTGTTTATTGAAAACATATAAGTTTACATGTCTATCTCCATTGGATTGCTTATGATAGTCACAAGCACCTGTTCAAAACAGCATACAATAAATTTTTCTATGAATAAATTACAATATCTACCAAAGGCAATAAGAATTATTCATAAAGAAACATAATTTCATTGATAATAAAATTAATTTTTATTATCAAAAACTTATATAAACATAAAAGCTCCTGAAAGGAGAACCTAGATAATTAACGATTACGCCGTGCAGTCGTGTTGGTTGAAATGGCCCGACTGATTGATGAGTTAGGTTCCTTGATTTGATCACTCACAATCTTTGGCACCTCGCGTGGAAGCTCCTTTTTCAACTCATCTTTAACAATAAGCCGGACAGTACTTTCATCCAGTTGCTCTGCTTCGACCGTTGCTCCTTTCACCTGGTTCACCACTTCAATCTTAAAGTTGATCGTAGGTGTCATTGGTTGAACTGAAGCAATTGCCTCAGCCTGTGGCCGTGCAGATCTGCCCAGAGTGAAATCATGGATATCCTCAAGATTTGAGCGATCCTGAACTAAACCATTCGGTGAGAAATACACTTTGCCGTCATGGTACAGATCCGAACCGGTAGAGATCTTAGAAGACTCTGTAGCCTGGTTAGGCTTATAGATAATCTGGCCATCTCCAGATTGATTGAAGATGTTTGATTTCTTCTGGCTTTCCATAAAGGCGTTAGAGCTTATCATTGCACGTCGCATAATATTGTCTGCTGAAACATTGTTGTTAGTGAGGAATGCTTCAGGGTTCGCACTCTTACGCATATTCTCAACTAAATTGACACCGCCCCAACGTCTAATATCATCCTGTGACCATACGATCTCTCCCTTATGGACAGCTCCAGCAAACTCATATTTACCACCTTTACCCGTGTAACCACCCTCAGCAAAGCCTTGGTCTTTGATTGCTCGGATATTGCTGATAATGTTTGCACCTTGTGCGATTGCACCGGCAATTAATGGCAAGTTTTGAGGGAAACCAACCTTGGCAGCCTGAGCAATGTTCTGCTGAATCGCGATACCCGCTGCCGCAATTGCATAGGCCTTATCAGCAGCAAACATGACCTTGTAGGCTTTGGATTGTTCACCGAACATAGAGCCGAACATCGATGTTACTGAGCCTATCATTTGCCCACCGAGAGCAATTTGAGCATTCAGTCTATCTTGTTGGTACTTGTCTTCAATCGCCTGAGCATTCTGGGAATACTCATCGTAGATGATATTCCGTTGCTCAAGAGCAGCCTGCATGATTGCGGTTTTCTGATCCTCAAAATCCTGCTGTGATAAAAGACCGGCCTGGAGTTTAGAGTTGATATCCTCAATACCACTCTGCTCGTTGTAGTCAACTGCTGCGGACTTGCTATCAAACAGATCCTGAGCTGCACCAAGACGGCTAAAACGATCCTGATCCTGGCGATAAAACTCGCTGGTACCATTCATGTCGGCCTGAATACCGCCCCAGCTGTCGACAGCTCCAGTAATCTTGTCACGCATCTCCTTTTCCTGATTGGCTTTGGAGAAAGTAATCTGTTTTTGGCGCTCTTCGATGCTGAGCTTGGTATTTTTTAAAATTTCCTCCCGTTCTAATCGATACCGTTCCTGCATAGCTTCAGTTTCAGACAACAAGGCTAATTTAGCCTGGAACAATCGCTGTTCTTGTGCCAGTTGCATCAAACCCAGCTCTTGCTGATATTGTTGCTCCAGCAGTTCAACAGCCTGTTTCTGTTCAGCCTTGCTGAGTTCAATATCATGGGCAGCATTGAATTTTTTACGGGCAAAGCTTTCTTCGAGTAACTGAACTTCAGTTTTTTGGAACTCCTTGTAATCATCCAGTTTGGTTCGTAAGGCTTCTTTTGCGATCGCAATATCGTTGTCAGCTCGACGATTTATCTCCGCCTTGATCTCAGCAGTACGTTCAGGTGTAAAGCCAGCTTTGTCTACGTCTTCTAGCCTTACCTTTCTGTTGTTGTTAATCCGGTCAATTTCGCTACCAACTTCATTTTCAAGTGCCAGCTGTGCGACCATTTGTTTATCAATTTGAGATTGGATATCAACGCCAGATTTATCACTTCCTTTACTCGCACCACCCTTAACCTTGCCTTGCATCTTAGGTGACTGGTGAAGCAACTTTAAAACCACACCATCCTCAAAAGTCACCGTACTGTAATAGCCACCTCCTTTTGGATCATAGGCAGTCTGTACATCCTTGACTGCGACATTTGTGGTGATAGGCGTACCAACTGGCATTGCAAAATCAATCCCCTTATGAAATGAAGAAGCCCCAGCAGTTGGGGCTTTTCTTGGTCCATAGTTGGAACTGATTCGATAGGATGATAAAGGTTTATCTGCTGCCTTCAGGCGGGCCAAATGCTCGTTACTAACTTTCTGGCCAGATAACGAACCACCATACCGAACATCAAGATGTGCACCAGTACCAATACCAGAATTACCAGAGATCCCTACCAGACGTTTTGATAATTTTTCCTGCTTAGTTAACTCATTCGTAGAGTCCTTTAAAGCTTTATTTTTGGCCTCAATAACTTTCGTATTTGCTTGCTCCATGGAAAGAATTTCTAAACCAGATTGGTATAAATCATTGGTAATTTTCACACCGTTTTTTCGCGCCCAATTCGCAGTATCCACCATTTGCTTTACTTGATCCGGTGTATAGTTCTTGGCAAGTAAATTTTTAGTTAGACGGGCATCAAACTCACGATCAAATAATGAATCTGCATATTTCTTTTGAGCATCTTTTGCAGCTAAAGCAGCCTTTTCATTTTCAGTTAATGACTTGGTATTCTTATCAAGACCGACAATCGCATTCTCAGCTTTATTACCTGCAAGTGTTACCTCTATCCCAAATAAACTATAGGTCTTCTTAGTCTTGTTTGCAGCCTCAGCCGCCGTATCATATGCTTGTACTTGTTTGAGCAATGTATCCCTGAGATCTGAAGGGATTCTTTGACTCTTAAGCTGCTCAATGGCTTCAGTATATGAAATGGTACCAAGTCGAGACTTATTTGAAATGTCGGTAACTTTGACATTACCAACAGCATAGTTTTGAATGGCAATTAATGCTGATGCAACCGCTTGTTCTTGTTGCTTCAACTTCTTGTTTTGATCATCAAGTGTTGCGGCCAGATCAGCTAGTTTTTCTTTACGCTGCTCCTCACTTAGGGCCTTAATTTCATCTTTAGTTAACTTTGCAGCCTCCGCTTGCTCTTTTAACTTCGCCGTTGCTTCCTCTGCCTTACCATTGAAATATGAGTAAACAGCTGTTAAGCCTGCAACACCTAAAGTAATTGCACCTATTGGCCCACCAATTAGGGCAAACGCCCCGCTTGCTAAACGTCCAAAGTTTAATGTCGCCAGGGAGAGCTTTTTTTGTGCCTCTGTCTGGGCATTCGTAGCCGCGGTTACTGCAGCTTGTGCCTGAGCATATCGTGCAGCCGCTGCCGTAGCACCGTATTTAGCTTGTGCTTCAGCATTGGTTGCCCGGACATTCGCAAGATGTGCTTTTGCAGCATTGAGCGTAGCGGTTGTCTCTGTAACTTCGGCCTGAGCATTAGCAATTGTTGCCTGACGACTGCGGATCGTCGAGATAATCCCCGTATCTGTGGCAACAGTTTTGGCAATAATTGTCTTTGTTAAATATGCAAGCCCACCGGCCATTGCAGCATTCATTACAATATCAATATTATCGGCTAACAGTCCCAAACCTGCTGCTGCAGTATTGGTTGCACCTGTACTAGTATTGATATCCCCGAGTAATTTGGTCACGGCATTGGACAATGTGGTCACACCATCTGCCAGACTATTCTCCATTGCATCCGCTAATTCCTGATTTGAGTCTCTAGTTGCTTTAAGTGTTTTAATCAAATCTTCTAAAGAGATTTTACCCGTTGCACCTAACTCTCGAATTTGAACCTCAGTCTTGCCTGTGGTTTTAGCCATGTCTGCAATAATGTTATCGGCAGCAGTGACAATCGAGATCCATGCATCAGCATCAATTTTGCCTTTGGCCATCGATTTAGAAAATGCATCAATTGCTGACTGTGCCTGATCCGCACGTGCTGCATTCGCCGTAAATGAAAAGGAAAGTGAGTCAGACACATCTAAAGTATCATTCGTGGCGTATCCTAAGGCTTTCATTCCACCAGCTAAGCCTAAATAGACCTCCTGAGCTTCACCTAAGGCACGATAGGTACTTTTGGTAGACGCATATAAACGTGTTTGGACTAGATCAAACTCAGCAGCACTATCTGTTGCATTACGAATACGTGCGGCCATCTGAGTCGCACCATCAGCTCTGGCAATTGCTTCATTTACAGTAACCAGACCTACCATAAAACCAGCTAAAGCTTTAATTGATGCTCCGTAGGAATGAATCGACTTTTCCTGTTTATCCAGCTCCTGCGATGTATTTTTAATTTCCTGTGTAAACTTTTGATTCTGCTGAGTCGCCTGCTTGGTGACTTCAACCGTTTTTTGCACGGATGAGTTGGCATTGTTTACCGTGGTATTAAAGTTCTGGACAATGTTATTGGTCACAGAAAACTGCTTACCCATGTCCTTTGTAGATTGTGATGCTGAATCGCCACGCTCAGTAATTCTAGACATTTCATCAGCCAAAGCTCTGGCATTGCGTTCAGCATTTTGGGAGTCAATTACGATGACTAAGCGGGATTCTTGCGTCATGTTTACTTTCCTTTAGGCAACAAAAAACCGCCATAAAGGCGGTCATTAATCTGATATACAAAACCCTGCAATGCAGGGTTATAAAGTTTTAATTCACTCAATCTTTAAATGTTTCAAAGCAGATCATTAAAGCCTCATTAGCAAATTCGGTTTCAGCTTCTTTCTTTTTTTCATTACTATTCCAAAGAGGACTTTTATAAGCATCTTTAATAATTGAAAGATACATCTCTTTGATTGTTTGATTCTTTACGTTATTCTCAATTATCTTAATTGAATCTATAGCTTGTCCACCATATTGTCTTTTATACATGATGTTTTTTGCATACTCTGAAATAGATTCACAATATTTAAGTTTTAGTGATTGATCATCAGCAAACACAAATCCTGAAAAGCCCATTAATAAACAAAAAAGTATTTTTTTCATCAAAGTACCCATTAACATGAATGGGGGAAATTTAACAGCTCATATAATAAATAACCACCCGTAGGTGGTAATTACCTTATCTTGTCTAATTATTTCCACTTTTGGCCTTCACCTTTTTATAGGCTTCTTCCAGGAACAAATCATCAAGGGCAAAGATGCAATCATTAAAGATATGCGGGCCAACAGGCAGATCATTATGTTCGGCATAAACATTGATGGCCTGCTGGTCTATTGATAACGGCATACCCTGCTCATAGCGTCTGGATCTGCAAATCGTGCTGAAGGCCAGCAGAATTGATTCAGCGGCATAAGATGATTCTGGTGGTTCAGGAATATGACCGCCTAAGAATTTGATTTGTTCAATTTCGTGCGGCGTTTTCGACGCATAGGTTTTTTGGTACTTGTAGAGCTCAATGACTTTCCCAGAATAACAGCCTTGTCCTTATCGGCATTTTCCTGAATCTTCTGAGCTTCAGTTTTAATGAATAACCAGATGGCCACACCAATGTCACCGAGGTTGAATAGCTTGGATGCGTTCTCGGCTGTATAAGGCATATCAGTCTCAACCGTTTTACCGTTGACGACCTCAGCGAAGAATACGCCCTTCCAGTCTTCAATCAGATGCGCAGCACAGGCATCCATCAATAACTCATGATAAAGCTTGTCAGCTGGATCTATGGCCATAACATCATAGCCTTTGGATGTGATCTGATTCCCAGCACGTTCGATCGCGACCTGAAAAGGTTTATAGGCAATGCCACGGATCTTGAATTCGGCCTGAACTTCTCCTTCAGCATTTTTGAACTGGCACCATTTAGATACCTCTGAACTTTGTACAATACCGACTTTTAACGCCATAACGACCTCTGAAATTTAAGCAATAAAAAAGCCCATGGCACTGCATAGGCTTGGTTTTAATTAGATGAATACTTGTGTACGCGCTTATTACAACAGCGCACGCACAATGGTTGGGCTGGTACGTACCTGGGCAAAGTTGATATCGATGGTAATGATGTCATCACCGCCGCCGTCAGGATGGTTGGCTTCCATGACTTCCAGCTGCGGGAAGTTCAGTGAGTATTTGCTGCCTTTGTTGTCCGTGATATCGAATCCTAAGGTAAACACATCACGGGTTTTGATTGCATCAATCCATGCGGCAGATGTGGCTGAGAACATGAAATTACCGTTTACACCGATATCCATCATTTTCTCTAAGTAGAACTCTGGGGTGTATTTACCAGATCCAATACAACGGATTGCTTCGAGGTTGTTATTAAAGTTAATGGTGAGTGTCTGCAGACAAGCCTTACCTTGAATCGACTGACCGTTGATCAGTAACTTTTCAACATTTGGCATGCTAACCACTGGACGGCTTGAAGCTGGTACCGGATTGGTCACTGGATTCACTTGCTGACGGGTAAAGGAACTACCGACCAGACCAAAGTTACCTGTGATCTTTCCTGTAGTTTGAATCGTAATCTCACCCGTGTTGACCTGCACACCACGATAGATAAATATCTGGCTAACATCTTCATAGACTTTTACCAAGGTCAGCGATTTACGGATACCCCCACCAAAACTTAACGAATTGGCCGCCCAGTTATTAAAGGCCAGCACACTCAGGAATAAGTCAAAGGTACCAAGGGATAATTCAAATTCCAGTTGGCCAGTCACCTCAGCTTCAGTAACTGATGCGCCTTGGCGGAAACGTGAATCCACCACTTCATTGCTTTGTTCAGTAGAAACGTTTTCTGACAAGCCATCTGATACACGGCGAACGGTGAACCACACTGGATTTGCTGGAGTGGTACCGAGCACTGCTTCTTCGCAAGCATATAACCGGATTTTTGCGCCTGAACTCATTTATTGTTCTCCAAAATTTAGGCATTAAAAAACCCGCTGTTTAAGCGGGTTGTTAAGGTTGTTGTTCATTAATCTCTGGAGGATCTACACCGTCCATAGCTGCTGCCACTGCCTGAGCCAAATTGGTTGGCTGAAAGTCATTCGGCGTTTGTGAAAATAAAATATCTTCGGGTTCTGGCTCTGGTTCTTCATGTAAGCGGATATCAATCCAACGTTCATTTGGAATTTCAAGCGGATTGTCCAGATCAGCAACAACTGCGGCTGTTTCAAAATCGAATTTGCGCTTGTAGGTTTTAATCGAGATATCACCATTTTCCAGCGTATCGTAGAGTACTGCGACCACTGTATTACCATTGGCATCTTTTGGAATTTCGATATACCAGCCTTCTTGGGCAAAGCCTAATGATCCTTTAATCAAGTAATCACCAACACCCAATCGCTCAAATGTAATTTGCTGTTCTTCGGCCTCTTCGTTTAATTGAATAGAGTGAGCAAACAGCTTAACAATTGGAGAAGCTGATTTAATGAATCCATTTGCATCAACAGATGTATTGACGGATGTATACAACTTGCACTCTTTTAAGATATTTGTGCCGCCACTACTTACAATTGAATAGGCAACGATACGAGGGTTCATTGCTGCATTGGCAAAAATACAAAAACCAGTAGAAGAACTTCTATAGCCATTGATAATTGTTGAATATGACATGTTGGGTTCTGCAGTAGGAAAATTTGAAGTTCCACTTCCGCCCCCTTGGAAAAAACCTGCCCGTCGAGATGCCAAAGTCAGAAAATCAACAATATTCTCAGGAGTGGCTGGAACAACATCACCTGCGTTTGTATTACCTACATTGGCTGTTGCAGCAGTTCCCAATCCATCCACCTGAGACCAGTGTGGTGTCAGATTCGGAATGCCTGAAGCAAATGGCAACATGAATTGCTGCTTACCAAGTGCTGCGTTATAGGGAAAAGGTCGATGCTCCCAATTAAACTTAAA